>Ga0272446_1002431_pt1 | contig 25421 bp, 22 predicted proteins | sample YNPCB0061_FD_194587 | JGI IMG/M metagenome (GOLD analysis project Ga0272446, IMG submission 194587) | Hot spring microbial mat communities from Yellowstone National Park, WY, United States - YNP-CB-006-1 | ecosystem: Environmental > Aquatic > Thermal springs > Hot (42-90C) > Sediment | place...
CCTCTGAAGGCAGACTGTGCCAAAGAGAAGGTATGGACTAAGAGCAACAAAAGCGGAATAAAAAAAATATTTTTCATAAGCGTATTTTATTTGGTTTATATTCATCTCCCAACTTCAAGACATAAATTTACCCAAACTATCCTAAGTAGCCAAAAAATTAAGATAAAGTAACAAAAAACCTATTTTTTTCTTTAAAAAAGTAAATTGAGTATTTTTTTAATGAAAAAGAAATTCTATTTTTGTAAAAATCAATGGAAAAATGGCACAGATAGAACTCCCTCCTAAGTACTACTTGACAAATTTTTTGTATTTATTAGATTTTGTGCAAAAAAAATCCATGCCTCTTTTGCAGGAGCGTGAATTGAATTTTATACGCCTTTTCCAAACCCTTTCCGAAGATGCTCAATGCCTTTTTATAAGATTAATTAATCGCAGAAAAATTTTTTTTAAAACTAAACAACTGCACTATACAGAAATAGCAAATATTGCGCAGGCTCTTTGTGAACTCCTTGAAAAACAATTTATTAGCCCTCTTAGTATCATACATGAGGACAAAGTTTTATTTCTCTTAGAAATTTTCACTAAAAACGAACTCATAGAAATTATCAGGCAAACAGGCGAAAAACCTCACAAACAAGCGAAAAAATCAGCCTTAACTTTGTGGGTTTTAGAACATTTACCTTTTCAGCAACTTATCCAAATCATTGCTCAAAAAGAGGAAGTTATCAAACAAGAATTTGAGGCAGAAGTAGAGTTCTTGCTGTATTTATTCTTTGGGAACTTAGAAATGGATATGACGCGCTTCGTAGTGAGAGATTTGGGATACGTCCACTATGAGCAGGTTAGTGAAGAGAAATATACTTCTTTTTTTAAAAGTCGCAAGGAAGCAGAGGATAAGCTAAAAATGGAAAAAGCCTACCAACACTTTGGTTTTCTCTCCGCACTCTACTCTGTTCAGGAACTCTACGATTGGTTTATATCCCAAATGGTAGATTGGCAGTACCTACACGAATCAGCCCAAAGGCTTTTTGACAAACTTTGCTTAGAGTTAGGCAAGCTATTGGAAAAAAATCAATTAGACCAAGAGGCTTTGAAAGTCTATCAGCACACAAGCAAACCTCCTTCTATGGAAAGGCAGGTACGACTGCTCTACAAATTAGGCTTTGAAAAGGAAGCAATGATATTATGTAAAAAGTTAGAAACCAATCCTTTAAATCCAGAGGAAAAGTTATTTGCCATAGATTTCAGAGAAAAATTAGAAAAGCAAAAAGGAAAAACTACCCGCACTACTACCCAATGGCTCAAACAAGCAGAAAGCATTAACATAGATAGTACTTTTCAAGGTAGCGTAGAAGTAGGAGTGCTGACATATTTTAAACGTCAAGGATTTGAAGGACTTTTTACAGAGAATTACCTTTGGAATGCCCTTTTTGGGGTGCTGTTTTGGGATATTATTTTTGATGAAAACCAAGACGCTATTCATCACCCTTTCCAACTCGCTCCTTCGGACTTGATGAGCAAGGATTTTTGGGAAAAAAGAAAAGAAAAACTATTGGCAAGAACAGCTATTTTGGAAGACAAAGAAAGCTTTTTAGCTCATATTCAGGTAATTATTACCACCAAACAAGGGAAGGCAAATCCTTTTATATTTTGGCATCAAGATTTGCTGTTTCATTTGAATACCCTCTACGAATTGCTTGATTCTGACCAGATTGGCGTAGTGCTACTCGAGATGGCTAAGAATGTCAAAGAATATTCCAAAGGTTTCCCTGACTTATTTATTTGGAATAATGATACATATTATTTTATTGAAGTGAAATCTCCTAATGACCAACTTGCCGCCCATCAAGTTTTTTGGCTTTCTTTTTTCCAAGAGGTCGGCATTAATGCTAAGGTGCTGCGAGTAGCCTTTGATTAAACCTCCTGTATAGCAAGCACTGTCAAAGTTTTTAACCGCCGATGGGTTTTTTGAGTACAATAGCGTTTTATCCAATAAAAAAGATTATTTTTGCCTAAAATCAAAAAATAATCTAAACTTATGCCTTATCAAGACCTTCAAATACATGGTGCAATAGCCATGCACATTCCAGAGTTAAATATTCCCAGAGTAGTAATTATCGGTGGTGGGTTTGCAGGGCTGAATCTCGCCAAAAGATTGCTTGGGAAGGGACTACAGATAGTCATGCTTGACCGCTACAATTACCATACTTTCCAACCTCTTCTTTACCAAGTAGCTACAGCAGGTCTCGAACCAGATTCTATTGCAGGTCCTCTCAGAAAACTCTTTAAAGAGGAGGATAATTTTTTCTTTCGCTTAGCCTTGGTTCAGAGGATTGTTCCTGAAACGAATACCATAGAAACCTCCATAGGCAATTTGACTTATGATTATTTAGTTATCGCTACAGGGGCAAAAACCAATTACTTCGGCAATGAAAAAATCGCCAATTTGGTATTCCCGATGAAGCAATTACCGCAAGCCCTTGACTTACGCAGTCATATCTTGCAAAATTTTGAAAAGGCTACCTTAGTCAAGGATTATGATGAAAAACAAAGTTTGATGGACTTTGTCATTGTGGGAGGAGGACCCACAGGAGTAGAACTGGCAGGCGCTTTGGGCGAGTTGAAACTACACGTACTTCCAATGGACTATCCTGAACTTGATTTCAGGCAAATGGACATACATTTGATAGACGGCAATGACCGCCTGCTGAAGGGAATGTCCGAAGTAGCAAGTAAGAAGGCATTGAAATATCTTGAAAAATTCAGCGTCAATGTTTGGCTAAGTACTACCCTCACTGACTACGATGGACGCGAGGTAACGCTGAGTAATGGAAAAAAAATCATTACCCGAACAGTAATTTGGGCGGCGGGCATTACCGGCAATATTATTGAGGGAATCCCTAAGGAAGCTATCACCAAAGGAAATCGTATTTTAACCAATGAGTATAACCAAGTAGTAGGATTTGAAAATATTTTTGCGATAGGAGATATTGCTTTTACCAAATCAGAAAAATACCCTAACGGACACCCACAAGTAGCGCAGGTAGCTATCCAACAAGGAAAAACACTGGCTAAGAACCTTATCAGCATGATAAAGAAACAAGGGAAAATGAAACCTTTTGAATACAAAGATTTGGGAAGTATGGCAACTGTCGGGCGCAATAGAGCAGTAGTAGATTTGCCTAAATGGAAGTTTCAAGGAATGTTTGCGTGGTTTGTATGGCTATTTGTTCACCTGATTGCAATTGTTGGGTTTAGAAACAAAATCGTCATCTTATTAAACTGGTTTTGGAATTATTTTACTTACGACCGTGCAACCAGATTGATTATCAGACCGTTTATTAGAGAGAAAATGAGTAATATGTCTGATAGCTATTTTAAGTAAGTAATTCATTTTAAACAAATTAAACTATGAAAACTTTATTAAAAAATCTTTATGTGGTTTCATTATTAGTTTTGCTTACCTCTTGTGAGAAAAAAGAAAACATGGCTACTGCCAATGTAAATCTAAATTTTGCTAATTTGATGAGTGGCAGTCCTTTGCAATTAGAAAATATTACCTATACTACCGCACTGGGGGGAAGATTCACGGTAAATGAATTGAAATATTATGTTAGCAATATTAAGCTAATCGATTCACAAACAGGCAAAGTATTTATCGAACCTGACAGCTATCACCTTATAGAACGCAAAGCGGATACACATATAGACCAAGTAGCTATCAAAAATGTAGCCTTAGGCAAGTATGACCAAATAGAATTTGCCGTAGGCATAGATAAAGCCCGCAACTTATCTACTGACCAAGTAGGCGATTTAGACCCCAGCAACAATATGGCTTGGGATTGGAAAACTGGGTACAAATTTTTACTTTTGGAGGGCAATATATTTCTTTCCACAGGAGAGCGTAGAGGTTTGGTGTACCATGTAGGCGCTGATGAAAACTATCGTATTATTCGCTTGAATTTCCCTTCGTCAGAAAATCTTAAAGTAGAGGAAGGCAAAACCCCAACTATTAATATTAATGTAGAAATTGAGAAAATTTTTAATTCTCCTAATAGCATAGACATTGAGCGGCACAGGACGGTTATGTTTGGCGAAATCGCTGGGAAAGTGGCTGATAATTACGCTACTATGTTTAGCATAGAAAAAGTAGGACTGTAAAAAATATTTTGAAAAAACTTGTATCCATATTGCTTATTGTAGTTTTCTGTTATCATTGGGTTGGTTTTTGGCTTACTTTTAAGTATCGCCAATATCAAATAAAAATGGCTATGTGGGAAACTATCGCCAGCAAAAATTCTTTGTCTTTGAGCCTAATCAAACTTAGTTTCCAAGAACAGCAAACTAACCCTCATTTCCGATGGGAAGAGGAAGGTAGAGAATTTGTGTATTACAACCAATGGTATGATATAGTCAAAACTGTTGTCAAGAACGATACCTCATATTTTTATTGTGAGCATGACATAGATGAGGAGATTTTCGTCGATAGCTTTAAAAATAATCAGCAAAAAGAATTAGCCTCTACAAAAACAAATCTGCATAAACCTTTACTCATAGAAGGCTATCTCCCTGAAAATACTTATACTTGTTGGTATCCTTTTGAAAATCAAAGCAATAATTTTTCTTTTGTTCTCACTTTACACAAACAAACTTTTACAGATACTCCTTCGCCCCCTCCCCAAGTCTTATAAAAATTCTTGTTAGGGCGCACTTAATTTATTTACGCCAGACCTTACAGGTTGTAAAAAACCTATGAGGTCTAAGAGGCATTGTATTCCAAAAAAATATCACACTTCAAATCCAGATTTCAAATGAAAATAGATTTATACAAAAAAATTTTCTTTGTACTTCTCTTTGTATGTCCGCTCAGTTTGTTTGGACAGACATTGTTAGTCAAGGATAAAAACACGGACTTGCCTATTGAAAACGTACTTATTCAAAATAGTACAGGTACAAAAGTAGCTTTGACTAATAGCAAAGGGCAAGCAGATATTTCTATCTTCCAAGAAGTAGAGAGAATAGAAATCAGACGTTTAGGCTATAAAACAGAGGTAGTTTCTTATTCTACCTTCGAGCAAGCAGGTTTTGTAGTATTGCTCACAGAGGCAAACGTTTCACTTGACCAAGTAGTCGTAGTGGCTACTCGCTGGAGTCAGAGCAAGTTAGACGTGCCTTCGCGTATTATTAATGTAAGCGACTCTGAAATTGCTCTACAAAATCCACAAACAGCGGCGGATTTGCTGGGAGTTTCAGGAGAAGTTTTTGTCCAAAAGAGTCAGCAAGGAGGCGGAAGTCCGATGATTCGCGGTTTTGCTACCAATCGCTTGCTCTACTCGGTAGATGGAGTACGCATGAATACTGCTATTTTTCGCAGTGGGAATATCCAAAATGTGATTTCTCTTGACCCCTTTGCTATGGAAAATGTGCAAGTACTATTTGGCACAGGCTCTGTTATTTACGGCAGTGATGCGCTTGGCGGAGTAATGAGTTTTCAAACACTCGCCCCGCAGTTGAGTACAGAAGCCCCCCCCCTGACCACAGGAAAGGCAGTCATGCGTTATTCCTCAGCCAATAATGAAAAAACAGGACATTTTGACCTCAATGTTGGTTGGCGAAAGTGGGCTTTAGTAAGTAGCTTCTCCAGCAATGATTTTGGAGATTTGCGCATGGGAACGAACGGGCAAAAAGAATACTTGCGAACCAACTATGTACAGCGTCAAGGCAATACAGACGTAGTCGTTACTAATGAAGACCCCTTGGTGCAGAAACCTTCGGGCTACAAGCAAATCAATTTGATGCAAAAACTTCGATTTCGCCCAAGTGAAAAATGGGATTTGCAGTATGCCTTTCACTATTCCGCTACTTCTAATTATTCTCGTTACGACAGGCTACTGCGTCTAAGGAACGGCTTGCCAAGAAGTGCAGAATGGAATTACGGTCCGCAGATTTGGATGATGAACCACTTGAATATTACTCATTATGGGGACAATAAATTATACGACCAAATGAGCATACGCTTAGCAGGACAATTTTTTGAGGAAAGTAGAATAGAAAGAGATTTGAACCGACCTACTCGTTTTATCAAAGTAGAAAAAGTAAGAGCCTACTCTGCTAATTTTGATTTTGTAAAAACAGTAGATAAGCATAAACTTTTCTATGGAGCAGAGGCAGTAATAAACGACGTAGAATCCTTTGGCACAGACGAAAATATAACTAATAACACTATGACAAAAGGAGCATCTCGCTATCCTAATGCTCAGTGGTCATCTTATGCCGCTTATCTGAACTACCAATTTAAGCCTTCGGAACAACTCCTTTTCCAAGGAGGCTTGCGCTATAATCAGTTTGGCATAGAGGCAGATTTTACTAACAATTTGCCTTTTTATCCTTTCCCATTTTCTAAGGCACACCTTAGCAAAGGAGCGCTCACGGGGAGTGTAGGGTTAGTCTATAACCCCAGCCAAGATTGGTCTATTCATCTGAACGGAGCCACGGGTTTTCGTTCTCCCAATGTGGACGACATAGGCAAAGTTTTCGATTCTCAGCCGGGAGCGGTAGTTGTGCCTAATCCCAATCTGCAAGCAGAATATGCCTACAGTGGAGAAATAGGCATTGCCAAACTTTTAGGAGAAACAGTAAAAATAGATGTAACTGCTTATTATACTTTGCTCAATAATGCTTTGGTAAGACGCAATTTTACCTTAGATGGGCGGGACAGCATCATTTACAATAATGCTAAAAGCAGGGTACAAGCTATTCAAAACGCTGCAAAGGCGAGTGTATATGGAGTGCAAGCAAGTCTTGAAATCAAAACTTCCTCAGGTTTTGGCTTTTTCTCCCAGTTTAACTATCAAAAAGGAGAGGAGGAACTTGACAATGAAAGCACCAGCCCTTTGCGACACGCAGCACCTTGGTTTGGCATGACTCGCCTAAGCTATACTATTCCCAAACTCAATATGCAGTTTTATGCTATGTACAGCGGAGAGGTAAGTTATGAGAATCTTTCGGCAGAGGGTAGAGCTAACGATTTTATTTTTGCCATAGATGCCAACGGAAAACCGTACTCTCCGAGTTGGCTTACTTTCAACTTCAAAGTCCTATACCAACTCAATGAAAATCTATCGTTAAGCACGGGCGTAGAAAACCTAACCGACTTGCGCTATCGTCCATATAGCTCTGGAATAGTAGCGCCGGGCAGGAATTTCATCTTTGCTTTGAGAGCAAATTTTTAAAAAATAAAAAAATTACAATTTTATGATATATTTAACCTTATAAAGTTTTACAAACTTTATAAGGTTAAGTAATTGATTAACAATGGATTGTATTTTTTCAAAAAATCAATCTCATTTGAGTACAGATGTTTCCCTTTTAAGAGGAATTATTTAAACTCTGCAAGCATTGTGTAACTTGTTAGCTTCCCTTTATCATCATAGCTTTCTTCTTTGACCATTCCATAGTTTTTAGCATACCAAATTGTACTTCTTATATTAATTTTTTTACCCATTAAACCTGCAGTTTCTGTTATGTATGACACTTTATAACACTCAAAAGTCCCCGCAGGAGTAGTAACTGATTCTTGGGCTTCTACTTTGCGGTCTTTGATACTGACTTGGCGATTAAAGAGGCTCATCGCTCCCATGGAGGCTTTTATCTCATAATTTACATTATTGAGCGTTTGCCCTACTTCTAAATTTGGAGGAAGGTCAAGTTCATCTCCTGCAACTTCTACTTTCATGTCTGTATTCTTCATATCAGGCATATCTCTCATAGCAATATTTTTCATGTCAAACTTGATAATTCCATTTTCACAGCGAATTACAAATGTACCTTCGGAAAGTTTTTTATTTTTCTCATCGTAGGTTTCTGACTGCATAGTCATACTGAAAGTATTGCTGTTTTGACTTAGCGCAAGGCATTTTTGTTTAACGGAGGCGACTAACTTGTTTTTAGCGTTAAAGCTCTGTAAGGTAAATGATGTTCCTTCTTTATAGTTGTAAAAACTATTACAATCTTGGGCAAAACTTATGCTACTAAGAAAACTAATAGTCATTAAAAAAAGTAATTTTTTCATTTTTGTTTTTTTAGTGAAAAATTAAAATAATTAATGTAGTGTAGTCTTGGGAAAGTTGTTTTAGAATGATACAATGTAAATGATATTTACTAAAACAATTTTTAATCCAAAATACAAAACAATGTAAGATTTGATGAAAAAAACAAGAAGTAAGTATAAAAAATTGGCTTAAAAATTTGTAAAATGTGCCTTTTTCTGTAAGTTTGATAGAGTTTTTTTACAGAAAATTCATACGTAATTCAAACCTATTTAATTTTTCAAAACCAAAACGCATAAAGATTATGAACAAGTTTGAGGAACTTAAAAATTTAGTCATGTCATTGGAAGCGGACTTCGCAAAGTTTTATGAGAAGAATAACCAAACGGCAGGTACGCGTATTCGCAAGGGAATGCAAGATTTGAAAATGATGGCTCAGAACATTAGAGTAGAGGTACAAGAAATTAAAAACAAAGAAGAAGCAAAAAAGAAATAAGCATATCAACTTTGAGAAAACTCTATAACAAAACTAAGAACTTCCACTTTGAGGGTGGAAATTCTTAGTTTTAAAAAATACATAACTCTGCATTAGTTAGCTGTATTACATGCTTTGTAATATCTTCAGTTGTGCTTTTAGCGACTCTAATTCTTTAGTCGCCTCCTCTATTTTGGTATTAAACTCTATTCTGAGTTTGTCGGCTGTTTTTGATTGAGCGAAGAATTCTAAATTATTTTTCCACAAGGCAATATCATTTTCTATGTTATTAATTCGCTTGCGGAGTGTTTGTTCTTTGCGAATCATTTTGCGGTCAGAGCCACCAGAATTCCCCATAAGTTTGATTTGAGCGGCAAACCTTTGTTTTTCTTTTTCTTCTACGCTCACGGGCATTGCGTTGATAAAGGCATCTATGGCTTTGGTGATTCTTTCTTGGATACTATTCATAGCTTTTCGAGGCACAAAGCCCACTTCCAACCACTTATCCAACTGCTCCATAAGTTTTTCTACGTCGCTCTCCTTAGCTTTTGCCATTTTCTCTATGGTATCGCATATTTCTTTCTTTTTAGCTAAGTTTGCCTCGAACTCTTGGTCTTGCGAGGATTTACGATTGCGCTTGCGATTAAAGAAATAATCACAAGCATTTTTAAATCTTTCATAAATAGCGTCGCGATGAGCCTCTGGTACAGGTCCTATTTCTTTCCAATCCTCTTGTAATTTTTTCAATAAATCAGAAGTTTCCTCCCAATCAACGCTTTCTTTAACAGCCTCTGCTTGCTCGCATAAAGCAATTTTAGCTTTCAGATTATCCTCTCTTTGTTTTTCTAATTTTTCAAAAAAACGACCTTTATTATTAAAGAAAGTCTTAAAATTACTCCAAAACTGTTTGTTAATGTCTTTAGCAACTTCGCGAGGCGCAGGACCTATTTTGTCCCATTCTTCTTGTAAAGCCAAAATTTCCTTAGTTTTCTGATTCCAGTCGGCTATTCTATCCGAATTAAACTCAGGAAAACTCTCTATTTTCAGACAAAGCGCTTGCTTGAGTTTCATATTCTCTTCCAAGCGTTTTTTTACAGAGTCTAAGTAGTTTCGCTTTTTGTCGTAAAGTTTATCAGAAGCGTCTTTAAAACGTTGCCATAAAGCCTCCTGTTCCTCTCTTGGTACATGACCGATAGAGCGGTATTCCTCATGCAACTTGTTTAACTGACTAATCGCTTCGTTGATGTTAGAAAGTTCCAACAAAGCCTCTGCTTTTTTGCAGATTTCTGTTTTTGCTTCTAAATTTTTCTTTCTATCTAATTCAACAAGTTGGTTATCTATATTTTTCTGACTGTAGAAACGGTCAAGCAAAGCATTATAGGTTTCATAGAGTTGCTCGGTTTCTGAGGGAGGCACTGCCCCTGTTTCTTTCCATTTTCTTTGCAGTTCTTTGAGCTGTTCTATGGACTGTTTGGTTGTATCCCCTGCTTCTACAATAGCTTTTATCTGCTTAATAATGTCGCTTTTAATTTCTAAATTTTTATGCCTTTTCTTATCTTGCTCGGCAAAATATTTTGCTTTTTTCTCTTTCAGAGCTTTATAGTTAGTATAGAAAGCCTCAATGATACCATCTTGTTTGTATTGGAAACCGTCTTCTTCTCCCCCTGCCTCTAAGTATCTCTTGAGTTGCTCTTCCCTCTCCTCTCTATTGATTTTATCTATTTCCGATTTAAGCTGACGCAATATACCGTCAATCTTACGAAAACTTGTTTCTTTGAATAATGCCTCGCTCTCAGCAAGAAGTTGCTCTTTGGTGAGATGAGAAAAATCTTTCTCCTCGTCCTCACTGAGTTCATTTTCCTCCTCGCTTTCCTCTGTAACGTTTTCTAAGGTGCTATCTGTCAACACTTCACTAACGACTGTTAAAGCCTCTTGCTCTTTTTGTGCATCGGTTTCAGCTAAAGGCATCTCATTATTATTCTCTGCTTCATTGTTCACTTCCTGCTCGCTTGTTAAAATTTGCTCGCTTTCATGAATGTTGATTTCGTTATCTGCCATATTCATTGATTCAAGATAATGTTCGTAAAACTGACTTTTAAAACAATACGTAAGGATAATTGTTTACGCATCGTACCGCAAAACATAAAATATAGGTTTAAAATATTATATCTTAAAATTTGAAAGGCAAAGATAAGCAATAGAATTGAATTTAAAAAAATTTGCAAACAAATAACTATGTATAATTTACAAAGTGAGAGCGCGTATTAGTTTAGTCTGGGGTCATCGGGAAAACTTGCAAATACTTTGTATTTGCCTCCCATAATACGAAGGATACTACGCCAAAGCTCTTCGGGTGGAATTTGAAAAATTTGCTTGAGATTGATTTTAGCAATAATCCATGAGTTCTGCTCCAGTTCGGTTTTGAGTTGATTTTTCCCCCAACCACTGTAGCCCATAAAGAAACGACAGTTGCTACTATTGACCATGCCACTTTCCGCATACAGGCGCAACTGCTCAAAATCTCCCCCCCAATATACGCCATTTTTCAAGGGAATAGCATTTCTTATGGTATCAAAAGTATGGATAAAATGTAAAGTATTCTGCTCCACAGGACCTCCTAAAAATACGCTATTATGCACCGCCTCCACCTCCATGACCTCTGCAACGGCTAACTCCGTAGGTTTGTTAAGAATAAACCCAAAAGAACCAGTTTCTGTCTTATGCTCACAAATGAGAACTACCGCCCTCTCAAAGTTAGGGTCTGGAAGAAAAGGTTCAGAAATAAGCAAGTAACCTGCCTCTACTTTCAAATCAGCATTTAAATTCTTGCCAAGTCCCTCTATCATAAATTATATTTTGATGCGTTTTTACAAAGTATAAAAATACTTATTTTCAAAATAAAGTAAAATTTGGGAAAAATAAAAATAGAAAAATATGTAGAAAAGTTAATTTTTTTGTTGCATACTCAACCTTATAAAGCCTTACAAAGTTTTATATTTAAAACAAAATGGCTTGTAAACATTTATAAGGTTTCAATCCTTATAAATGTTAATTTTCAATCAAAACCAATTTTGATGGAGTATAAAAACTTTAAGGTTAAAATATTGAATAAGTATGCGCCGGTAAGTACAGTTTGAGGAAATATAATTTAACTAAAAAAGTCAAAGATTTGATAGATATTCTCTTATTTTGCTTGTAGCTACTCTGAGCAGGTCTTAAGTCAAATATTTTACGATGTGAACTCCATAACTTACAGGATTGATGAAGAAAATAAAAACCATTTATTTCCAAAATACAACTCAAATACCACATTTCTATACAGGTAAACTCCGCTTACCTCGAGAAAAATATATATATGACTACACCTATTACTATGACTGGTTGAGGCAAAGAGAGAACGTATTAGCCGAATACCGCCTCTCTATCAATAGCCATATTATTTTGACTAACAAAGTCATTTGTATAAAAACAGCTAATAAAGCTTGGGGAGAGCGTGTAAAAATTCTGCCTTTGAAGCAAGTCAATGAAGTAGAAACACACTTTCAAAGACTGTTACTTCCCCTTATTATCGGTGGCATAGTAGCTCCCTTGTCTATGATTGGTTTTTTTTTACATATTACTACTTCTATGTGGCTAAGTTTTGCACTGAGTCTTTCAGGAATTTTCTTGATGTACTACGGCTGGCTGGGGACTTACCAACTGAAAATTACAGCTTACCACTCGCTCCAATTCAACTATTTTATAGACTTCAAATCTGCTCACTTAGAGGAGTTCATCAGCAAAGTCCAAAAAATACTTAGCTTGCAAAAAGAAATATCTGAATAAACTGCAATCTTAGGGAGTAATAATCTGAATGATTTACTTTTTTTATTTAGCTTTACTTGCTTAATTTTGACTTTCCAAAACTGATTTTTTATGATAAAAATTCAAAAACAAGTTTTTCTCTCTTTTCTTATTGGCTTGCTTGTCTTTGCTTGTAAAGGTACTGAAAATCAAACTCATAGTACGTCTAATAGGAAAAATATTGCTCAAGATACCTCAGACGCCCCCATAGCAACTCGTATCTTGGACGAGGTAGCCGTGGATACTACCGAAGCAAGTGAAAATATACCCCTCTGGGTTACTCAAAAAGGAGCGTATAATCCTGAAAGAACAAGAAAATTTCGCTTGATACATACCAAGTTAGAAGTAAGTTTTGACTGGCAAAAGCAATACCTCCATGGAATAGCTACGCTGACCATATCCCCTTATTTTTACCCACAAGACTCTGTAGAATTAGATGCGAAAGGATTTGATATTCATCAAATAGAGTTAGTAGAAGGGAAATCTGCACAAGCATTAAAATACCAATATGATAGCAAAAAACTCAAAATCGCCTTACCAAAAAAGTATGTAAGAAATGAAAAGTTGGATTTAAGAATCGTTTATACTGCCAAACCCAACGAGTTAGAGGTCAAGGGCAGTACTGCCATTACTCAAGACAAAGGACTCTATTTTATTAATCCTTTGGGCAAAGAAAAAAATAAACCCCAACAAATATGGACGCAAGGTGAAACAGAAGCTAACTCCTGCTGGTTTCCCACTTTTGACTCTCCTAATGTGAAAACTACCCAAGAGATGTTTATTACCGTGGATAAGCAGTATGTTACGCTATCTAATGGGAGGTTTTTAAGTTCTAAAAATAACCCTGACGGTACGCGTACCGACCACTGGCTGCAAGACAAACCTCACGCTCCTTACCTTTTTATGATGGCGATTGGTAAGTACGCCGTAGTCAAAGATAGATGGAGAAACTTAGAACTGTCGTATTACGTTGAGCCTGAGTACGAACAGTACGCCAAAGCTATCTTCGGGAATACACCAGAGATGATAGAATTTTTTTCTAAGATATTAGATTATCCTTTCCCTTGGGACAAGTATGCTCAGGTAGTAGTGAGAGATTACGTTTCTGGGGCAATGGAAAATACTACCGCTACTGTTTTCAATGAATACTTGCAAGTAAACAATCGCTATCTGATAGACGATAACCACGATGGTATCATTGCTCACGAACTGTTCCATCACTGGTTTGGGGATTTGGTAACTACAGAGTCTTGGGCTAATCTCCCGCTCAATGAGGCATTTGCTACCTATGCCGAGTACCTTTGGCATGAATACAAATACGGCAAGGGCGATGCTGATGCGTGGTGGAGCGAGGAGCTAAGTCAGTATCTTGCAGAAGCAGAAACCAAAAGAGAACCATTAATTCGCTACTATTACTTGGACAAGGAGGACATGTTTGATAGCCATTCCTACGCCAAAGGCGGGCTTACCTTGCACATGCTCAGGAAGTTAGTAGGAGATGAGGCATTTTTTACTGCCCTGAACCTATACCTGAAAAAGCACCAATACCAAACCGCAGAAATTCATCACCTAAGAATGGCTTTCGAGGAGGTTACAGGCGAAGATTGGAACTGGTTTTTCAATCAATGGTTTTTGTCTGCGGGACACCCCGAACTAACTGTTACGGATACCTTCGTTAAAGGGGAAGTAATCTTAAAAGTAGTGCAAAATCAAAATCTTACTTACTCTACACTTTACAAACTGCCCTTGTACGTAGATATTTGGACAAGTGGTAAAAAAGAAAGACATCATATCACTATCACCCAAAAAGAGCAAGAATTTCGCTTTACAACTAATCAACCACCAGATTTGGTCTTTTTTGATGGGGAAACCCAATTAGTAGGAGAAGTTAATCACGAGAGAAGCATTGAGGAGTATATTTTTCAGTATAAAAACTCAAACAAATACTTAGCACGCATGGAGGCATTGGTGCGTTTATCTGACCAAATCAATGAAAATGAAGAAGTAAGAGAAACTATCTTTCTGGCGCTCAATGATGAATACTGGCAAATTAGGCAAGAGGCAGCACGCGCTTTTGAGAAATATAGCGGAGAAAAAGATACGCCTAAATACATTTATAAATTGAAAGAAATGGCATTGAAAGATAAAAAATCTTTGGTCAGGGCAGTGGCTATCAATGCCTTAGCTGCGCTGGACAACCAAAGCAGTGAAATTTATCTTCAAACTGTCAATGATAGTTCTTATGCGGTAGTAGTAAATTCTTTGTATGCGTATGCGAATACAGGAGGGGCAAACGTGCAAGATGTCATAGAAAAATTTGAAAGAGAAGAAAACTTCTTGATAGTCAGAACGGTAGCCGAGTTTTACAGTGCGTTTAATACAGAAAATAAAATTGATTGGTATTTGGAAAAAATGAACAAGCGTGCTAGTGGGGAACTACTCTACTTGTTAGACTATTTTGCTAGTTACCTGACCAACCAAGAGGCAGAAGTGCAGACGAAAGGGGCTAATTTGTTGGTAAATAAAGCCAAAAATGACCCTAACCCGACTACGCGTGTTTCAGCTTACCTCGCACTCAAGCGATTAGACAAGGTAAAAGGGTTAAAAGAAATTTTACAAGAAATTCGCAGTGTAGAAAAAGACAAAGAGGCTTTGAATTATTATGATATGATAAAGGAATAAGCATGTAAATAGTTGTTATATTTCCAATGAAGTGTTTTTTGTTACCAAGAGACTTTCTGCACAATTTCTTTTTCAAAACTTTGTAGCTGTCCGTCTTTAAGAAGAAAGTCTATAATAATTTGCAAACTTTCCTTGTCTATATCTTGGAAATCTTTTTTTTGTAGAAGGGTTAGAATCATCTGCTTATCTTCTTTTAGATGGTTGCTCAAATGCAAGTAGGAAGGAAGGGAAAGTTGAATAGAATAGCGCAAGAAGCGAACTTCTAAGTGATAAGGATTCAAAGCCACAGCTCTTGAAAAAGTGTCTTGGGACTGCTTAGCAAGAGCCAATTTTTCCAAAGGATTCCACAGCGTTTTTGCTTTGAGCGTTTCCAAACAAGCTTGGTAAGCAATTACTAAGGCATTTTTGGAACTTACTTTTTTAAGCACATTAAGTAAGAAATCAACACTTTTACTGTCCTCTACTGCTTTCAAATACTCTTTTCGCAAAATGCTGATATCAATTTCCCCATTTTTTACAAGTTGCGGTAAAGGCATAGCTTAGATATAATTAAGTTGATGCTTCACATAACTTTTCACTAAAAGCGTAAACTTCTTTGTATCGGGGACTCTAATGCGTTCATTCATTACTTTGGTAGGAGCGGTTTCTTGGATTTTTCTGAATAGCTTTAAATAATAGATGTAAGCCAAATAAACCCCCAAGCGCGCAGATTTTGGCAACTGCAAAATCCCCATATACGCATGGTCAAAATCTCTCTGAATGTCGGCTTCTATCTCTTTTTTGGCTTGATAATCAAACCTTTTGAAATCTACATTAGGGAAATAAGTACGTCCTCTTTCAAAGTAATCACTTTTCATATCTCTTAAAAAGTTTACTTTTTGAAAAGCAGCACCCAAACTACGGGCGGCAGGTTTTAGACGCTGATAGGCTTCCTCATTGCCTTCGCAGAATACTCTTAGGCACATCAACCCTACTACTTCCGCAGAACCATAGATGTATTCCTCATAGCAAGTTTGATTATACTCATTGAAGTACAAATCCATCTCCATGCTACGCAAAAAAGCTGTAATCAAGTCGTGCTCGATATTATACTTATTTACCACTATTTGGAAAGAGTGCAAAATAGGATTAAGGCTAATTTTATCCTCTATGGCTTGGAAAGTGTCTTTTTTGAAATTGTCCAGCAGTTTTTTCTTGTCGTAGCCGTGAAAAGTATCCACAATCTCATCAGCGTAACGGACAAAACCATAAATCCCATAGATAGGTGCATGTAACTTACGGTCAAACATCCTAATTCCTAAGGAGAAAGAGGTGCTATAACTTTTCGTAACAATTTCACTGCACTTAAAAGTAGTTAGGTTAAAAAGTTCCATCATAAAGAAATGGCGATTAAAATTTTGTTTTAGCAACTTGGTTAAGATACCACTATAACTAAAAATATACTTGCTTGTTTGCTATGAGTTCAAACGAATGTGTGTTTTTTTGTTTGTATGCTTGCTATTACAAGTAAGGATACTTATTAAAATAGTATCTCCACTATCAAAGGTTTTTATTTATGCCTAAAAAGTAAAGTTATTATGAACGGCGTTTACTCTTTGGACATAAGTAGAAGTAAAAATAAGGAATTTCTATGAAAAAAACTCTTACTTTCTATTTTTTTCACTTAATTAGTGAGGTAAACTGATTCAAAAGCAAAAATATTTTACTTTTGTTTATCCAATCAAGTTTTTCAGAGTCTTATAGAGATTTACGCTCCGGTTGAATCTCTTTATACTTATCTAAAATTAAGCAATGTAAACCCTTGGAGGAAGTACTTAAAAATCAAAGCAATATGCTCCAACCTCAAATCATAGAATTAGTCAAACAGATAGAAGATGAAACACTCCTATCTAACTATCTTTCAGATATAAAAGGAGTAATCGATGGGCAAGACTCTGTTTTTCAGCACTTAGCAGCCACTAAAAAACAAGTACAAGACCTAAAAGAACAATTAGATAAAATCTACAACATCATTTCTTTTGACTTGGGCAGTCCTCTAAGAAGTCTGAAAAGCATGATTGATTTAGTACAATTAGATGTAGAAAATATTGATAATCCCTTAGTTACTGAATCTGTACGCTATCTCAATCTACAAATGGACAAGTTGCTTTTTCAGTTGGGTAATTTATTAGTATGGTCAAGTTTGCAAGTCAAAAACTTTTCTTTGAAAATAGAAGACTTTGATATTCACGAAGTCATAGACGATATATTTACCCTTTACGAAAAACAAGCTACCCAAAAGGGAGTGGGTATTTTTAAAGAAATTAATCCAAATACTGCCCTTTTAGTCCAAGGTGATAAACAAATGATTCAACAGGCGATGAGCAACTTTGTTTCTAATGCAGTAAAATTTTCTAAGAAAGGCGATACTGTGGTCATAGGTACTAAAGTAGATGATAATAAGATAATTGTGTATATAAAGGACACAGGAATAGGCATGGGAAAGGCTAAAATCCAAAACCTGTTTAACCCAAGTCGCAAAAGCACTCAAAAAGGCACAGCTAACGAAAGTGGCTTAGGGTTAGGCATGATTACCGCCAAAGCTATTCTCGACCTTCACCAAAGCCAAATCCAAATTTGGAGCGAGCAGGGCAAAGGTACAGAAATCTCTCTCGACATAAAAACGTCTATGTTTTAGAGGCTGTCCGAAAAGTTGTATATTTCTTAATCTTAAATTTTTTAAATAATTGATTATAAATATTTTAAGATGTTCCACTTTTTAAAAAAATGAAACATCTGTAACTTTTTGGACAGCCTCCCTTTCCTAAAATCATTACACTTCACCTGCTAATCCCATCTTTTCAGGAGAACGCCACAAAGCAGAGAGCAGAAGTTCTCGCATCGCTACATATTCTTTGGGTAACTTATCGTACATTTTCTCAAAAAGTTCTTCATGAGCTAATAGTTCGGCTTTCCATGCTTCATTATCTATGCTATTGATTTGCTCGAAATCCTCTTTGCTGAACTCGTAGCCTCTCCAGTCTATATCCTCGTAAAGTGGCATCCAGCCTATTGCGCTTTCTTGGGCAGATACTCTCCCTCTAACTCGGTCTATTATCCATTTGAGTATGCGCATGTTGTCTCCAAAACCATTCCATAAAAACCTGCCTTCTTTATCTTTTCTGAACCAGTTTACTCCAAAAATACGCGGAGGGCGTTTGAGATTGCGTCCTAACTGTAACCAATGATTAAAATAATCTGCCATGTGATACCCACAGAAAGGTAACATAGCAAAAGGGTCTCTACGCACTCTACCAATCTCACCAAACGCCGCAGCAGTCATTTCAGAACCCATCGTAGAGGCTAAATAAACACCAAAATTCCAATTAAATGCTTGATAAACAAGCGGAATAGTAGTGCTTCGCCTGCCTCCAAAGATAAATGCACTGATTAGCACACCATTAGGGTTCTCCCACTCAGGGTCTATGCTTGGGCATTGAGAGGCTGGTGCAGTAAAGCGAGCGTTAGGGTGTGCGGCGGGTTTTCCACTTTTTGGGTCATAAGGCTTTCCTGTCCAGTCTATCAAACCCTCAGGGGGTTCTTTACTCATTCCCTCCCACCATACATCACCATCAGGGGTAATGCCTACATTTGTAAAAATAGTATTTTTAGCAATCGTAGCCATAGCATTGGAATTGGTTTTCTCACTGGTGCCGGGAGCAACTCCAAAATAGCCTGCCTCGGGGTTGATAGCATACAAGTTACCTTCCTCGTCAGGGTGTATCCAAGCGATGTCGTCTCCTACGGTCGTAATTTCCCAGCCCTCCATTTCTTTGGGTGGAATAAGCATAGCAAAATTAGTTTTCCCACAAGCACTTGGGAAAGCAGCAGCGACATAGGTTTTTTCGCCTTCAGGACTTTTAGCCCCCAAGAGAAGCATGTGTTCTGCTAACCAGCCCTCCTCTCGCCCCATGGCAGAGGCAATACGCAAAGCTAAGCATTTTTTGCCCAGAAGAGCATTCCCTCCGTAACCCGAGCCATAAGAAACAATAGAGCGCTCCTCTGGGAAGTGAACAATATACTTGACAGTAGGATTACAAGGCCACTTTGCATCTTGCTGTCCCTCTTGGAGGGGCGCTCCTACCGAGTGTAAACACTTCACAAAATCGCCCTCTGTACCTAAAATATCCCATATCCTCATACCCATACGAGTCATGATTTTCATGCTTACTAGTACATACTCAGAGTCAGTAATTTGGATACCAATTTTTGCCAAAGGTGAGCCTATGGGTCCCATGCTGAAGGGAATCACATACATAGTACGTCCTTTCATGCAGTCCTTAAAGAGTGCTTGCAAGGTAGCTTTCATTTGCTTAGGAGCAACCCAATTATTAGTGGGACCTGCGTCTTGTTTTCGCAAACTACAAATAAAAGTTTTGTCTTCCACGCGTGCTACATCACTTGGGTCAGAAAAGCAGGCATAGCTATTCGGTCTTTTCTGCTCGTTGAGCTTGATAAAAGTTCCTTTCTCTACTAATTTTTGACACATCTGTTGGTATTCTTCTTCAGAACCATCACACCAATATATTTCCTTAGGCTGACAGTACTCAGCCGTTTCTTGTACCCAAGTAGCAACTGCTTCATGGTTTAAATTTTTGGGATATTTTGAAATAAACATGATTTTTATATTTAGATTTGTGTTGTTTACTGATAAACTTACTAAAATTTCAAGTAATCAAATCTATGCCAGCCCTGCAAAAATTTTTTTTTCTGATGCCGTATTTTTTTGGACTTTTATTTCTTGTACTTTTTGTCTTAAAGACTTTTTCTGACCCAAATTTAAAAACTTTTTATATTTTTTTACTTATCCATAGTTGTTCATAAGATATAGACAGATAAAATTTAATTTTAAATGTAGTCCCTTAAAATGTTATGCTCAAACAATAGTAGTTTTAGTAAAGGATAATATACCACGCTTACGGCGTTAGGTTGCGGTGTACTTTATTTTGCTATAAAGATAACAAGCCCCTAACGGCTTTGAGGTATGAACATTTTTAATAGCGGTTTTTGATAATAAAATAGAAGCAACCCATTGCTGATAATCAAGTGAAAAGTTTTAAAAATCTTACACATTAAAAAGCCCGTAGGGCTGAAGTATTTTTAGCAAAAGAAGAAAAATAAAATCCCACAACTCCGATAGGAGTAAAATCTTACTATCTACAAGGCAAAAAACGCTTTAATTTTGAGCATTAACAAGACGGAAGAAACCAGTAGTTTTTATGGCGAATATCAATCTTAAATAGCTTTATCTCTAATACAAATATGAAAGACAAGTCCAAAGAGGAAAAAATTTTGGAGGAAATCCGAAAAAGAGTCATCGAGTTTGAAAGCCATAACCAAGAGAAAGAAGACTTAGAAAGTTTACGCAAAGCAAATATTCAAGCTTTAAACGAGATGAGTTCGCTAAGTCAAGAGGAAATTTTGAGACTTTCCTTCCAAGTCCGCAAGGAGTTTGAAGCAAAGGAAACAAGACGCAAGATGTTGATAGCCCTATGCTTTGTTATTTTAATTGTTATTGCCGCGATTTGGGGAATGAGATTTTTAAATAAACAAAAAAATACATTTGTAGAAACATTTGATGATAATAGTAAAAGTTGGGGCTTATACGATGACATAAAATACGAGCGAAAAATAGAGAACGGAAACTATATTTTACAAACAGGGCATGACGGCTGGTGCTACTGGGATGCAACCAACATCATTTTCCCTGAGTATTTTGCCGTAGAACTTTCCTCTGTATGGGAAAAAGGAGAAAAGAAATCAGAATACGGAATAGGACTGTATCAAGATGATGCCAATACAGTCTGTTTTTCTCTTTTCCCTGATGGGGAAGCGAGTTTTGCTCAATATCAAAATGATAAGTGGGTCATAGACAATGAATGGACAGGCAGAATTGCTAATGGTGAGGGGAAAGAGAACCTCCAACGCGTAGAAATAAAACGCAGTACTAATCAGTTTAAGTACTTTGTAAACGGGCAATTAGCCAAGGAGGGAACATTTTTACCACTTACGCTTCGCAAAGTAGGGTTTCGCTCCTGTGGTATGCAAAAAGTTTCTTTCAAAAGCCTTAAAGTGATTGATTTGAATACCAATCGTACTATTTTTAGTGATGATTTTGAAACAGTACAAAACGACAGATGGGTTCTAAAAAAGGAAATTATAGCTTTTTCTGAAATCAAAGACGGGCAGTATTTGTTAGAAACCAATGTGATAGACAGATGCTTTTACGTAGCTCAGTATTATACCATAGACCAAAGCCAAGATGTAAATATTATCCTTAAAATGAAGTCTTTGCAGGGAGTAACAAGTGATTTTGGGCTTACGTTTATCCAAGATGAAGTAAATTTTTATAGTTTGGATTACCAAAACAATGGCAAAGCCAGATATACGCTTTACGAGGACGATAAATACACTATTACAAGTAGTTACAAAAATACAAATATTGCCAGCAGTGCGAACCTCCCATGGATAAATATGAAAGTAGAAATTAGAAGAGGGAAAGTAAATTATTTCATTAATGAAACTTTCGTAGAGTCTTTCACCCTTAAAAATGATTTTCTCATTTCTAAAATTGGTATTCGGGTTTGCGATGAGCAGAAAGTAGCTTTTGACGAATTACAAATCGTTCCACAGTAAGAATTTGGCAATCATTATTCTTGTTTCTATTCGCCACGAGTCAAATTTTTTACATTTTTTTGCTTTTTAAAGTTTTTTTTGTATCTTGAAACCTGAAATTTATATAAGATAAACTTATTCTTTGCCATGACTTTACTACTGCTTTTCAAAAAGAAAAAGCAAATTTCTTAACAAATTAAAACATTCAACATCATGGAAAATGAATTAGTTAGCACCACAGGCTTTGAGCAAGTAGCCTCGCTGTTTGAGTTTTTCATTTATGGCTTCGGGTTGATTTTGTGTGCTTTTACCGTGCTTTTTGCTCTAATTACCTTAGACGAGAAAAAGAAAAACCACCCTACCCTTTATTGAGAAGCTCTAAGAACTTTTTGATTGAAGCCATGCACAAGCCCTGAGGATTCTCTGCGTCCTTAGGGCTTAACTGTGAAAATTAACGTTTATAAGGTTTGAAACCTTATAAGCGTTTGCAAACCATGTTGTTTTAAGTATAAAATAACTTTATGCGCTTTTTTATTGTCCTGTTCTATTGCTTTTACTACAAAATCCTCAATTTTGCATTTGTAAATTAAAAAAATGCTGTTGATGCAAGACCAATACATTTTGAGGATAGATTGCCCCGATGAAAAAGGTTTAGTACATAAAATTACAGGTGTGCTTTACCACAACGACCTCAATATCATCAGAACCGATGAGTTTGTGGATAGAGAAAGCGCTTACTTTTTTATGCGTATAGAGTTCGCAGGGAATACAGACGAAAATAAAATCATTTCTGGCTTGATAGGTGTTTTGCCCTCGAACTCTAATATTTCTTTGAATAAAGCTCACAAAAAGAATATCATCATCTTAGCTACTAAGGAACATCACTGCTTAGGAGATTTACTGATTCGTTATCACTTTAACGAATTGAATGCGAATATTTTAGCTGTAATAAGCAATCATGAGATTTTGCGTTCGCTAACGGAAAAATTTGATATTCCTTTTCATTTTGTACCACACGAAGGAAAAAGCAGGGAAGAGCATGAATCAGAAGTACTGCACATCATCAATGCCTATCACCCTGATTTTTTGGTACTTGCTAAGTACATGAGGGTCTTAACGGCAAATTTTGCCGCTCATTTCCCTAATAAAATTGTTAATATTCATCATTCTTTCTTACCTGCTTTTATAGGAGCAAACCCGTACCGCCAAGCCTATCAGCGCGGGGTGAAAATCATAGGAGCAACGGCGCATTTTGTCAATGAAAACTTAGATGAAGGTCCTATCATCGCGCAGAGCGTCATACCCGTTGACCATACCGAGAATGCTATGGATATGGCACGGTTAGGCAGAGATGTCGAGAAAATAGTACTTGCCAAAGCCTTGAAGTTAGTTTTTGAGGATAGAGTTTTTGTGAAAGACAATAAAACGGTTATTTTTGAATAGTTTTAAAGTTTTTTCTCATTTTTCTAAACCTCCTTTCTTATCAGATTGTTATACGATGAAATAACTATGACAATCATTTATATTTAATTTTTGACGTGTATGGCAACTCCTAACTTAGAACTTATTTCTGCACTTAGAAAAACTGCAAAAAAACTCGAAGAGGGCGCACCCTACCAGTGGGGACACATGGGTAGTTGTAATTGTGGGAACTTAGCCCAAGAAATTAGCAAACTTACTAAGGCTGAGATTCACGAATATGCCATGAGGAACAGGCAAGGGGACTGGTCAGAGCAGACCGATGCTTATTGCCCTGTAAGTAATCAGCCTATGGATTTGCTCATTACTCAAATGGTAGAGATAGGTCTGACAACTACTGATTTAAAAAATTTAGAAAAATTATCTGACAGAGAAATATTAGTACGCCTGCCTGCTGAGTTCAGATATTTACAACACAACAAGCGCGACCACGTAGTAATGTACATGCGTGAATGGGCAAACCTATTAGAGGAACAGCTACTGGCAGATATTAATTTGCCTGCCTTTGAGGTAAAACACGAAGAAGCACTGCAAACAGTCTAAACGTTATTTGCTATCAAGTGGCTAAGCGTTTGCTCTATGAGTTCGTTTATCACTTTTTCAGGTTGTTGGTGAAATTCATGTGTAATACGATTGGCTAAAATGGCATTGAGAGAAAGTAGTTCATGTCCTAAGAGCCTGCCCATAGCATAATAAGCGGCAGTTTCCATCTCAAAATTAGTAATGTGGAAATTGGGATTTTCTGCCAAACGAAATTGATTCAGTGCATATATCAGATGCGGTATTTTGGGCTGCGTTCTTATGCTTCGTCCTTGGGGAGCATAAAAGCCGCAACAAGTAACTGTTACACCTTGCAAAAAATACGGCGCAAATTTTTCTAACAATTTTTCAGAACCGCTGGTGCAATAGGGTTCAAAAGAAAGTGAAAGTTGAGTTCGTAAAAGTTCGCTTACTTGTTTTTCTAATGGTTTTTGAGGTAAATCATAAAAAAACATTAAGCTATCTAAACCAATGCCATAGCTTGATGCCAAATGACTACCTAAGGGAATTTCCTCGCGAAGGCTTCCCGAAGTACCAATACGAATAATATTCAAAGTAGTATGTTCTTCTTTCAATTCTCTTTTTTTTAGGTCTATATTTACCAAAGCATCTAATTCGGTCATCAAGATTTCTACATTGTCCGTTCCTATACCTGAGGAAATGACAGAAAGAGGCTTGCCTTTGTAAGTTCCTGTATGTGTAATAAATTCACGTTTTTGGACTTTGTGAATGATTTTGTCAAAAAATCGGCTTACTTGGGGAACGCGTTCTGGGTCGCCAACAACAATAATGTTTTGGGCAATTTGCTCTGGCAAAAGATGAAGGTGATATACGCTTCCATCAGGATTCAAGACCAACTCTGAGGCAGGTATAAACATAGGCTAAGAAGGTTGTTTTTTACTTTTATTTCTAAAAAATTCATATAATAGAGCAAAATTAGCACCTTTGTATTAAAGTATGCACATCAGATTTAAAAATGAGTAAAATCTTAGAAGTAAACCACTTAGGCAAAACCTATCAAACAGGTAATCACACACTTACTGTATTAAATGGAGTCAGTTTTTCTGTAGAGCAAGGCAGCTCTTTGGCTATCGTAGGCTCGTCGGGGAGTGGAAAAACGACCTTATTGGGCTTGTGTGCGGGTTTGGACAGGGCAAGTACAGGCTCGGTCAGGCTCAACGGAATTGCCTTAGATGCCCTTAGCGAAGACGATAGGGCGGCGATTCGCAATCAGTATGTAGGCTTTATTTTTCAAAACTTCCAACTGCTCCCGACTTTGACAGCCTTAGAAAACGTCATGGTGCCTTTGGAACTCAGAGGAGAAAGAAACTCTAATAAAAAGGCGATGGAACTTTTGGAAAAAGTAGGTTTGGCAGAGCGATACGACCACTATCCCACTCAACTCTCTGGTGGTGAGCAACAAAGAGTTTGCATTGCTCGTGCATTTTCTAATAGTCCTCAGATTCTTTTTGCTGACGAACCTACGGGCAACTTGGACAATGAAACAAGCGAAAAAATACAAAACTTACTTTTTGAACTTAATAAAGAGGCAGGAACAACCTTAGTATTAGTTACTCACGACTTAGAGCTTGCCAAAAAAACGCAAAGAATTATTCGCCTCAAAGGAGGCGCAGTACAAAGTGATGAAAAAATAACGCACTAATTCACTTTATTCTATACAATAGCTTGCCTTAATAGGG
>Ga0272446_1002433_pt1 | contig 25399 bp, 15 predicted proteins | sample YNPCB0061_FD_194587 | JGI IMG/M metagenome (GOLD analysis project Ga0272446, IMG submission 194587) | Hot spring microbial mat communities from Yellowstone National Park, WY, United States - YNP-CB-006-1 | ecosystem: Environmental > Aquatic > Thermal springs > Hot (42-90C) > Sediment | place...
CCCAAGCGTCCCAGAGCAAGATTTTTTCCAAGAGCGGACGCTTATCATCCAAACCGCTACCGATTTCTTTGACCTCGCGGACAATCGTGTAGCCTTTGGCGGAAGCGTAGCCACGCAAGCGTTCAAGTTGTGTTTCGACGTTAGCTTTGTTTTCAGACGACGAAACACGGGCGTACAACACGGCTCGTTGCTTGGTTGCAAGAACAGGTGAAGATTCTTCTTCGACCACAATCGTTCCGCTTGCAAGCTGCGAGCCTTTGATAAAACCTTGCTTCCAATGACGGTGCGCGGTGCGGTACGAAATCGAATGGCGTTTGGCGTATTCTGAGAGTTTCATTCGGCGAATATACGACTTATTTGCCTATTTATGACTATAATTGTCTATTAAATCATGGAAGTTATTTGATACCCAAGCGAAATGACATCGTGAGCAGAATATCCGCTTGGGTCTGTGGGGTTTGAATATCCATCCATTTGTAACAAGCCGCCTTCGGTTGAGACTAATTCTATATCGTAGCCTGCTTCCTGAAAAACCCAGAGCGGGTGAGTGAGTTCAGCAGCCCAGAAGCCGATAGGCCACCCAGTTTGCTGAGAAACCGACGGAGAACTGGCAACCATCAAAATCGTTCCTTTTTTCGGTGCGCCATGAGGGTGCACATAGTTGAGTACTTCAGTGACCATTGGAGTCTTGTAGAGTAAAGTGATGTACGGCGGTACAATGTGTATTGTGTGTATTGTATGCTGTGCAGCAAATCCGACTGCCGTTAAGATTGCGGCACAAAGAGGATACCTCAACAGCGTAGCTCAGCTAAAGTCTGGCCAGAAACTTTACCATGGCAGCAAACAATTGATGGTGCAAAATTATGTTCTGTATGTATCTTTGCAATGTATAGCACGAAAAAGTGCGATACATACTTTTAGGAAAGTATTCTACAAACCTCGCCATGGAAGGAGGCATAAGAAGGTATGCCAGACTTTATCTACAAAGGAAAAGTGTACTATAATCCTGTTCAATTGGTCATGGAGCAGATTGGCGGGACGTGGAAAGCCCCGATTTTATGGCGATTGCGCCACCAAGTGATGCGGTACAGCGAACTGCGCAAAGATATTCCCCATATTTCCGATAAAATGCTTACCACACAATTGCGGGAACTGGAAGCCGACGGATACATTGACCGCACAGTGTATCCAGTGGTGCCCCCAAAAACTGAATATTCCCTAACTGAAAAGGGAAGAGAGATGATTGAACTCATCACGGTCATCCGCAATTACGGGTTAAAAATGATACAAGAGTATAAATCTGAGCAAGCCAGTAAGCCCTCTGTCTAACACTTTTGTCCCATGATACCAAGCCTACGGCAGATACAAGGCATTCTTTCTCAGTGTGCCAAACCTCAGTGTGCGAACAGCATGAACAAGGCTGTTTTTGCAACCTCCTTCAGCGTACAAGCGAACAGTGCTTGATGGCTGAACTGCGCGTCTGAAACCCCTGCTCGTGTCGTTGCTACATTCTTGTAAAACATTCAGGATATTGTACACCAATTTCATATATTGGCTGTTCCTTGTAGGAACAAGGTCACGCTGCGTGATAAGTGCCTGAGCCAATCAGCGTTCCTCCTGTGCTACGTGTTTGTAGAAGGGATTGAGGAGAAGAACAGTACCGTCAAGCATTTCGTTGAAGCACATATGAAGACACACCAACAATTTTGGTGGCGGAGAGGCGAACTAACAGTGCTTTTTGTAATGTGTATGCCGTGTGTGCAAGGCGCGTTAGCACAGCATTCCTTCAGTGTACCGGCAAGCGTACGCAGTCCGACAGCATCTACATTATCGTCCGCAAGTCCTGATAGAACTTGGTGGCAACGTGCGGCGCAGTCAATTGGCACGTGGGCAACGTTTAGTGGGGCGGCATCCCTGTTTGGTGAACTCTACACTGTGCCAAGTGGTGTGCAAGGTCGTCGCCCGCCCGGCACAGCACGGTTGAGCGTGCAAGCTACGGTCACGTTGTTCGACCAAATCACGATTCCTTTAGAACTGTTGCTTTCTACCGAACAAGTGCAATTTCGCCAGCCTTTTAATCAATTATCGCTCGCGCCACAGTTGGGTAAAAACGTTCGGCTGTATGCAGGCTTTCACACCATGACGCTTTCGCCGCTCAGTGCTGGCGATGTACGTGTGCAAGGTGGCGGTGCGGATGTGAAAATCGGGAATATCCGCATTATGGCATCGGTGGGGCAGTCCCAACGAGCCGTGTTGCCCGAACTCAGTACCAATGCTACGGTCAGACGGGCGGGAACGTTTGCCCAGCTGCTGATGATGGGTCGGGTGGCGTTTGAATCGGACTCAGGTGTGGTGGTAGGAATCAATGTTGTGCGTGGGCGCGACGACGCGGCTTCGCTGCTGCAAGTGGAAAATCTACCCGGACAGGTACAAAACAGCATAGAAGCAAAAGACGCTTTAACGGCGAGCATAGACCTTCGCGCTCCGCTTTTTGGCAAAGCGGTTAATCTGGAAGCCGAACTGGGTGCCTCGCGCAACGGCTCGCTGTGGTTTGGTGCTGGTGGTGGCGGTGAATGTGGCTTTGGCACAGCTGCGCCCATTGTCAGCACTGATAAACTCCGTTTGGATTACGCCGCACGGCTTATAGCCAGCTATGAACATTCCTCAAGCCCTGTTTCGCTTAGGCTTCGAGGCGAATATGTCGGTCCCGGCTATATCACGCTTGGTTTTCCCCAATTTGTCAACGACCGCTTTGAGGCAGATGTTGCTTCCCAAGTGCGCTTGCTGGACGGTAAACTCACTGTGGGCGGTTCGATTGGCTATGCAACCGATAATATCCTTGGAGACCGTGCTACGACTGCCAGCAGGCTCATTGGTTCGGCGAACGTATCGGCACAAATCTCAGACAACATTGGCATAGATGCACAGTACCAGAACTACGGTATTCGTGTTGCCCCGCCGCCAAACTACGGGGTTATTCAGCCAACAACGACCCCCGAACAACTCCGCACCGAACAGGTTTTTGGCTTGATTATGCTGGCTCCCAGAGGCACGTTCAGCATCGCTGGTGCTGTGCAAAACGTTTCCCTCACGGCTTCATGGCAGCAGTTTGCCGATGCCAATGCCGCCACACGTCGCCAGACGGAAAACTCCTCGCAAATGGTGCGTCTGTTGTGGAGTACGATGCTACAAAAATTTGCTCTGACGGTCAATGCGGGCTACACCAGCAATCGCTCGGCTCTGGCAGAGTTTGCCGCCACCGACGTTTCGCTTGCGGCTTCGCACCCGTTGTTTGAAGGCAAAACCACGCCAACACTGACGCTTGGTTGGACACGCTCCAGCGAATCAAGCGGTCTGGAAGCACGCTTGACGGCAAATCTTCGCGCGACATACCGCGTTACCAAACAGTTTGAACTGATGGCGAATTTGCAAGGCAACTATTATCTCTACAAACCCGGCAGCCGTTCCCCATCTTATGGTGAAGCACAAATGAGCGTTGAAATTCGCCAACGATTGTAGTGCAGCGCACTGATAATGTGCAGCACTCATTGACTAATCACTGAGCAGGTATTGAGCAGTTTGGTGAACAACCATGCTTGTTTTTATCATCGTTACCGATACACTGGTATCAAGGAGGATGCGTTATGACCTTTCGACCCTATCACGTTGCTGCGACGGCTCTTGCAAAAGCCTTATGCACAGGTTTGTGGCTTATGTTCGTGGGTCTGCTTGTTGGCACTCCACTACGGGCGCAGCTGTTGCAGATGCAAGTTGTAGCTCAACCGCTACAATCGCCATATCTGTCCGATTATGAACGTTCACCGAGTGCGTTGGTGGTTACGGTTGTCAATCCCACAAGCCAAGATGTACGCTTTAAGGTTGTCGGTTCGCTCAAGCTGCTGCGCCAAAACCGTGTGGTTGCCAGTGTTGTGGCTGCCAAAGCTCAGGAATTTACCGCTCAAGCGCAAGGCACGACCACGCTACAAGCACCAGAGCTGCTGGACGCACAGTGGTTAGAGTTTGCCGAACAAGACCGCGAGCTTGCACTTAGAAGCAGTCGCATCCCCGAAGGCGAGTATGAACTGTGTTTGAGCGTGGTGGATGCCCAAACGCTTCAACCCCTGCCAACAAGCGTTCGCCAGCCTGTGTGCCGGCAGTTTCGCACACAAACGCCCCAAGCACCGCGCTTGCTCTCGCCGCAGAACGGACAAGCTGTGATGCAGCCCTTCCCGCAATTCTCTTGGACACCCACGTTTTTTGTCAGTGGGCGCACGGCATTGTATGTGGTCACGGTGTGTAAAATCTTGCCCGGTCAAACGCCGCGCCAAGCCTTAGAGGGCAATGTGCCATTGGTGAAAAGCGACCCCCAACAAGGCACATCATTTTCATACCCCGCAACGGCGGAACAGCTTGACCAAATCCCCGATGCTGCATCGTTTGTCTGGCAAGTACAGGCGGTGGACGAGAACGGTACGCCGATTGGCGAAAACAACGGCAAAAGCGAAATCTTCACCTTTTTGCCGCCCAAAAGCAGCGCGGTAGCTTTGACGAAACCATCGTCCACCACAGCCGCCAGCACCACATTAAGTCCGTCAAGCCCGCCCTCCGCGCCTGCCGTGATTTTTCCTGCCAACACGATTTCTGGCATAGTGCAAGTGAATATTGGCGGAACGCGCGTGGCAGGTGCGGACATGCAGGTCAGCCTGCAAGCTGCTTCGGAGCGCGGTGCAACGGTAGCCGTTGCGGAAACCGATGCCCAGGGACGGTTCACACTGCGAACAATAGCCACCAAAAGCGAAATCTACACGCTTCGCGTACGCGGGCGTGGTGTGGAACAGGTGGTGAGCAATAATTCACCGTTTACGCTGGGTGTGGGGGAAAAAAAAGAAGGCATGACGCTCACCGTAGAGATGCCTTCATACCAAGCACAACTCACGCTGGTTGATGCTGAAAACAAGCCCATAAGCGGTGCGCGGGTGAAGGTCTCGCGCCCAAGTGGTGTATTCGCACTCAAAGGCGAGCCTGCATTGAATCTGAACGCCACCAGCAATAGTGCTGGAGTGGCAACGTTGAGCGGTCTTTTGCCATCGAGCAATGTGCAAGACTTTTACGTTGCTGAGATTCAAGCCGATGGCTACAAAGCCCAAAAAATCTATCTCCAAAGCACCAAAACCAGTGTAGTAAGCGAACGGATACGTTTAGAACGTGCTGGACTGCGAGTGTTTGGCGTAGTGCGGCAGGGTACAAATGCGGTTGCTAATGCGGCGGTGCATCTTGTTTCGGATGGCAAAACGGTGTTTCAGTCCTTGTCTGACAATGATGGCACGTACACCATTGATGTTCCGGCAAGCGTGATAGCAGGGCTTTCGGCGCAGGTGCGTTCGGGGCTGAGCGTCGTTGCTGTGCGCGGCGACCTGCGTGGTGAAGGTGTTCCCGTGCGACCTGCGGGGGAGGCTATTGAGGTAAACCCTTCTTTGCCTACTTCGACAACGACGTTTACGGGTTTGGTGGTTAGTGTCTCTAACGGTCGTACTATTGGGCTTTCGGGTGCTACTGTGCGCGATGCGGCAACGGGCAACAGTGCCACGACGGACGCACAAGGACGTTTTAGTCTGAATGCCAGTGGGAGCAAGGTTTCGGTGATAGTAAGCCGTGCTGGATTTGAAGATAAAGAAGTGGCGATTGTCCAGCAGGGTAACGAAATCGCCCTCACGCCGCGGGGCAACTGGCTGCAAGTGACGGTGCTGGATAAAAAAACAACCAAGCCGATTGTGGGCGCAACGGTAGTGCTGATTGATAATGCTGGCAAAGCCACGACCGATGCCCAAGGCACAGCAACGCTCAAAGGTTTTCCCCAATATGCTCGAAGTCTAACAGTCTATGCAGCAGGCTATGGCGTGGAAACGCTGGATTTTCTGCCTGCAAGCGGACTTACTGGTGAGCCAGTGACGGTCAGGCTCTCGGCGGGGGGCGTTGTGACTGGTACGGTCAACGACGAAGGCGGCAAACCTGTGGGCGGTGCAACAGTGAGCCTTGTGGGCTATGAAAACGTGTTAGAAGTGCAAACCACTGCCGACGGAAAATTCAAACTTGATAATGTTCCAATGGGCGAAATGCGTATAGTGGCGCGTGCTGCGGGGTTTGTGTCGGCGAAACAAGACCTTAGCATTGCCGTTGGTCTTCCCCAAGACCTCACGCTTTCCCTGAAAAAACTTTCTGTGGGCATTACCAGTGTGGCGGGCTTTGATGCAAGAATTGATGTCATGCGCGAGGAAGGCGATGCTCTGGTGATTTCGGGTGTTCTCACGAACTTGAAGCCGTCGAAAAATTTTGCCAGCCTTGTGCCGAATGTGCAGTTTCAGCAAGTGAAGGTCAGTAAATCAAGCGCAGCTACTGGAAACGCACTTCCAATAGGTGGAACGTTCAGCCTTGTAGAGCGCGAACTGCCCATGAAATTTGCCAATGAATTCCCTGTTAAAGCCCGTAATATCAATGCTGGCGAGCCTTTGGAAATTGTGCTCGAACGTCCGTCCGATGCTCAAGGCGTGTTAAAAGGTTCGGTACACTGGCAATTTCAGGAATACGTGAGCGATGTTGCCGCCGGCGCACGGGCAGATGTCGAAGAAGTGGGCATACTTGTCGCAAAGCCGCTTCTGGGCAAGGACGGTGCAGAGACGGCGTTTTCTGAGGAACACGCATTGTTTACTGCTGCACCGTTGTCCTTGGCGCAAACAAGCGAAGACAACGAATACCGAACCGCTTGCCGCCAAACGCCGACGATAACCGTTGGTGGTGTAACGCTGGCGGTGGTGTGCGATAATTTCACGGTGGACGTGCAAAACCGCAACGCCAGTTTTGGTGCGCGTGCCACACTGCCCGAAAACCCCTTGGGCATAGACACGCTGACGATAAATCCTGTGAGAATGGGCAAAACATGGGGGTTTCAAAGTGCGGAAATACAGTTTTCTGGCAACGGCTTGAGTATTCCATTAGCATCGTCAGGTTGGCGTATGGGCTTGCAGCGCATTTCTATCACCAACACTGGCGTAAAAATTGGTGGCACGATAACCGTGAGCGTCGCGCCTTCGATACCCGTCAATGGCATTGCGTTTAGTGATGTGGGTGTGGCATTGGGCGGCGTGTCGGGCGGAACGTTTTCGATGAATCCGAGACAATTTGACCTATACGGCATTACTACGATTAGCGCACCACAACTGAGCATTGCCATAGCAGGGGATTCCATAACGGTGCGTGTGGCCAATGGACAAATCACGCTTACCGACGCGGACTGGCGCGGGCTGACAATTCCCACATTCCAATTTACGCGCCGTTTGGACAGCCTTCGGCGCAAGCCAAATTTACCAGCATTCAATGCGCCCACCGTGAATGTGCGGGCTAATAATCTTCGCCGCCCTTCGTTTCCGGGTTTGGGGAAAATAGCCGCGCAGCTCAAAGGTATTGTCAGTGTGGAGCTGTCAGGCATTGATTTTACCGAGCAAAACGAACTGACCATAGATGGTTCGGTAGCGTTTCAATTTCCGGGTTTGCAAGTGCAAGCAGGAAACTTTTTGTTTGGCAAAAACAAATTTGTGGTACGCGAATTTGGTTTTGCGCTGGATGTGGGTAAACTCTATGCGGGGATGAAGATGCGCTACCTTACCACACCCAGAACGCGCTTTGAGGGCGAAGCACGAGTGCTGGTGGGAAAAACGGGCACAGGACCGAATTCGCCAGCGTTCTTGGGCTTAGATGCGAGTATCATGTACGAAAGCCGCACGGTGTGGAGTGTGGATTTTATGGCGAATATTCCGCCGATTCAACTGATTCCCGTGCCGCCGCCGGGTGTGCCCATTTACCTGTCGGGAATTGGGGGCGGCTTAGGGCGCGACAACTCGGTGTTTCGCATCAGTATCACAGGGCGTTTGCAGATGTCGCCCGCCTCGCCGCCACCGATGGAAATTACGCTTGGCGTAGATGCTCAAACCAATGGCGTCATAACGGGGCGTGTGAACTCGCTTGCCGTGGTGGGGCAGTCTGTGGGCAATGGTTCTATCACCATAGATTTTCAAAACAAAGACGTGACGGGCAACGTGAACTTGGGCTTCTCCAAAGCCAGCGTGACCGCCACAGGCACGGTAAATTTTGAGGTGCGAACAAGCAAAAATGAATACTTTATTGATGCCAACACGAACCTAAACGTCGGGAGTTATCTTAGTGCGAATGGACGATTTTACTACGGGGTTAAGCGGGAAACGAAGGTGATACCAATCATCGAAAAACGGGTAACTATTCCTTCGCTGCCGCCCGGAACGCCGCCAGCACTCGTTGACCAACTTGCCCAAACAGCACAGGTGTTATCAGACCTTGCGGTTGTGGCAAACGAGAGAGTGAACTACACCTTTAGAGCATTAGGGGGTGCTGTAAAAGTGTTTCGCAGCTTTGCAATGAGCGACTTTTTGAATCAAAAATCACCCGATAAGTGGCTTGTGGATGTTTTAGACCAAATAGTAGATGCTGTGCCAGACAAAAAGTCGGCGACCGAACAACAAATTACCAGAATTGTCGATAGGATATTGTCGAGCATGGACGCTACACAAGTGCATCCCAAAACGGAGCGTGTGATGGGCGAAACAATACAGTTTACCGTAGGGCATCACTGGATGGCAGATTTTATGCTCGATAACAAACCGCCCAACCCAACACGGGTACTGACGCTTGCAGAGCTCAAACCCGGGCGCGATAAACTGCGAAATCTGCTTATCAAAACGGCATACATTTTTGCCCTGACGGGCTTAGACCCGAACGCACTTACGCCGCAGGATGTCCAAACAGGCACCCGTACAGAAACAACCGAAACAGGCGGCTTAATACTTGATGTGCGGGCTTCGCTCTCGCGGCTGTCGCGGAGTATAGATTTTGGACTTGGTTCGGCAAGTTGTTATGGGTGGGCAGATGGTGCATTTTCGCTCAAGACCTCGCCCGACTTCAAGACTGGTAGCGGTGCAATTGCCATTTCTGGCGGCGCAGGATTTTCTGTGCGGGTAATAAAGCTAAACATGAGTGCTGATGCGGCGTACAGTGGAAGTTTTAATCTCAATTACAGCCCCACTGCCACAACATTCAACGGAAACCTTGATTGCTCCTTGAGCGCACGGGTGGGCGGAAAAGCGTGTTGCCGCAATTGCAGCGCGAACTGCAACAGCATTGATGTGAAGTTCCTGTGCGGCGAAGCGCGGGCGTGTGTTGGCTTACGGGCAAATTACAGCTACAACGGTTCATCATATGCTGGCACGTTGTCCACGCGGTAGCAATTGATAACAACGAACGTTTCACTGTCTATTTTATACATGATATGAACCGATTTTGGAAATCTTGGAAATCATTGTCCCAACGCCTCACACAGTTGGTTGTTCTGGTGGTCTGTGCTTGCTGTACATGTACAGTGGCAGCCCAGCAGGGTTCTTCGCAGAAATCCTCGCAAATTGTCTCGCCGCCCTCGTCTTCGGGCGATGCTGGCGTAGTCCAGCCCTTTGTGGTTGCCGGTGTGGGCGGAATTCTTGTTGTAACGGGCGAAGCCATCGTTTCACCACAAGCACCAGTGCAAGGCACAGTGGGATTTAACATTTACCGCAAAGCCACTGGCGAGGCGGCATTCACGAAACTCAACAGCAAACCCGTGCAGCGTTCGGACGACAAACAGGTATTTGCGCGGGTGCTTGGCGACGGCTATATCCGTGAAGCGGCGCAGTATCTGAAGGTGAGTGAGGACGAGGTTTGGCGGCGCATCCAGACTGCCAAAAACCGTGAAGATGTTCCCGCGCTGTTGCTCGACCCACGAGCAATGCTACCGTTCGGGCAGGCATTTGTGGATTCCACTGCCAAACAGGGCGTGACGTATGAGTACCAGATTGCTCCTGTAACCGCTTCGGGTGAAGGTGCGCGGGTGCTTGCAGGTCAGGCAAGCCTGAAAGAGCCACCTGTGCTGCTTGCCTACGCGAATTTCAAAGCAACCGTGCTCGACAGCAGTGCGGTACAAGTGCATTTGCGCTACATTATGCAAAGCGGCGACCTGTACGGTTTTGAAATCCTGCGTGGCGCACCAACAGGCGAGTTGAAAACGCTTGATGTGGTGTTACGAGGTTCGGGCGGCTCCAATCCCTCAATAAACTATGTGGACACGACGGTCAAATACGGCGCGGCGTATCGCTATGTGGCTGTGCCGATAGACCAGTTTTTCAACAAAGCCGTCATGCGCGATACCATGCGGGTTGTGGTAGCGGTGGTGAAAGATTTGCCTATTGCCCAAGAATTTTTTGCCACCAGCACCACAGCAGGCATACGGCTCACGTGGAAGCTCCAACGCCCGCCTGCGCCTGAGTATCGAGGCACGATTATTTTGCGTTCGGTGGCACAAAAAACTGCAGACAGTGGCTTTGTACCGATAGACACGGTGAATTATGCCGCAACGGAATACATAGACCGCGACGTAAAGCCGGGCGACTATTATGTGTATTGCAGTAGAACGCTTGGCGTGGATATGTCTGTGGGGCTGCTCTCCAGTAAGTATCAAGCAATGTTTGAGATGGGGCGCGATAAAGCCAACATCCCGCCGCCCGTGAATTTGCGCGGTGTTTCCACAAAGGCGGGAATTCGTCTGACGTGGAGTCCGCTCAAAATCATGCCTGTTGAAGGGTATTACGTGTACAGGGCAATGTCGGCACGGGATTCGCTGGAGCTTGTGAGTAGCATTGTCAAAGACACAGTGTTCGTGGACTCTGCGAAGCATCTAAGCCCATATTCGCCCTATTATTACGCTGTCGCGACGGTAAACGGCGCGTTTGTGTGGGGGACAAAATCGGAGCGCATTGCCGTTCGGCATGACGCAAACGCCAGACCTGACGCGCCACCCACACCAAGCGCATACCAAGAACACGGAGCGGTTGTGGTACAGTGGTCAAACGAAGCAGCAATGAACCCCGCACTCGCAGGCTATGTGGTGTACCGCACCGTAGCAGGAAAACAGTCTGAGAAGCTCACTGCTACACCACTTGGTGTTAACGTGACGCAATTTCGAGACGTGAAACCGACAGCCGATGCAGTGCTTTCCTACACGATAACGAGCATTGACGCGGCAGGCAAAGAAAGCCCACCATCACCTGCGGCATCTGTGGACTTTCGTCTGCCAGATGTACGTCCGCCGTCGAGTCTGCGTGCTGTTCCCAGCATAAAAGGCGTAACGCTGCGGTGGTCGTCCAGCACAGACAAGCGGATAACAGGCTATGAAATTTTTCGTGCCACCAAAGGCAGCCAAGCAGTGAGCATTGGCAACGCACAGGCAAGCGCACAGGAATTTGTTGATAAACAGGTAAAAGTTGGCGAGGCTTATTATTACTTCGTGGTAGCCTTGAGCGCAAAAGGGCGTTCGCCAAAAAGCAACGAGGTACTTGCTATTCCGTAAGGTAGAGGGTTAGACGTGGGCAAACGCATATCGACACAACCACAGCGAACGACACCTATGGGGCTGCCGTGGCGGCACGTGCCGCACAAAGGATTTGGCTGTGTGCTGCTGATAATGGTACTCAACGGACAGCTGTATTGCCAATCGCGCTCTGGAGGCGTGGTTCAAGCGCAAGCAGAAGCGTCGGAGCAGAGCTTGCTGCCGCAGTGGAAATTCGGTCTGTTCGGACACGGTGCGCTGAACGTGCATTGGAGCAATTTTCCCTCATCGGCAAATGGCGTGGGCGGTTCGTGCTGTCCACCATTTCGCAACGGTCTCGGTGTGGGAGCAAGTATTGGTGGTATAGTGGAGTTTCCTATTCCTACCGAAGCTAAGTGGTTGCAGGCAGATTGGATTCGCAACAGGCTTTGGGTGGCACTGCGTGGCGGTTGGTATAACCACAGCGCGGCGTTTACTGTGGCAGTGGACTCGGTTTTTCGTTTGGGCGGAATTCCTGTGCAGGGTCGTGTGGAGCAAACACTGGATGCAACGCTGTATTCTGGCGGCGGCGAGGGATTACTGCATTATGTGGTGGGCAGCCGCAGCGCATTGTTGCGCCGCAATGCCGTGCATGGCAACGTTTTTGTAGGGGTGCGCTTTGGAGCGTTTAACCGTCGTATCTACACACACAGCCGAACACTCGTGGAACAGACGCAAACGGCTCGCTGGGCGAACGGTTTTGTGACGGATACTGTGGCGTTGAACGCGCCTATTCCTAATTTTCAAGCACTTGCTGTGGACGCTGCATTGTCGCTTGGCTTTCAACTGGAAATCCCGCTTGACCTACAAGGCTTGGTACTGCTTGTGCCAGAGATGCTCTACGCTCACCCGCTGACGGATATTGTGCCTAATCGTGGGTGGTCGCACAGCCGCTTAAGCGCGGGGCTGGCGTTCAAAATAGCAGTGTATGAACCGTCTAAGCCGCCACCGCCAGTGATAGAGCCTCTTCCGCCCGCTTTACCTCTGCCCAAGCCATTGGCGGCAAGGGTTATCGCAAGAGTTATAGACAGCGCAGGCAATGTTCTTCCAAGTGCAGACATTCGCATTCGGGTTGAGGAATTCATCACGCGCCGCGTCTTTCCATTGTTGATGAATGTGTTTTTTGATGAACGTTCCGACCGTATTCCCGAACGCTACACATTGTTCAGTACCCCACAAGAAGCAGCAGGATTTCGCACCAGTATTGTGGCGCATAAGCAGGATTTATCGTCATTACAGGTGTATTACAACTTGCTGAATGTGCTTGGAGAACGCATGAACGCAAAGCCTTCAAGCACTATCACGCTCACGGGCTGTTTGGGGTCGGTGGGCTTTGGTCCTGAATCTGAGGAAAATGACCTTACCCTTGCGCTTCGGCGTGCAGAGGCTGTGCGGTCGTATTTGCAAGCGATATGGGGCATTGATACGGCGCGAGTTCGAGTGGTGGAGCGTGGGCTGCCCGAACAGGCTTCGCGCAGCACCGATGCACTGGGCATGGCACTGAGTGTGGATGAAGAAGAAAACCGTCGTGTCGAAATTTCATCGGACGATTGGGATATTCTCAAGCCTGTGCTCGACGACGACACTCTCCGTGTGGTAAACTACCCGCAAGTACGACTCCAAGCAGATATTGAACCCAAAAACGCGCTTCCTGCAAGCGTCCAAGCGTGGTCTATGCGCATTGAACAGGAAGTTGGGCAACCGCTCGGTCAATCGTTCGGACAAAGAAGTGCTTCAACCACTATCACGCTGGCAGAAACCGGCAGGCGCGACAACAGCAGTTTTGAGTACCTGTGGCAAACACAACGTGTGCCGCCAGAGCGAGACGCGCCTGTTGTTGCCACCTTGAACGTCGAAGCCGCTAATGGCACGCGCACAACGACGCAAACATGGCTTAGTGTAGAGTATGTGAGTGTGCAAAAAAAACGCTTTGAGCGACGTGCCGACACAGAGTTTAGCACGTTTCGGCTCATTGGGTTTGATTTAGGCAACGCTGCGGCTACTGCTCGCCACAAGCGCATTATTAACGAGTATGTGTTGCCGTTAGTAGGCAAGCAAGCCACTGTCAATATCACCGGTCACACCGATGCCATTGGCGACGACGCAGCAAACGTGCGGCTTTCCCGCGCTCGTGCTGAATCTATCTCGCAAGCAATTGGCGTTGGAAACCGCACGGTGAAAGGCGTTGGCGGTAACGTTTTGCTGTATCCCAACGACACGCCTGAAGGCAGAATGTATTCTCGGACTGTAGAAATTTACGTGCTGAATCCCGTACAACGGTAAACAACTGTGTTGCCACACTTCCGAAAGCCTGCCAATGTCCCCCAAAAACGCTTACCCCTCAAGAGAGCAAATTTGACTATATTCGTCGAATACATCGTCGAGTATATCCACATTGCCAGCGTTATGGCATTATGTTGGTAGTCAAGTTGGTAGCCAATCAACATTGACCATAAGGTGCGATTATGATATTGGTTGTAGTGATAGGTTTTGTGCTTCTTGGGGTAGGTAAAGCTGAAGAGCGTCTGCCACGTTTGCTGGGAGTAAAGGATTCTTCTGAGCGTGTGCTACCAGAGTTTCAAGCACGGGGTATGGTTCGGGCTGACGTTCGGGCTGACAGCCTGCAACGTGTGTTACAGCAGGTGCACCATGATACTGACCGTGTGATGGTCATGTGTGCGTTGGCGTTGGAGTATTACCGAACTGCGCCCGAACGCACGAAGGAGTATGCGTTTTCGGCATTAGCATTGGCAAAATCTACGGGTTTTGCTCGTGGTACTGCCCGTGCTACGATAGCTGTGGCGGTGTATTATTGGCAGCAAAATTTGTATGACCGTGCGTTGCGGTATGCCCTGAGTGCCGTTGAACAGTGCGAGCGTCTGGGAATGACCAACGACCTTGCGCGAGCCTTGACCACAGCCGGCAGTGTGCATATTCGCACCAGACAGTACAGCCAAGCCCTGCAATACTACAAGCAGGCATTGCAGATTGCTGAGAGCCTGCAAGACCGTGACCAAATAGCTACGCTGCTGTCCAATCGCGCTCAGGTGTATCGCCTGAAAGACCAGCAGTACGACCGCGCCATTGCTGAACTGCGGCGGGCTATTGCCATCTTTGAAGCAGTGGGAAATCTGCGGCGCGTGGCAATGAACTACAACATTATTGGCACAATGTATGACGAGAAAAAAGAACCCTTAACGGCACTGGACTATCACCGCCGTTCGGCAACGATGGCACGGCAATTACAGGACAATCTCGCGCTTACCGAAGCCTTGATAGATTGTGCTGTATCGCTGAACGCCTTGCAACGGTACCAAGAAAGCCTTCCCTATGCCCGCGAGGCGGTCGAGTTAGTCTATCGCCTGAATGCCCGCCACATTGCCATTTATGCCACTAAGACCCTCAGTGAAATTTATGAACATCTTGGGCAGTACCGTGAAGCCTATCAATGGCGTGTTGCAGCGTTTGAACTCCAAGACACCGTGTTTTCCAAAGAGCGTTCACAAGCTATTGCCGAGATGCAAGCGCGGTTTGACCTCGACCGCAAAGAACAACAATTGCAAAGGCAGCAGCAGGAACTCGAACGCCAAGTGTGGATACGCAATGTGGTCATCTATGGTGCAGTCGTGCTGGGCTTGGTGGCACTGTGGATGACGATGCTTGTTCGTGCTAAAGCAAAAGCCGAACGCGCACTTCTTGCCGAGCAACACCGCGTGAAAGCCCAAGCACTGGCTCTCAGTGAAGCTAACGCCGCTTTGGAACGTTCAAATAGCCAGCTTGTAGAACTCAACAACGAAAAAAATGAGATGTTGGGTGTGGCGGTGCATGACTTGAAAAATCCGCTGTCGGCAATTTCGCTCAGTGCTGAACTTTTGCTGCATGCTGCCAAGCATAACAGCGTTCGCAAAGAAAAAGTGCTTGAGTACGCAGATTCTATACGCTCTCTGGCTTCGCAAATGCTGGACATTATCACGAATTTGTTGGATATAAACCGTATCGAGCAAGGCGGTTTCCCGATAACCTTGCAGCCCGTAGAAGTATCGTTAGTGCAAGCTGTTGTTGAACTTTACCAATCGCGTGCGGCTGCAAAAGCTATTACCTTACTGTATCAGCCTATGGAAGTTACTGAGGAAACAGACCCTCAAAGCCACGAAGAACCGCAATTCCTTGCTGATTACCGAGCCTTGCAGCACGTGATAGAAAACCTTGTCAGCAATGCCATCAAATATTCTCCGCACGGGAAAAACGTGTTTGTGCGCGTGAAATCAAGCGTTGATGCGGTGCGCGTGGAAGTCCAGGACGAAGGACCGGGCATCTCCGAAGAAGACATGAAGAAGTTATTTGGAAAATTTGCCCGTCTTTCTGCCCAGCCCACAGGCGGCGAACACAGCACGGGCTTAGGCCTGAGCATCGTCAAAAAACTTGTCGAAGCCATGCACGGGCGTGTGTGGTGTGAGTCCGAACTGGGCAAGGGCGCGACGTTTGTGGTGGAATTGCCGCTTGCTGAGTAGATATCTTTGCGTATTTTGGATGTACGACACCAACAGCCGTTTTTTTACAACCATAAAGTGTTATGAAAACTGTACATTCGCAGTGGTGGTACATTTGTGCGATAATGATGCTCTTGACCAGTGTGTGCCGGGCAAACGAGCCGACGATACGCTTGTTGTCGCCGAACGCGGCGGAGAATTTCGGACAATACGTCAGTGTTTTGTGTGACAGCACCACAGCACTGTCGTTTGCACAAGTGCGCTCTGCTGCGTATCACACTAAGTTTGTGCAAAGTACGCAAGCTGTTCCCAATTTTGGCGTTACACCCTATCCATACTGGTTGCGCTTGCGGATAGTGAACACGAGCAGCGTCCAACAATGGCTATTGCACATCGGGTATTCTTCCATCAGTTCTGTCCAAGTTTTTGTGCCTGAGCCGAATGGTACGTATAAGCACATCGTAACCGGCAGCGCAGAGCCGTTTGCTTCGCGCCCTTTGCGGCACCGCAACTTCATCATTCCTCTTGACCTGACCAATGGTGTCGAACAGGTCGTCTATCTCCGTGTAGCAACGACGGTTTCTGCATTAGCTGTGCCATTGACGTTGCACACGCTGGCAACGTTAGCCGAACATGATTACGGAGAACAGTTTCTCAATGGCATTATTTTGGGCGTGATGTTGGTAACGGTGTTGTACAACGCCGCGCTGTGGTGGATAACCCGTGACCATATGTACGCGCCATATGTGATGTATATTTTGAGCATTGCCCTGCACATTGCCAATTTACAAGGTTTTGCCAAGCAATACGTGTGGCAGAACCTGACGGGATTTTGGGGTCAATATCCGTATTTAGTGTTTCCATCGGTCGGCATTGCAATGTACGCGCTATTTTGCTACGTATTTTTTCAAGCGCGGGCGAATTTACCTGCTCTGCGCTGGTTGTTTCTTGCGATTGCTGCTACATTAGCACTCTCTATGCTGCTGCCTCTGGTGGGCGTGTCCGTTTCGGCATCGTTTGGACTGTTGAGCATGATAACGTTGCTGTTTCCGATAGTTGCTTTGGTTGCAGGAGCGCGGGTGATGGTGCGGGGAAACAGTTCGGCGCGGTACGTAGTGACGGGGTTGAGCGTGTCGTTGATAGCATTGGTAATAACGGTGGCTATGGGATTGGGAATGGTGCCATTTTCGTTATGGACGTATTATAGCTGGCCGGCGGCAAACGTGGCGGAAATTGTCTTGCTGTCGGTAGCCTTAGCGGATAGAATTACGGCACTGCGCCGAGAAAAAGAAGCCGCATTGCTGGCAGCAAAAGCCGAAGAATTCCGTGCGCTTGAGAAAGCCAGCGAGGCGGAGATTCACCGCTTAAAAACCATAGAATTAGCCACTGCCAACGACGAGATTTCCCGACAAAACGCGGTCTTGTCTTCCCAAGCCGTCGAGATTGAACTTGCAAATTCTCAACTCCAAGAGCTTAACGTTGTGCTGGAAACTCAAAACGCTCGATTGCAGGAGTTAAACACCGAAAAGAACGAATTGATGGGCATTGTGGCGCACGACCTGAAAAATCCGCTTAATACCATTCTCAATCTTGCGTTTATACTGCGAGAATACGCAAGCCAACTGTCTGCAAGCGACAAAGAGCAGCACTTGGAAAGCATTATCCGAACCAGCGAGCGAATGTTTGAGCTGATTAAAAACCTTCTGGAATCTAATGCCGTAGAAAGCGGAAACGTGAATGTAGAGGCCGAGGAAGTAGATGTAGCTTTATTAGCGCAGCAAAGCATAGACAGCTATGCCCAAGCCGCGAGCGTCAAGCATATAGCCTTGCACTACGAGGGCGAGCCAAGCGCGATAGCGTTTGCCGATGCTAACATTTGTGGGCAAGTTCTTGACAATCTAATTTCCAATGCCGTCAAGTTTTCCCCGCACGGCAAGCCGATAGTCGTGCGTGTGCTGAACACGGCAGAAACGGTGCGCGTGGAAGTCCGGGACGAAGGTCCCGGGATTTCCGAAGAAGACATGAAGAAATTGTTTGGAAAATTTGCCCGTCTTTCTGCCCAGCCCACAGGCGGCGAACACAGCACGGGCTTAGGACTGAGCATCGTGAAAAAACTTGTCGAAGCCATGCACGGGCGTGTGTGGTGCGAGTCCGAATTGGGCAAAGGCGCGACGTTCATCGTGGAATTGCCAACAAGCAGACGCTTGTAAGAGTGCCATCGTAAAAGCATGGACTTACGACGTTGTGCGTGTCATGCCGCGCTGCTGTTTGTTCTTATACCACCACAAAAGCGTCCCCGTGATGGGCAAACTCGCAACAAAAAGTGCTGACAGAAACCAGAGAATTTTCCCTGGCAAACCCAGTATTTTCCCCGTGTGGAGGTCATGATTTACCACGCGCATTGTGTCCGGCGTGGTGTAATTTTCGTGCAAGTCAGATTTCAAAAGTGTTCCCGAATATCGGTCAAAGTAGAACACACTTTGCTTACGCAGAAAACGGTACGGATACCGCACCACAAGCCGCAGCGCGTCGGTTGGCTTATTGGGAAATTGCATACTCACAAAATACGGCTCGCCAAAGCTCAGAGTGTGCGTCAGTGCTTGGTCGTAGAGATTTTGCGGCGTATGTTCAGGAACGCCTTGTGGTGACGAAATTACCTTCGATTTGGGCTTAATTGCAAACGTTTTCGGAACGCCAAACGCCGCATAACTGCTATCTTGTACGATATCAAACATCCAATACACCGCTGTATAAGCCACAAGCAACATCACCCACAGCGCGTAGAATCCCGCCACGCGGTGCAAATCGTAGTTGCGCTTTATGGCAGAAGCACGCCATTTCACTCGAAAAGAATTTTTGAGTAACGTCGGTAACTGCCGCAAAAGCCGCATGTTTGCTGGCAGCCACAGCACAATGCCCGTGAGTAATAGCACCGTAAACACCGCCACATTCCACTTAATAATCTCTTCGCCGACTTCGTGCCAATGCACACCAAGTCGTTCGCCAAACCGCCCCAGAAGCAGATTTGTGTGAAGTTCCAGCGCAACCGAAAGCACGTCGCGCTTCATATCGCGCACCCCCAGAATCTGCTCCGTGTACGGATGCACCGAATACGTGTGGTCGCTTTCGGTCAAAACGAGAAAGGTTGGGGCTTCGGGGCTTGTTCGGTCGGGCTGAACGGGATATGCGGCATAGCGAAAGCGAATCTGCTCTACGCGCTCGTGTGGGAACTGCTCCCGCATGGTACGCATAATGGCTGAAGGCTTGACAAATACTGCGTTCTCAGGGCTTCGCGGCACAAGCAGAAACTCACGTTGTACGAGAGAGCGAATTTCTTCCTCGAAAGCCTGTGTTGCGCCCGTACTTGCCACAATAAACACCACAAGCCCGCTTACCAAGCCGAGTGTGAGGTGGAGTGTGTGAAAAATGTTCCGCATTTTATCCTTAGAACGTATTTGAAGTTCAAATGCTGTTCGGGCATCTGCTCAAACACGGTCAGCGTGTAGTCTTCCGAACGCTTCCACGCCCTGAGAAACTCTTGCTTGAAGGCTGTGATGTCTTTGGGTGTGCTTACCAGCACCTTCGTTTGTATAAGTGTTTGTGCCGTGTGTGCAGTGTCCGCCGCACTCTTGGTTGGCGTGCCCGGTGTTGGTGCGCTCGGTGATGAAGATGGTGATGAAGATGGTGATGAAGATTGTGCATGTAGTGTCATCACGTGTACCATCAAATGCATCAGTCCGTACACAGCAAGGCTGCACATCATACACAGACGCTTACGCACAAAACGCCTCAGTGTGTGTGCGAAGGTAAGGTGTTTCATATATTCAGTGTGCATTGTCATCGTCATCATCATTGTTTTGCAGTGATATTTGGAAAAAAAGTTTCCGAAGAACAATCCTACAAGTCCTATCACGCCTCCTCTTCGCGCAGCCAAAGCCACGCAAAGTAGTTCAGTAGCAGACTGGCAACGAGGACAAACATGAGCAGGTTAATTTGTGAGAGTTCTGCTTTTTGAAGAAATTCGCCGATAACATGAGCGATATTTGCCAACGTGTACAGCACAGAAAGACCGAAATTTGCCTGCCGTACGAATCGTTGCTGAAAGCAAAGAATGACCGTACAAAAGCACATCGGAAAAATCTGAAAAATAGCCCGAATGAACGCTAACGACAAGGGAACTGTACCGTTTGCGTCCGGGCGTTTTACGTCAATCCCATAGAAGATTCCTGCGATGTGATAATTAAAATGTAAAATCATTCCTACGGTCAATGTGAGCCATAAAAAAACAGAGTGCAGTACGCACGGGAACGGGTTCGGATTTCATAGAAAGTTGATTTGGCATTTACAAGATTTACAAGAATTGTAACAGAACACTGAGCATCCATCACAGGCTAAAATGTAACATTTACGTCCACAATCTTGTCGTCGCGCAATACCCGCACTGGCACGGTATCGCCGGCTTTGAATTTGGAGAGTGCCTCCATGTATTTGTAAATGTCCGCTATTTCCATGCCCGCTATTTCTATCACAATGTCGCCGTCTTGAATGCCAGCGCGGGCTGCAGGGCGATTTTCCTGCACGGCATCAATTTTCAAGCCCTTGCCCGAATGACTGTACGACGGCATCACGCCCAGCGATACCTTGTAGCGAGCACCCGTTTGGGCTTGTGCTCTGGTTGGTGTGAACGTTAGTTTGGGCAGGGCTTGGAGCGAATCAATCACTCGCGCAACAAAGCGCAGAACCTTCGCTTCGCCGTCGAAATTGATGCGCTCTGTGTCGTCGTCGGGACGATGATAATCCTTGTGCACACCCGTAAAGAAGAACAATACGGGAAGTTTTTTCAAATAAAACGACGTGTGGTCAGAGCTACCCACGCCAGATGAATCCAGCGACAATACAAATTGCCCCGCAAAGTCCCGCTCTGCCAGCCGCTTCACTAATGGCTCAAAAACAGGGCTTGTTCCCACACCGCCTATAATCAAGCCTTTTTTGGTCTCGTCGAAACGCCCAATCATATCCAAATTCACCATGCAATGTATGGTTTCAAGCGGTACGGTCGGGTGTTCGGTGTAGTATTTGCTGCCCAGCAATCCGAGTTCTTCCGCCGAAAAACAGATGAACAGGAAATTATACGGTTCTTTGACGGCATTGGCAGCATACAATCGCGCTAGCTCCAGCACTCCTGCCACACCTGACGCATTGTCGTCTGCGCCGTTGTGGATTTTGCCTTTGGGTGCAGGGTCGAGCGAGTAGCCGTCGTAGCCAAGTCCCAAATGGTCGTAGTGCGCACCAATGATTATCGTGTGTGCCGCGCCATTGTCTAAATATGCCAGAACGTTCGTCGCAGTGCGGTTGCTATCCTTCAGCATTTCATTTTTTTTGATAAACGGAACACTCTGAAAATACGTCCCATTCTCGCCTTTAGGAATCAGCTTTAAATCCGTGAAATATCGTGCGAGGTATGCGGCGGCTCGTTGCTCATCCTCAGTGCCGCTGCCGCGCCCTCGCAGTGAATCGCTTGCCAAAAAGCCGATATGGCGTTTGAGAGGCGCAACATCAGGGTTTTGTGCCATGAGTTGCGTATGTGCGATAATCGAAAGAAACTCAATGCAAATCAGTCCGAGCAAACAGCGCGGGAGATGTTGTGTGCTTCGAGCATATCTTGTTTCGCTTATTGTTCTTACATAAAAAGCCCGTTGTTACGCCGTTCTTTGAGCAGCAAACCGATAAACACCGGTGCGCCCAGAGCCGCCGTTACAATGCCAAGCGGAAGTTCCGCAGGAGCGGCAATCGTGCGGGCTACAAGGTCGGCAATCACCAACAATGATGCACCCGCAAGAGCCGACGACGGCAGCAAAAATCGGTGGTTAGGACCAATAAACAAGCGGAGCAGATGCGGCGTAACAAGCCCCACAAACCAGATTATGCCGCACAGCGCGACAGACGAGCCAACAATCAACGCCGTCAGCACGAGCATCACACGTTTGAGCAACTGCACGTTCACGCCGACATTTTCCGCATCACGCTCGCCCAAAAGCAAGGCATTAAGCGGCTTGGCGAAGCGCATGGCAAGCAAACACGACGGAATAACAAGAAGTGCCAGCACTCCCAGTGAAAGCCACGAAGCCGCACCGAGACTGCCCAAACGCCAAAAATTGATGTTGCGAAGCTGTGCGTCGTTTGCCGTAAAAATAATGTAGCCTGTGTATGCCTCCGCGAGGGCGGTAATAGCAACGCCTGCAAGTAGCATCGCTGCAATAGAGGTAGTGCCGTAGCTGGTGGCAATCCGATAGACAAACCACACCACCACAAAACCACTTGCAAACGCCATGATTTGCAAACCAAAGCTATTCCACACCGGATGCTGCACGAGCCATACGCCAACAAACGGAAGCATACCGCCAAGACTGATGAACGTTACCGCGCCAACGGTCGCGCCGCTTGAAATGCCAATCAGCGCGGGGTCTGCCAGAGGATTGCGGAATAATCCTTGTACCGCCGCACCGGCTACACCCAATCCAGCACCCACCACCACACCCAGCAACACACGCGGCAAGCGAATAAGCAGCAGGACGTTGACGTGCTGCTCGCTCACATCTGCCGGAAGTGCGATGCCGAGCGTGGAAGCAAGGATATATGCCACATTGAGGGCAGGAATCCGCACCGCTCCTATGCCGCAAGCAAACACCACAAGTGCCAAAAGCAAGCAACCAAGCGCAACACAAACAGCAACGGCTTTTGTTTCTCGGTTTCGGTGAGAAGCAGCTTCTCCTGAAGGATTCAGGTTCGGATTCAAATATGATGCTAACTCCGGCGGTCGTTCGGGCGACGGCAGCGCAGAGGATGAAGTGGTGGATGTGGTCTCAGAAATCATCATCGTGCTGCTTTCGTCTGAGTGTTGGCTGCGCCTGAACCTGCTTGTTTACTTGCATCAAGTTCGGGATGAAGTTCGTGCGTGAGTTCAATCAGAGCTTTGCCCATACGCGGACCAAAACCCAAGAGTGCTAAATCGTCCACCGTTACTACACGCTTGGCTTTGCCGGCGGGCGTGAGTTCCATGCCCGGAATGGCTGAAAGTGCTTGCACCTCGCCGCCAAGGCTCTCTGCGCCATGCGTGGTCATCAGCAGGATTTCGGGCGCAATGCCGACAATGGCTTCGGCGGTAACGGGCTTTGTGCCTTCAAACTCCGTAACAGCATTGATGCCGCCGGCAAGCTGTACCATTTCGTAGAACGAGGTTTTTCTGCCTGAAATGAGCATCGTTTTTGCACCGCGAGCATACACGGACATCACACGCGGACGAGATTTGGAGAGGCTTACAAGCTGTTTTGCTGTTGCAATGTCCGCGTCAAGCTGTGCAATGAGTGCCGCGCCCTCTTTTTCTTTGCCAAGTGCCTGTGCCACACGGCGAATTTTTTCCCGTGCGCCCTCCGCGCTGTATTCCGACGGCACGACCAACACGGGAACACCGCTTGCTTTCAGCTGCTCGATAACGTTGGGCGGTCCGGCTTCAGTGGGCAGGATGATGAGCGTTGGCTTCATCGAAAGAATGCCCTCTGCCGCCAGTGTCCGCCAATAGCCGATTTGCGGGAGCTTGCGGGCTTGTTCGGGGAACGTGCTGGACATATCCGTCGCCACGACGTTCCCGCCCATGCCGAGCGCAAAGACCGTTTCCGTTATAGCACCGCCTGCGGTGACGATGCGGCTTGTGTTGGTTATCACCACTGCTTTGCCGTCTGCACCCTGTACGGTGCGCTGCTGTGCGTGTGCGTTGGGTAAGGTCTCCGAAAGGAAGGCAAGAACGAATAAAAACGATGCCGAAACACAGGCTTCGGCACAGATACCAATGGCAACAATCACAGGTGCGAGAATGTACCTCAAGCACCTTCCGGTTACCGAGAACAGAGAACGTTGCACAAGTTGTCCGTTTGGTGCGACGTACCAATCCGAAGTACGAGATGTGATGTGAGATATGAAGCGCATTTTGGTTTTCATACCGCCTCCAAAGCACGTGTTTCGGTCTGAAATTCGAGAAGTCCGGCTTCCAAGCGTTGCATGATTTCGCGCCAATCCTCGCGCTCAGGGATGCCGGGTTTACGTTTGCCAAAAAGCTGGACAATCATTGTGCCGTTGCTGTCGAAGCACTCAAGCGACGTAACAATGCCTTCTGCCGTTGGTTTTCGCACTATCCAAGCAGCGTGAATGCGGTCTTCCCGAACATGCAAATTGAAATCGAGGTCGAGGACGTTTATCCACGGTCCTATGGCTTTTATAGTCCGCACCGTTCCCGTGTGAATCTGAATGGCAGCACCATTGCCCACAAAAACCATAATCGGTGTTTCTGTTGCGGCGGCAGCTTGCAAAACAAGCCGCAAGCTCAAATGCCGCACCGAGCCGTTTGTGCCGTGCATGGCGAGCGGCTTGGCAAAATCGTTTGGGAACACGCCCGAAGAGTTCAAGTCGTGGGCAATGCGCAGTGCTTGTGTGCGCGTAACCCCGTATTTCTGAGTGATACCAAAAAACTCGTGGGTGTCGGTCATTGCCGCCCAACTCTCGGCAAAGCCCAGCACATCCACTTCGCTGTCGGGGCGTTCGGCACTGCTTGTTTTCTTCGGTGCGACGGTTTCTTCGGGCGATTGGTCTTCGCTGCGAAATGCTGCCGCAATGTTCACAAAAGCGTCAAGGTTGCTGTCGTCTTGCAAAAAAATCTTGTGAATAGCGTCACCGCTCGCGTTGAAGAATTGAATGCTCCGCCGAACGTTGAAGACAGAGCGTTCGACATCCTCACTGTGACCATTTGCTGCTGCAACGCAGTCTTCCACCGCAAACGCCTTGTTCCAATGGCTCATAAAGAGCCGCAAATCAATGTCCTCGCTGACAAACAGCGTGTGCATGGCTCCAGTTTCAGGCGTTGGATAGATGCCTCTTCGCTCATGGACGGCGTTATCGTTGCGCGTAAGAGCCATCACGCGCCCAAGCGAGGGAATCTTGTCTAGCACGTCATTCCAGCGATGCGCCGAGTGCAGCCGCACAACCCTTGTCGTTGCTGATTCGTTGCCGCAGCACGAGGCAAGAAGTTCCGCTTCGCTGACGTGGAGCTTGTCGGCTGCATCTCGAATGCGAAGCTGTGGATGCTCTTTGCGAAGAGCATTCCAGCGTTCAAAAAGAGTGTTCATTGGTTTGTAGTTTTTGGTTGTTCATTTTTGGTTGTTTGTTCGTTTAGCGGAGATTGCGTGAGCCGTCGGCTTGGTAGAAATAGCGGAAGGTGTAGTGCCGTGCAGCACTGCTCGCATCAGGCAGGGCTGGCGCACCACGATAATAGACATTATCTATGATAACGTGGAAATGAGTAAATTTGTGGAAAAATGCTTTACTTATCATCACTGCAAATGAAACAGCATCGCCAAAATTACGCAAGCATTACGGATGAGCG
>Ga0272446_1002434_pt1 | contig 25390 bp, 17 predicted proteins | sample YNPCB0061_FD_194587 | JGI IMG/M metagenome (GOLD analysis project Ga0272446, IMG submission 194587) | Hot spring microbial mat communities from Yellowstone National Park, WY, United States - YNP-CB-006-1 | ecosystem: Environmental > Aquatic > Thermal springs > Hot (42-90C) > Sediment | place...
GTTGAATCCGTCTCATCAGTGTTCCAGTTTCAGAGAACACCGATTGAACGGATTGGACTGATGAGGCACGGATTTTTTGAAGAAAGAAATCGGTGAGAATCCGTTAAATCCGTCTCATCAGTGTTTCGTTAAGAGCAAACGTAATGAGGAGAGGAGCGCAGATTCACAATTAGAATTGGTGCTTTAATTTCGCCGCAGTTCTCGGCGTTGTTCACGCGAAGGTTGTCCGCCGCCGAAGCCGGTGTTCGCACGCATTCGCTCTTGGAACTGTTGCCCTTCCAACAAGGCACGCGAGAAGATGGTGATTTCCACTTCCTCTCCTTCGTTCAAGCCGCGCAAGACTTCGGCATATTCGGCAGTTTGCTCGCCAATCAAGACGGGTTTCGGGACGGCTTCGCCAGTGGAATCTTTCACCATCACCAAGCGGCGTTTGCCTTTTGCACGCTCTTCCGACCAACGCATCGCCGAAGAATCGCCTGACGCAAGTCGCTCTTCAAATCGCTTGCGGCGCATCTCACGAATGGAATCGGGCATCTCGCCACGCGGGCTAAATTTTCTTGCTTGTTGTTCAGGTGCCGTTCCGCCGTCGGCTTTGAGTTCTTTCAACGCCTCAACGGGCACCACGAGCGCGTTGGGATTGTCATAGACCGTAATTGTTACAGTGGCGTTCATACCTGCAAGCAAACGATACTTCGGATTCGGAACTTCAATCACAACGGGAAAGCGCGTTACATTTTGCTCGACTTTGGCAAGCGGGTCAATGCGCAAAACCTTTCCGATAAATTTCTCGTCAGGAAACGCATCGGCGACAATTACCGCTTCTTGTCCGAGTTTAATTTTTCCGACATCGACTTCATCGATATTGGCATAGACATAGACGCGGCTCATGTCGGCAATCGTTACAATCGTAGTGCCGCCTGAAACCGTGTTCAATCCGCCCATAATCACTTGCCCTTCATCGACGGGTTTATCCAACACAATCCCATCAATCGGGCTACGCACCACGCAATCGTTGAGGCGAATTTTGGCTTGGTCGTAGATGGCTTGCGCTCTGATGAGTTGCGCTTTGCGTTGCTCCAATTCCAAGAGTGCCGCGTCCATCTCGAGTTGGCTGATAAGTTTTTGCTCAAAGAGTTTTCGGCTGCGCTCGGTATTGGTCTCGACTTGTTTCAAGGTGGCTTTTGCGACGCTTAAATCGGCTTCGGCTTGATTGAATGCGGCGAGTGCGTCGGTTTTTTCAATGAGCGCAATCACCGTTCCCTTTTTGACAAAATCGCCTTCGTTGAGTTTGAGCGAAAGCACTTCGCCACTCGCTTTGGATTTGATTTCAACTTTGTAAATCGGCTGAATTTGTCCTGTGGCAACCACTTGCACTTTAATCGGCTGACGCTCCACTTTTGCCGTGCGCTTGATGAGACCCACAGACGCGGCTTTGGCATCGCTTTCAGATTTTCGGAAGAAGAAAAACCAACTTGCGACCACAAGCACCAGCACAATGCCAGAGACGATAAGAACTTTCTTTTTCATGAGTTGAGTGTGTGTTTAACCATTGACTTGCAATTTACCTTCAAAACTGTAAAGAAGTGTGAACCTCTTTGGCACGATTGCGGTCAGAGAAAGTGCAAGAATTTTGCTATACTTCTTTCCATTTTCACACAGTTGTTTTCAGTAATCCATTCATAAAAAACACCATGAACATTCACGAGTATCAGGCAAAAGAACTTCTCAAAAAATTCGATGTGGCTGTTCCGAAGAACACGGTTTGCTTTTCGGCGGAAGAAGTGAAAGCGGCGGCGGAAAAGATGCTCGCCGAACAAGGCGGCGGCGTTGTGGTCGTTAAAGCGCAGATTCACGCAGGCGGCAGAGGCAAGGCAGGCGGCGTGAAGGTCGTCAAAACGGCTGACGATGCTTACGCTTATGCACAAAAAATGCTCGGCGCGAAACTCGTTACGCACCAAACAGGACCCGAAGGGAAAACCGTTCACCGCTTGCTGGTCGAGCAAGGTATGAACATTGAGCGCGAACTGTATCTTGGCATTACGCTCGACCGCTCGGTTTCAAAAAATGTGCTGATGATTTCAACCGAAGGCGGAATGGACATCGAAGCCGTTGCGGAACACTCTCCTGAAAAAATTTTGAAACTGCACATTCACCCGCTTCTCGGACTTCAAGCCTATCAAGCCCGCGAAGCCGCGCTGTTCCTACAACTTTCAGGCGAGCAGTTCAAAAACGGCGTGAAGTTCATCACCGCCCTTTACAACGCCTATCTCCAACTCGATTGCTCATTAGCGGAAATCAACCCACTTGTGGTTACGAAAGAAGGCGATGTGATTGCGCTCGATGCGAAAATCAACTTCGATGATAATGCGCTTTTCCGTCACCCTGAATACGCCGAACTGCGTGATGAATCCGAAGAAGACCCGCTCGAAGTGGAAGCCTCAAAATCGAACTTGAACTATGTGCGCTTGGACGGCAATGTCGGCTGTATGGTCAATGGCGCAGGATTAGCAATGGCAACAATGGACATCATTCAACTCGCAGGCGGAAAACCGGCGAACTTCCTTGATGTGGGCGGCGGCGCAAACGCCAAGACCGTTGAAGCAGGTTTCCGAATCATCTTAGGCGATAAAAATGTGAAAGCAATTTTGATTAACATCTTCGGCGGGATTGTCCGATGCGACCGTGTTGCGGCAGGCGTGATTGAAGCGGCAAAGAACATCGGCTTGCAAGTGCCAGTCATTGTGCGCCTCGAAGGCACCAACGCCGACATCGCTCAAAAGATGCTTGATGAATCAGGCTTGAATCTCATTTCGGCACAAGGCTTGAAAGACGCGGCGGAAAAAGTAACCAAAGCCCTTGCGGCATAACACTTGGCTCTACAACGATGATTCAAAGACTCTATGCTCATAACTACCGATGCTTTGAGAATTTTGAACTCAATCTCAAAAGCATTTCTTCTTGCCTCTTGATTGGAAAAAACGGATCGGGAAAATCGGCGGTTGGCGATGTTCTCGAGCTGTTTCAAAAAATTGGGCGTGGCACAAATCGCGTGGGCGAACTTCTCACTCCAACGGATTTTGCTTGGGGCAATCAAACCTTACCGATGCGCTTTGAACTTGAAGCCCTCATTGACCAACGCCCTTTCAAATATGAAATTGCATTTGAACTGCCAAATGGATTTCGTGAGCTTAGAGTCTTTGAAGAAAAATTAAGCGTCGAGAACACGCCAATTTACACTCGCGACCTTGCGCAGGTTACGCTTTTGCGCACGAACAGCAACTCAGAAGCAAAGTTTCTTGTCGATTGGCACTTAGTTGCGCTTCCGATTATTTCCGCATCATCGGAAAAAGACCCCGTGCAAGTGTTCAAGTCGTGGCTTTCAATGCTGACGATTCTTTCTCCAATCCCTAACTTAATCAGTGGCGATTCAACCAGCGAAACTTTACATCTGAAAAAAGACGGCTCGAATTTCGCTGATTGGCTTGAAGGGTTATTGGGGGCTTTTCCCGCCGCTTACGCTGACTTGGATAATTCTCTGAAACAAGTTCTCCCTGACTTCAAAGATTTTCAAAGACCTTCAACAGGTAGCAACTCGAAAAAATTAGTCGTGCAGTTTGCAAGGGAACGGCAATCGTTTCGTGTCGACTTTGAGCATCTTTCCAGCGGCGAAAAATGCTTTTTTATTTGGAGCGCACTGCTCGCCGCTAATAAGCACATGGGCGGGCTGTTTTGCTTTTGGGACGAAGCCGATAGCCATCTTTCACTTTCTGAAATTGGACATTTCATCAGTGCGTTGCGGCAGTCTTATCAGCAAAAAGGTCAAATCATCTTGACGACACACAGCGAAGAAATCGTCCGAAGATTTTCTCACGACAACACATTTTACTTGGGGCGCAAAAGCCATTTAGAGCCAACGATTATCCGACCACTATCGGAAGTCTACACAGGCAAAAATATCGTTCATGATTTGCTTCTTGACGATATTGAGCTATGAGCGTAAATAAGTTTGAGCCCCATCTCCTTGTGCTTCCTGAAGACGATGCCAATCGACAGTTAGTCAACGGTTTTATCACCTCACCGAATTTGAACATCAGAGCAATTCAAGTTTTGCCTGTTGCGGGCGGGTGTGAAATTGCTGTGCGAAATTTTCTCAACGAAGAAGTTCAAAAATTACGGACATACAACCAACGGCGGTTTCTCCTGCTTATTGATTTTGATGGTGATTCAGAACGGCGTAATGAAGTTTCAAATCAAATACCTGAAGACATCAGCGAGCGCGTGTTTGTGTTGGGCGTTCTCACTGAACCTGAACGATTGCGCGTCATGCTTGGAATGAATTACGAAAAAATCGGAGCATCTTTGGCTGACGAATGTTATCGGAACGAGCGCAAGTTTTGGGCGCATGAGTTACTTGCGCATAACGCAGCCGAGTTAATCCGCCTGAACGAATCCGTAAGGTCGTTTTTATTTAACGCTTAAACGCGGTGCATTGCCTTGAAAATGTCTTCGTGTTGCGCTTGCACTTTCACGCCGACTTTCTCGCCTGCCTTCGAGAGCGCGTCTACAATTTGCACGAAGCTCGAAGGCGATTTTGAAATATCCACGACCATAATCAGCGTGAAAAATTCTTGCATGATTTTTTGCGAGACGTCCTGTAAATCGCATTGATGCTCGGCGAGGGCGGTCGTGAGTGCGCTCACAATGCCCACGCGATTTTTTCCAAACGCTGTTACTAAAATCCTGCCCGAATCTTGTGCCTTTGAGAGTGGCGGATTTGGATTCGAGAGCGTCAGCGACGGCGCGCCTTTCTCGTATTCCTTGATGACTTCGGCAACAACGGCTTTCACCGTTTCCTTCGTGGCTTTTTCGCCAAGTTCTTCAATGGCAAGGTCAATAATGCGGCGGATTTCGGTTTCGGTCATGGTTTTTTTACTTAACGATGATTTCAAACGGCATGGCGGCTTGCGGTTGCAGTGGCGCAATCAACGCAAGTCGGTGCAAAACCTTCAACGCGCTTTTGAACTCTGCGGGAAGTTCCGCATCGCCAACGATAGCATGCTTCAAACTCGCAGACAACACATTTGCAATCGCTTGACCTACGCCCCTTGTCTCTGCTTCACTTTCAAGACTTTCAAAAATTGAATCCCAAAAATCTTTGCGCTTAGGATAACTCACGAGTTCCACACGCGCCGATTCATCAATGCCTGCAAGGCTTTTAGCGAGTTGAATGGACTTTCGGAATCCACCGAGTTCATCAACCAATCCGATTTCTTTTGCGCTCTCGCCGAGCCACACATGCCCTTGCGCAATCTCATCAACTTTTTCAACGGTCATCTTTCTACCTTCGGCGACTTTACGCAAAAATTCTTGATAGGTGTAATCAATCAGCGCGTCGGCTTTTTGATAGACTTCGGGCGAGAGTTTATCAAAGAGGTTAAACGCATCAGCATACTTGGCTTTTGAAATCACGGTGCGTTTCAATCCGATTTTATCGGCAAGTTCGCGCATCGCGGGTTTTGTCGCAATCACGCCGATTGAGCCTGTAATTGTGGTTGGATTCGCTACGATTTTTTGCGTTTGCATTGAAATCCAATATCCGCCCGAAGCGGCAACGCCTGACATAGAGGCAATCACTGGCTTTTCGGCTTTGGCTTTATTGAGCGCGAGCAAAATTTTGTCGGAAGCAATCGCTGAGCCGCCGGGGCTGTCGACACGCAAGACAATGGCTTTGATGGTTTTATCTTTTCGCGCTTCTTCAATCGCGGGGACGATGGTTTCATCGCCGCTGTCGCTCTCGCCATCGGGTGAGGGATTGCTTTTGCCGTCAACGAGCGCACCGACAATGTTAATGACCGCAATTTTATGTTGCGCCTTTTGTCCGAGCGATTTGTAGGAGACCAGTTTGTATTTCGTTTCAGGAAGGAAGAGCGACGCATCATCTTCTTCGTTGATATTGAATTTCTTGCGAATACTTTCTTTTAGTTCGCTGAAATAGCAGACGGAGTCGACAAGGTTTTGCATGAGTGCGTCTTTGTCGGAAAGGTAGGCTTGTTCGTTGAGAATTTTTCGATATGTCGCCTCGTCAATCTTACGCGATTGTGCTACGCCTTGCACGTAGGTTTTATCAAAGCCTGTGAGGAGCGCGTTGAGTTGCTCGTAGTTCGGAGCGGAAATGGTGTCGTTCACGAACGATTCTGCCGCCGATTTGTATTTGCCGCGCCGTGCAACTTCGAACTGAATGCCGACTTTGGCGAGCATGGATTTGTAGTAGAGAATTTCGGCTTTTAATCCGTCAAGCACCAGCACGCCGTAGCGTTCAAGGAAAATTTTGTCGCACGCTGACGCAAGGAAGTATTCCGCGTCGCCTGAAAATTGGGGCAGGAACGCCCATATCTCCTTGCCTGATGCGCGATAGTCGGCAATCGCTTCGCGCAGTTCGGTGAGTTTAGATTGTTGGGTTGCTAAGCCTTCAATCGTAACAACGATGAGTTTGATGCGCTCATCGAGTTTGGCTTTGTCTAATGTTTCCAACAGCCCTTGAAGTGTTGCCGGTCGTTTTGGGGATAAACCGGGCAATCCTTCGCTCAACACTACTTCGGGCAGCGCGCCGCTGATGTTCATCATTAAGACCGTTTCTTTCGGAACACTGACCTTCGGCGATGAGCCGCGATAAATGCCAATGCCGATTAAAATGGCAATCAAACTCAAAATGATAAGCCAGATTCTTCCGCTTCCGCGCTTTTTTTGTGCTGATTGAGACATATCGTTGATGTGATTATTTTCATCATAAAATACAATAAAAGGCGACCTTTGCGCAAAAGTTTCCTTTTCCAAGCGCAAGCCTCTGTGCTTTCCTTCTTACCATAATCCGTGTTTCGTTTCGTATTTTTGCGCAAGATTTTTATTCACACAACTTTCAATTACACATGAAGAAACGTCTTTTCACGCCCGGTCCAACGCCCGTTCCCGAGCAAGTCATGCTCCGAATGGCACACCCAATGATTCATCACCGTAACCCAGAGTTTATGGAAATTTTAACGCGAGTTCATGAAGACCTCAAATATCTTTTTCAAACGAAGCAACCGGTTTTAGTTTTGACGTGTTCAGGCACGGGTGGCGTTGAAGCGACGATGGTCTCGATGTTTTCGCCGGGCGATAAACTCATCGCCGTCAATGGTGGCAAATTCGGCGAGCGTTGGGTTGATATGGCTCGCAAATACACGGGCAACTGCGTTGAACTCAAAGTCGAGTGGGGAACAAGCATTCAGCCCGAAGAAATCATCGCCGCGCTCAAACAGCACCCTGACACAAAGGGTGTTTATTTCACGCATAGCGAAACTTCAACGGGAACGGCGACCGACGTTCGTGCGATGGCAAAAGCCATTCGCGAACACAGCGACGCGCTGATATGCGTCGATGGGATTACCGCCGTCGGCGCGCACGAACTTCGTTTTGATGACTGGGGAATTGACGCGTGCATTACTGGCTCGCAAAAAGGCTTGATGATGCCGCCCGGACTTGCGCTCGTCGCTCTTTCTGAACGCGCAATCAAAGCCATTGAAACGGCAAAACTTCCGAGCTATTATCTCTCGCTGAAAAAAGCGTTGAAATCTTACAAAGACAATGACACGCCCTTTACGCCCGCTGTCTCGCTCATCATCGGACTTGATGAATCGCTCCAAATGATTAAAGCCGAAGGCATTGAGAACCTTTGGAAACGTCATCAACGCCTTTCGGCGGCGTGCCGAACAGGCTGTGAAGCGTTAGGCATGCGGCTCTTTTCAAGTTCGCCGTCGTTTGCCGTAACGCCCGTGTGGCTTCCCGAAGGTGTTGATTGGAAGGCGTTTAACAAAATCTTGAAATTAGAAAATGGCATTACAGTAGCGGCAGGGCAAGACGCATTTGCAGGAAAAATTTTCCGCATCTCACATCTTGGATTCTACGACGACTTGGATATGCTCACGGTGATTGGCGCGCTGGAAATGACGCTCAAAAAAATCAATCACCCGTTTGAAGTGGGAAGCGGCGTTTCTGCTGTGATGAAAGCCTTTCTCGAAGAACCGATTGCCGTTTGAGGCAAAAATTCTTCGCACCGCTCGTTATCACGTTGTATGCGCCGATGTTCCCACAAAACAAACGAGGCGGGATTGCTCCCGCCTCATCTTTGAATTTCAACCTTCAACCTCTTATTTCACCAAAAGCATTTTCATCATTTTCGTGTAACTGCCTTGTAGTGAAGTTGCCTGCAAGCGATAGAAATACACCCCGCTTGAAAGGTTACTTGCGTTGAAGTTCACTTCGTAGCGTCCTGCCGCTTGTTCTGCATTGACGAGCGAGGCGACACGGCGACCAATCATATCGAAGACCTCCAACTTCACGGAACTGTTTGCTGAAAGTTGATAGCGAATCATCGTGCTTGGGTTGAACGGATTGGGATAGTTTTGTTCGAGCAAGTATTCGCGTGGGCGTTCAAGCGATGCAATCGGTTGCGCACTGAGCGACGAAGTATCTACGCTGACGCTGTCCAAAATCAAAATCGCTTGCGCTTGTTCGTTGTAGTGGAAGCCGATGAAGATGTTTTGATTTTGGAATTGGCTCAAACTAATTTGGTAGCGTTGTCCTGCGGTTTCGGTAGTCGGTAGAATTTTAGCGATAGGTTCGCCGTAGTTGAGCGGTCCTGCACCGGTGGTGGAGATACGCACGCGCAAGGTATCTTGTCGGAACTGTCCGCCGAGTGTAGCACGCTTTGCCCAGAAGGTAAGGTTTGAGGTATTAAACACTTGGGTTCTTGGCGAAACGAGCCATGCATCGTTGCGCAGTGCGGTATTGAGTTCAGCGCGCACTAAGGCGACCGCGTTTCCGAAAATTCGATACGCCGTCGAAGTTGAGCGCGTCCAACTTTGCTGACCTTGTGGCGCAAACGACAGCCACCCAGCAGGCGGGAATGTGGTTTCTTCAAATCCCGTTGACCAAGTTGCCACCGGCGTTGCGAGCGGCAAGACATTGACCGTTACGCTCAGCGTGTCGTTTGTCGTTACAGTATCGCCGGCAACTTGAATGCGTCCTGTCAGCACGCGCAAGCCGGGTTGCGGGGATTGCCAATTAAACTGAACCGTGTCTTCTTGATTGACCGAAAGTTGTCGTGTAATCGTACGGGTCTCTTGAAGCGTACCATCAATAAGCCAAGACGCATTGTAAGAAAGGAAATCAACCGTGCCGTTGTTGCGCACTCTCACGGTTACGCGGTTGGCATCGGCTTCGCGCGGTTGATTTTGCGTAACGACGCTCATCACTCTGCCATCAACAAAGGAAAGAATGACATTGAAATTGACGGTTGTAGTGTCGTTTGTGGCGACGGTGTCGGTTGCGAGCGTTGTCCATGCTTGAACCCTTTGCGTGCCTGCGGGTGGATTTGCCCAAGCAAATTGCACTGTATCGGTTTGATTGCGATTGATGGGACGTGTGATAGTGCGCGTCTCTTGCAATACGCCATTGAGCGACCAACTGACATCATAACTTGGCACGGAGAGTGTGCCGAAGTTGCGTGTGGTTACGGTCAAGATGTTCGGGAATCCTGAGGCAAGATTAAATCGCGGGACAATTTGCGTCGTGCCCATGTCTTGATAGGCGGGAAGTACGTTGCGCGTGATAGTAGCGGTGTCGTTCGTTCGCACTGTGTCGCTTGCTAAAATCGTCCAAGCACGAATTTGTGTTGAGCCACTGCCTGTGGGTGTCCAAACAATTTGCACGGTATCGGTTGCGTTGGTTGCAGGGAGCGGACGATTGACTTGAATCGGCGTTTGCGGCACATTATTCACTGACCAGCCGACTTGATAATTTGAAACTGGGAGCGTGCCGAAACTGCGCGTGCTGACGGTCAGCGTGGTCGGAATCGTTTGAATAATCGTGCCAACTTGTCCGATGCCCGTTACGCCGATGTCTTGATAATCGAGTAAGACATTGACGGTTGCGCTGGCAGTGTCGTTGATAGGAATCGTATCGCCCGCGATGCTTGTCCAAGCGCGTAGTTGGCGCAGTCCTGTGTTGGGAGTTTGCCAAGCGAATTGAATTGTATCGGTAGCGACACTCGCCAATGGGCGCGTGATGGTTCTTGTGGCTTGCTGAACGCCGTCAACTGACCAAGTGACATCATAACTATTAGCAGTGTTCAAGCCTTCGTTGCGCACGGTTACCACGACGGTGTTCGGCTGATTATTCACAACTGGCGTTGTGCGTGGTGCCACTGAAATCGCGCTCATATCCACATCGGTGAGCGGACGCAAAATGCGGAAGTTAAAATTTGAAATATCAAAGAAGATGTTATCCGCCGCTTCTACTTTGATGCGAGCTGTGTTTGTGATGATAAACGGCACGGTAATTGAGTCAATCCCATCGTTTGGCGTGTTTTGAGCCAAGATGATGGGGAAAGTTACGCCGCCATCGGTTGAGAGCAGGATATTGACATTTTGGCAGTTGACGGGCGCAACATTGGTATTGGCGACGTTCCAAGTTACCGCACGACGCTCAGTCGCACGCCATTCCACCGTTGCCGTGTTTGGATTGGTTACGACAAATGGTCCCGCAGTAGCAACGGTATTCACATTGTATAGATTGGTCGTGAAATTTACGCCGCCGCGTCTATCGCGAACCGTGAGTCGGAAGTTGAGTGCGCGTGAGACGGTCGGAAATGTCTCACCGATGTTGGTCGTGTTGTTGAGCAAATCTTGTAAGCGCGGAAAGGTTCGTGACGGACTTAGCGAGGGTTGGAACGAGCGAAAGAGTGGTCCTTGCGTCGCCGTTGCGCTTGGCGGACCTACGGGTCCTAAATCGTATTGTTCCCAGCAATAAGTGAGCGTATCGCCATCAGGGTCGCTTCCTGAACCTGTAATTGTGAAGGGCGTTTGAATCGGAATGTTAAATCCATTCGCACCGAAGGAAACCGTCGGTTGTGAATTGCCCGTGTTGGTAACGACAGGACAGCCGCCGCCAAGTCCTGCAATGTAGTCGCGCATTTCAATAATGCTGTGAACGTGGAAGTAATCATCGCTGTTGTTTTGCAAGTCGGGCGGACAGATGCCGGCGTAGCCCATAATCGTTGACGCACTGCCGGGCTCATATGCGGCAGAAGCCACACGATTGCAGTTGTTATTTTGCGTATGATTCGCCCCGAATTGATGTCCCATTTCGTGCGCTACATAATCAATGTCAAATGGGTCGCCGACGGGTTGCGGTCTGCCAGTCGCGCCGCGTGCTTTATTTCCTGCACGGCACACCACGCCTAATCCCGCAATGCCTCCATCGCCTGTGCTGACGACGTGTCCGATGTCATAATTCGCACTTCCGATTCTTCCATCAATAAACGTTTGATTTTCATTGAGCATCGTTGAGCTCGGATTCTCGCTTGTGAAGGGATAAGGCGACGTTGCGTTTGTGAGAATGAGCGTATCATTATTCGGAATTAAAACCATTCTCACAGCGAGGTCTTTTTCATAAACGCCCGTAACGCGATTAACCGTAACCACGATTGCCGCCGATGCATTAGCGACACTGCCGTGAAAGTTGGTGTAAGAACGTGTTGCGGTGCAAGCCAAACGATAGGTTCGCAGTTGCGGTCCTGTGAGCGGCATATTTCCGCTGTTGATGAGTTCCTCAATCTGCTTTTTTACCGCCGCGTCCATCTCTTCGGTCGTGCGACATTCCCAATAACTATTCGCCTTGTTGCGTTGGGCTTCGACAAAATCTTCTTTGAAGTAAGAGATGTAATGCAACAGGTCACCTTTTTGATACGGGTCAATGAATACGGCACTGTGATAGGCAGAAAGAATCATCGCATGAAAGCCAATCGGCGTGATGTCCATGCGCAAGGTTGCAGTTCCATCATCAATGCCGTAGCCGCGATAGGTTTTGATGTCGGGATATTTCGCCGCCAGTTGCGGGTGCATCACGGGCGATTCTTCAACCTGAAAGGTCTTGAAACTTCCGTCAGGCATGGGAAGTTCAACGCGGAATGTGCCTTGTCGGGCTTGCGCCGTAAATTCCATCGGCGCGTCGCCGAGTTTAGATTTCATTGCGTCAAAGTCAAGAGCAAGCGTGCGATACTTCGCAGGAATGATGTAGCGTTCGCCACTCATTTGAGGTTCTGGTGATGTGTTCCAGTAGGAACGGGTTTGCGCCGATAAGCCAGCAGTAACACAGAGCGCAACCACAAGCAATAAGCGTTTGTGCATGTTTCCTTTGTTGATTTGTTTCAGAAAGAGCCAAAATGTAAGCAAAAAACTATATTCGCTGAAATCATTAACACATTTTTCACATGATAAGCGCAATAGACTTTTCCACCAAACTTCACAACCTTCGGCAGAAACTTGCTACGCTTAACCTTGATGCGATGCTTCTCACCTTTCTGCCTGATGTGCGCTGGCTCACGAAGTTCAGTGGCTCGAATGGCACCGTGTTGCTGACGCGCGACCACGCTTGGCTCTTCACGGATTTCCGCTATCAAGAGCAAGTGAAAGTTGAAGTCGAGGAAGCAACGCCTATCATCACTTCCGATGGATACCTTGCCGAAATGAAATCGGGCAAGTTCGAGTTTGGAAATCGCGTCGGATTTCAAGCCGATAAACTGGCGTTTGCAACCGTTGAAAAAATGAAGTCTGAACTGCCTACGGTTGAGTTCGTTCCTGTAACAATGTTCTGCGAAGAGTTCGTTGCGGTTAAGGAACGCGATGAATTGGAGAAGATGCGCAAAGCCGTTGCGATTACGGATAAAGTCTTTGAGAAACTTTTAGACATCATTTCCCCGAAAGTAACCGAGCGTGAGATAGCTGCCGAGATTTCATATTGGAACAAGCGGTTCGGCGCGGAAAAAGATTCCTTTGACCCGATTGTTGCGTCTGGCGCACGTGGCGCATTTCCGCACGCACGCGCTACCGATAACTTCATCGAGAACAACGCGCTTTTGGTGATTGATATGGGCTGTATGGTTGATGGCTATTGCTCCGACCAAACGCGCACCGTGGCGGTTGGCAAGATTGACGATGAAGCGCGAAAGGTCTATAACCTTGTGCTTGAAGCCCATTTGCTTGGCATTCGCTCTGCCAAGGCAGGAATGACGGGGAAAGAATTAGACGGAATTGTGCGTGAGTTTCTCACCGCGCACGGCTACGGTGAAGCCTTCGGACACTCGCTCGGACACGCCGTTGGCTTGCAAGTTCACGAATTGCCGACGATTGGTCGCAAAGGCGAGATGCCGATTCCTGTTGGAGCCGTGATTACGATTGAGCCCGGCGTGTATCTTCCGGGCAAGTTCGGCGTGCGCATTGAGGATATGGTGCTAATGACGGCGCATGGCGCAGAGCCGTTGCCGAAAGCACAAAAAAACTTGATTGAACTGTAATTAAAGACGCTGTAACTTATATTTTAGCAGTAGTGCGATAAACTCGGCATTTCCGATGATGTAGCGTCGCCACATTCGGCGCGGTTCTTGAAGAAACCGGAAGAGCCATTCTAATCCTATTTTTTGCATCCATTGTGGCGCACGTTTTGTTAAGCCTGCCACGACATCAAAACTACCACCAACGCCCATCACGAATGGCACATTCATCACATGAAGGTACTTATTTAGAAAGATTTCCTTTTTTGGTGAGCTAATAGCAACGAATAAAATGTGCGCTCCGCTTTTTGAGATGTCCGCCACAATGCTCTCTTCTTCTTCATGGGTATAGTAGCCATTGCGTGCGCCTGCGATGCGTAGCGTCGGAAAATCTTTCCTGTAACGTTCTACGACTTTATTAAGCACTTCTTGCTTTGCTCCGAAAAAGTAGATGCTCCACCCTTTTTGGCTGGCACGCTGAACAAGTGCCTGCATTAAGTCAATTCCTGCGACGCGCTCTTTGAGCGGTTTACCCAAAATTTTAGATGCCCATACAACCGCTTGACCATCAGCATTGACAATCTCACACGATTCAATAATCGCTTTGAGTTTTGGATTTTTATTAACCTCCACTACTTTTGCGGCGTTCACAACGACATGCTGTATTGGCGTGCCTTCAAGAATTTTTTCCTCGATAAGCGATAATGTTTCTTCCATTGAGAGATTATCTATCTCAATGCCCATTACTTCTACGCGGGTAGTTCTTTGAGATTGACTCTCAAGCGTTAATGAAGTCATGTTTCAAGAAAGTTTTATCAATAAGCACCTCGCCCGAAAAGCACAACCGGAATCGTGCGTAAAATGATGTTAATATCCATCATCACGGAGGAGTTTTCGGCATAGTATAAGTCTAGCACCACCATGTCGTTGAATGAAAGATTGCTTCTACCACTCACTTGCCAGAGCCCTGTGATGCCTTGTGGCACTTTCAAGCGGCGTTTGTGCCAACCTTCATATTTTTTGATTTCGTCAGGCGTTCCCGGACGCGGTCCAACAAGTGACATCTGACCAAACAGCACATTGAACAGTTGTGGGATTTCATCAATGCTATACTTACGAATAATTCGCCCAATACGTGTTACGCGAGGGTCATTTTTAATCTTAAAAATTGGACCTGACGCTTCGTTTAGTACCTCTAATTCACGCTTTCGTTTTTCGGCATCAACATACATTGACCGAAGTTTATAGCACCAAAATAATTTTCCATCTTTCCCAACGCGCCGCTGCCTGTAAAATATAGGACCGGGAGAATCCAACTTAATCAGTATGCTAAATACTAAAAGCACAGGGAATGAGAATAGAAGCAACACAGAGGAAATTGAAATATCTAAAAAACGCTTATAGAGACGATGAACACCATCCATACTGTTTGAAATATCCATCACAACATGATTCCCGTAAAATTCTACGGGCACTTTTGCAGGCACAATTTCATAAAGGCGAGAAGAAAGCTTCAATGTAGGCACTATCGGTTTACAAGCATCAATGATTTCATGCAAGCGGTCATATGAAATATTGCTAATCGCAACAATAATTTCTTCGCATTGATAAGTATTTACAATTTTCTCGGCTTCTGAAACTGTTCCTAAAACTTTTGCCCCTTGCGAAATTTCTGTCCCTTTTGGGATCGCATCATCTAAAAATCCAATCACATTCAAGCCGTAGCGATTTTCATATTGAATTTCCTTTGCAATTTCTTTGCCTTGTTTTCCAGCACCCACAATAATAACATCACGCAAACCAATAGAACGACGCGCCAGTGTTAAAAATAAATTACGATATATTCCAATCCGATAAATGAGCAAAGAAACCGCTACTAAAATTGAAAATATCCCAATTACAAGTCGGCTTTCTAATACTCTTGAATCCTTCGTGAAATAAGAAACTAAAATCAACCCTATCAACCCATATCCAACTGCTTTAATCACACTGACAAACTGCTCAACGACCGAAAGAAATACATTAATTTTGTAAAGATTAAAATTCTGAAAAATCGCGAGCCACACAGCTGCATAGAGCAAGAAAATCATTAGATAACTTCCCAAAATTGTTTCTGCATCTGCGTTTTTAACGCTTAAATCAGGAATGCGAAACTGAACCGCTAAAATGTAAGTCGCAACGAGAATGAGGTAATCTCCTAATGCGAGCATTACTTTATGTAGAGGAATCCGAATCATATTATTCAGTGCGATTTTCTTTGAGAAATTTTGTTAGAGCCACAAACATCCACGCGCTTGACCAGCGCATATATGGAATTTTATTCACGCCTCGCCGCGTGCGTTGATAGTAAAAATATCCGCTCTCGTCTTGCATATTCTTCAACGTCCAATTCACGACGCGTGTCGCTAACTCCATCTTGCCAAATCGCGTTAAGGTTAAAATCGATTGTGCCACAGCGGTTGCATCTATTGGATACAGGCTTTGGTCGTAGTATTTCGGCATTTCGCCATTTTCAAAAAAATTGGCTTCATAATACGCCAAGCCTTTTTGTAATGCCTCTTCAAAACTTCGGTCGCCGGAATACTTTTGGTAATCATCTAAACAATCCAGCACGTAGCCGGTGTGGAAGTTATCTGCCCAAGTGCGTGCGTCGCCTTTTTTCGTGGCGTAAGCCCACGCACCGCTCGGTTGCTGTTTCTTGACGACAAATTCCACCGTTTTGCGTGCTTCTTCAATCAAGCGTTTATCACCATTGACCGAATAAACTTGTGCAAAGAGCCGCGCCCCTTTCATCGTCGCGTTCAGCACCACTTGCCTATCCAGCGGCGAGTAGGAGTAGCAAAAGGTTTCGCCCTCAACGGTTTTGTTCAAATCGTGCATCACAAATCGGGTCGCACTTTCGCACAACGCAAACGCCGTTGGGTGTTCGGTAAAACGGTAATACTCAAAGAGCGAATTGGTAATGAACCCAGTCGCGACAACCGTCGGCGTGTAGGCAGGAATCCGTGCATATCGCGCTTCCCAATCAAAATCGTAGCCCCAACACGCCCCCGAATAGCCTTTGGATTGCAATCGCACGAGTTCTGAAAGAAGAAAATCAAATTTTATACCATTGTTTTTCTCATGCTGACTGCTCGCGAGATAGGTGTAGGCTTGCAAGCATAATCCCAGCGTAACTGGGTTGTATCCTTTTGCAATCCCCAGCAGTGGTCTAAAATTGATTGAAAGCCGCTTGATGACTTGCTGAAATCCCCAACGCAGCAGTTTGTTGTGGTTTAGCAAGGGTAGGTGAAACAGTGGCGAAGTGAGTGCATCATATGGGTCGTAGCCTCGATATCCTTCGCGTTCAATGTATTGCTGTAACAAAAAGAGCCGTTTTGAAAGAAACCCTGCATCCATACTTTTTACAAAGCAAATGCGAATTTACCACATTTCCCTGACTTTGTAACGGCGATACAAAACAAAAAAGCCCTCTTGAAGAAGAGAGCTTTTCAAACAAATGACTTTTCGCGGTGCGGCTTAGACTTTAATGCCGTGCCGAATCATCAGTTCGCGTGCGGCGGAGTTGCCCGTTGACACCGCGCCTTCCATTGAATCATAGAAGCGATTTTTCGTGTAGCCACCTGCCATGAAGAGATTTTCAACCGGCGTTTTCTGCGTCGGTCGCTTGTGTTCAAGTCCGGGGTAAGGCGCATACACCGATTGCGGCACGCGCACAATGGTGTGCTTCAAAATTTTGGCGTCTTTTGCAGTTTCAGGGAAAAGGTCTCTGACACTGGCATCAACTTTGGCGATGATTTCTTCATCGGAAAGTTTGATGATTTCCTTTGCGGGCGCAACACCAACTTGGAAGCGCGTCTTGCCTTTGTGCGACATGCCTTGCAACACCGCATATTCGGGCGTGGTTAATGCCATATCTGCGTAGAACGGAATTACACCGTCAGGCGAAAAGAGAATGTTGTCAATCGTGGTGATTTGTCGGTCATACCACACTTGCACGGTTACCACGGGCACGCCCACAAACTCATCAATGTTGCGGAAAAATGGATACGCCGCTTTCAGATTTTCAGGGATTACCTTTTTGAGGTTGTGAATCGGCAAAGCGGTGATGTAATAATCAGCGGTTAAGGTTTCGCCGTTGTCCATTTTAACGCCTGTAATGCGATTGCCGTCGTAGATAAGCGAAAGGGCTTTGCTATTGCTATGCACGCTTGCGCCTTTTTTGCGCAGATAATTGACAAGCGGCATGATAAGGTAATCGCTTGGCGAGCCTTTGAGGAAGCCCATCATCGAGGCATCGGGTCGGCGCAGAAATTCGCCCGTTACGGCAAGCACGATGTTCGCTGAAAGTTCAGCAGGCGGCAAGAATTTGAGCGCGAGTGCCATCGGGAGAAACATCTTTTTTATCATACGCTCACTCAATCCTTTCTTTTCGTGCCACTCTTTGTAGGTCATGCCGTCTTGCGCTTCGTAGTATTTATCGCCGCCAAAGAGAATGGGCATCAAGACCTTCGCAAACGTGAGCATTTCGGGAATCGAGAAATAGCCGTTACGAAAGAGCGCGGGCGTAAGATGAAAGGGCGAGGGCAAGTTCCATGTGCGGAAGGTGAAGCGTTCGCCTTTGGAGAGCGTGTAGGTGAGTGCATGTTCTTTCCACAGAATTTTATCGTAGGTGCCGAGTTCTTTCATCAAGTCGTAAATTTCTTTGTATGCGCCGAAAAAGCAGTGCAAGCCCGTTTCTACCCAGTCGCCGTCTTTATCTTTCCAAGAAGAGACTTTGCCGCCGAAGATGTCGCGTTTCTCGACAAGTTCTACCTGAAATCCTTTGTCAACCAAGCGTTTTGCGGCGGAAAGTCCTGCTAAGCCGCCCCCTAAAATCAACACTTTATTGCCGCCGGTCTTAACGCGCGGCGCGTCCAAAGTCATTGTATCGGTCATTGTTTGTTACAAGTTTAAAAGTGATTTGTATCGAAGTAACAGAAATGTGCTACGGCAACTAACCAAAAGAACACATTGGAAGTTCAACCTTTGGTTGAAACTTTAAGTCGAAAGATACAGCGTATCAACAAGATTCGCTCAATGAAATAAAAAAGCGTCCCGCCGTTGCCAGCAAGGACGCTTCACTTAAGAGAAAACAAAGAACAGTAGCCAGCGAGAAAAAAAACTTAACGAATAATAAGTAGTGAGTAGTGAGTAATGTGAAACCGCTTTCGCTCTTCATTACTCATTCCTCATTCCTCATTATTTGACCAGCATCATCTTTTTCGTTTGCACGAAATTGCCTGATTGCAGTCGGTAGAAATACACCCCGCTTGAAAGACTTGCCGTCCCATTTGTAGATGATTTCGGGTGTGGCGACATAGACGGTTTCGCCATCGAGCGCGATACCAAAAGCATCTTTCTCAACGCCATTGCCGAGCGGCTCCCATTTTGTGCCGTTCCACTTGGCGATATAGTTGAGTTTTGTGCCGTCGCCTGTTTCGCTAAATTCACCGCACGCGTAGAGCGTTTTTCCGTTGCTCGCGAACATTCTTACATTTCCGTTTAACCCTTTGTTACCCGCTTCCGACCACGATTTGCCGTCAAAAATGGCGATGCGACTGCACGGCTCGTCGCCAATGGTCTGAAACCCGCCGCTTGCGAAGAGTTTGCCATCGTGGCAAGCCATTGCAATAATTGTTCCTGCACCGACCGAGCTTTCAAATTTATCTTTTGTCAGAATGCTCCATTTTTTGCCATCCCACTTAGCGATGTTGGAGGCATCGATTTTACCGCCGATTTTGGTGAATCTGCCGCCCGCATAGAGATTTTTTCCGTCTGTCGCCAAGGCATGGATTTGCTGGTCGACATTGAGTTTTTCCAACGGGTTCCACTTTGTGCCGTCCCAACGGGCGACTTGGTTACTCTCGACACCGCCGTCGTCTTTTTTGTCGGCGTAGCTAAAATCGCCGCACGCATAGACATCTTTGCCCACTGAACACAAGTCTCTGACGATGCCATCGACCCCTTTTGCCAGCCCCGTCCATTTTGTGCCGTCGTATTGCGTAATGTTATTGACCACGCGGCGGTCGGCTTTTTCAAAGTATCCGCCCGCAATGAGTTTGCCGTCTGCGACCAGCAGTTTTCGGCAATCGCCCAACAGTCCGTCCACCAACTTGGGCGACATTGCCGCAATTCCAACTGCGACGGTCAAAACTGCCCCTAAAATGATGTTCCGTTTCATGTTTCTTCTTTGTTTGTTGTTAATTATTGGCGAGCCCTTTGGTGAGGAACTCGGTGCAAAGGTCGGTGTTTGAGGAGGGCGAATCAATGACATGACCATGTCATTTTAAATGTTTGAACATCTGTTGTAGCGTTTTTTTGCGAAAAATGCCCTATTGGTTTCGCAATTTTTTTAAGCGTTGTCTTAAAATTCTACTTGCAGACGAAAAAACGGGCTCAACATCTTGCAAAAGGCAGTTCATCGGGTTATTTTCACGACGCTTTTTTGGTCCCTTAGCTCAGTTGGTCAGAGCAGGCGACTCATCGACATCGTTCTTTGAACTTTCTTGTCTTTTCTATCGTGTTCAAAGAATCGTCGTTGGTGGCTCTGCACGGAAACGTGCAGATGCAAACAGGGTGAATTCAGGGAAACCTAACTCACAGTTGTGACAAGGCAATCCTGAGCCAAGCCGAAAGTACACTTTCGGAAGGTGCAGAGACTATCGGAGAGGTTGAGCCCTCTTAATAACCGAGTCAGTGCCCTGCACCCTAACAACTTGCCAGAGGCAAGGTTTGAGGGTGGTGAGATAGTCCAACCCCATATTGAAAAATATGGAAGGTGAATCGCTTGGTCGTAGGTTCAAGTCCTACAGGGACCACATTGCCTCTCGTTCAGGGCATTTTTGATACCCTCATCACACGTCTTGACGACGACATTTTGTATCTTCTCTCACTTTTTTTCAACATTAACCATCAAAAACAATGTGCGGAATTGTCGGATATATCGGAGCGCGTCCAGCCGTGCCGATTGTCATTGAAGGCTTAAAGCGATTGGAATATCGCGGGTATGATTCGGCAGGCGTTGCTGTTTTGAACGGCAAGCTGGAAATTCACAAACGAGCGGGCAAAGTCGCCGACCTTGAACAATCTCTTCCGAAATCGCTCGCAGGCACGATTGGCATTGGACATACACGCTGGGCAACGCACGGCGTTCCAAACGACATTAACGCACACCCGCATTTCAGCACCAACGGCGATATTGCCCTGATTCACAACGGCATCATTGAAAACTACGCCGCTATTCGCGCCGAACTCTTGCGCAAAGGACACACCTTTCAGGGACAAACCGACACCGAAGTCCTCGTGCATCTGATTGAAGAGATTTGGAAAGAAGCCGACTGCGATTTTGAAACCGCTGTCCGACTTGCGCTCAAAGAAGTCGTCGGCACATATGGGATTTGTGTGATTTCTTCGCGTGAGCCTGATAAACTCATTGCGGCACGCAACGGCAGTCCGCTCTTGTTTGGTGTGGGCGAGGGCGAATACTTCTTAGGGTCTGATGCGTCTCCGCTTGTTCAACATACGCGCAAGGTCATTTACCTTTCCGACGGCGAAATGGTCATTATCACGCGCGATGGCTACACAGTCAAAACGATTGAAAACATCGAAACGCCCAAAGCCATTGAAGAACTTACGTTCAGCATTGAAGAAATTGAGAAAGGCGGCTACGACCACTTCATGCTTAAAGAAATTTTTGAACAGCCCGATGCCATTCTCAACTCCATGCGCGGACGCTTGCTTGTGAACGAAGGCTCGGTGCGATTGGGCGGCATTTCACAACACTTGGACAAACTCCGCTCCGCTAAACGCATTATCATTATTGCTTGTGGCACAAGTTGGCACGCAGGATTAGTCGGCGAATATCTCATCGAAGAATTGGCGCGTATTCCTGTTGAAGTTGAATATGCGTCAGAGTTCCGCTATCGCAATCCGATTATTTACCCTGACGATGTCGTGATTGCGATTTCACAATCGGGTGAAACGGCTGATACGCTTGCCGCTATCCGCGAAGCCAAAGTACGCGGCGCACTCGTGATGGGCGTTTGTAATGTGGTCGGCTCCTCGATTGCACGCGAAACCGACTGCGGCATCTACACGCACGCGGGACCTGAAATCGGTGTTGCTTCGACCAAAGCCTTCACCGCACAAGTAACCGTTCTCACGCTTCTTGCATTGGCACTGGGCAAACGCCGCACTCTTTCCGATGCCGAAGCCAAAACGCTGGTTGATGAACTCGCCACCATTCCCGATAAAGTCAGAGAAATTTTGAAACTCAACGATGAAGTCAAACATCTGGCTGAACTCTTCAAAGACGCGAGAAATTTTCTTTATCTCGGTCGTGGCGTGAATTTTCCGGTTGCGCTTGAAGGCGCGCTCAAACTCAAAGAAATTTCCTATATCCATGCCGAAGGCTATCCTGCCGCTGAAATGAAGCACGGACCGATTGCGCTCATCGATGAAAATATGCCCGTTGTTTTTATCGCCGCAAAGGATAGTTCGTATCACAAAATCGTGAGCAACATTGAAGAAGTGCGTAGTCGCAAAGGGCGCGTGATTGCGATTGCAACCGAAGGCGACGATGAAATTTCGCACCTTGCCGAGTTTGTCATTCGTATTCCGAACACGCTCGATATGCTCTTGCCACTTCTGACTTCAATTCCGCTACAACTTTTGGCGTATCATATCGCTGTGATGCGCGGGTGCAATGTCGACCAGCCTCGCAACTTGGCAAAGTCCGTTACCGTGGAGTAATTACAACTCACGAGAGCTATGGAAAGCGTGGCGCGTTTTTTGGCGGAAGTCCCACCGTTCTCGCTTCTCACTGACGCAGAGCGCGAAGCAGTTGCGAAGAAAATGCTCGTGGAGTATTTCCCGAAAGGCAGTGTGATTTTGCGGCGCGACCTCGACAAAGCCGAGTTTCTTTACATCGTGCGCAAAGGGCGTATCCGAATCACGCGCGGACGAAGCGGCGAAAACGAGCGGCTGGTTTCGCTCTGCGGCGAAGGCGATAGTTTCGGCATTACATCGCTTTTGGAAGATGAAGCGTTCATCTTCAACGCCACGAGCGACGACGATACCATTTGCTACCTTCTGCCCAAAGCCGAGTTCAAACGCCTTTACGACACGCATCAAAAAGTTGCGGACTACTTTTCGCCTACGCTTTCAGTCTCGCTTGCCAATGCTTACCAAATCGAGCGAGAACGGCTTTCAATACAACGGCAAACGAGCGATGATTCGCTTCTTTTTCAAAGTGTCGCTTCGTTGATAAAACGCAACCCTGTTGTTGGCACGCCCGACCTCACTGTGCGCGAAGCGGCGGAAATCATGACGCTCGACCGCGTTGGCTCACTCGTGATTTTAGGCGATGATGGCAAGCCTGATGGCATTCTTACCGATACCGACTTCCGCTCAAAAATTGTCGCTCGCAATCAAAGCGTCAATATCCCTGTCTCTGCGGTGATGTCCTCTCCCGTCATTACGATTGATTCCGAAGATTCCGTCATGAACGCGCTGATGCTGATGACACGCAAGCGGATTCATCATCTTTGCGTGATTGAGCGCAAAGGCGAAGTCGAGCGATTTCTCGGCGTGATTTCCGACCACGATTTAATGCTGATGCACGGCGTTAGTCCCGCCGCCGCCGTCCGAAATATCGACCGCGCCGAATCGATTGAAGGCTTACTTTCCGTGCGCATGCAAATGGACGCGGTCATTGATTCGCTTATCGCACAAGGCATGACGGCGAAACGGCTCACGCACATCATCACCTCGTTCAATGACAAACTCACTGAACGCATTTTGCAATTTGCAGAGTTACGCATGGAGCAAGAAGGTTTCGGAAAGCCGCCCGCGCCTTTTGCGTGGGTCGCCTTCGGTAGTGAAGGACGCGAAGAACAAACTATCACCACCGACCAAGACAATGGACTCGTTTTTGAAGATACCGCCAACACTTCCGACGTGCAATCCTACTTTTTGAAATTTGCTTCGCTTGTTGTGGAAGATTTGGACAAGGTTGGATTTCCAAAATGCAAAGGCAACATCATGGCAACGAATCCCGAACTCTGCCAAAGCCTTTCAGGGTGGAAGAAAAATTTTTCAAAGTGGGTTCACTCTGCCAATCCGAAATCGCTTTTGAACGCCTCAATTTTCTTTGACTTTCGCGCACTTTACGGTGAGAGTTCATTAGTCGAATCGCTTCGCGAGCATCTTTTCTCCGAGATTGCCACTGCCAAACAGTTTCTTTTTTTCATGACGCAAAACGCGCTTCAAACCAAACCGCCGCTCGGCTTCTTTGGCGCATTCCTGCTTGAAGATTCAGGCGCGCATAAAAATCAATTCAACCTTAAAGAACGCGCCATGCGTCCAATCGTTGATGGCGCACGGCTCTTGTCGTTTGAAACCAAAAGCAAAAGCGCGAACACGTGGTCGCGCCTTGAACTTGCCAAAGAAAAAAAACTCTTCCGCGATACTCTGCTTGATAATGTGATTGAAGCCTTTGATTTTATGATGACGCTTCGGCTCACGCACCACAGCGAACAGCGACGCAAAGGACTTTCTCCCGACAATTTCATCGCGCCCGAACATCTCACGCAAATCGAGCGCAACGCACTGAAAGAATCGTTCCGTGTGGTCGAGGAATTTCAAGCCGAACTGCGCGATAAATTTGCAGGCGGCGTGGCGATGACGATGAGCTAACTAAAAAATCCTTTGCCAATGCTACGCATCACACTACTTTTGATTCTTTCACTCAGCATGATAACCACATCATTTTCACCAAGCCCCACGAAACCACGCTTTGCGATTGCCATTCACGGCGGCGCAGGCACAATTCTCAAATCTTCCATGACCCCTGAACAAGACGCGCTCTATCGAACCAAACTTGCCGAAGCCGTTGAGATTGGCTACGCGATTTTAGAAAAAGGCGGAACCAGTTTAGATGCGGTTGAAGCCGTTGTTCAGCGGCTCGAAGATGATTCGCTCTTTAATGCGGGCAAAGGTTCAGTGTTCAATAGCGAAGGCAAAGTCGAACTCGATGCGTCAATCATGGACGGCAACACCTTGAAGGCAGGCGCAGTGGCGGCGTTGCATCACGTCAAAAATCCGATTCGTTTAGCGCGAACTGTGATGGAACAATCCGACCACGTCTTTCTCATCGGCGACGGCGCAGAAAAATTCGCCAAAGAACACAGCATCGAACTCGTTGATGACGCTTACTTTTTCACCGAAGCGCGTTGGCAGTCGCTTCAAAAAGCAAAGGCGAAAGAATCGCTCACGGAAAAGGAAAAGCACGGCACGGTGGGCGCAGTGGCTCTTGACCAACACGGCAACTTGGCGGCGGCAACTTCAACAGGCGGAATGACCAACAAAAAATTTGGGCGCATCGGCGATAGCCCCATCATCGGCGCAGGCACTTACGCCGACAACGAAACTTGCGCCATCTCCGCCACAGGACACGGCGAATACTTCATTCGCGCCGTTGTTGCGCACGACATCGCCTCGCTCATGCGCTACAAAGGGCTTTCGCTTCAAGTTGCGGCAGAAGAAGTCATCATGAAAAAACTTACCAAACTCGGCGGCACCGGCGGCATTATTGCGATTGACCGTAACGCCAACATCGCCATGCCGTTTAACACCGACGGCATGTATCGCGCCTACAAAGTTCACGGCGGAAACACCTTCGTTGCGATTTACAAAGATGAATAACGCTTTTTTAATAGAACACGGATTTAACGGATTTAACCGATACTCACAGATTCTCTCAAAAAATATCTGTGAAAATCCGTCTAATCCGTCTCATCTGTGTTCTATTTTTCAAAAGAGACGGAATTATTCATTCCTCACTTCTCACTGCATTCAGTTTGCTCTTCTTTCGTCCATATGAAAAATAAATCACAAGTCCAATCGCGAGCCACACAAGAAACCACGACCAGTTGCTAATCTCTGAAATCAAATAGCCGCACGAGAGCAAGGCGCAAACAG
>Ga0272446_1002435_pt1 | contig 25388 bp, 24 predicted proteins | sample YNPCB0061_FD_194587 | JGI IMG/M metagenome (GOLD analysis project Ga0272446, IMG submission 194587) | Hot spring microbial mat communities from Yellowstone National Park, WY, United States - YNP-CB-006-1 | ecosystem: Environmental > Aquatic > Thermal springs > Hot (42-90C) > Sediment | place...
ATGTGACAACAGTAATCTGTCCAGTGTCCAGATTTACCGCATTCACAGATTTGCCGTCGAGGTATAACAGTTCAGTGGAGGTGTCTGACCATCTCAAGTCGTACACGCGCGCCGTGGACGACTTGAGATCATCCACACCAACACGCTGGGAGATGGGCTGAGCCGTGGCAAGGTCGACGACGATAAGATCACCCATCCCGCCGGGTGCGCTCAGATAATAGATGATCACCATCTGACCTGAACTAGACATGTCTGCTGCTCCTATGCCAAGCTGTCTCAGTTCAATGGGACGAATGCAACCGGTAAAGGCTGGCGTAGCAGACGAGACTGGTCGGATGGTATTCCGACTACAGCCCACCGCCAGCAAGATCAGAAAAGCGCTCGTTGCTAAGCATGCACACCTGTACAGACCTGCCGAGATTTTAGCGATCATTTCCACCTCCGTAGATCAAGTGTTCGCACATTCAATTGCAGGCTGAGCGCAATCGCACAGATATCTGTGCTGCCACCAAAGGTTCAATTCGCGGTTGCTCACAGTCACGGTTTCGGAGTCTTTGACAAAGTCAGAGCAGCTGCTTGTTTGATGGTCTGCACTTCTGACGCGCCGAAGTTCAGCGATTGAAATGCCTTTTGCCAATCGCCTCCATATCGTGTATCGTCCTGAGCCAACCTGTAGACACGCACGGTTAGGTTCTTGTCCTGGGCCTCCAACCAGTTATAAGCATCACTTGGTGACTTGAGCAGTATTTGCAGACTCGTTTGATATCCTCTGCCGGGGTTGGTGAAAATACCCTTGTCCAACTCACTCAGAAACGCATACTGAAATATGTAAGCCTCGCGCTCAAACTGCTTGCTGGTATGTTCCGTTTTCCTTGAATCACCCGCTGCTGCTGTTTCACGCTGATAAACATGGAATAGCTCATGAGCCACTAGCGCGGCCCATTCAGGATCATCAGCTTCGTTTGTGTTTTGCTGCACCAGAACGGTATAGCGGCCGGTCACCTTATCCGCAGGCAGGCTGACACCACCTTTGATGTTAGTCATTCCGATATCCACTTTGCTCAAAACCGACAACAACTTTATGCCAAGAGAGGTCTTCTTCAACGCAGCCTCGAGCTTGGGAATGTTGATCCACTTTGCTTGTAACTTGAAGTTGATCTGACCGACCTTGAAGCTTGCCCAGAACGAATTGGCCGATGATCCTTGTTGTTGATCAGCATTGCCACTCGGGTCGACTCTGGTAAGTGGACTGTTGCGGACATACGCATAGCGGTTGAAAGCCTGGGGGTCTTTCAACTCCGGCACCACCGTATCCGCGCTGACAAACCGGCCCGCCGCCGGCCAGTACATGCGCGCGTTGTAATCGTACAGCCCGATCGCCGGCACTTCGCGCTGCCCGGTGAAACGCCGGTCGGTTGGCGTCGTCCCGCTCATCCACCGCGTTTCGCCAAACGGCAGATAGCGCAGTTCGCTCACTTTCGTGCCGGTGATGCTCGTCGTGAGTGATGCGCTGCCGGGATTAGCCGGTCATTCATATCGGGTCACACCCACGTATCCACCAGCTTAAGTCGATTGCATAGGTCCAGCCATCGGCAGTGGCGTTCACCGGTGTTCGGTAACGCAGGCTCGCAGTAAATGCGCCCTTGCAGAATGACAGAATAATGTTTCCGCTGTTATTGCCAGGTTTATCTCGCACCGTCTCTCCTGCAAATTCCCAACCCAGCCGGCCAAGCTCTTTTTCATAGTGCCTGCGGATATCCTCGAACCTTGCCCTGGAAAAGTAGACACGGCTAACGAACGCGCTCTGCGACTTGTTGCTTGACACTTGCTCTAGCAACTTTGCGCCTGGAAATGCAGCTATTTCCACTATTTCGCGGTCGAGTTCTTGTCGCGCACCCCGGGCTATTGGCTCATTCACGCCGTAGTCGTAGACCAGGTAACTCAGGAAAAGCCCAAGCGCAACAACACCGATCACTCTGCGAACTCGCCAAGGCCCAGAACGTCTGTTCATATCAGTTCCCCTGGCCGCCCGGCATGAGTGTGATTCCGTCATGACTAACCCTGAGGACAGTGTAGGATAGCTGAACTCCTATCCCCGCTGGCACGTAAAGGCCGCCCTCATTAGCATCACTGGCGCCAAGGCTCCACGTATGACCGATGCCGAAGAATAAGCCACCATTGACCGCCACCGATGCGCCAACCAGGAAACGCTCTGCCGGGACGCTTCCGTTTATGTGTCCGTCGAAAAGGCTGATCCCAGAACCCGCGCTGACATTGACTCCAACGGATAGGTATATGCCCTCATCAGCAAAGTACAAGCTTCCAGTCGGTCCAAGTGGGCCTAACGCCGCCGAGAGGACTTGGTAGTCACAGCCAAACGAGAGCAGACAGACTTTGCCTTCGAATTGAGAAGCGTAAACTGGCTTCTTTGGTTGCAAGGGCCCGATGCCCATGACTGGACAAGTAGTGAATGATCCGGGGAAATCTGCGAATGGCGGCAGTCGGTCAGTGAATTCATACGATCTGCTCGACGGCGCTTCCGGCCCAATCGGCTGGGGAGACCGGTTGTTCGGTCTCAGGGTCGGGATGAAAGGATTAGACGGTCTTGGCTGGTCACGCCTCACAATCGGCATTCGGAAAAGGGATGGCTGTAGAAATGGGATCGGACGTCGCTTGTTATACCCACTGCTACGTGATGCGCTGGCTCCCGCTCATCTCCACCCGCTGCGTCATGCCGGCCCTGAGCGCAGCCGAAGGGTTGCCATTCTGGTCATACCCAAACCACACCGTCTGCCCTTTCGCGTCGGTCTGCGTGATCAGGTTGCCCACCGGGTTGTAGCCATACGTCCACACCCCCATGTCCGGATCCTTCATCCCCGTCTTCAGCCCGAACCCATCGTAGAACGTGTGCGTCTCCAGCGCGCTCGCCTGACCATATGCCTCGCGCTGCCTCTGCGTCACGCGCAACCCGCGCAGCCCCCGGCCTGATAGTTACAGGGCCAGCGAGCAGGACAGGCCGGCCGACAGCACACGCGCGCGCAAACCCGGATTCATAACGAAATGCTCCTCCTGTGTGGCGATGGGACGCCTGAGAGCGTATCAGCCGGGTGGCCCCGTGTCAAGCGCCGCACCTTAAAATTGCGCCTGCATGTGCCTTCTCGCACGCCCGGCAAATGACCCTCCTGCCGGTTTAGAACCGGCGGGAGGTTAAAACCAACCGACGCGCGAATCCACGCGCCGGCTCATCCGCCCAATCCAAAGGAAAACCTTTGCGGGCGCGTATCCTCTGTGTTACCATCTGCGCAGGCAATCGGGAAGGGAACCTGCAATGGCATCCATGACCAATCACAAGCACGTGCCGGATATCGTCGTCGGCCGGCTGCCGGTGTATCTGCGCGCGCTCAGCGCCATGCAGGCTGCCGGCAAACAGGTCACCTCCTCACAAGAGCTGGCCGACTGGCTGGGCATCAGTTCAGCCCAGATTCGCAAAGACCTGTCGCACTTCGGCGAATTCGGCAAACAGGGCACCGGCTACTCGGTGGTCATGCTGCAAGACCGGCTGCGGCACATCCTGCATCTGAACCGCGAGTGGCCGGTGATCGTGGTCGGGGCCGGCAACATCGGCAGCGCCATCGCCAGCTACTCCGGCTTCGAGCGGCGCGGGTTCCGCGTGACGGGCGTGTTCGACAACGACCCCGCCAAGATCGGCAACCCCGTCGGCGGCTTTGTGGTGCAGGACATGCAACACCTGCTCGATTTTGTGCGGCAGCACGAGGTGCGCCATGCCATGCTGGCTGTGCCGGCAGAATGCGCTCAGAGCGTGGCCGATGCCCTGGTGCAGGCCGGCATCATCGCCATCCTCAACTATGCGCCGATCAATCTGGTCGTGCCGCCCCACGTGCACGTCGAATATATCGACCCGGTGGCGCACTTGCAGAAGATGACGTTTTACATCGCCTGACATGGGCAACGCCAACATCGACGCATCGAGACCCCGCCCCCTCGCCGTGGCCGTGCCATCCAACGCAGCGCGCCTGCGCTTGCGTTGGTCGATCGGGCTGGCGGTCGCCGTTTGGAGCGCCGGCCTGATCGGGCATTTCACCCCACTCCAAGAATGGCCGGCCCTGCTGATCTATGTGCTGGGATCGATCAGCGTCACGCTATGGCACTGCGCCCGCCATCAGGATTGGCGCGGCGCATTCGTCACCCGCCACAATCTGCGCGCCGCGCTGCTGTGGGGCGGCGGCGCCGGCCTGGCGCTGGCGATCATCGGCGCGGTCAACACCCTGATTTTCTACGCCAGCGGCGGGCAGCCCATGGCGCAGATGCAGACAATCCTGGTCGATCTGGGGCTGGTGTATCTCTTCCCCATTCTGGCGCTGGCCGAAGAATGGCTGTGGCGCGGCCTGGCCCTGTCGAGCCTGCTCGACCGGGGTGTGAATTCACATGCAGCCGTCTGGATCACGACCCTGGCCTACATGGTCAACCACTTCTTCGTCGCGCCGGTGGGCTGGATGGAACGCGGCATGATGGCCATGATGGGGCTGCCGATCGGGTTGATGGCCGGCTATCTGACGCTCAAAACGCGCAATGTCTGGTCGGCAGTCGCTCTGCACCTCTTCATCATGGCGACAATGATGGGAATCGTGTTCGTCACACCCGGCGGACGCTGATTGGCCCGCATAGAAGCCGGCGTCTGCCACCAGGAAGAGGCAGCTAACGAACCGCGACCCCGCCGATTGTCACCGCATCGCGCCCGTCCACCGTCAGAACCCGCTGGCCGGTTGCCGGATCATAGATGCCGGCCAACACGCGCAGTCGGCCCGTATATGCGACGGGCAGCGCCAGCCCGTGCCGATCATTGACATCCTCGCCCACCGGCAGGGTCGTCATCGGGCGCAGATCGTTCAGCGGTTGCGCGTCGTGCTGGGCCACCACCGCGCCGTTGTCATCGACCGCATGCACAAAGATTTTAAGGTTGGCCGGCAAGGGGGCCAGCGCGCGCCACATCAGCGCCACCGGGATAACATCGCCGGGACGAACCGCAACAGCCAGCCGGGCCTGCCGCAATTCGAGATCGCCCCAACGCGAGCCGGCGCCTGCGCCCGGCGTCAGCTCACCGCGCGCCACGCCGTACAACCCGTAGAAAACTTCCTCCTCACCCCACTGCGCCAGCGCCGGATAATAGTTCGAGTCAACCCAGCCGCGCAGATCGCCATTTGCGCCGGCCAGCCCGCGATACAGCACCAGCCAGAAACGCGGATGTTCGCGCGCCAGCGCCTGGATGCGCGCCTCCCAGCGCGCGCGCGGCTCGATGACCGGGTCCCAGGTGAGCGCATACGACCATGCCGGCAATGACGGCTGCCGATCCAGCGCATAAAAGCCGGCCGGGCTGAGCACGTTGAAGATGGCAACGTCCGATGGCCGGCCCTGTGGCGCAAGCGTATCGTGGTAAGCGTGCGGATTGTAGGGGTCAAAGACCTCCAGGCTCTTTTCATAGACCAGGCCGGCGCTCGTGTCTGCATACACCCCGCCCAGCGCCAGCGCAGCAACCACCGCCGCCGGCCAGCGCCAGCGCGCCAACTGCTCGAACACCCACGCCAGCGCCAGCGCCAGCGCCGGCGCCGCGCCCACCAGCATACGCGCATTCAGCGTCCAGTGCCGCGCCGCAATCGCCACCCCGGCCAGCGTGAACACAATGGTGAGCAGAGGCAGGAGCAGGGGATGTTGGATTTTGGATTTGGGAGTTGGGATTTGGGAGTGCGACTGCGGCTTCAGGATCGAGGCGGCCAGGCCGGCCAGCATGACAGCGCCGATCACTGCGGTAACGGACCAGCCGGCTTGTTGAGACAGGGTGAGGCCGATCCAGGCCTGTTCGATGAAATAGGAGATCGGATAGCTTTGGGCCGTGTTGACGCCGGCTTCGGCGGCGGCGCGGGCGTAGAGCTGCGGCAGGGCATAAACTGCCCACGGCGCAAAGGCCAGCGCAGACAGCGCGATCGCCGCCCACAACGGCCCGACGCGCACCCAGGCCGATCGCAGGCCCGTTTCTGCCCCGCGACGCTGCAGCGCCATCAGTGTGGCGCAGACGCCCAGCGCCGCCAGCGCCCAGGCCGCATGGTACAGCGTGAGCATGGCCCCGGCCGCGCCGACCACAAACGCGATCACACGTCCGGCCTGGGCGCGCACAGGTCGCCGGCTGCCCGCAACCAGCCGCAAAGCCGCCCAGGTCGCCAGCAGCACGAAGGATGGCGCCAGCGCGTACATGCGGATGACGGCGCCGTAATACACCAGCAGCGGCAGCCATGCCGTCAACGCGGCCGCAAACAGGCCGGCGCGCGGCGACTTCAACAACACCCGTCCCGTCACCCAGGCCAGCGGAATGGCCGGCAGGCTCATCAACACCGAGAGATAGCGCGCCCCCGCCAGACTGACGCCAAACAGGTTTTGCCAGGCCCCCAGCAACAGGTAGTACAACGGCGGGTGCACATCGGCCGCCGTAATCACCAGCAACTCATCGATTGGCAGCGCCGCGTGCGCCACCGACCAGCCTTCGTCCCAGCGCGGCGGCACATCCACAAGCCGAATCATGCGCAGGGCAAAGCCGGCCAGTGCCACAGCCGTCACGATCCACAACCAGGGGGCAACCGAGGCGCGTTTCACAGGAGGTGACACGTCAGGCCGGCGCGCCGGATGAGCGACGCGACCGCGCGATCGCCATGAGCGCAATGCCGCCAAGAACCAGCGCCCCGCCCAGCGTCCGGGCCGGTGTCAGCGGCTCGCTCAGCACTGCCACAGCCAGCAGCGTGGAACCGATCGGCTCGCCGAGCGCCGGGATCGTGGCATAGGTGGCCGGCAGATAGCCGAGCGCCCAGTTGAACGAGGTGTGCCCGATCAACTGCGGCACGAGCGCCAACAGAACAACCCACACATAGGCCTGTGGTTCGAAGCCAGCCAGAGGAACGCGCAAGGCGGCGACGGCAACGAGCAGGACAAGCGCGGCTGCGCTGTAGACCACGCTGATGTACGCCAACAGCGACAACCGCACGCGCAAGCGCCGGCCAATCAGAAAGTGCGGAGCGATGCTCAGCGCGCCGGCCACAGCCAGCGCGTTGCCCAGCGCCAGGTTCGCGCCGGCCATCCCACTCATGGCGCGATCGCCCAGCGCAATGACAATGCCGCCGGCCACGGCGACGATCATGCCGGCCATCGCCGGCCAGGGCAGGCGCTCCTTCAGAAACAACAGCGAGCCGATCGCCACGAAGATCGGTGAGAGCGTGACCAGCACAACCGAGCTGGCCACGCTGGTGTATTGCAGTGAACTGATCCAGGTGGCGAAATGCAGGCCGAGGAATGCGCCGCTCGCCAGTCCCACCAGGAGATCGAGCCGGGACAGGCGTCTTAGCTCGTCACGACAGCGCAGCCAGGCCGCCGGCGCGATCACCAGCGCCGCCACGCTGAGCCGGAGCGCGGCAATCGCCAGCGAGTTTGCGCGGGCTTGCTGAGCGAAGCGCACCAGCAGAGAGGCGGTCGATACGGCGACGATGCCGCACGCCAGCCCCACCAACGGGGATAGACGCGGCGCAGCGCCGGCCCTGGCGCTCAGCGAAGCTGCTTTGGCAGCCGGGACGGGCGGCGCTACGGGCAGGGTCTCACCAGCAGGTTTCACAAATCTCCAATCCCTGATTCACCTTATCCTCAGCCAGGGCCTGTACCATTAAGGGGTCTGATTGTGTGTCGTCAATAATAACTGATTCAAGTGAAGGAGAGATCTAATGGCGCATCAACTGGCCCCACTACCCTACGCGACGAACGCCCTGGAACCCTACATCGACACGATGACCATGGAGATCCATCATGGCAAGCATCACGGAACCTACGTGACCAACCTGAACAACGCGCTGGCCAACTACGCCGACTTGCAGAGCAAGTCCATCGATGAGTTGCTGGCTTCGTTGAGCAGCGTGCCGGAGGCGATCCGGACGGCTGTGCGCAACAACGGCGGCGGCCACTTCAACCACACCATGTTCTGGCAGCAGCTCAAGCCGGGCGGCAGCGCGCCGGGCGGTCAGTTGCTCGACGCGATCAACAGCGCGTTCGGCTCGCTGGACAGCTTCAAGGACACGTTCAACAAGGCCGGCCTGGGGCGCTTCGGCTCCGGCTGGGCGTGGCTGCTTGTGGGCAAGGACCACAAGCTGGCGGTGGTGTCCACAGCCAACCAGGACAACCCGATCATGGGCAAAGACATCGCCGGCGTGGAAGGGACAGCCATCCTGGGTGTGGACGTGTGGGAGCACGCTTATTACCTGAAGTATCAGAATCGCCGCGCCGATTATCTCAGCGCCATCTGGAACGTCATCAACTGGGACGATGTGGCGGCGCGATTTGCGGCTGCAATGAAGTAAGGCGCGACGAGAATCGACACGGGCCTGAGAATTGATTTTGAAGAGGCAGCCATCCAGTGGCTGCCTCTTTCGTTTGGCAATTGAGGACACTGCGTCTGTGTTCAGCAAATTCTTATCTTGTCTGACCGTCAAAGGGTGTAAGCTCGCCCAAAAGTCTGACACAGTGCGCTTATAATTGAGTCTAAGCGCGATTGCGCGACGACAAGAAACGACCTTACTTTAAGGAGCAACGATAAATGACGCACATCATCACCAGTCTGTGCCTGCGTGACGGCGCATGCGTGGACGTTTGCCCGGTAGAATGCATCGTGGGCGGAAAGCCGGAAGACCAGTGGCCGTGGTTCTTCATTGACCCGGCCACCTGCATCGACTGCGGCGCCTGCGTGCCGGAATGCCCTTACGAGGCCATCTTCCCAGAGGCCGAGGTGCCCAGCGCCTACACGCTGAAGGCCGGCCAGGAAGTGCAACCGTTCCGCGGCGAACGCTACACGGCAGCCGGCGGCGAGGTGATTGACCTCACGCCCGATATTCCGTGGAACGCCGCGTTCTACACCGAAGGGCCGGGCTACGAAGCGCGCAACATGTAGCGCCAGTGATGTTGCCTGGTATAGTAGCGATCGCACAGGGGCGAACCGCAGAGTTCGCCCCTCTGTTTTGTTGCCGGTCAGGCGCGTCGCCGGTTTCCCGCGCGCAGGGCGATGGTGGCAGGCCGGCAAAGGGAGCAAATGCGCATGCGCACACAATTCGACAAAGAACTCGCGGATATCCGAAACAGCATCCGGCAGCTTGGCGCGCAGGCCAGCAACGCGACAGCCAGAGCCGTTCAAGCGCTCATCCAGCGCGATATGGAAGCGGCCCGCGCTGTCAAGCGTGACGATCTCTCCAGCGACACGCTGCGCTATGAGATCGAAAACCTGTGCCTGACCGTCATCGCCACCCAGCAGCCAGTGGCGCGCGATCTGCGCGAACTCACCGCCGCCACATTTGTGGCCGTCGAGTTGGAGCGCTGCGGCGACTACGCCAAAGGCATCGCCAAGGCAGCCCGGCGCATCATCCGCGCCAATTCACAGATCGGCGCCTTTGCCATCCAGGAGATGGCCGATCACGCCCGCATCATGCTGGATCGGAGCGTGGACGCATTCGTCCGCCAGGACGCGGCGCTGGCGCGCGATCTGATCGACATGGACCAGATGGTGGACGCGCACTACGACGCGCTGCTGCAACAGGTCACCGCCGATATGTCCTCGCAACCCAACCACATCGAAGGCGGCATCTGGGTGCTGCATGCCGGCCATTGCCTGGAGCGCATCGGTGATCGCGCCACCAACATCGCCGAGCGCGTCATCTTCATGGACACCGGGGTTTTCACCGGCGATCTCAACACCCGCAAAACCGACGCGGCGCGCCCGCTGACCGGCGGCTGATATGTCCGAAACCGCACTGCGATCCGCCTGGCACGCGGTTGCAGCCGCCGAAAGCCTGAAAGACTGGCCATTCGGCACATCGGTGCTCGATGAGCCGGTGGTCATTGCGCGCATGAACGGAGGCATCGCCGCACTACGCGACGTGTGCGCGCACATGGACGCTGCGCTGTCCGGCGGGTGGATCATGCGCGGCGCAGAGGGCGAGGAACTGGTGTGCCCCAATCACCGCTGGCGCTACAACGCGGGCGGGCGTTGCACCCACATCCCAGAGCTTGGAGAGCAGCAGGTCATTCCAGACTGGACGCGCGTGCCGGCCTATGCTACCCGTGAACACTACGGCGCGCTGTGGGTCTGTCTCGATGCAGATGCTCCCGCCGAACTTCCGCGCCTGCCCGCGCTTGAGAACCCGCGCTACGCGCGGCCGGCAATCCTGACCCGCGCATGGAAATTGCCGGCTCAGACAGTGATGGATCAGTTCGCCGTCATGGCCAGCGCAACCATCGGGCCGGGCGCGCTGACGCGCTTTGCGTCGCCCCTGTGCGCGGCGTGGGTGACGCGCAACGCAGAGCGCGCGGTGCTGTTCACCGTCACCCCCTTGACGCGCAAGGCCAGTCGCGGTTTCTGGATCGCCGCCGTGCAAACCGAAGCTGGCGCAGACGCCGACATCGAGACCGTCAACGCCCAGGCGTTTGACGCCCTGTGCCAGACGATAGTTGCCTGACGGTCTGTGGCGTCTGCGCGCTTTGGTCTCAGGCCGGCACAGCCGGATAACGGAAGATCGGCTCGACCCCGGCAGTGGTTGCCAGCAGCGCGGCGCGCTCTTCGGCGCTGAGCGGGGTGAAGCCGGCGGCCACATTCATGGCAAAGCGGAAATTGTCGAGGTCGCCGGGCGGGATGGCCGCCGTGATGTCCTCGGACAACGTAAAGCGCAGCGCCTGACGGGCCAGCGCGCGATCCGTGACCGGTTTGTACCAGGCTTTGGGGTGCGTGTGAGATTCGCCGGCGTCCCACGGCCGGTGCGCCATCGCCTTCAGCGCCAGCCGGGCCACGCCTTTGCGCTTCGCGTATGCGATGACCTGCGGGCCGAAGTTGCCCTGCGCGAAATTCACGAAGTTGATCGGGAACAGCACCGAGTCCAGCGGGAAACGATCCATCAGCGCAATGGCCGCCTCGACGGAGTGGCACGAGGCGCCCAGGAAGCGCGCTTTGCCGGCCTGCTTCGCCTTGAGGAACACCTCGGCGGCGCCGCCGGGCGCCAGAATTTCCTCCACCTCTTGCAGGGTCGTGACAGCATGAAACTGATAGAGGTCGAAGTGGTCGGTGTGCGCGCGGCGCAGAGACTCGTCAAGCGCCGCCTGCGCGCCGGCGGCGTCGCGCTTCTCGGTCTTGCAGGCCAGGAACACCCGACTGCGATACGGCTTCAGGGCGTTGCCCAGCTTGATCTCGGCCTCGCCGTCGAAGTAACTCGGCGCGACATCGTAGTAATTGACGCCGCGCTCAAACGCCTCGGCCACGATCTGGTTGGCGTCGTCCTGCGGAACGCCGCACACCACGATGCCGCCCAGGCCAACAATCGACAATTCGACGCCGTCCCTGTACAACCGCCTGGGAAGTTGGGTTTGAACACTCATGGCACACTCCTGTGTGATCGAGGCAGACCGGCAGCCTGCCTGGATACAGCTTACAAGCTCTCGATGACAGCTTGTAGTTTAGCGCGAACCTGCGCGCCGACCTCGCCAAGCGCCGGGTTGTTGACGCCGGCCATCGAGGCCAGCGGGTCCACGGCGGCAACCTCGACGGCGTCTCCGACCTGCTGCACGATGACGTTGCACGGCAGCATCGTGCCGATCTTGTCTTCCAGCTCGAGCGCCTGGCGCGCAAAGGGCGGGTTGCAGGCGCCGAGGATGCGGTAGTTGCGGAAATCGACGCCCAGCTTTTTCTTCATCGTCGCTTTCACGTCGATGTCGGTGAGCACACCGAAGCCCTGCTGCTTGAGCGCCTCAGTCACACGGGCAATGGCGTCGTCGAACGATAGATGCAATGTCTTGTTGAAGTAGTAGCTCATGGAGAGTTAGACTCGCCAGGCCGGCGAAAGGTTACACGGTTCGCAAACCAGCCAGCGCGATCAGCCCACCAGGGCGTTGGAATGTTCGGGGTGCGAGACAAAGCCGGCGTAGGCTGGCCGGCCGGCTTTGGCGATCAGCGGGCCATTATTAAACACCGCGCCCGTGGCCGGGTTGTAGGCGCCCTCGACCGAATACTGGATGACATAGCCCTTGCGCATGCCCGCGCTCTGATTCGGCCCGCTGCGATGCATGAGCATCGAGCAGAACGCCACCAGGCTGCCTTTGCGCAACGGCACCGGCAGGCCGGGGTCTGCGCCAAAGTAGCACTGCAAGCCAATCGGCGTTTGCTTGTGCTCGACCACGCCGTTCAGGTGACTGCGCGGTAGCACCCAGATGCAGCCATTCTCAACCGTTGCATCGTTCAGGGCCAGCCAGCAGGTCAGGTAATGCTCCGGCACGATCGGCACATAGCCGTTGTCCTGATGCCAGGGAAAATCGCGCCGGGCCTCCGGGCGCTTGTAGACCGATTGATCCCAGTACAGGCGCACGTCCGGCCCAAGCAGTTGCGTCGACAGCCGCACAAAGCGCTCGTCGGCAGTGAACTTCTGGATTTCCGCGTCCTTGAAGTTCAGATAGCAGGAGAACACGATCTCGTTCGGGATCTGGTTCGAGTATTCGCTGCGCGAACGCACCAGAGCGGCGTTGCAGGCCTCGTCGAACCGATCGATGCGCGCCGCCAATGCATCCATCTCCTCCGGCGCAAACACATCCTCCAGAATCACGTAGCCTTCTTCACGATATTGTTTCAATTGCGTCTCAGACAACATCACAACCACCTCATTCGCCCCATGTGTTTCATTCGTCCTATTCCCACGCGCCCATGCGCAACACCTCGGAGATGCGCTCGCGCCAGACCTTGAGCAACACGCCGGCAAGAATGATCGCCAGGGCCAGCGCCATCAGGCCGGCCAGCCACGTCGCGCCCTGCCAATCAATCAGAGGCCGGAAGGGAGGCACCGGCAGCGCCTTCTCATCGGACAGCGGGTAGAGCGGCACGTATAGCATGGAGGCGCCCACACCCAGCGCAGTGCCGGCTACGATGCCATACGCCAGCGTGAAGGCGTACTCGATCAGGATCATGCGCATGACTTGCCCCTGGGTCAGCCCCAGCGCGCGCAGCGCAGCAAAGCGTTGCGAACGCGCCGTGATCGACGACAGGCTGTAGACCAGGATGCCGATAGCCGCCAGCGCCGCCCCGGCCAGGAAACAGATCGACAACAGCCCAAAGATGCCCACGTATTCCAGCTTCTGCTGGTCTTCATAGATGATGGCCGCCAGATCTTTGATGCGATTGGGCTGCACTTTCAAGTCGTTCAGCGCTTGCACGATCTGCGCGGTGTCGGCGTCGGGCTTCAGCCGCATCCACACGCCGTTGGGGAACGTCGCGCCGGTCATGGCATCGAGGTAATCGGCGTTGACCAGCGCCCCCGGCTTGTCTTCGTAGACAGTGGGGAAATAGTCGAATACGCCGGCGATCTTGAAAGTCAGCCGGAAGGGCTTCAGCCCGGCGGCCGCCATGTCCTGCGTCAGCATCATATCCACCGGGAATGGATCGCCGATCATCAGGCCGGTCGCTGTCAAGATCGAACGGGGCAGGATGATGGCGTCGGCCTGGGAGGCAAGTTGATTCATCATGCCGCCCAACGACTCGCGCGAGAAGTCGCGCCGGAAATACATCACCTTTGGCAGAGCGATCCGGTCAACGGACAGGAGCCGCAGTTTTCTGGCCCCGCGCACCTGGGGAATGGCCTCAAACTCGCTCATCCAGGTTGCCTCGGCGACGCCCGGAATCTTGTAATACTCTTCGATGGGCAACATGGCCGAAGCCTGCGCGCTGAAAACGGGGCCGCTGATGGCGCCGCCGCCGGGGAACCCGCCTCCGCCGCCGGCCTGCGTCGTGATGTCGAGGATGCCCTGCTTGAAGGTGAAATCAGCTCCAACTTCGTAGCGCCGGCGATCAATCAGCCAGGTGTCGGCGCTCTTGGCCAGCGAGGCAAAGAAGGCGCCCAGCGTCAGACACAAGACAAGCAGATAGGCCGGCGCGCGAAACAGGCTGCTCTCGCGGCCCAGGCCGATAAAGCCCAGGTAGGCCGTAACCGACGGCAGTTTGCGCCCCAGCCACGTGAAAGGCCGCATGAGCACCGAGAACAACTCGACTGCCAGCAACGGCATGGTGAAGAGAAACAGCGAGGGCGCCGCCAGCAACACCGGGTCGTTCGACGCGTCGGTGAGACGCCAACTGACCATGCCCAGGGTGCCCTTGAGCGAGATCTGACGATAGGCATAGTAAGTCACCGCCATCAGGATTGCCAGGAAGAAGAGGCGCACGAAGATGGGCGTCTCCTGGATGCGCGCGCTTTCGCGCTCGTGGGTGATGATGCTGACGCGGCTGTTCCGCCAGGTTGGCGCGAGGCGAGCCAGCACGCACAGCGCCAGGCCGGCGCCGACGATGCGCCAGTCCACCGAGTCGATGAACACCGGCAGCACGCGCCGCACCTCGAATTGCATGAAGCTCACCGACCAGCTCATCAGACCGGCCAGCCCGACGCCAATGAGCAACCCCAGCGGCACGGCCGCCGCCAGCAGCAACGCTGTTTCGAGGAAGATGATGGCCATGACCTGCGCCTGCGTCGTTCCCCGACTCGCCAACAGCGCGATTTCGCGCCGTTGTTCCCGCGCCGCCATCGACGACACGGAGGCGATGAAATACACCAGCATCGCCAGCAGCGGCGCCGCGAAGCCCGACAGCACAACCAGCATGGACTGTTTGCGGGCCTGGCCGGCGCCGAGCGCCGTCAAGGGCGACACGTCCATCTTGCCGCCCGGCAACTGGCGTTGCGCCTCGCGGCCGATGAAATTGATGGCGTTGATGTAGTACTCGCCGCGGTCGAGATTCAACTGCGACTCGTCAAAGACGAAGTACCAGAAGTTGAAGGAGGTGCGGGCCGGCTCGCGCGAGGAGACGTGCGCCTCGAACTGGGCCGGCGTGGTCAGCGACGACTTGTAGAAGTCGAAGACCGGGTCTTTGTACCAGAAGGGGTCGTTGCGGGAGATCGGCTCCCAGATGCCCGCGATCACGACCGGGATGCGGCTGTCGGGCCGGGCGCCGGGCGAACCCATCGTGTACCGATCACCCACCTGCACACCCAGCTCTGCCGCATAGGCGCGCTCGATCCAGATCGGCATGCGGTCGCCCGGCGCGGCGCTCTCGTCGTACTCGGCGCCCTGGAAGATTCGGATATGGCGGCCAATGTCCTGCACCACCGCCACGCGCAGCGAGTCGATATCTTCGCGGTTGTATCGGAAACTGGGGTCGCCTGGAATGGCGCGCAACTCATACGTCGGGCTTTCAGACTGCATGTAGATCGACTGAAGCGGGAAACGCATGTTCTCGCGCAAGATGCCCATCAGCCAATCTCGGCGATCGGCTGCATCTTTGAGTGTCATCGGGCGTGTGCGCGTAGGCTGGGCGTACACGCGCACCGCGAAGGATGGCCGGTTGTAGCGTTGGCTGCTGGCGCGCAACTCGTCCTGCATCAGCTTGAGGCTGACGGCGTTGCTGAACATGGGGATGCATGCGAGGACGCCGACGTTCAACGCGATGCTCAACACGAGCAACAAGGTGATGGTGGCGCGGCTCTTCAGGCGTTTGAAAGCAAGCTGCAAATAGAAGATAAACTTCATCTCGATTCCGGTTTCCGCCGGCCCGTTTTGCGCGGAGAACCGAACTCCTCTCGTATCAGAAATAGCGCGTCGCGCGATTGGGCTCAGGAAAATCAACCGCGCGCGCGTTTCTCATATTAGCACAAGGTATGAAAACAGGGACGCCGGAAAAGCCTTCAAGCGCGCGTCGAAGCGCGCACCTTTCGGCGCCCCTGTCGAACCGTAGACGCTTTGCTGCGCTCAGCATGACAGGGCGGCCCCACAGCGCGCCCCGCCACTGCGCATCGATCACGCTCAACGCCCGCCGGCTTCATCCGCGATGGCTCGCAGACGCATGGCCGCCAGCCTGGCCGCCGCATCCCAGCCCTGCGTTAACAGGATGACCAGCGCATGTTCGATGAACTGGGCGTCGGATGAGCGGTTGCCCAGTTGCATGTTGAGCATGGCCGCCCGATTCAGATGCTGCTGAGCCGTGCGATCGCCCAGCGCCACCGCCAGAAGCCCCAGGTTGCCTTCCACCGTCGCCAGCGCCGCGCGGTCGCCCAGTTTTTCGATGAGGGGCAGCGCCCGAGCGTACCAGTTGAACCCTTCGGAGTGCGCTCCACGCAGGCAGTGCACGAGACCGCCCCGGTTGTACATCGCCGCCAGCATTTCGTCATCTCCAAGCGCCTGGCACGCTTGAACCGCCTCGTTCAGCCACACAAGCGCCGTCTCCCAATCCCGCCTTGCCATGAACCAGTTCATGAGCGACACGGTGTAGGTGATGATGGACTGGTCATCGCGCGTATCGGACGCCACAACCTGCGCAAAGCCATTCGCCAGATTCGGCCATTCCTGCTCCAGCGCGGCAAAATCCTGGTAGTGCTCCGAAGCCCACTGCGCCCATCGCTTTGCGCGCTGAACGCGCGATTTCACCTCACGGCCCGTTGGTTTTGCGGTTGCGTCTGTCTTTGCCATATATCCTCAAATTGCCCGGCCAGTATAGCAACTCGAACACGAACGCCCACACCCTCTCCCTCTCTCCTGACTCCTGACCATTTGCCTCCCCGTGCGCTCGGCCAGATAATGGGCCGGCATGTCGAATTTCCAGCTTGTTTGAAGGAGAACCGCAATGTTGAAACACCCGGATATCACCCGCCGTCGGGCGCAGGCATTCATTGCCGCATTGCGACGCAACCTCTATCCACAGCGCGCGCCGGTGACGCTGAGCGTCTATTCAGCGCCAGACCGGATCAGCTACGAAGAAGCCTTGCGTGGCACATATCGCCCGGCCCAGGTCGGCGAGACATTCGGCCCTTTGTGGTCCACGCACTGGTTCAAAGTCGATCTCACGATTCCGCAAGCGTGGCAAGGCCAGGAAGTCCATCTGCTGTGGGACTCGACCTCCGAGGCCTGCGTGTGGCAGGATGGCCAGCCGATGCAGGGCCTCACCGGCACAGCCGGCGAGGGGGGGCCGATCCGTCCTGAATACCGCCTCACCACTTCTGCGCGCGGCGGCGAGACCATGACGCTCTACATCGAGATGGCCTGCAACGGCCTGTTCGGCGTGCCGCTGGGCGACGGCGATCTGCGCGCCCGGCTGCTGGGTCTGCTGCAACAGGCCGAGATCGCCGTGTTCGACCGCGAGGCGTGGGACTTGCTGTGGGACTACGTCATCATCGCCGACATGGCGGCGCACCTGCCGGCCAATACACCCCGCGCCGGCCAGGCCCTATGGGCGGCCAATCAGATGGTGAACACGATCCACCTCGACGACCGCGCCACATGGGGAGCAGCGCGCCAGATCGCCGCCGAATTCTTCAAAGCGCGCAACGGAGACGGCCAGCATCATCTATCGGCGGTCGGCCATGCTCACATCGACACGGCCTGGTTGTGGCCGCTGGCCGAAACAAAGCGCAAGTGCTATCGCACCTTCTCCACCGCCGTGCGCTACATGGACGATTACCCCTTCTACATCTTCGCCTGTTCGCAGGCGCAGCAGTGGGAGTGGATGAAGGAGCGCTATCCTGCGCTGTATGAGAAGATGAAGGCGAAGGCCAGAGCCGGCCAGTTCGTGCCGGCCGGCGGCACATGGGTCGAGCCGGACTGCAACATCCCCAGCGGCGAATCACTGGTGCGCCAGTTCCTGTTCGGACAGCGCTTCTTCAAGCAGGAGCTGGGCGTCACCTGCCAGGAATTCTGGAATCCCGATGTGTTCGGCTACTCCGGCGCGCTGCCGCAGATCATTCGCGGCGCGGGCATGAAATACTTCCTGACCCAGAAGCTGTCGTGGAACCAGTTCAACAAGCCTGCCAGCAGCACGTTCATCTGGGAGGGCATCGATGGCAGCCGGGTGCTGACGCACTTCCCGCCGGCCGACACCTACAACGCCATGATGAACGTGGAAGAAGTCGCGCGCAATGTGCGCGACTTCAAAGACCACGAGCGCGCCAACGAGAGCTACATGCTGTATGGCTTCGGCGATGGCGGGGGCGGCCCGACGCTGCCCATGCTGGAACAACTGAAGCGCATGGGCGATGTGGACGGCCTGCCGCGCGTTCAGTCGCGCGCGCCGGGCGAGTTCTTCGCGCGCTGCGAGGCAGACATCAAAGACCCGCTGGTGTGGTCGGGCGAGTTGTACTTCGAACTGCACCGGGGCACCTACACCACCCAGGCGCGCAACAAGCTGGGCAACCGGCGCAGCGAGTTCATGCTGCATGATGTTGAATTTCTCTGGGCAATGGCGCACGCCGGCTCAGCAGGCGCCTACCCCGCCGATGAGATCAACCGCCTGTGGAAGCTGGTGCTGCTGAATCAGTTCCACGACATCATCCCCGGCTCATCGATCCACGAGGTGTATGTCGATTCCGCCGCGCACTACCAGGAGATCCTGAGCAGCGGGGCGCAGTTGCGCGATGAGGCGATCCAGGCGTTGTTGCCGGCCGGCGCGGGTGAAGGCAGCGCCATCCTCGCCGTGAACACGCTGAGCGCGCCGCGCACCGAAGTGGTTGAATTGCCGGAAGGATATCTGGGCGCGCAGCAGGCCGCCAATGGCCGGGCGCTGGGTGTCGTCAGCGCGCCGGCCCTCGGCTACAGCATCGCCGCGCCGGCCGGGGCGGTTGATGCGCCGGTCACGGTTGGCGAGTCGAAAGACAACATCGTGCTGGAGAATGGTTTCGTGCGCGCCACGTTCGACCGCGCCGGCCACTTGCTCAGCCTGTTCGACAAGCGGGCGCGGCGCGAGTGCATCGAGCCGGGGCAGCCGGGCAACCACTTCGTGCTGTTCGACGACAAGCCGCTCAACTGGGACGCCTGGGACGTGGACGTGTTCCATCTGGAGAAACGCTACGAGGATGGCATCGTATGCAAGTCTGCGAAGGCGACCGAGCAGGGACCGTTGCGCGGCGCGATCGCCTTCGAGTTCGCGCTGTCGGACAAGAGCACGCTCAAGCAGACCGTGTCGCTCTCGGCCACCTCGGCGCGGCTCGACTTCCACACCGAGATCGACTGGCGCGAGCGCGAGGTGTTCCTGAAGGTCGAGTTCCCGCTGGCCGTGCGCGCGCCCAACGCGACCTACGAGATTCAGTTCGGCCACCTGCAACGGCCCACCCACTTCAACACGTCGTGGGACATGGCGCGCTTCGAGGTCAGCGCGCACAAGTGGGCCGACCTGTCTGAGCCGGACTTCGGCGTGGCGCTGCTGAACGACTGCAAGTATGGCTACGCCACGCACGGCCATGTGATGCGGTTGTCGTTGCTGCGCGCGCCCACATCGCCGGACCCCGTGGCGGACATCGGCCAGCACACGCTGACCTATGCGCTGCTGCCGCACGCCGGCCCTGCGCAAGAGGGCGGCGTGATCGAAGAAGGCTATCGCCTGAACGCGCCGCTGATTGTGGGGTCCAGCGCGGCGCAGCCGGCCAACATCTCATTCTTCCAGGTGTCGCCGTCCAACGTGGTGATCGAGACAGTCAAGAAAGCCGAGGACTCCAACGCCATCATTGTGCGGCTGTACGAGGCGCATGGCAAGCGCGGGACGGCGCGGTTGACCAGCCGGCTGCCGATCATGGGCGCGGCCCAGTGCAACCTGCTGGAAGAGGAGGACCAGCCGCTGGCCTGGCAGGACGGCGGCGCGGAATTTGCGGTCACGCCGTTCAAGATCGTGACGTTGAAGCTGAGCCTGGGGTGATCGGCCCGCTCTGAGACACAGCGATCACCCCGCTTCCGACAGGCCGGCGGGGTGATCGTTCCGCCGTCGTCATGTGTGGTCGCCAGCGGGATGCGTTTTACGAGCGGCGCGACACCGCTCGGAACAATAGCGCACGGTATGCCAGGTGTTGCGCCACTTCTTGCGCCAGACAAACGGGCGTCCGCACACGGGGCAGACTTTGGCCGGCAGATCACGCTTCTTGCGCATTCTCATTGCGTGGATACGCATCCATCATACACCCTTGCAAAAACGGCGCACGTGGCGGGTGCGTTCACAGGTTGGGGCAACTTCATACCCTGTCCGGGGAACTCACCGCAGAGACGCAGAGGACGCAGAGTCTGTTTAAGGACTTCTCTCAGCGATCTTTGCAGTGGCGCCGGCAAGCCAGATCCGTATCTTGCCCCGGTTGTGAACACACCCCGCGTGGCCCAACTGCTGTCCGCCTTACAATACCCCTCAGCGCAATACGCAGTACGCAATACGCAACACGTCATACCGAACCATGCCAGTCAAAACCATCGAATGGGTCGGCGGCCCCGACGGCGCAGCCCGGCTGATCGACCAGACGCTCCTGCCAACCGAACTGAAGTATCTCGACGTGACCGATGTCGAGACGATGTGGGACGCCATCAAGGCGCTGCGCATTCGCGGCGCGCCGGCTATCGGCATCGCCGCCGCGTTCGGGGTGTACCTGGCGGTGCGTGATTCGCCAGCCGGCGATTACACCACTTTTAGGGCTGAAGTTGATCGCGCCGCGCAGTATCTGGCCGGCTCGCGCCCCACCGCCGTCAATCTTTTCTGGGCGCTCAAACGCATTCAGGATCTGGTCGCCGCTCGCGCAACGGAGCCTGTGCCGGCGCTCAAACAGCGCATCCTGGATGAAGCCCTGCGCATGATCGACGAGGACAACGCTGTGTGCCGGGCGATCGGGGAACACGGCCTGGAATTGCTGATCGAGCAGGGGGGCGGTTCGCCGCCGCGCGCCATTCTCACCCACTGCAACGCCGGCGGGCTGGCGACGGCGCAATGGGGCACGGCGCTCGCGCCGGTCTATGTCGCCGCCGAGCGCGGCATCTCGATTCATGTGTACGCCGATGAAACGCGGCCCTTGTTGCAGGGCGCGCGCATCACGGCGTGGGAGTTGCAACAGGCCGGCGTGCCCGTCACGCTCATCACCGACAACATGGCCGCGACGGTGATGGCGCAGGGCCGCATCGACGCGGTCATCGTCGGCACAGATCGCGTCGCCGCCAATGGCGATGTGGCCAACAAGATCGGCACGCTGGGCGTCGCCATTCTGGCCAGGGAATTCGGCGCGCCGTTCTACGTCGCCGCGCCCACCTCGTCCATCGACATGAGCCTGGCGTCGGGCGAACTGATCCCGATCGAGGAGCGCAAGCCGGAGGAGGTGACCGAGGGCTTTGGCCGGCGCACCGCGCCGCCGGGCGTGCGCGTGTACAACCCCGCCTTCGATGTGACGCCCAATCGCTACGTGACCGCGCTTATCACCGAAAAGGGCGTTCTCAGACCACCGTATGGTGAGACGCTCAAAGCGCTATTTGATCAAACCACCAGCACGGTATAATCAGATAGTATTGATCGATAGTATCAAAGGAGATGCCATGAGCACCTACTCGCGACGGCTTCAAACCATGCTTACAGAGGAGCAGTACCAGTCACTGGCGCGGCTGTCGGCTCGCATGGGCAAGCCGATTAGCGTGCTGATTCGCGAAGCTGTTGAGAACACTTACTTTGAGCGGACACGGCGCGCAGAACGTGTTGCGGCGGCGAAGCGCCTCGTCGCCATGAACGCGCCTGTAGCAGACTGGCCGCAGATGGAAGCCGAGATTATCGAGGGCGCGCTCAAATGAAACAGGCGCTTTCCTTGCTTGACGTGAATGTAGTGATGTATGCCGCTGGCATTGAACATCACTACAAACAGGCTTGCGCATGGCTGATCCTTGAGGTTGCAGCCGGCAGGGTGAAAGCCGCCATTGACACGGAAACCATTCAGGAAATCCTCTATCGATACATGAAGATTCAACAATGGCGCTTCGCCATCGACATGGCTCAGAATCTCATCGATGCGGTGACGGTGGTGTTGCCGATCCGCCTGGCGGACATGCTGCTGTGTATGCAGCTCTGCGAGTCGTATGGGCCGCATGGTCTGTCTGCGCGTGACCTCATTCACGTTGCTGTGATGCAAAACAACGAGCTGGACACCATCATCTCGACAGATCAGGATTTCGATCGCATTGACGGTATCCGCCGGCTCGACCCATTTGATCTGTTCTCGAGGCGCGTTCCAGGCTGAGGCCACCTAACTTTCTTGCGACCTTCGAGCCCGGGCAAGAGACCACCCGCAAAATCCCAAATCGAAAAATGGCAAACACCTATCCTGTTCTAAACGCCAGCGAGCAAGCCGTCTCGTTCGAGAATCACGATCAACGCTTGTGGGGCATGTTGCATCTGCCGCATGGCGCCGGGCCCCACCCCGCCGTGCTGTTGCTGCACGGGCTGACCGCCTCGCGCATCGAGTCGCACCGCTTCTTCGTCCACCTGGCGCGGGCGCTGGCGGCGCGCGGCATCGCCGCCCTGCGCTTCGACTTTCGCGGCAGCGGCGACAGCGAGGGCGAGTTTCAGGACATGACCGCGCCAGGCGAATTGAGCGACGCCAAAGCCGGCCTGGACTGGATGGTCGCCCATCCTGCGCTGGACAGCGCGCGCCTGGGCGTGGCCGGCGTCAGCCTGGGCGGCATGATCGCCGCGCAACTGGCCGGGCGCAACCCCAGTTTGATTCGCAGTCTGGCGCTGCTTGCGGCGCTGGCCGACCCGGCCTTGTTTGCCGCGGCCGCCCAACAGACAGCCGGCCAGTCGAGCGAATCACCGCTGGAGGCTCTGGCCCGCGATGGATACTACCTGTTGTGGGACTACCCGCTGGGCATGGGGTTTGTGCAAACCATCTTCGAGCAGAAGCCGCTGGAAGACGTGCAACGATTTCGCGGACGGGCGATCATCGTGCACAGCATCGGCGACCCCACCGTGCCGGTGCAGCACGCCGAGTCTTACCAGGCGGCGCTGGGCGAACGGGCAGTTCTGCGCAAGCTGGAGAGCGCCTCGCATGTGTTCAGCGAGCCGCCGGCTGAACGTCAGGCCATCGATCTGACAGTGAGCTGGTTCCAGGAAACGCTCCAGTAACGCAGATTGATCGCCCCGCATGGAGCGCTACGACTACATCATGGCCGGCGCGGGCGCCGCCGGCCTCAGCCTGACGTATCACCTGATCCGCGCCGGCCTGGGCGATCGGCGCATCCTGCTGATCGACCAATCGCCCAAAACAGCCAACGACCGCACCTGGTGTTTCTGGGAAAGCGGAGACAACCTGTATGAGCCGATCGTCTTTCGACGCTGGCGACAGGTGGATTTTCACAGCCCGTCATTTTCGAGCCGGCTCGACCTCAGCCCCTATTGCTACAAGATGATCCGGGGCGAGGACTTCTATCGCTTCATGGATGAGGCGCTGGCGGGCCGGGCTAACATCACACGCCGATACGGGCGCGTCGAGAGGATCGAAGATCACACAGACGGCGCGACGGTCTATGTGGACGGGGCAGCCTGTCATGGCGCCTGGGTGTTCAACAGCATCGCGCCGCAACTGGCCGGCGGAAGCAGAGACGGAGAGTATCACCGCCTGTTGCAGCACTTCGCCGGCTGGGTCGTGGTTGCGCCGCAGCCGGCCTTCGATCCGGCCGCTGCGACGCTGATGGACTTTCGCATCGAACAACAGGGGGAGTGCCGGTTCTGCTATGTGCTGCCGTTCGACGAGCGCCGCGCGCTGGTCGAGTTCACCGTGTTCTCACCGCGCCTGCTGGAGCGCGCCGAGTACGACGCGCAACTGAAGCGTTATCTGGCAGATTACCTGGCGATCAGCGCCTATGAGATCGAGCACGTCGAGTTCGGCGTCATCCCGATGACCGACGCGCCGTTCGAGATGTTTCCCAGCCCGCGCGTGGTCAACATCGGGATCGCCGGCGGTTGCGCCAAGCCTTCCACCGGCTACGCCTTCCTGCGCATTCAACAACAGGCCCGGCGCATCACACGCGCGCTGCAAACCACCGGCCAACCGCGCTACCGCCTCTCGCCGCTGCAACGGCGCTTTGGGTTGTATGACAGCGTGTTGCTCAACATTCTGGACAAAGGCCGCTATCCGGCGCCGCGCGTGTTTGGCGACCTGTTCGCGCGCAATCCCGCTCCGCGCGTGCTGAGCTTTCTGGACGAAAGCAGCCGCGCATTTCAAGAGATGGGGGTGCTGGCCAGCACCTACTACCCGCCGTTCATCGCGGCGACACTGGATGTGACGCTGGGCCGGCTGTGGCGTCGCCTTCGTCAAAAGTCGCGTTGACGGATGAAAACACCTCCTCTACCACACATATGGCTCCGCGCCACCATCATCTCGACAGAACACCAGGAGGATTTCACATGAAAACGACAGGCGCACAACTGAAGTGCAGCGCCGGCTTTTTTGCCGCGCTGCTGACCGGCGTGTTGGCCTTCGCCAACACTTTCGGCGCGACGCAGGCAAGCACGCCGGCTCAGCCAGACGCGCCCGGTATGGCCTGTTTCGGCGCCTTCGGCTATGGCCTGACGTGCCTGACCGAGAAAGGCTGGCAGAACTACAGCAAGGCCGGCAAGCAAATTGGCAGCGACCAGATCGCCGCGCTGGCGCAGTGCCCCGATGGCCGGCTGCTGGTGGCGCACACCATGGGCGTGCATATGTTCAACGGCAAGAAGTGGGCGTCAACCTGATCGAAGGCCGATACTACGAAGTGGTCGAGTTTTTGGATCGGCTAACCTATGGTGAAAAGAGCGCCGCCGGCCTGCGCGACGCCCACGCAGACTGGCGCGACACCATCAACGCCGTGGCTGAAGCATGGGGCGACGACAAACTGCGCCGGCCGGCCTGCTAGAATACGGCCCGTTTCAACAGATTCATTGTGTTTCCCACGCCGCGCGTCCCCACCGGGACGCGCGCGCATGTTACAGCCATGAGCGTTAGCGAGCGCACCGACATCCGAAATATCGCCATCGTCGCCCACGTTGACCACGGCAAGACCACGCTGGTCGACGGCATGTTGCGCCAGGCGCGCATCTTCCGCGACAACCAGGTCGTGGTCGAGCGCGTGATGGACTCCAACGATCTGGAGCGCGAGCGCGGCATCACCATTCTGGCCAAGAACACAGCCGTCATCTACAAAGATGTCAAGATCAACATCGTGGACACACCCGGCCATGCCGACTTCGGCGGCGAGGTCGAGCGCGTGCTGAACATGGTGGACGGCGTGCTGCTGCTGGTCGATGCGGTGGACGGCCCCATGCCCCAAACGCGCTTTGTGTTGCGCAAGGCGCTGGAACTCGGCCACAAAGCGATTGTGGTCATCAACAAAGTGGACCGCCCCAACGCGCGCCTGTCGTTTGTCGCCAACGCCACTTTCGATTTGTTCATCGAGCTGGGCGCGACCGACGAACAGGCCGAGTTTCCCATCGTGTACAGCAATGCCATCACCGCCCAGGCTTCGCTCAC
>Ga0272446_1002436_pt1 | contig 25369 bp, 24 predicted proteins | sample YNPCB0061_FD_194587 | JGI IMG/M metagenome (GOLD analysis project Ga0272446, IMG submission 194587) | Hot spring microbial mat communities from Yellowstone National Park, WY, United States - YNP-CB-006-1 | ecosystem: Environmental > Aquatic > Thermal springs > Hot (42-90C) > Sediment | place...
TGTTGGCACAACCACAAGCACCCCGCCGGGTTTGAGCACGCGCCGCGCCTCGCTCAACGCCTCCGGCGTAACGATGAAGTCGGTGGGGAATGTGCTCACAACCGACTCGAAAGATGCGTTTTGGAACGGCAAACGGCGCGCATCGGTCCGCGCCAGTCGCAGGCCGCGCGCGGCTTGTTCGGGCTGCCGGCGCAGCAACGCTTCAACCCGCCGGCGCGCCATGTCGCTCATCTGCGCCGAGAGATCAATGCTGACCACGGCAAAGCCCCGTTCGCGCAGGGCCACATGCAGATGCCCCGGCCCGTGCGCCAGTTCCAGGATGCGCCGGCCGCGCAGAAATGGGATGGCACAGCGGCCCCATTCCAGCCACTCGCCAAACGAGACGCCAGCGGCGATCGCGTCGTAGGCCCAGGCAAAGCGCGTGTACAACTGCCGGAAGCCAAATCGCACCAGCCTGCCCCATGCGCCGGTGGTGGACGAGTGATCCTTCATGTGTCGCGCCGCATTATCCCTGTAAAATCGCCCTCACATGGAAGCTGACCCGCGCGCACTGCGCAAACACTGGCCCCTGTTTGCCGTCCTGATCGCTTACGTTGTCATTGGCGCGCTGTACGCGTGGCGTGTGCCGGCCTGGCAGACGCCCGACGAGCCGGCGCACTACAACTACATCCGCCAGCTTGCGCAGACCGGCGCATTTCCCGTCATCGAGATGGGCGACTACGATCAGCAATTCCTGGCCGAGCATGTCCAGCCGCCCAAAGTCAGGCCGGCGGTGTCGCTCGACGCAGTGCAATACGAAGACCATCAGCCGCCGTTGTTCTATGCGCTGGCCGTGCCGGTGTTCAACCTGTTCGGCGGCGCGTTATTGCCGCTGCGTGTGTTCTCATTGCTCATCGGCGCGCTGACGATTGTGTTCGCTTATCTGGCGCTGCTGACTGTGTTTCCGGCGCAGCCGGCGCTTGCGCCGCTGGTCTGTGTTGTGGCGGCGCTCATTCCGCAGCACCTTCACATGATGGCCGGCTTGAACAACGACGCCCTGGCCGAGGCGCTCATCGCGCTGACGGTGTTGTTGTGCACCCGATTGTTGATGGCGGCAGACAGGCCGGCCGGCCAGTCGCCGCGCCTGCTGGTCGCGCTCGGCGTTGTGGTCGGATTCAGTTTTCTGACGAAGGCGACGGCTTACCTGACGCTGCCCATCGCGCTCGCAGCCGCGCTGGGCGCAACCTGGCGCCGGCGCCCCCTGAAGTCAGTCGCGCTGGCGCTGGGCGTAGTGATCGTCATCGCGGTAGTGATCGGCCTGCCCTGGTGGTTGCGCTCGATGCAGGTCTATGGCGGGCTGGACTTGCTCGGCCTGCAACGCCACAACGAAGTGGTTGTCGGCCAGCCCACCACGCGCGAGTGGCTGGCGCAGTTCGGACCGGCCAGCTTTTTGTTGCGCATGGCGCAGACCACTTTTCAGTCCTTCTGGGGTCAGTTTGGCTGGATGAGCGTGGTGATGAACAACTGGATGTACGCGCTGTTGCTCGGCTGCACCGGCCTGTCCATGCTGTTGTTCGCGGCGTGGTGGATCAGGACGACGTTGACGCTGGCCGGGCGGCTGGCGCTTACGGCGACGCAACGCCAGACACTGAGCCTGTGTGCGCTGCTGGGGCTGGGGACGCTGGTCGGATTCATCTGGTACAACGTCCAGTTCGTGCAGCACCAGGGGCGCTACCTGTATGCCGGCCTGATTCCGTTTGCGACAGCGGTCGCGTTGGGGTGGATGTTTGCCGCGTCGCGCTGGCCGCGCATTCAGCAATGGTTGTGGGCGGCCTTGCTGATCGGGCTGGCCGGCTTCAACCTCTACCTGTTGTGGCGCGTCGTGCTGCCGGGCATGGACGCCGCGCTGTTTTGAGCCGACCCCAATACGCACCACGCAATACGGTGCTATTCTGCCTCGCCGGCGAACTTGACGGCCTGATAGCCGGACATCAGTAGCATGCGCTCGATCACAGCGCGGGCATTGCGATCGGCCTCTTCCAGCACGCCGCTCTGAATCGCGGTGTCGCGGATGGCATTGACGGCCTGTTCGCGCGCCTGGCTTTCCAGGTCTTTGGCGGCCGGCAGCAGGATCAGGTTGGTGCGATCATAGACGCGCGTGGTGCACGGCTGGGTCGAGTCGTCGATCAGGTAGGCGTCGAAAATCTCCGGCCTGGGCAGCTTGATGGTCACCGTCAGGCCGTCGGCGCTGGTCTGGATATCCTCGTCTTTCAATTTGGACAGGTCGATGCCGGCTTTGACGCGCCCGCATGCCAGCAGCACCAGCCGTTCGTAGATGATGTTGCCCACGCGCGCCTGTTCTGCCTCGACGATGGTGGACATGAGCACCGAGCTGGTCGTCAGGTCGGCAATCGCTTTGACCTGGTTGATGGCTGGCGGGCGCACGACCACCGTGGGCGTTTTCGGCGCCAGTTCGGTGGCGATGACATTGAATGGGTTGACCTCGCTGACGATCCGCTCGCCGGCCTGCGCTGCTTCGCGCACGGCGGCGGCGATGATGAGGGCGACAGCGACCAGCGCCGCCAGCGCGAGGCCGAGAAAGACGTAGCAGCCGGTCGGGGCGCCGCGTCGCGGCGGTTTTGGCGGGGCTTCAGGCTCCCCTTCTGCAAAGAAGTTGTAGTCACTCATTCCTGTCACGCCTCTCTGGATTCAGGCCGGCAGCGCGTGTGGCAGCGCCCCGCGACGGGCGGTTACTCCGGCGGGATCAGCCCCAGCGCGCGGGCGTGGCTTTCGAGCCGGGCCAGGCTCGGCTCGGTCAGGTGCGATCCATCCGCAAAGATGATCGTCGGAATGCTGCGATAGCCGTTGTTGATCTGTTTGACAAGCGCTTCGGCCTCTTTGTCTTTGTCCACATCAATCCATTCGTATGGGATGTGTTTGTCGTCGAACCACTTGCGGGCGCGGCGGGTGTCGCCGCACCACATCGCTCCGTAGAACTTGATGGTGGGTTGCGTGTCTGCCATGCGAAAAAATCGACCTCGCTCACAGACTATCACGATTTGCTCGACAGCTCCTGCTTGACTGCCGCGTACAACGCATCGGCGCGCAGGTCGTGCAGCGACAGGCACGCGCCGTCCAGATTCTCGGCCAGCTTGCGCGCCAGGCCCTGGTCAAACGCCGCGTGTTCCATGTTGATCACCACCGACCGGATGTCCTCGTCGCGGATGCGGTTGGCGATTTTGTAGGCTTCCACCTGCGGCGGCAGATGCCCCAGGCTGACGTTGCCGGCGCCGTCGGTGAGGATGATGAGCAACGGCATGACCTCAGGATGCAGGTTTTTTTCGCGCATCACCACGTGATAGGCGAGAGACAGGCCAGCCGCCAGCGGCGTTTTGCCGCCCACCGGAATGTCGGCCAGCGCCTTCTTTGCCAGCTCCACCGATGAGGTGGGCGGCAGAACAAGGGTAGCCGTGCTCTTTTGGAACACGATCAGACCGACCCGGTCGCGCCGTTGATAGGCGTCGGTCAGCAGCGACATGATGGCGCCTTTGGTGGCGGCCATGCGCTCGGCGACGGCCATGCTCCACGAGGCGTCAACCACGAACAGCACCAGATTGGCCATGCGCCGCACGCGCACTTTTTTGAAGAAGTCCTGGCGCCGGACAACGAATTTCGGATTCTGGGTTTTGGATTTTGAGTTTTGAGATTGCCGCTCGCGCTGATGAATGGCTGCGGCGCGCAAGGTGGCGTCGAACGCCAGGTCATCCACGCGCCGGCCTGGCATGGGCCGCGCAGTGATGTAGCGCCCGCGCTTGCGCTCGGTGCGGCTGGTGCTGCGCCGGCCGGCGCTGCTGCGCGTGATGCGGTCGAGCGGGGTGGCCAGCTTGCGCACGCGAAACACATCGCCCATCGCAACGGCGTTTCCGCCGCGAAAATCCTGCGCGCTTTGCGGAGACGATGGAACCTGTTGAATGGCCGGCTGCGAGGGACTAAACGACGCGTCTGCGTTCTCGCTTAGCCCCTCTTCACTTTTTTTGCGCTGCTGCTGTCCTGCTTGCCCTGCTGGACCTGAGCTTCCTGCTGCGCGCCCTGTGAGATCTGTTGCTCGATTTGCTGGAGCTTGTCGCCCAGGGCGGCCATGGCCTGCTCGGTGTCCTGGAAGGGCTGGCGTTTCAAGCGATGCGGCAGCGCCAGTTCGGCGGCAAGCAGAATGTCCTGATCGGTGATGCTCTGGCGCCCCATGAAAGCGGCCTGGGCGCGCGCCGTCTTGAGGATCACAATGTCGGCGCGATGTCCGTCGACCCCCAGGCTGGCCACCAGATTGGTGATGGTTGCCAGGTCGCGTTGCGTGTGCTGCACGTGCGGCAGCCGTTCGCGCGCCTCGGCAATCTCTTGGGTCAGCGCCTGCTCGTATGGCGCCCAGGCTGCGGCGAAGCCGGCCGGGTCGGCTTCAAACGCCAGGTTGCGCTCCAGAATCTGCATACGCTGGTGCGGATCGTGAATGCCCTGGATGTCCACGCACAGGGCAAAGCGGTCCAGCAACTGCGGCCGCAGATCGCCTTCCTCCGGGTTCATCGAGCCAATGAGCACAAAGCGGGCCGGGTGCGAAAAGCTGATGCCCTCGCGCTCGACCACGTTCACGCCCATGGCCGCCACGTCGAGCAGCAAATCCACCACGTGATCGTCGAGCAGGTTGACCTCGTCCACATACAGCACGCCCCGATTGGCGGCCGCCAGAACCCCCGGCTCGAACCGCCGCTCGCCCTTCTGAATCGCCTTTTCGATGTCGAGCGTGCCGACGACGCGATCCTCTGTGGCGCTGACTGGCAGGTTGACGAAAGCCGTCTTCCGCCGGAGCGTCTTGAACTTTTCCCCGGCGGCCATGCGCGCTTTCAGGTCGTCGGTGAACGCAGCCGAGTTGTTGGGGTCGCACGAGAAAGGATCGCCCTCGATTACGTCGATCTCAGGCAAGATGGCGGCCAGCGCGCGGGCGGCGGTGCTCTTGGCGGTGCCGCGCTCGCCGCGAATCAGCACGCCGCCGATCTGCGGATAGATCGCATTGAGAATCAGGGCGCGCCGCATACGGTCCTGGCCCACAATTGCGGTGAAGGGAAAAATCGTTGTCATCGCGGGGATGATAACACTGTCGCGGATGACAGATGACAGATGACAGATCACAGACGGCAGATGACGGACGCCAAGTCGCAGAGTCTGTCGGCCTACGTTCTGTGCTCTGATTGTGATATAGTCCCATCCACTCTTATCCAGAGCAGCCGAGGGACCGGCCCGAAGAAGCTGCGGCAACCGGCGCAATGCGAGTGGTTGGGTTCAACCAACTGGCCTGCGTCTGGTGCCAATTCCGGCAGAATAACCTTTTCTGGAAGATAAGAGGGACGTTCAGATGAACGACTCGCTGAAGCGCGCCCCTTAAAATCCAGAAGGGCGCGCTTTTGTTTGCGTGTGATTCAACAGCGGCGGCGACACCCGTTCCCGGCTCGCTGAAGACAATCAAACCTTCCAGGAGTGAAGACGTTACATGACAAAGCGTAATATCGTGGTGAGTGAGGCAACCGGCGCCTTTATCGAGGACCAGGCGGTCGAGATTGTCGAGCGCAAGGGGGTCGGCCATCCAGACAGTTTGTGCGACGGCATCGCTGAAGCGATTTCACAAGCCTACACCGACTGGTGCGTGGCCAACCTGGGCGGCCCGCTGCACCACAATTTTGACAAGGTGCAGTTGGTGGCCGGAGAATCGTCGCCCAGGTTCGGCGGCGGCGATGTCATCAAACCCATTCGCATTCAGATCGCCGGGCGCGGCACGCCGGAGTACAACGGCACGAAGGTGCCCATGGACACGATCGCCATCCAGGCGGCCAAGGATTACGTGCGCCGGACGATGAAATACCTCGACCCGGACAAACACATGGTGATCGATTGTTTTGCCGGGCGCGGCTCCTCGGAACTCATCAGCCAGGTGGTTCAGGTGACGGCCAACGACACCTCGTTCGGCGTCAGCCATTGGCCGCGCAGCGGGCTGGAAGAGGCCGTCTATCAGACCTGCAACTACATCACCGGCCAGCTGCGGGATGAGTTCCCCGTGGGCGAAGATGTCAAAGTCATGGGTTGCCGCATCGGCAACGACATCACGCTCACCGTGGCGCTCCCGTTCATTGCCAGCCGCATTGCGGACGCAGCCGAATATGAAGAGGCCAAGCGCGCGGCCCAGGAAGCCATTCAGATCTTCGCCGAGAAGATCACCCCCGATCGCAATGTGAAGGTGATGGTGAACACCGCCGACCAGGCCAAGCGCGGCGACTACTATCTCACGGTGACCGGCACCTCGGCCGAGATGGGAGACGACGGTGAAGTGGGGCGCGGCAACCGCGCCAGCGGCCTCATCACGCCCATGCGCTCCGCCTCACTCGAGGCCCCTTGCGGCAAGAACCCGGTCAGCCATGTGGGCAAGGTGTATAACGCGCTGGCGCTCGACACGTGCCGGGCCATCGTCAACCGTGTGCCGGAAGTCAAGGAAGTGACGATGCAAGTCCTGTCGCAGATCGGCCATCCGATCGACCAACCGCTGGTGTGCAACGCCCAGGTGCGCACAAAGTCGGGCGTGCTGTCCGATGAAACGCGCGCTGCCATCGTCGCCGTGATTGACGAGCACCTGGCCAACATCGCCGACGTGCGCGCCAGGATTCGCACCGGCGAGATCACGCTTTTTTAGCGGAGTCGTCAGTATTCAGTAGTCAGTCGTCAGTAGACAGTAGTCACAAGCGGCGTGCTGACATCTGACTACTGACATCTGACTACTGGCTACTGACATCTGACTACCGACATGGACACCTACCAAATCGACATCGCCGGCGTGCGCCGGCATCTGCGGTTGATGGAAGTCGCGCCGGGCGTGCGCATCGCAGTCCTCAACATTCTGGGCGACACCGAGTTGACCGAGGCCGCTGCGCGGGCGCTGGCGGCTCGCATCCCGCCGGGGGCGCAGTACCTGGTGACGGCCGAGGCCAAGAGCATTCCGCTCGTCTATGCGCTGTCGGTTGCGTCGGGCCTGCCCTATGTGGTGTTGCGCAAGTCTTACAAGCCTTACATGGGTGACGCGCTGTCGGCGGAGACGTTGTCCATCACTACCGGCAAACCGCAGACCCTGTACCTCGACGAGAAAGACCGCGACGCCATCAACGGCAAGAATGTGGTCGTGGTCGATGACGTGATCAGCACCGGCAGCACGCTTCAGGGCATGCGGCTGATTCTGCAGAAGGCCGGCGCCAATGTGGTGGCCGATATGGCGATTCTCACGGAAGGGGATCGCGCCAAATGGCAGAACGTCATTGCGCTTGGTCACCTGCCCATTTTCACGAGTTAGCGCCGCGCGCCCGGATTGCACAGCAGATGTCAAAAGAGAATCTATCGACCGTCTGGGCGCGCGCGTTCGACATTCCGGTCGAGCGCGGCGAAGGGGCTTGCCTGATCGACACGCAGGGCCGGCGCTATCTCGACTTCACCTGCGGCATTGCCGTCGCCAATACCGGCCACGCTCACCCGCGCGTAGTGCGCGCCATCCAGGAGCAGGCGGCAAAGCTCATCCACGGCCAGATTGGCGTGGTGACCGCAGCGCCGGTGCTTGAACTGACCGAGGAACTGCGCCAGATTCTGCCGCCGGCCCTCGACACCTACTTCTTCGCCAACAGCGGCGCCGAGGCGATCGAGGCAGCCGTCAAGCTGGCCCGCCAGGCCACGGGCCGCACGAACGTGATCGTCTTCGAGGGTTCATTTCATGGCCGGACGCACCTGACCATGGCCATGACGACCAGCAAGAACGGGTATCGGTTCAAGTATCAGCCGCTGCCCGCCGGCGTGTTCGTCGCGCCCTACGCCTACTGCTATCACTGCCCGGTTGCCCGCCACACGATGTCGCCGGCTGAGCGCGCCCGCCTCAGCGCCAGCCGGCCCGATGGCGATGCCTGTTGCGGCTATGCGGTCGACCAACTGCAATACTTGCTTAAAACCCAGACTGCGCCGCAGGAGACGGCGGCCATGGTAATCGAGCCGGTTTTGGGCGAGGGCGGCTACGTGGTCCCGCCGCGCAGCTTCATCCAGGCGTTGCGGCGCATCTGCGACGAACACGGCATCCTGCTGGTGTTCGACGAAGTTCAAACCGGCTTTGGGCGCACCGGCAAGTTCTTCGCGCTCGAGCATTTCGACGTCACGCCCGACATCATCGTTCTGGCGAAAGGCATCGCTTCGGGGATGCCGCTGAGCTGTGTGGCGGCACGGCGCGACATCATGTCCAGATGGACTGCCGGCGCGCATGGCGGCACCTATGGGCCAAACGTGGTGTCGGCGGCGGCGGCGGTCGAAACCATCCGCGTGCTGCGCGAGGAGAAGCTCGTCGAGAACAGCGCCGCGCGCGGCGCGCAGTTGATGCGCGGGTTGCGCGAACTTCAGCAGCACTTCCCGGCGTTGGGCGACGTGCGCGGCCTGGGGAGCATGGTCGGCGCCGAGTTCGCCGATCCGGCGGGAGCGCCGGACAAGGCGTTGACCGACCGGCTGACGCGCTGGTGCGCCGATCACAATCTGTTGCTGCTCACCTGCGGCACGTATGGGAACGTCATTCGCTGGATTCCGCCGCTGGTTGTAACCGAACAACAGATCGATGAAGCGCTGCGCATCTTCGCGGCGGCGCTCGATCAGGCGACTGCCTGACACAAAAAGAGGGGATTGCATCCTGTGATGCAATCCCCTCAGAGAGCGTCTTTGCCGGCGCGGCCAGTCTAGCGACCGTTTCAGTTCATGAAGGGAATCGTAAGACTGCCAAAGACGACCGCCACAAAGCACAGCAGGCCAATGCACGTCAGCACGATGTTGACCGCGCCCAGAATGATGCCGGCCAGCGCCAGGCCGTCGCCGGTTTGTGTGGCCGGGTTCTCCCTGATCTGATTGCGGGCAACCACACCGGCGATCACGCCCACGATGCCGCCCAATCCGAACAGCCCGACCCAGCTCAAAATGCTGGACACCAGGCTGACGATGGCCCAGGCGTTCGTCTGCGGCGCCATTGCCGCGTAGCTTGGCATAGGCGGGGGTGGAACGTAAGCCGGCTGTGGCGCAGACGCGGGGGCTGGCTGTGCAGGCGTTACAGCGCCCTCATCGGGCAGTTTGTTGGTGTTCTGTTCTTCCATTGTGTCTGTCTCCTGATAACTGATACGAACGAGCCGGCGCAAAGTGGCGCGGCTTGTATCCACGCGCCAAAGCGGTGTGCGGCGCCCGATCGACGTTGCGCGAATAGGCGGCGCGGGGCGAGAAGAATTGCCCTGTCAGGGGGCTGCGTCGCGCGTGATGATGGGGATGTAGCTGGTGAACAGTGGCGGGCGCGGGTCGATCTGGGCCTGGATCGAGTAGCCGTCGCGCCACGCCTGCGTATTTCCCATGCGATCCACGGCTCGCACGCGGAACTCGTAGGTGCTGCCCGGCGCGCCCAGGAAGATCGTCTCGGTGTTGGCGATGCCGGCGGCGATGGTGATCCACTGCGTCTCGGTCAGCGGCGTGTAGACCGCGATCGGCACGGTCGTCGTATAGGCGACCAGTTCGGTGATGACGATGGGTCGCGTGATTTCGACTGAGCCGGACAAGACCAGCTCGTAGGCGATCCGGCTGACTTCACGCTCGGACACCACGGGGGAATAGATCGTTGATGCGCGGATCAGCTCGCGCGCTTGCACGTCGAAGCTGGCCAGTCCGCTCAGCGTGTCGGTGGCCCACCAGGTCAGGCGCAACCCGGTCAGCGGCCTGGGCGTCGCGCCAGCCACAGTCTCTGGCGCCTGGTTCTCTGGAGTGGGCGCGAGCGCATCCGCCGCCTGGTCTGTGAGGCTAACGGTGTCTGTGACCGGGTCGGCTGTTTCGATGCCGATGACTTCGCCATCCACGGATGCGGTTGTGGTCACGGTGAGATCGTTGGTTGTTGTGATTGGCCCCTCGCCCGGCGCGCCGGCGTCTCCATCAGGGGCAGCCGGCGTCGGTGTGGGATCAGCCGGCGGGGGTGTCGGTGATGGCGTGGGGGGTGGTGTCTCTGTCGGCGGCGCGACGGTCAGCGCCTCAGTGCGCTGTTCGGCAGACACCATCTGCGCCCACGGCGGGGTGGAGTCCACCAGAATCACGCGCGGCGGAGACCAGTCACTGGTTGCTGTGCCGTCGCTGGCGCTGACGCGCCAGAGATAACGGCCATCGCCGGCCAGCGGCGCGATCCACTCCGTGTCGCTGATCCAGCCGCTGCCGGCGCTCCAGGCCACGCCGTCTTTCCAGATCGAGGCAAAGAAACGGCGCGGCTTGCCGCTCGAATCGGCGTCGCCGCCATCGCGCCAGCGCAGGGTGATGGTGGGGGCAGCCGTCCATTGCACTTCAGGGGCGTCATCGACGATCGGCGCGTTTGGCGGCAGATTGGCAAAGGTGAGGCGCGCCCATCCATCCCGGTTCACGTACTCGATCTCCACACGGTGCAGGCCGGCGGTCATGGACAGCTCGCGTTGGTGGCGCACCAGAATGTTGGGCGAATCCCAGGCGTTGATTTCCAGGCGCCCGTTCACCCACATCCGCACTCCGCCTACGGCGTCGATGATGAAGGGGTAGACGCCCTCAGACAGCGCCAGCACGCGCGTCCAGCGCGCCGAGAAGCCCATGGCGCTCATGTTGGCTGCCGGCGCAGCGCCGTTCCAGCGGAAGTTAAGTGAGGGGTCGAGCCGCGCCAGCGACATGGGCGCAGCCAGGGACGTATTGTTGAAATACTGGCCGAGCCAGTTGCCAAAGATGCTGGGCAGCGGCTCGCCTTCGGGATACTGCGCCAGCGGCAGTTCGGGCAACTTGCGAATGTGGCTGCGGCTCAGGCGCAATGCGGAGAAGGTGTCCGCGTCTGGAATGCGCCGGCGTTGTCCATCCTGAATCAGGTAGAGCGGCGCGCCATCCTCCTCGGCCTGCACGATCAGCGGCGCGCGCCACACAAAGCGCACGGCGTCGGCCCACAGGACGCGGGGCCGGCTGTCGCCGGTCAGATTGCCCAGATAGACATTGCCGGCGTTGCCCCGCGTGAACGGGAATGTGCCGAGGGGCATCCAGCCTTCCAGAGCGTTGCGTTGGGAGCGGCGCACCAGGCTCATCCCCTCCGCATGAGTGACGCGGTAGGTGGCGATGTGCGCTGTCGCGTTTTCGTCTTCATCCGCGCCACCCTGCCCGGCGATCGGCATCCACGCCATGACTTCCCACAGGCCGTCGAAGGGCAGTTGCGGCGTCCAGCGCGCCCAGGCGGTGTCATCGGCTGGGCCGAGGTTGGTCGGGTCGGTGGTCAGCGTCGAGCGGGCCTCACCCCCGTGACCGAGGCCGAGGCGCTCCTGCCACGGGCCTTCGGCAGAGAAGCCGGGATCCGTGTCGTTGACGACGACCTCGAAGGTGACTTGCGGGGCTGCCGGTGTTGCGCCGGCCGGATTTGCCTGACCGCCCGGCACGAGGGTGATGATGGCGAATCCCTGATAACCGACCCCCCATTGCAGGTCGGTGTCGGCTTTCTGCCACAGGAATGGGCGGACGATCATGATTTGCCGGTCGCCAGTGGTGTCGTAGCCGATGATGACGCCGGCATGGCTGCCCCAGGGTGACTCGCTGAACGCGGCGATCACCGGCCGGCCGGCGTCGATCTCTTGCACAATCTGCTCGAAGGTTGGCTCTGCAATGGGCGTGATGGTGAACACATAGTTGCGCTCGGCGACGAACTGGCGCAGGCCGCTGCTGACATCCCAGGCGTCATAGCCGGTGTCGCCGGGTTTGCCGTTGTCGTTGCCGTTGCTCATACACAGCAGGTTGGGGAACACATCGCGCAGGCGTTGCAACATGCGATTCTCGTCGCCGTCCCACAGGTCGGGGTAGCCTTTCTGCGCCCAGTATTGCAGGATCGATGCTGATGCCACCGTGAAGCAGCCGGGCCAGCAGCCGTCTGTGTCGCACGGGCATTGCCACGAGTTGCTGAAGCCGGGGACGATGCTGTTCGGCATGTCGCTGAGCACGACGCGGGCATTCTGAATCCTGGGCGGCTTCTTGAAAGGGAACCTGGGGAGATGAGGCCGGCTTTGCGGCCCCGGGCGCGCGGCGTAGACCGCTGGCTGTGCCAGTGTGACCACCAGGACAGCAATGAGACACAGGCTGATGCGGGCCAGGAGGCTCGTACCGCGCATGAGAGGGATTATAGGTCAATAGACGGGCGGCGCTATTCGTCGAGCAGGCCGGCCAGATCGGCCTTGCTGATGGTGCGCGAGCGCTGCACCGCGCGCCGCCGGCCCAGCATGCGCGGGATGCCGAGCACGCCGGCGAGTTGCCCCTTGAGGCGGTTGCGCGCCGCCTGTCCGCGCCAGGCGCGCAGCGCGTCGCGGGTGATGCGCAACTGCTCGGCGATCACTTTGCCCAGGTGCGGGCGCAAGATGTCGCCCGGCACATCCTTGGCCAGCAGCCAGATGAAATTGCGCCCGTCGTAGTAGCTGTTCAAGACGCCGCCGCCGGTCGCGCTGACCTTGTGGTACACGATGGCCTGATGGGCGAAGGCGCACTTGTAGCCGGCCAGTTGCGCGCGCCACGACAGATCCACGTCTTCGCACGAGAACTCGAAGGTCTCGTCGAGCAGGCCGATCTGGTCGAGCATCGCGCGCCGGTAAACCGAGGCCGCCCCGCAGGCGCCGAAAACATATTCCGCATCGAACCGTCCATCGTCCACCTGCCACACGCCCCGGTTGCCGGGCACGCCGCGCAGCGTGTAATAGTCGCCGGCGGAATGCAGCCGGTCGCGCTGGTCGAACAGTCGCAGCTTGCTGGCGACAAATCCCGCGTCGGGGTGCGCGTCGAATGTGGCCACGACGTTTTCCAGCCAGCGCGGGTCGGCCTCTGTGTCGTTGTTCAGCAGCGCCACGAACTCGCCGCGCGAGGCGCGGATGCCAGCGTTGCAGGCGCCGGCGAAACGTTTGTTCGTGGGCAGCGCGATCAGTTGCGCCTCTGGGAAGTCGCGTGCGACCAGCGCGCGGGTGCCGTCTGTCGATGCGTTGTCGACCAGGATGATCTCGTAAGGGGGGAGGGTCTGACGCCGCAGCGCATTGAGGCAGACTGGCAGATGATGCGCGCCGTTCCAGGTCGGAATGATGACGGATACAAGGGCCGGCCGGCGCGCCGGGGGGCGATCGCCATGCCCGCAGATGGCATCGCGCGGGACATGTTGGGGCGATCCAGTCATAGCGCGCGCCATTATAATCGCCGGACATTCAGGCGAGGACTCAACCGGGCAACCGAACTCCCGCGCTCCAGCGCCCCGTACTCGGCGCCCGTCATGCAATTCACAGTTTCACCCGATTCAATCGCGCAACCGAAGCGCGACGAGCGTGTTTTGACAATGAGCCAGGCAGACCGCGGATTCGAGGAGCCAGCGCCGGAGACGCCAGCGGCTGATGCGCGCGCGCAGGCCGCGCCAGCGTCGGAAGCGAACGGGCCGGCGTCCCCCGTGGCCGAAGACGATGTGTCACTGGCGCGCGAGGCCCGGCAAAACCCCGAGGCGTTTGGCCGGCTGTACGAACGGTATGTGGGCGCGATCTATCGCTATGTCTATTACCGCGTCGGCAACACTGAGGACGCTGAGGACTTGACGGCTCGCGTGTTCATGCGCGCGCTGAAGCACGTTCACAACTATCACGATCGGGGCGTGCCGTTCTCGGCATGGCTGTATCGCATTGCGCACAACGTGGTGGCCAACTTCCACCGCGACAACAGCCGGCGCCCCTCGGTGCCGCTGGACGACGCCCAGATGGAATTGCACGGCGCTCATCATGATGATGCCGACTCGAAGATCGACGTGGACCGGCAGCGCGACCGCCTGATACGGGCAATCCGGCTGCTGCCGGAAGATCGCCAGCAGTTGGTGGTGTTGAAGTTCGTGGAACAGATGCAGAACGCGGAGATCGGACAGATCATGAATCGCAGCGAGGGCGCTGTGAAGTCGCTGTACCATCGCACGCTGGCCCAACTCCGGGAAGTGTTGGACGCAATCACATGACACGCGCGAAACTGACCGCTGAGGACATCGACTGGCTGGAGCGTCGCATCAACGCGGCGGTCGGCTCCGTGTCGCCGCGCCCACAGTTCGTGAATGACGCCAGGGCGGCGTTGCTGCGCGAGGCTGCGCAGCGGGAGATGCCCCGGCCGGCGTGGTGGCCGGCAGCCTACTTCATGGTATGCCTGGCCGGGCTGTTGTTGATCGCGGTGGCGGTGCGGCGCCTGTGGCGGTGAGTGACAGCGCCTTGAGTTGCGCGAATGGGTCAATGCCGTTGGCGCCAGTCCGACATGAAAGTCTGGGCGCGCGCCTGGATGCGCGATCGTGTGGATGCGGCCACAGTCTGGGCGTTGCCGGCTGCGGCGTGAGCGCGAATCAGGGGATCGGCAATCTTGTCGCAGACCGTTCGTGTGCCGGCAGCAAGCCGGGCGGTGAAGGCTTGCGCTTTGGGCATTGCGCGTTCTGCGCCCTTGCGCAGTTTATGCATGGCGTAAACCAGCCCACCGGCGATCGCCAGTGGCACGAGGGCGCAGATCAGCGCCTGAACGATTAGCAAGATCAACGCGATGCTGCCGGGTGTGCTCATGGTGCGGATTGGGTGTTGCGTATTGCGTACTATGGATTGGGCGGGATTTCGTACAACTCCACCAACACGCCGAACGCGCTTTTGGGATGAATAAAAGCGTAACGGGTGCCATCTGGCTTCTGGACTGGCTGCGGGTTGATGAGTTCAGCGCCGTGAGCGGCCAGGCGGGTGAGGGTGGCTTCGATATCAGCCACCTGGATGCACAGGTGATGCATGCCGGGGCCATGTTTGGCCAGCCATTTGGCGACGCCGGTGTCGTCGCGGGTCGGTTGCAGGATCTCGATCTCGCTTTCGCCGTCGCCCAGCGGCAGGAAAGCGACTGCGACTGCTTCGCGCTCGACGTTCTCGACCCGCTCGACGTGAAGGCCAAGCGCGTCGCGATAAAACGCCAGGGCCGCGTCGAGGTCTGTCACGGCGATGGCCAGGTGATTCAAGCGGGGGTGTTGGGCCATGGGGTTAATTTGTCTGCACGCCGACGTTCTGGCCGCCTCGGATCGGGTCGCCGTTGAAATGGTCGTCGTTCAGGTCGCTGCCGATGACGACGTTGCGCCCGACTTTGAGGTTCGGCGGAATAAGCGTGTTCTTGCCGACGACGCTGATGCCGGTGCTGATGTTGAACTCAGTGTTCTCGGTGAAATCCGTGCCATATCCAATGTGGGCGCCGCGCCCGACCACCACGCGCTTGTCCACAATGCTGTGGTCCACCACGGCCCCCGGCTCGATCACTGCGTCGGTCATGACGATAGAATAGCGCACCACCGCCCCGCGATGCACGCGCACACCCGGCGAGAGCACGGAATATTCAACGGAGCCTTCGATCACGCAGCCGTCGGTGATCAGGCTGTGGTTGACTGTGGCGCCGGTGCGAATGTTGACAGGCGGGCGTTCTTCGCTGCGGGTGTGGATGACCCATTCACGGTCGAGCAGGTCCAGCGTTGGATTGTCAGCCAGCAGGTCCACATGCGCTTCCCAGTACGCCTGAATGGTTCCCACGTCTACCCAGTAGCCGCCGTAGGGGAAAGCGAACACCCGGTAATTGTTGTTGATCATCTTGGGAATGATGTTGTGTCCGAAGTCGTGTGAAGAACTCCCGTCCTCGGCGTCTTCGCGCAGGGCGCGCTCCAGGGCGTCGCGGCTGAACACGTAGATGCCCATTGACGCGAGCGTGCCTTTGGGCTGCCTGGGCTTTTCCTCGAAATCGGTGACGCGCAGATCGCTGCTGGTTTGCAGAATGCCGAATCGGCTGGCCTCGTCGGGGTCGACCTGCAAGGTTGCAACGGTGACATCCGCCTGCTTGTCCTGGTGGAAGTTGATCAGGATGCTGTAGTCCATCTTGTAGACGTGATCGCCGGCCAGGATCAGCACGTAATCAGGCTTGTGATTGTGAATGAAGTCGAGGTTCTGGTAGATGGCGTCGGCTGTGTTGGCGTACCAGTCTGAATCTTTGCGGCCCTGATAAGGCGAGAGGATGTACACGCCGCCGTTTAGCCGGTCGAGGTCCCACGGCGCGCCGTTGCGGATGTGATCCATCAGCGAGCGGGGCCGGTACTGGGTCAGAACACCCACGGTGGTGATGCCGCTGTTGACGCAGTTGGATAGCGGGAAGTCGATGATGCGATATTTGCCTGCAAAGGGAACAGCGGGTTTCGCGCGTTTGTCAGACAACACACCGAGGCGACTGCCGCGGCCGCCGGCCAGAATCATTGCGAGTGTTCGCATGAGCAACCCCTATGCCGATTTTAGATTTTGGATTATTGATTTTGAATTCACGTCGAGGCAGACCAATTATCCAACACTTTGATTTAACCAATCCTTTACAGCTTTGCTCAGACCGTTGAGCGGGCCGCGCCGGATCGTGGGGCCGGGCAGGCTGTTCAGGAAGGACTGCCCGTAGCCCTTGCTCATCAGCCGTTTGTCCAGCACCAGGATCACGCCGCGGTCGGTCTTGGAGCGGATCAGCCGGCCAAATCCCTGCCGGAAGCGCAGCACCGTCTCGGGCACGGAATACTCGTTGAAGGCATCGTCGAAGGTCTCGCTGCGCGCGGCGAAGATCGGGTCGCTGGGCACGTCGAACGGCAGCTTGCAGATGGCGACGGCGCTCAGTTTGTCGCCCTGGATGTCCACCCCTTCCCAGAAGCTGCGCGTGCCGAGCAGCACTGCCTTGTCCGCTGCGCGGAATTGTTCGAGCATGACGCGGCGCGAGGTCCCATCGCCCTGCTCGTACACCACGATGCCGTCTTCCAGCAGCCTGTGGCTGATGGCGCGCGATGTGGCGCGCAGTTGCGAATAGCTGGTGAACAGCGCCAGCCCCCGGCCCTGCGAGGCGCGGAACAGCTCGATCAGCGCGCGCTCGACCGCCGGTTGGTAGCCGGCCTGATTCGGCTCGGGTATGTCGGTGACCAGATACATCAGCGTGGACGCGGCGTAGTCGAACGGTGAGCCGACCGCCAGCGTGGTGGCGTCGCTGGCGTCTAACCGTTCCTGCACGTATTTGAAGCTGGGTTGATTGCCGGTTGCCGGCGTGGCGGTGCGCAAGGTGGCCGATGTCAGCACCACTGACTTTTTGGCTTTCCACAGGTGCTCGCGCATCAAATCGCCGACGCGCAAGGGCGCGGCGCGCAACGTCAGGCGCGGCGTGTGGACTCGCCCGCGCCCCGTTCCCCCATTCGACCGATCAGGCTCCAGTTCGGACCAGTAGATCGTGCGATCGTCGGGCTTGCTGATCATGCCGGTCATCTTTTCAATTGCTTCGGTGAAGAAGCGGATGGCGCCGTTGATGCGCGCCAGCAGGATGTCCAGTTCGCTGATCCCGCCATGGTTCGTATCGTCCAGGGCGCGCAAGATGCTGTCCAGCCCTCGGACGAGCGCGCTGAGTTCGCGGCGCAGGTTGTCGCAGGCGATCTCGACGCGCGGCCAGCCGGGGCTGTTGCGCACTGCGCGGGTGATGCGTGTGCGTTGGGCGTAATCCGACGAATCATCGCTGCCGTGCTCGCTGAGGAATGTGGCGAACTCGTCGAAGAAGATATCGACTCGCTCGACTGCCCGCCCGATAGCCTGTTCGGTGACATCGGTCAGATGGACTATCATGCCGGCCTGATCGGCCCGCAACGACTGTTTGGCCTGCGTGGCCACATCGGCCAGCAGGCCGGTCGGGCGCTGTTTGCCAGGCTTGTGCAATTCCTGCAACTGGCGCGCCATCTCGAAGCGGTCGATGCTGTAGGACAGCGAGTCGGTGGCGGCCGCCTCCAGGTGGTGCGCCTCATCGACGATCAGGTAGTGATATTCCGGCAGGGCGCGGTTGTCGACGGCGATATCGGCCAGCAGCAAGGCGTGGTTGACGATGACAACGTGCGCGCTCTCGGCCAGCCGGCGGGCCTGATGAAAGTAGCAGTCGGTCGCGCTGCATGTGCTGAAGTTGCAGGCGGGGTTCTGCGCCGACAGGGCGTTGAAGGCGGCGCGCTCGCCGGGGGCCGGCATGAACAACTCGTCGGCGTCGCCGGTGAGGGTGTTCGGCAGCCAGATGAGAATCTTGGTGAGCAGGCGGACCTCGTCCAGCGTTTTGGGGCCATTCCTGCGCAACTCATTCAGCCGGAGCGGGCACAGGTAGCGACCGCGCCCTTTCATGACTGCCGCGCGCCCGTCGATGCCCAGGGCCTGTGTGACAGCCGGCACGTCCTTCTCGAAAAGCTGCTCTTGCAGGTTGATGGTGTTGGTGCTGACAACGACGCGCTCGCCGTTCTGGATGGCCCACAACATGGCCGGGATGAGGTAGGCGACCGATTTGCCGGTGCCGGTGCCGGCCTCGATTACGGCATGGCCGCTCTCGTTGAAGGCCGTCGTCACCAGCTTCAGCATCTCGATCTGCTGGGGGCGCATCTCATAGCCGGCAAAGTGCCGGGCGAATGCGCCGCCCTCGGCCAGCGCGTCGGCGACCTGCTCGACATCCAGCGGGCGGATGTCTTCCTTTGGCTCCAGCGGTTTGGCGGCCAGCTGGCTTTTCAGCGCCGCTTTGCGCGCCAGCACGGTCTGGCCGGATTTGGCGCGCTTGAGTTGCGCGCCGATGGTGGTGGTGAACACGCCGCGCGCCTGCTGTTCCAGCGCGTCGCGCCAGAAGCCGGCCAGCGACCAGCCGCTGCGCTCGGCGTGCCCGAGGATCTCTTCCAGCACGTCTTTGGGCAGATCAACAGCGCGCTCGAACGCCTTCAGGTACAACTGGTGCGCCACGCGCGCGTCGTCCAGGGCGCGATGCGTGGCCGGCAGCCGGATCCCCAGCTCCGCTGCCAGCGCGCCCAGCGAGTAGCGCCCGGCGTGCGGCACCAGGATGCCGGCCAGCTCGAACGTGTCGATGGACGGGTTGCTGACGAAGTGGTTTTGCCTGCGCAGGAAGCCCAGGTCGAACGCGATGTTGTGGCCGACGATGGGCGCGTTGCCGACGATGCGTTGCGCGTGCCGCAGGCCGTCCCACAGCGGGATGCCCTCGCGGTCGATCATGTCCTGGGTGATGCCGGTGAGGTCGGTGATCTTTTGCGGAATGGGCCGGCGGGGATTGATGACGCTGCTCCATTCCTCCAGCGCCTCATCGCCGCGAAAGCGGACGACGCCGATTTCGATGATCGCGTCTTGTTCAGGGTCGAGGCCGGTGGTTTCGATATCGAGGGAGACGAAAGTGCGCATGGTTGTTCGAGGATGATTCTACCGCCCCCGATATATACTGTGCGCGCCGGCGAGGGCGCGCAACACGATGGAACTGGAACAGATCATTCAACTGGTTGAAGGCGAAGTGCTTACTGGCGGTTTCGACATGAGCCGCCAGGTGAAGGGCGGCTGCGGCGCGGACTTGATGAGCGATGTGCTGGCCTACATCGGCCCCGGCGCGCTGCTGCTCACTGGCCTGTGCAGCGCCCAGGTCGTGCGCACCGCGCAAATGGCCGATGTGGCTGCGATTGTCTTCGTGCGCGGCAAGCGCCCCTCGCTCGACACGATCGCCCTGGCCAATCAGGAGCGCATTCCGCTGATCACCAGCGCGCACGGCATGTTCGAGCTGTGCGGCCGGCTGCATCAGGCCGGCCTGCGCAGTCTGGAAACCCCGGCATGACCCAAACCGGCGTCAATGAAGGCCCCATTCGCGCCGACCGCGTCATCACCGATGGCGCCGCCGGCCTCATCACCCGCGTCGAAGAACTGGCCTACGAACTGAAAATTGGCGAGGTGATGACCAGCCCGGCCCGAACCGTCACGCCCGATATGCGCATGTCCGACGTGCTGGCGCTGTTCCGCGACGCCAAAGTGTCCGGCGCGCCGGTGATGGCGAATGGCGAACTGGTGGGCATCGTCAGCATCGCAGATCTGATTCGCGCCCTGCAGGAGAACAACACCGCCGCCGCAGTGAGCGAATATATGACCATGCAGGTGACGACCCTCGAAGCCTCCAGCCCGGTGATCGAGGCGCTCAAGATCTTCGCCGCGACCAAAGTCGGCCGTCTGCCGGTGGTCGATCAGGCCGGCAGGCTGGTGGGCATCATCACCAAAGGCGACATTACGCGCGGCGTGCTGCGGGCGCTGGAATACGACTACCAGGAAGAAGAGGTGCGCAAGTACCGCGCCCGCCACTTGTTCGAGGATATCGTCTCTGACCGCACCAGTCTGACCTTGCGCTACAAAATCAAACAAGGCGACTTCGCCCATGGCGGCAATGCTTCCAGCCATATCAAACGGGCGCTGGTGCGTCTGGGCGCCTCGCCTCAAATCGCCCGCCGCTGCGGCATCGCCATCTACGAAGCCGAGATGAATCTGATCATCCACACCACCCACGGCGGGACGATCCGGGTGGAGATCGAGCCGCACCAGATCGTGATGGAGACCATTGACGATGGGCCGGGCATCGAAGACATCGATCTGGCCATGACACCCGGCTACTCGACCGCGCCTGATTCTGTCCGCGAGCTTGGCTTTGGCGCCGGCATGGGATTGAAGAATATCCAGCGCTGCGTGGACGACATGTATCTCGACTCGACCGTGGGGCGCGGCACACGGCTTGAGATGCGCATCTTTCTGAAGCCCGATGAACAGCTTGGCGACCCCAATCCGTCCGCAGAACGCGCCGGCAGAAACGGCGGCGCGTCACAATGACCAACAAGGAGACAGCCGCATGACGCTACAGGACATTATCCAGCAACTCGACCTGACCGCGCTGACCCGGAAGACAGACTTCAGCGGGATCACGCCGGCTTCCGGCTATGCCTCCGACCTGCTCAGTTGTGTCATGGCCGGGGCCAGGCGCAAATCGGTCTGGGTCACGCTTCAGGCGCACGCCAATATCGTTGCTGTGGCTGCCCTGCTCGATCTCAGCGCCGTCATCATCACCGAAGGCGCCATGCCCGATCCCTCGGCGATCGCCAAAGCCGACGAGGAAGGCGTCATTCTGTTGTCCACGCAAATGCCCACGTTCGAGGTGGTGGGCAGGCTGTGGGAGATGGGGCTGAGAACGGAGTCCAGATGACAGACGACAGACGACAGATCACAGACGGCATACGGTCTGTGATCTGTGATCTGTCATCTGTATTCTGTGATCTGTGGTCTGTGATCTGTATTCTGTATTCTGATGAAATCCTACATCGCCGAGTTGCACGTCCACACGTGCCTATCGCCGTGCGCGGAGGTCGAAATGATCCCGCCCCTGATCGCGCAGACGGCGCTCGATCAAGGCATCAACCTGATCGCCATCACCGATCACAATGCCAGCGCCAATGCAGAGGCGGTCATGCGGGCGGCCGCCGGCGCGGGGCTGACGGTGTTGCCCGGCATGGAACTGCAAACCGTCGAAGAAGTGCATCTGCTGTGCCTGTTTGACACCCTCGAACAGACGCGCGCCTGGCAGGAGGAGGTGGATCGGCGCATGCCGGCTCTGGAGAACGACGCCGAGCACTTTGGCGATCAGTTCGTTGTGGATGAGACCGGCGACTTCGTGAGACGCGAAACGCGCCTTCTGCTGGCCTCGGCGAATATCGGGCTGAGCGACGCTGTGGAACGGGTTCATCAACTGGGCGGCCTTGCCATTCCCGCTCATGTTGACCGCAAAGCCTACAGCCTGATCCAGAATCTGGGACTGATTCCTGAAGACGCGCCTTTCGACGCGCTGGAGATCTCGCGCCATATCACGCCGGAACGGGCGCGGCTGAACTATCCGCAGCTTGAAAAGTATGCGCTCATTCAAAGCGGCGATGTTCACCGGCTGGACGAATATCTGGGCAGGAACCTGTTCCGCCTCGAATCGCCGACCGTGGCCGAGATCAGGCTGGCGTTGCAGGGCCGGGATGGGAGATCCTTCCGGTTGCGATCGATCCGAGTCGAGGATGCGATGACCGGCCAGTGAGCCGGAAGCGCGCCTGCAAGCCGGCCCGCTGCTTGACCTCCGCCTCGGGTCTGACAAATAGCCTCCTGGAGCGGTGACATTTGACAGATGACTTTTTCGGGCGCGGTGCTAGAATCCTTGTGAAAATTTTTACCACACTGAGGCAGCGTTGACAACATCGTTGATGACACTGCGGGCAGTTGAATGCGAGCAGAGAATGGCACAAACAGTTCACGATAACCCGAAGAACGATCCGGTTGCCGTCCCCGAGCAGAAAGCGTTGATCGACCGTATTCTTGCCGAGAACAAGGACTTGCCCGGCGCGGTCATGGTCGTGCTAAACGAATTGCAGGCCCAGATCGGATTTGTGTCGCCGGCCATGCAGGCCTACGTTGCCCAACAAATGCGAGTGCCGCTGCAACAAGTGCACGGCGTGGTGTCGTTCTACTCGTTCTTCACCACCATGCCGCGCGGCAAGCACACTGTGAAGTTCTGTATGGGCACTGCGTGTTACGTGGGCGGCATGCCGCAGTTGATCGAGAAAGCCAAGTCGGTGTTCGGATGTGATGTGGGCGAGACGACCGCCGACGGCATGGCCACGCTCGAAGTGTGCCGCTGTGTCGGCGCATGCAGCCAGGCGCCGGTCATCGTGATTGACGAAGAGCTGCATGGCCGGGTGCGCCCCAACAAGTTGCCGCAGATCCTCAAGAAAGCCCAGCAATGAAATTGCGGATTTTGGATTTTCGATTTGGGATTGAAGAGGGCGTCTAACTCAAAACCCAAAATCGGGATGGCCATGCGCGAGCTTGCACTCCACATCCTTGACATTGCTGAGAACAGCGTGTCGGCCCAGGCCCGGCGCGTTGAGATCGGCGTCGAGGAAGACCTGCGACGCGACCGGCTGCGTTTGTGGGTCAAGGATGATGGGCGAGGCATGGACGAGGAGATGGTGGCGCGCGTGACAGACCCATTCGTGACCTCGCGCACCACCCGCAAAGTCGGGTTGGGCATCCCGTTGCTGAAGGCAGCCGCAGAGAGTTGCGGCGGCCATTTGCGCATTCTCTCGGCGGTCGGGCACGGAACATGCCTGGAGGCCGAGTTTCAGCGCAGCCATATTGATCGCATGCCGTTGGGCGATCTGGCCGGAACGATGTACACCCTGGTGGTGGGCTGGCCGGATGTGCGCTGGGTTCTGCGCTACAGCGTGGGCGAGTCCAGGTTCGAGTTCGACAGCGGGCCGATCAAACAAGAACTCGGCGACGCGCCATTGACTGAGCCGGCGGTGCTCGCGTTCATACGCGAGTCGCTGCAGCAAGGCGTCGCCGGCGTCCAGCAACAGGCTGTTTAAGACAAGGACATGGGCCATTTTGGATTTTCGATTGCTGATTTTGGATTGGCTGATGCTGCGCCAGATCGGGAATGCAAAGTCCCAGGTCCAAAATCCACAATCCACAATCCACAATCCAAAATCCAAAATCCCAAATGGAGGTTTTGATATGCCAGCAGTGAAGTCGCTCGAAGAGCTGAGAAAGCTGCGCGAAGAAGCCATTCAGAAGCGCAACGCCAAGACGACCAGCGGCGACATCCAGATCACCGTGGCCATGGGCACCTGCGGCATTGCCGCCGGCGCCCGCGACACGATGCGCGCCGTGCTCGACGAAATCGAAGCCAACAGTCTGGCCGGCGTGGTTGTCAGGCAGACCGGATGCATCGGCATGTGCGAACTGGAGCCGATTGTCATGGTCGAGGCCGGCGGCCATCCCAAAGTGACCTATGGAAAGGTCAACGTCGAGCGCGCCCGGCGGATCATGAAGGATCATGTCATGGGCGGCAAGGTCGTCTCAGAGTGGGTGGTTCAGACCGCTTGAAGGGATTTTAGATTTTGGATTTTAGATTTGCGATTGGCTAACCTCATTGCCTGGATCACAATCCAAAATTCAAAATCGCAAATCCAAAATCGTCAATTGCCATGAAGTATTTTCGCAGTCACGTTCTGGTTTGCGTCGATCCTGAGTGCCTGTCGAAAGGCGCGCACGATGTGCTGGACGCGCTCAATGACGAACTCGTAGCCCAGGGCCTCATCGACGAGGTTCAAGTGTTGGAAACATCGCGGATCGGCGGCTGCGCCGTCGGGCCGGAAGTGATGGTCTACCCGGAAGGCGTTCACTATGTCGGCCTGTCGGTGAGCGACGTGCCGTATCTGGTCGAGGAGCATTTTCTCAAGGGCCGCGTCGCCCGGAAATTCGTCGCCCCGCCCAGGGTGAGCGCCGACGAGGAACTGGGCGCGCCGACCTCGAAGGAAGTGCGCGTCGTGCTGCGCAACTGCGGCAAGATCGATCCCGAAAATATCGACGATTACATTGCCGAAGACGGTTACGCGGCGCTGGAGAAGGCGCTTGGCGGCATGACGCCGGAGCAGGTCATCGATGAGGTCTTGGCTTCCGGGCTGCGCGGACGGGGCGGCGCCGGCTTTCCCACCGGCCGTAAGTGGCAGTTCGCGCGCGCATCCAAAGCCACGCCGAAATACATGATCTGCAACGCCGACGAAGGCGACCCCGGCGCGTTTATGAACCGGCGCGTCCTTGAAGGCGACCCGCACTCTGTCCTGGAGGGCATGATCATCGGCGGCTACGCCGTGGGCGCCAGCCGGGGCTACATCTATTGTCGCGCCGAGTACCCTGTCGCCGTGCGCACCCTGCGCATCGCCATCGAACAGGCGCGCGCCTATGGCCTGCTGGGCGAGAATATCCTGGGCAGCGGCTTTTCATTCGATATCGAAGTGCGCGTGGGCGCCGGCGCATTTGTGTGCGGCGAAGAGACGGCGCTGATGGCCTCGATTGAAGGCAAGCGCGGTGAGCCGCGCCCGCGCCCCCCGTTCCCGGCGGTGAGCGGCCTGTGGGCCAAACCCAGCAATGTCAACAACGTCGAGACCTACGCCAACGTGCCGCAGATCATTCTCAAGGGCGCCCGGTGGTTCGCCAGCATGGGCACCGAGAAGAGCAAGGGCACCAAGACCTTCGCCCTGGCCGGCGACGTCAATCACACCGGCCTGATTGAGGTGCCCCTCGGCATCAACATGCGCGAGGTCATCTACGACGTGGCGCAGGGCATCAAAGACGGCAAGAAGCTCAAGGCTGTGCAGATCGGCGGGCCGATGGGCGGCTGTCTGCCCGAAGAATATCTGGACCGGCCCATCGACTATGAATCGCTGGCGGCGGCCGGCACCATCATGGGGTCGGGCGGCCTGGTCGTCATGGACGAAGACACGTGCATGGTCGACATCGCCCGCTTCTTCATGGAGTTTATCCAGGATGAGAGCTGCGGCAAGTGCACACCCTGCCGCGTGGGCACCCGGCGCATGCTGGAGATT
>Ga0272446_1002437_pt1 | contig 25363 bp, 17 predicted proteins | sample YNPCB0061_FD_194587 | JGI IMG/M metagenome (GOLD analysis project Ga0272446, IMG submission 194587) | Hot spring microbial mat communities from Yellowstone National Park, WY, United States - YNP-CB-006-1 | ecosystem: Environmental > Aquatic > Thermal springs > Hot (42-90C) > Sediment | place...
CTTCTCGTCGATCCCCACCGCGCCCGACAGCGCGGCCAGCGCCTCGTCGCCGTCGAGGTTCCACTGCTCTTCCCAGTAGACCTGCATGGCGAGCTCGCGGAACGCCTCCAGCCTGCCCTGGTCGCGCGCGTACTCGGCCAGCGCCATCACCCGCGCGGTGTTCGGCACCCAGGCGGGCACCTGGTAGCGCTCGAGCCCGAAGGCGTGCGCCAGGCCCGCGAAGCCCTCGTACCAGCCGCGCACCGGCGGCAGCCCGTCGGGGGGCGTGACCGGGTCGACCTCGAACGGCTGCCAGTCGATCGCCACCGCGAAATCTGTCGCCAGCCTGACCAGGCTGCCTCGCTCGACGAGGTAACAGTACGGTCAGGTGAAGTCGCTGTAGAGGACCAGCCGGAGCATGCGGCCATTGTGGGCGCCTTCGCGGGAGCGCCCCAGCTCCCGTCAGCCCGGCGAGGACGGCGTGCGCTGCGCTTCCAGCTTCGGGCGCACCTCGTCGGCCAGTTGCTGGATCTGCTCCTGCAGGCGCTCGCCCTCGGCGATCAGGTGCGCCCGGAGGCGCGCGCGGTTGCCCACCCGCAGGAAGGCGATGAGATCGTTCCACGCGGCGCGGCGGCGCTCGAAGAAGTACCGGGTGAACATGGCGAGGGGCAGCGCGCCCACCAGCGCCACCACCAGCCCGCCCGTGCCCCACAGCGCCCAGCCGGCCAGCGTCAGCACCGTCCACCAGAGGGGCACCATCACCAGCGCCGAGACGAACTTGAGCGTCGCCTGGCGATCGCGCGACACCGGCACCGCCATGGACAGGAAGCGCAGGAAGAGGAACGGCGCCGCGAAGAGCACCATGCCCAGCGCGAAGAGCGGGAAGCCCAGCGACAGGGCCGACAGGTTCCGCAGGATGAAGAGCGTCGTGCTGCGGCCCTGGAACTTCACCGACAGGTCCTTCGGGTCGGCCCGCACGGTGTCGAGGCGCGCGCGGTACGAGAGCACGTCCTCCTTCACCTCGTCGAAGCGCTCGGGATCGAGGTTGCGCAGGAGCCCCGCCCCCTTCGCCATCAGCCGCAGCCGCTCGGGATCGTTCTCGCGGTAGCCGTTGCGCAAGGCGAAGAGCTGGTCGGCGGTCTCGACGAGCGCCAGGTCCTCCCAGGTCTCGAGGTTGATCGTGAGATCCCTCAGCGCGTCGCCCACCTGCTTCGTGAGCGCCTGCACCCACTCCACCTCGCGCTCGCCGGCCAGGTCCGGGGGCTGCGCCGGCACGAGGATCGGCTCGCCCACCTCGATGTGCACGCGGCTGCGAAAGCGGTGCTTCTGCGCGTAGGTGAGGCCGATGGGGACGATCCGCAGCGCGGTGCCGTTCTTCGCCACCCGCAGCGCGATGCGCGCACACCCGGTCTTGAGGTCCGAGAGCTGCGGGGCCGAGTGCGACTTGCCTTCAGGGAAGATGGTGATCGCCTTGCTCTGGCAGAGCGCCGACGCCGCCGCCTCCAGCGTGCCTTCGTTCTTCTCCATCAGGCCCGGGTGATCCTGCTTGCGGTACACCGGCAAGGCCTCGATGCCCTTGAGCAGCCAGCCCAGCACCGGGGCACGGAACAGGGGCTCGCGCGCGAGGAACGTCACCTGGCGGTCGGTGATCACGAAGACCAGCGCGGGATCGATGAGGCTGTTGGGGTGGTTGCCGACGAACATCACCGGCCCCGAGAGATCGGTCACGCGACGCACGACCTCCACCCGGTAGAAGAGGTTGAGCGCGAACGCGACGATCGATCGGACGAAGCGGTAGAGCACTCGGAGCCGCAGCCTAGAAGACGCCGATGTTGAAGTGGATCACGAAGCTGGGCTCGTTGATGACGCGATCCGGCGACAGGTTGAACCCCACGTCGAGCGCCAGCGGGCCGACCGGCGTCACGTAGCGCACGCCGGCGCCGGCGATGGCGCGGAACGGCCACGGCGTCGACGGCACCGCGAGCCACAGGTTGCCGGTCTCGAAGAAGACGCCCAGGTCCACGGCGCCGAACGCGGGGAAGCGCACCTCGGCCTTGAACAGGGTGAAGAGCTCGCCGCCTTCCGACGGCACCTGGCGCCCGTCGCGGATGGTGAGCGCCGCGTCCGAACAGCCGTCCTTCGTCGCCAGCACCTGGCAATCGCGGACCTCCTGCCGGTACCTGGCCCGCAGGTCTTCGGCGATCAGCTGGTCTTCGTTGAAGCCGCGCATCGAGGTCGCGCCGCCCAGGAAGAAGCGCTTCACCGGCGGCGTGGTGGAGGTGCTGGACAGGGGGAAGATGCGGCCCGCGCGCGCCGACAGCGCCAGCACGAACTTGCTGCCGAGCGGCACGTAGCCCGTGGCGGTGCCCGCCAGCTTCACGAAGCTCACCACCACGGGGTTGTTGTTCTCGTCGTAGGCGCTGATATCTCCGGTCAGGTCGGCGTTGCCCTGCAGCAGAAGGCCCTTGTGCGGGTTGGCGGCGTTGTCGCGCAGGTCCAGCGTGGGCGAGAAGCGCACCGTCTGCAGGAAGAAGGTGCCGAAGAGGAAGCGCAGGCGCTCCTGGTCCTGCACGTTCGTGGTGCTGCTCGCGTTCACCGACGAGCCGGTCTCCTGCACGCGCGACCAGTCGAGTTCGTACTGCAACGCCAGGGTCAGCTTGGGGCGCAGCCACTCGCTGCTCGCCACGTCGAAGACCTTCTGCCAGTCGATGGTGGGCACGCCCGCCACGCGCGTGAAGCGGAACTGCTGGCGGAACACGCGCTCGCCGATCACGTCGAAGCGCAGCCCGAAGCCCTTGGGCAGCACGCTGCGGCTGAACACCGAGACGTTCCCGCGGAAGCCGATCTGCTCGTAGGCGGCCAGGTCGCTCACGTCGACCTGCTTGGTGAGCGCCGGCGCCGACAGCGCGAAGAAGTTCACCTGCAGCCGGCCGTTGAGGTTGATCGCGCGGCCGCCGAGGTTGGGCGCGCTCAAGTCGACCACCACGCGCGGGCCTTCCGCGAGGAAGTAGCCCAGGCCGAACTCGCCCGACACGCGCGCGCGCTCGCGGGTCTTGAGGAGCACCGTCTTGAGCGGCTCGGCGCGCTCGGGCGCGAGGACTTCCACCTCGACGCTCCGGAAGATGCCCAGGCTCATCAGGTTGGCCTGCGTCTTCTGCAGCGCGTCGGCGTCGAGCGGCTGGCCTTCCAGCATCGTCGCCTGGCGCAGCACCACGTCGTCGACCGTCCGCTCGTTGCCCACCGGCAGAATGGCGCGCACGCGAACCAGCGGGCCGGGTTCGACGGAGAGCACCGCGTCGGCGCTCTTCCCTTCGTCGGCGAGGCGGTAGCTGGCCGCCACATGCGCGAAGAGGTAGCCCGCCCGCCCCAGCTCCCGCGCCACGCCCTGCCGCACCACGTCGAGATCCTGAAGGCTGAACGGGCTGCCGCCCCGCACGCGCTTGACCACGTCGGAGCTGAAGCCCTCGGGCAGGCCCTCGGCGGTGAGCGAGTGGTACAGCGCCTGCGGCCCCTCGACGACCTGGAAGCGCGCGCGCGCCGCCGAGCCTTCGAGGTCCACGTTGGCCAGCGTCACCTCGCCCGAGAGGTACCCCTTCTGCCGGTAGAGGGCCGTCATCGCGCGCGCGGCCTCGAGCCACGCATCCTCCACCAGCACCGAGTCCAGCGGGGGGGCGGGCAGCGAGTCGGTGGGCGGCGTGGCCTTGCGACCTTCCAGCCCCAGGGGATCTCCGAGCGGGTGCACGTCGGCGCTCAGCACCGGCGCGCGCGCCTCCATCACCCGCACCAGCACGTCGCGCAGCTCCGAGTCCGACACCGCGGCGTTGCCGTCGAAGTCGATCGAGACGACGCGCACCTGCGGCCCTTCCTGCAGCACGAAGCCCAGGGCCGCGTCGCGCGTGCCCGGCCGCAACACCTCCTCGGTCGTCACCCGCACGTCGTGGAAGCCGCGAAACCGGTAGAACTGCTCCAGCTTCTGCGCGAGGCGCCCGGCCATCACCCCGTCGAGCAGCTCGTCGCCCGAGTAGTCGAGCACCGCGGCCAGCGTGCTGTCGGCGAAGTGGAGGTTGCCGGAGAAGACCAGCTCGAAGCGGGGGCCGGCCACCACCGGCAGCAGGAGCCGCCCGCCGTCTTCCACCACCGCGTTGCCCACCCGCGCGCGGTAGTAACGCTCGCGCCGCAGCAGCGCGCGGATCCGCCCCAGCCCCTTCTCCACCAGCTCGAGGTCGAGGACGTCGCCGGGCTTGAGCGCCAGCGCGTCGCGCAGCTGCGACAACCCGAGCCCGGGCTCGCCCACCACCGCCACGCTGGAGAGGCGCAGGGGCTCGCCTTCGTCCACCAGGAAGCCCACCACCACGCCCTCGACCCCCGGCTCCGGGCTGTCCTCCACGCGCGTCTTCACCTGCACCGCGCGGTAGCCCTTGCGGTGGTAGCGCTCGGCCACCTTCTCGGCGGCGCGCTCGACGCGCTCGGGCCAGTACTCCGCGCCGCGCGTCAGCTTCGAGGCTTCGACCAGCTCGGCCGCGGTCAACGCGCGCCCACCCTCGGCGTACACGTCGAAAACCGACTGGCGCGGCGTCAGCTCGATCACCAGCTCGAGGCCCGCCTCGCCGCGCGTGCCCGTGACCTCGATGTCCGCGTAGCGGCCGGTGGCGTAGAGGTTCTCGATGGTGCGCTGCACCGCCCTGCGCGAGAAGGCCTGGCCCTGGCGCACGGCGACGAGGCTGGGCACGCGCTCGAGCAGCTTCGGGTCCGCCCCCGCCGGGAGGCGCACCTCCACGGAGCTCACCGCGAGCGCACCGCCCTCCCCGTCGATCGCCGGCGCCTGGGCGAGCAGCGCCGCTGCCACGCAGAGCGCTATTCCCATTCGAAGAGGAAGCGGAGATCGAGCCCCGGGTTACCGACCGACGTGTTCTGGTTGTAGTTGTCCCACTGCGCCCGGGCCGAGACGCGCTGGTTGATGCGGTACTCGGCCTGCGCCCTGGTGCCCTTGCCCGTCACGGGCTGAGTCACGCCCACCTTGAGCTTGTCGTCCAGCACCTTGGCTTCCCACTGCACGGCGGGCTCGGAGGTGCCGGTGGCCTCGTTGAAGCTGGTGGTGAAGCGCACCTGCTGGTCCTTGAGGCCGACCGACTGGTTCAGGAAGCGCTGCACCTGCTGCTCGATGCCCGACGCGGACAACAGGGCCTCCGCGGCGAGGCTGGCGCCCGCCTGGCCCGTCACCTTCTCGCGCGACGTCATGCCGATGGTGAGCAGCGAGACGACGTCGGCCTCGGCCAGGTACGGCTCGGACGAGAAGGAGATCTTCGGGTCGTCGAGGCGCCCGAAGGCCTTCACGTTCACCACGTAGTCGCGCACCGTCGTCTGGGCCGACAGGTCGAAGGTGGGCCACAGGCCGTTGAACTGCAGCAGGCCGCGGCTGATGCGGTAGGTGTTGCTGCGGAAGTACGCCTGCGCGCCCTCGCCCGTCTCGATGGCGCCGATCAGCACGGGCTTCACGTTGGTGCCGGCGAGGCGCACCTTGCCCAGCAGCCTCGCGCGGACGAGGTTGTTGTCGAGGCGCACGTCGCCGGAGGCGCTCACGTCCACGTCGAAGCGGAGCCACTCCTCCGGCGGCTTGTCGTTGGGCACGCCGCGATCGCGCGCCGCCGCCAGCAGGTCATCGAGCATCAGCTGCCGGGTGTAGCGGAAGCGGTCGACGTCGAGCGCACCGGACAGCTGGTAGATGCCCTGCTTGCGCGAGGCCAGGAGCAGCGCGCCCGACAGCGTCACCGGCACGTCGGGCTGCGCGCGCACGGTGACGTCGGAGAGGTCGAACTGCAGCTCCATCGACGAGATGTCGAGGCCGGTCAGCCGCGCGTCGCCGCGGACCCGCACACTCCCCTCGTTCAAGAAGCCCTGCACGTCCTGAAGCAGGACGCGCGACTCCGAGAAGTTGGCGTGTCCGCCCAGCGCGCGCACCTGCACGTCCTGCCCCTTGACCGCGAAGCGGACGTCGGAGAACTCGGCGCTGCCGACCAGCGTCGGGTCCTTCACGGGGCCGGAGAACGCCGCGGTGAAGGCCAGCTGCCCCTGCGTGCGGTCGAGCCAACCCACGAAGCTGGACGCGAGCGAGAGATCGAGCGAGCCACGCGCCTTGAGGTCGACCGTGGTGGGCCCCCAGGTGCCTTCGGCGACCAGCTCCGAGGTCGGCCCCTGCACGTGCAGGGCGCGCACGTCCACGGCGCCCTGGTTCCAGGCGAGCTCGACGGGGCCGACGTTCTCGGCGTGGAAGTCACCGCGCGCCAGCGAGAAGCGCTCGAGGTGCGCCACCGCGTCGGAGCGCGGGGCGTCGAAGAGCAGACCCGTCGCGGTGAGGCGCCCCGCCAGCGCCAGGTTCAGCTGGCCCGTGGACGACGGGAGGAACGGCGAGAGATCGCCCAGCTCGACGCGCAGGTCCGTGGTGTAGGGCCAGTCGCCCTTCATGCGGAACTTGAGCCCGCCTGCCACCCCCTGGAAGACGGTGCCGGTCACGTCCACGTCCAGCCCCAGCACCTTCGCCGCGAGGTGCCCCGGGCCGAGGCTCTTGCCGTTCCAGCGCGTGTCGGGCGAGTCCAGGGTGCCGTCGACGTCGAGGTCGTCCGCGGTCCCGCCCACCCTGGCGGTCGCGGTGAAGGCGCCCGAGACGGGCAGCGCGTCGGCCCCGCCGGGATCGATCAGCTCGCCCAGGTTCCCGTCGTCAATGGCCAGCTGGAAGTCGAGCGGCCCGGCGAACTCCCAGCGCCCGCCCGCGGCGGTTCGGCCCAGCGCCCCCTGGAAGTGCGTCGGCTCGAGCACCAGCGCCTTGCCGGCGTCGAAGCGCGTGACGAGGTTCGCCTCGCCCAGGCGCCGCTGGTAGTAGCGCACGTCCCGCACGTGCGTGGCGATGACGCCGGTGAGCTCGGCGGCCGGGCTGTCCACCGCGGCCAGGCCCGACACCCGCCCCGTCAGCACGCCGTTCTGCAGACTGCTCATGGCGGGGCTCAAGTCGGCGAGGAGATCGACCAGGTCTTCGACGCGGCCGTCCGGCAGCTGCAGGGTGGCGCGCGTGTGCAGGCCGGTGGGCTTGAAGCCCAGGGCCACGTCGCCGAAGTACTGCGTCTGGCCCTTCTGCGCGACGACGGCGGGCAGCGCCAGCGTGTCGCCCTGGTACTTCAGAGGCGACTGCACCACGCCCAGCGAGTAGCCCCACAGCTTGAAGTCGCGCAGCGTCACCTGCCCGTCCACCTGCACCCCGGCCCCGGGGCCCCAGATGCGCGCCTTTATGGTGCCCACGCCGGACCACGGCAGCTCAGCGATGGCGCCGAAGTCCGAGAGGTCGACCTGCTCGGACTCCACGTCGATGTCGAGGAAGCGCGCCATGTCGTAGTTGAGCGCCACCCGCCCGGTGACGCGCGTCGCGGCCTGCGGCCCCACGCGGATCCGCACCTCGTCGAACGTCACGCCCTCGCCCGACACCCCGAGGCGGAAGGAGCCGGCCGACTGCCGGAACTGGAGGATGGTGAGGCCCGCGCTCTTCGGCGCGTCCCACGCGTGGGCCGCCAGCACGAAGGGGCCGGTGGCGAAGTCGATGTCGCCCGACAGCGCCGGCACCGGCAGCAGCCGGCCCGACACCGTGCCCTTCACCGACGCGGGGAACTCGACCCACGAGCCGGGCACGCCGGCGCGCTCCATGATCCGCGCGAACGAGGCGTCGCGCGTCTCCACCTTCGCCTTGACGGGCAGCCCTTCCTTCAACGCCAGCTCGCCCGAGACGCGCACCTCGCCGTCGCCCGAGGTGGCGAGGAACTCGTCGATCAACACCGTCTGCCCGGACCACGAGCCCTTCAGCGAGAAGTCCCCCGGGTGGAAGCGGCCGAGGCCCAGCTGCGAGGCCTGCAGCTCCGCGCGCACCACCGGTGCGTCGACGCGGCCCATCACCGAAGCGTGGGCCACCACCTGCCCCGACGGCTCCGGCACCGCCACGCCGAGCCTCGGCAGCGCGTCGAGCGGCACCCACGCCTGCGCGCTCAGCGCCAGCACCGGCAGCGCGTCACACAGCGACTCGACCCGCCCGGTCGCCGACAGCGACACGCCCTCGACGTTCGCGTCGAGCCGCCGCAGCTCGAGCGCCCGCCCCTCGAGATCCGCCGTGGCGTCCAGCTGCAGGCGACCCGCCGTGATGACGCGCCCGGGCAGGGTGACGCTGCCCGAGCGCACCTGCACGTCGAGGTCGGCCGAGCGTCGCCCGAGCGAGCCCTGCACGTCGACCCCTTCGAGCTGCGCGACCTGCCCGCCCGCCAACGTCAGCTTCACGCTGCCCTGCTCGACGCGCAGCTTGCCGACCCGCACGCGCCGCAGCGCGTCCAGCGGGCACCCCTCGGCGCGCGGCCCGCCCCCGCCCTCCACCGGCACGTCCACCCGGGGACGCACGAGGGCGATCTCCTGCAGCGACACGTAGCCGGGGAACAGGCCCCGCAACGACACCTCAGCCTCGTCGGCGGCCGCCAGCGGCGTCGCCGCGCCCGGCTTCGACACCGCGACGCGCTCCAGCACCACGCCGAGCCCCAGGGGCTCCAGCTGGCACCGGCCGATGCTCACGTCGAGGCCGAGCAGCGCCGGCAGCCGCTCCCGCAGCTCGCCGCAGACCAGCTCGCCGGCGCGATCGGTGCGCAGCAGCAACACGAGCCCAGCGACGCCCAGCGCCACGACCCCGAGGGCCCTGCGCCATCTGCGCCGCGGCTCGATCACGGCGGCTCCTCCGAGTGAAAACGCTCACCCGCGACTACAGCTTCCCGAGACCCTCGAGGTAGCGATCGATCTCCGCGAGATCGACGCCCGCCTTCGGCTTCACGGCCGTCCCCGTGGGCGCGGACGGAGCCGGAGCAGGCGGCGGGCCCGACCCTCGCGCGGGCTCGCTCCCCGAATCGGCGACGGGCGCGGCCACGGGCTCCGGGCCGACCGCCACCGGCTCACGACGCGACACGCTGCTGGGCGCCGCCCGGTACGGCGCGTGGACCGGCGTGATGGCCGGCGCCGGAGGCACCGGGGCCGCCGGCGGCGGGACGACCGGGCTGAAGGTGGGCGGCGCGGCGCTGGGCGCCCCAGCGACGGCGCTCGCCGGCCCGACCGCGGGGAGCGCCGACGCCACCGCCGGGATCGCTGGAGCGACCGCGGAGCTCGTCGGGGCGACTGCGGGAATCGCCGGGGCGACCGAGGGAATCGCAGCGGGCGCGGGGGCCGCCACGGGCGTCGGCCGCCCGCTCTCGAGGCCCAGGTTCTCGGCGATCTGGTCGATGAGCCCGCCGGAGATCTCGCCGGCGCGGGCGAGGAACCCCTCGAAGAGCGCGTTGTCGCACAGCGTGTTGATGACGCGCGGCGTGCCGCCCGACCGCCGGTGCACCGCGTGGATCGCGTCGGGGGCGAACGGCATCTTCGCGCTGCCTGCCAGCCGCAGCCGGTGCTTGATGTACGCCTCCGTCGAGTCGGCGCTGAAGGGCTCGAGCCGGTAGCGCATCGCCACGCGCTGCGCGAGCGGCGGGTCCAGCTTCAGGTTCTGCTCGATCTCGGGCAGCCCGAAGAAGACGAAGCTGATCAGCTTGCGCTCGGGCACCTCGAGGTTGAGCAGCCCGCGGAACTCCTCCATCAGCTCGCGGGTCTCGAGCATCTGCGCCTCGTCGATCAACACGACGGCCTTGCGTCCCTGCTCGTAGATCTGCAGCAGCCGCTGGTAGAGCTGCGAGAGCAGCGCCAGCTTCTCCTGCGCCGGGTTCTCCACGCCGAGCTGCAGCGCGATGCGCTTGAGCAGCCAGCTCGCGGTGATGCCCGAGTGGATGATGACGAGCAGCGCGGCCTCGTACTCCTCCTCGGGCAGCGAATCGAGCAGCCGCCGCGCCAGCGTCGTCTTCCCCGCGCCAATGTCGCCCACCAGCACCGCGAGGCCCTTCATCGAGCTCGCGGCGTAGAGCAGCCGCGTCAACGCCTGCTGGTGCTGCGGCGCGTTGTAATAGAACCGGCTCACCGGCGCGTTGCTGAACGGTTCCGAGGTGAGGCCGAAGTACTCCAGGTAACTCATGGCGCCTTACACGTAGCCGACCTTGCGCGCGGGCCGGCCTCCCGACGGTGGGCGGCCGCCACCCGACGGCGGCTGCGGAGGAACGTCGTCTTCGGGCGCGGCGATCGCCGACAGCCGCTCCACGTGCGCAGCGACATCCCGGAAGTTCTCGTCGAGCTTCTGCACCCGCAGGTATTGCCCCAACGCCTTGCCGGCGGCGCCCGCGCCCTCGTAGGCGCTCGCGAGATCGTACCGGAGCGCCTTCTCGGTATCGCCCGTGGCGTGCTCGGACGTGAGCGCCTGGGCGAAGGAGTCCACCGCCTGCTGGAAGTCGCCCTTCATCACCAGGAGCAGGCCCATCATCGACAGGCAGTCGATTTCCTTGCGCTTGCCGACACAGCCCTTGCGCGCGATGGAGAACTCGCTCACCGCGTCGTCGATGAGGCCCATCTCCTTGTAGGCCACGCCGAGATCGTAGTGGGTGTCGACGTCCTCCGGCTTGACCACCTTCTCGAGGCCCTTCTTGAACTCGGCGAACACCTCTTCGACGGACACCTGGTAGTCGTCGCCGCCCGCGCCCAGGTCTGGAGGCGCCGCCTCGGCGGCGTAGTCGCCCAGCTCGTCCGCCAGCTCCTGCGCGAGGTCGAACGCGTCGCGCCCCGCGCCATCGGTGGGCACCGCCGCGACCATGGTCGCTTCGCCGACGCCCTGGCCCGCCGCGCCGCCGGCCTCGGCCTGCTCGAGCTGCGCCATGAGCGCGGCCGCCCGCTGGTGCTCCGGGTAGGCGATGAGGATCGTCTCGAGGATCTCCCGCGCCTCGCCGTACAGCCCCTGCTCGATGAAGAAGGTCTCCTCCGACGCGGTCTCCTCCTCGGGCGGCGCCTCCACGGGCTCCTCGACGGGCGGGGCGGCCACGGCGTCGGGGTTCGCGTCGGCCCAGCTCGGCTCGCCGACGTCGGGGTTGGCGTCAGCCCAGTCCGTCTCGCCTCGCGGCTCGGCCGCGGGGATCTCCGGCGCCTCGTTGACGCCGGTGGTGGGCTCGCGATCGCCGGCGTCGTCGAACTCAGACGCGGCCGCCGCGGGCTGGCTCCAGGCGGGCTCCTCCACGGGCAGCGGGGTCTCGATGCTCGCGGGCTGGGCCCGGCGCGCCGCCATCGGCGACTGCACGCCGGCCGTGGTCTTGAGCATCGACGGATCGAGGCGGGGCGACACGCGCGTGGGCGCCTCGTGCTCGTCGTCGCCCAGCCCTGGCGCGTCGAACTGGTAGCCGGGCGCCGTGGTGGCGGGAATCGCCTGGGGAATGCCGGTGCCGCCGGTGGGGACGTCGTCGTCGCCCGCCAGCGCGAACTCGCCGGTCGACGGCTCGGGCGCACCGTACTCCTGCTCGAAGTTCGAGACGACCTGCTCGCCCGCCTCCGCTTCCTCGTAGGCCACGGGCGGCGGCTCGACCTCGACCTCCGCGGCCGCCGCGGCGTCGGCGGGGGTGAGCGCCAGCTCGTCGTCCGCCGCCATCGTCGCGGACTCGATGGGCTCGTCCGCCGTCACCACCGAGACCTCGGCGGAGATGACCTCGTCCGCCTCGTCGGCGACGATCACCTCGTCGTCCGACGAGTCGACGAGGATCGCGTCGTCGGCCGCCGGCTCTTCCAGCGCGGGCTGCGCCGCCGTCGCGCCCGACACCCGCAGCGCCGACACGAAGACCGGCACCTCCGGGTGCCCGGGGTTCTGCTGGAGGATCGCCGCGAGGTACGGCTGGGCGCGCTGCGCGTCGCCCGAGCGCGTGTGCAGCCGCAGCACGTTGAGCAGCTGCTCGAACGCCTGCGCGTGGTTGTTCGACGCGACGTAGATGGCGTACGCCTTCTCGTGCGCGTCGATGTTCTCGGGCTCGGCGGCGAACACCTTGCGCAGGTGCTCGAGCGCTTTGTCGTGCAGCCCGTACTTCACGTAGACGTCGGTCTCCGTGAGCAGCTTGCTGATGTTGTCCGACTTCGGCCGGGCCGCCGCAGCGGGCGAAGGCGCGGGCACGTGCGCGGCCTGCGCGGCGGTCGCGGCGGTGTGCGAGGCCGCCGAGTACGCGGCGTGCGCGCCGGAGGTGGGCATCGGCGGCGCCGGCGGCGGGGCGAGCGCGGCCTGCCGGGCCTGCCAGTCGGCGTCGTTGGGATCGAGCTGCCCCACCTGCGCCCAGATCGCCTCGGCCTCGCCCGCCTGCCCGCGGTCCTCGTAGGCGCGCGCGAGCTCCTTGTAGACGCTCAGCGTCTTCGACGTCTGGCCCAGCCCCTGGAAGGCCACGGCCAGCAGGCGCAGGGTCTCGATGTCGCGGCTGTCGGCCTTGAAGCACACCTGCAGCTTCGCCAGCGCGCGCTTCTGGTCGTTGCGCTGCAGGTACAGCTCCGCGAGCTCCCGCGCGAGGCCCAGGTTGTTCGGGTCCATCGCCGACAGGCGCTCGGCCACGCGGAGGTAGTCGTCGATGCGGTTGTTGCGCTTGAGGTGCTCGGCGGCGCGCGAGAACTCGCTCATCGCCTCGGCGTTCAGCCCTTCGCGCACGTAGAGATCGGCCAGCTTCACCCGCGACGCGACGTTGTCGGGGTCGAGGTCGACCATCTTCTTCAAGACCTCGAGGCTCGCGCGCGTGTCGCCCTGCTTGTCGTAGTGGTTGGCGACGATCTGGTAGTACGCCATCGCCTCGCCGAGCAGCTGCAGGTGCTGGTGCAGCTCGGCGAGCTTGATGTTGATGTCGATGAGGTTGGGGTCGAGCTTGAGGACCTGCTTGTAGAGCGCGACCGCCTTCAGGAAGAAGCCGTCGGTCGTGTAGCTCTCGGCGACGCGCGTGAAGTACTGCGCCGCCTGCACCGGGTCGTTCTTCTTCTGGTACAGCTCTCCCATCTTCTGGAGGATCCGAACGTCCTTCGGATCAGCGTCCAGGATCTTCTGGTACTCCTTGATCGCCTTGTCGTAGGCCCCCTTGGCGACGAGCTTCGCGGCGGCCTCGATGATCTTGTTCTTGTCCAAGGAAGCGGAACGACAGGGGTTTTGCGTGACGAAACGACGACGGGAGGCCGTCGACGCTAGCAGAGCGACACCATCGGTCCAAGAAGCTTGCTCAGGGGCCCCGTCATCCGAATGGGGGGCGGCCCCGGGCCCGCGTCAAGGCGTCTCTTCGATGGCCTTCTTCAGCCGCTGGGTGCCCGTCTCGGACGCGTGCATGCGCTCGACAAAGCGGGTGTCGTAGTCGCCGCGCAAGAAGCTGTCTTCCTGCAGGGCGGCGCGGTGGAACGGGATGTTGGTGCGAATGCCCTGGATCACGTACTCGCCCAGCGCCCGCTGCATGCGCGCGATGGCCTGCGCCCGGTCGTCGGCGGTGACGATCAGCTTCGCCACCAGCGAGTCATAGTGAGGTGGGATGCTGTAGTTCTCATACGCGGCGGAGTCGACGCGCACGCCCAGGCCGCCGGGCGGGTTGTAGCCGGTGATCTTTCCCGGCCACGGCGCGAAGGTGACGGGATCCTCGGCGTTGACGCGGCACTCGATCGACGCGCCCTTGAGCTTCACGTCGGACTGCGAGAACCACAGCTTCTCGCCGGCGGCGAGCCGCAGCTGCGTGCGGAGCAGGTCGATGCCCGTCACCTGCTCGGTCACCGGGTGCTCGACCTGCACGCGGGTGTTCATCTCCATGAAGTAGAAGCGGCCCTTCTCATCCATCAGGTACTCGATGGTGCCGAGGTTGGAGTAGCCGATCTGCTGCATGGCCTCGACGGACACGCGGCCCATCTCGGCGCGCAGCTCCGGGCTGACGCCGGCCGACGGGCTCTCCTCGATGAGCTTCTGGTGGCGCCGCTGCACGCTGCACTCGCGCTCGTACAGGTGCACCACGTTGCCGTGGAGGTCGCCGACGATCTGGATCTCGATGTGGCGCGGCTTCTCCACGTACCGCTCGAGGTACATGTCGCCGTTCGAGAACGCCGCCACCGCCTCCGCCGACGCCGTGGCGAACGCCTGGGCCAGCGCGCGCGGCTCGCGGACGATCTTCATGCCGCGCCCGCCGCCGCCCGCCGCCGCCTTCAGGATGACGGGGAAGCCGACCTCCTTCGCGATCTCCTCGGCCTCCTCGGCGCTCTTCAGCACGCCCGGTGAGCCCGGCAACAGCGGCAGCCCCGCCGCCTTCGCCGCGTCGCGCGCCCGCACCTTGTTCCCCATCAGCCGGATGTGCTCCGGCTTGGGGCCGATGAAGGTGATCTGGCACTTCTTGCAGACCTCGGCGAACTCCGCGTTCTCCGACAGGAAGCCGTAGCCCGGGTGGATCGCGTCGGCGCGGGTGATCTCCGCGGCCGACAGCAGCGCCGGCACGTTCAGGTAGCTCTCGCGCGACGGCGGCGGGCCGATGCACACCGACTCGTCGGCGAAGCGCACGTGCAGCGCGTTGGCGTCGGCGGTGGAGTGCACCGCCACGGTGGCGATGCCCAGCTCCTTGCACGCGCGGATGACCCGCAGGGCGATCTCCCCGCGGTTCGCGATCAGCACCTTCTTGAACACGGTGGCCTCCGAAGGGCGCTCAGGCGGGGCGGGTCGTCAGGCCGGCTCGATGCGGAACAGCGGCTGGCCGAACTCGACGGGCTGGGCGTTCTGCACGAGCACCTCGGCCACCTTGCCGGCGACCTCGGACTCGATCTCGTTCATCAGCTTCATCGCCTCGATGATGCAGAGCACCTGGCCCTTCCGCACCGACGCGCCCACCTCGACGAAGGCCGGCTGATCGGGCGCGGGCGAGCGGTAGAACGTGCCGACGAAGGGCGAGCTGATGACGTGTCCCTTCTTGTCCGCCGCCTCGGCGACCGGCGCGCGCGTCGGCGCCGACGGCTTCGGCTTGAGCTCGGCCGAAGGCGACCCCACCGGCGCGGGCACCGACGGCGCCACCGTCACCGCGGCGGGGCCACCCGACGCCATCGGCGAGACGTGGTGCACCACCTGGGGCGGCGGGCCGCGGCGAATCGACAGCCGCTCCTTGCCGTTGGTCCACACCAGGCGGGTGACCTCGCTGGCCTCGAGCACCTCGACGATCTGCCGGAGGGCCTCGACGTCCAACGTCGTGCCTTCGCCGCCTGCCTTCTTCCCGTTCTTGCCGGCCGCCATGGTCTGGTCCGTCAGCCCCCGACGGCGACGCGGGTCAGGTACTTGCCGTCGCGCGTGTCGATCTTGAGCACGTCACCTTCGTTGATGAACAGCGGCACGTTCACCTGGTAGCCGGTCTCGAGGATCGCCGGCTTGGTGGCGCCGGACACGGTGTCGCCGCGCACGCCGGGATCGCACTTGGTCACCTTCAGCTCGACCGAGTTGGGCAGCGTCACGCCGATCGCCTTGCCGTTGTAGAACATCACCGCGCAGTCGGTGTTCTCCTTGAGGAAGTTCTTGGCCTCGCCCAGCACCGCCTCGGAGACGAACGTCTGCTCGAACGTCTTCTTCTCCATGAAGTGGAACTCGTCGCCCTGGGCGTAGAGGAACTGCATGTCCTTCTCCTCGATGTCCGGGCGGCCCACCTTCTCGCCGGACTTCAGCGTCGGCTGCAGCACCCGGCCGTTGAGGAGGTTCTTGATCGACGTGCGGACGAAGGCCGAACCCTTGCCCGGCTTGACGTGCTGGAAGTCGAGGATCTCGTACGGTTCTCCGTCGTACTCGATCTTGAGGCCCTTCCTGAATTCAGACGTGTCGTAGACGCCAGCCATGGGTACGCCCTTCTCGTATGAGGGAAAGTGGCGCGCTCTCTACCTGCCGCCCCCGGGCGGGGCAAGCGCCGAAGCGCAGTCCACCAGAAACGCGAAACGCGCCGGCCCCGAGTTGGGACGCGGCGCGTCAGGACGCTCGGAGCGCCGGCTGCGCGTTACAGCTCCTTCCCCACCTCGCCGGCCTTCACGCGCAGCACGTAGCGGCCCTTGCCGTAGTTGCCCGACGGCAACAGGCCCAGCACCAGGAAGTACTCGGGGGTCACCATGCGCATCAGCGTGATGACCTTCTCGGTGTTGACCGACAGCTCGGCCACCTTGCCAGTCTTCAGCGTCTCGGCGGTGTTCTTGAGCTGCGAGAGCAGGTTCGCGAACTCGACCCACGCGTTGCTCAGCTCGAGGCCCGCGGCCGCGTCGGCCGTCGTGTCGGACTGGTACGTCTCGACCGCGATGCCGTCGAAGCCCATCACGCTGCAGGCGATGGCCCCGTCGACCTGGGTGACGATGCTCTTGAGGTGCTCGGAGAAGGACATGGGCCGTCAGGGAGGGCAGCCGGGCGAGCCCGCGACCAGCTGGTCGCAGCACACCACCGGGGGGACGAGCGTCGACTGGCCCGGGTACAGGCAGGTGGCGGGATCCGGCTGCTGGAAGCCGCGCATGCACGTCGCGGGGTCCGAGGCGATGACGCGGAGCGGGTAGACCAGCGCGCCCGTCGTCACCGACGCGCGATCGCCGCTCATGTAGCCGCGGCCTTCCACCGACACGAGCAGCTCCACCTCGTCGCCCGGGGCCACCTTCGCCGTGAGCTCGTCCGCCACCTGCGGGCTGATCAGGTTCAGCTGGGTTTGGATGATGCCATCGGCGTTGAACGGGAGCGCGCGCGAGTACTGCGCCGAGCTCAGCTGCAGGCCCAACGACGTCGGCTTCGCCGAATACGACAGGACGAGCCGGTCGAGGATCGGATGGTTGCGGTTCTCCGGCTCGAGCACCGTCTCGCCGACCCTGTACTCACCGGTCCGGAACTGGTCCCCACCGGTGATCTCCATGCCCACCTGGAAGTAGGGGTTCCCCGGGGCGATGTCGAGCGTGCCGCCGCTGGTGAAGATGTCCTGGTTGTTCTGGGGCAGCACGCACCCCGGCTCGAGAGGCAGGAACCTGGAGATGCGCAAGGGCGTCGGGTTAGGCGCACAGCCCAACAACCACGCGAGGGTGCTGATCGACAGGAGCCTGATGACAGTTCGCATGGCGGGCCTCACGGGTTCTGCGCCACGGCGGCCTTGTTGAGGATCCGTGGCGTGATGAAGATAAGGAGTTCGTTCTTGTTCTCGAGCTCGCGGTAGTTGCGGAAGAAGAAGCCCAGCACGGGGATCTTGCTGAGGAACGGCAGACCCGACGTGTTCGACGAGCCGGAGCGCACGTAGATGCCGCCGATCACCGTCGTCTCGCCGTCCTTCACGAGCACGTTGGTGTTGGCTTCCTTGCGCGAGATGCCCGGCTGACCGTTCGCGCCGGTGTTCGACGGGTCCGGCTGGTTGTTCTGCGCGCGGATCTCCATGAGCACGCTGCCGTCCTGGGTGATGTGCGGCGTCACCTCGAGCGACAGGCGGGCCTCGACGAACTGCGTGTTCGCGCCGGCCGCCGACACCTGGCTGAACGGAATCGACACGCCCTGGCTGATGCGCGCCGTGGCGTTGTCGAGCGTCGTGATGCGCGGCGCCGAGATCGTCTTGATCGAGCCCTGGCTCTCGAGCGCGCTGAGGCGGAGGTTCAACTGCACCGCGCCGCCGGCCGAGCCGAACGCGAAGCCGATGATGCCGCCGTTGCCTTCACCCGCGCCGACCGGGAGGCTGACCGCGTAGTTCGCCGGGGTGCCGGTGCCCGTCGTCGCCTGGCTCACCACGCCGCCGGTGACCGCCACCGAGCTGGGGAAGACGAGGCCCGTCGGGTTGCCCGTCGCCGCCGACATCACCCCCTGGCCGCCCCACTGCACGCCGATTTCACGAGCGAAGCGGGTGCTGGCCTCGACGATGCGGCTCTCGATGAGCACCTGCGGCGTCTGCAGATCGAGGCTCGTCACCAGCGAGCGGATCTTGCCCATGTTCTCCGGCAGGTCGCGCACGATGAGGGTGTTGGTGCGCTCGTCCACGGTGACGTTGCCGCGCTCGGTGAGGACCTCCTTCACGCGGGCGCTCATGTTGCCCGCGGTCGCGTAGTTCACCGGGATCAGGGCCACCGTCAGGTCGCGCAGCAGGCGCTGGTTCTTCTTGCGCTCGGCGCGGCTCTTCGCTTCGTCCTCCAGCTTGCCCAGCGGCGCCACGCGGATGATGTTGCCGAACTCTTCCTTGCCCAAGCTCTTCGAGCGGAGGATGAGGTCGAGCGCCTGGTCCCACGGCACGTTGCGCAGGCGAATGGTGATCTTCCCGCTCACGTCGTCGGCGACCACGATGTTCTTCTTCGAGATCTCCGCGATGATGCGCAGCAGGTTGTGAATGTCGATGTCCTTGAACTCGAAGGACACCCGCTTGCCCACGTAGCCGCGGCGCTGCTGCGGCGCGCCCTCCTCGGCCAGCTCGTTCGCCTCGGTGGAGAAGCCGGCGGACTCGGTCTCGGCCACGGCGGACTCGGTGAAGCCCTTCTTCGTGAAGCGCCAGGTCAGCGAGCCGGGCCGCTGGGTGACGACCTGGTCGAGCGCCTCGCCGCCCGCGACCACCAGGCGCACGCGCGGCGCAGCGCCGGGCACCGAGAAGACGCTGACCATCTTCACCGGGGTGTCCAGCGCGCTGGTGTCGAAGCTGCGCTCGAGCTGGTGCGCGATGCGCGTGACGTCGAGGTTCAGCACCGCGCTCTTCGCGTCGGGGCGCTCGACCGAGTACCGCGGCGCGCCCTTGAGCTTCAGCTCGACCGTGCCGCCCCCCTCCGCCTCGCGGAAGGACACGTCGGTCACCTCGGCCTGCGCCGACGCGAGCATCGGCTTCGTCTCGGGCTGGGGCTCGGCGACGACCGACTCCCCGTCGATCTCCACCACGGCCTCGTCGACCGCGGGCTCGGCCCTGGCGGTCGCCGCAGGCTTCTGGAACCACACCTCGAGGCCGTCGGCGCGCCGCCGGACGTTGAAGGGCGCCGAGCGCTCGAACTCCACCACCACGCGCACCTTGTCCTCGTGCGCGCCGAGGCGCACGTCCTTGACGTTGGCAAGCTGGGCGCGCGGCGGCTTCGGCGTGCCCTTGATCCCCGAGAGATCGATCGCCAGGCGCGGCGGATCCGCCAGCTCGATGACCTCGAAGCGCCCCACCTCGCCGTCCGTCGCCAGCTTGAGGCCGCCATGGCTGAAGGACACGGCCTTCAAGCGGTGCGCCGGGTTCTTCACCGGCTTCTCGTCGACGCGCGAGGCGACGATCGTCTCACCGGGCACCGCGGCCGGAGCGGGCGCCGACGCGACGGCGGGCGCGGCGTCGACCTCGGCGGGCGCGACCGGCGCAGGCGTCGCGGCGGCCACGGGCGCCGACGTGCCGGCGGCCTCGATGGAGATGACCAGCTCGTTGCCCGTGGCGCGGACGTCGTACTTGCGCGCGCCGGACAACCCGAGCAGCAGGCGGCCGACCTCCGAGCGCTCGTCCGAGAACTGCGACGCGACGACGCCCGTCACCGGGCCCGCGCCCTCGTGGTGCCCCTTGATCGCCACCACCGACGCCTGGGTGACGTCGACGACGAGGCGGTCCGGGTCGTTCAGCCGGAAGACGTTGAAGACCGGCGGCTGCGCGCACGCGACGCGCACGTCGACCCCGCCCGACCTCGGCGTGACGCTGACGGCCTTCAGCTCGTTGGTGGGGCCCGCGGCCTGCGCCACGGCAGAGAGGAGCCCGGTGAGGAGCAGGGCGGCCTTCATGGTGTGGTTCTCCTTCTTCATCGTTCCCTCGTGCGCCCGCGTCATTGGTAGTCCTTCCCCTGCATGAGCTCGAGGACAGGAGCCGATTTGGAGTCTGCCTTCACGCACATGTTGTCCTTGTTGGGCTGCGCCTTGCCGTCGGGACCGGACACGAAGGAGGTCACGACGATGCAGTCGCGGAGGATCTGCGTCACCTTGCCGCCCTGGCGGCCGATCTTGGTGTTGCGCCGCACCATGTGGCCGACGCCGGTCTTGTCTTCGACCATCGCGAGCGGGTTCGCGTCACCGCTGACGACCGCGACCACGGTCAGGTCGTTCAAGTCGAACCGGCACAGGGGCTCGGAGCAGACCTCGGTCTCGGTGCGCTCCTCGGGGCGGCGGCTCCCTCCCGTCTCCATGTAGAGGCCACGGAACGGGTCGCGCTTGCCGACCGGGTTGTACATGTACTGCGTGGCGGCGGCCGTCGGCGCAGCCGCCTCGACGGCCTTCGCCGCCGGCTTCTGCGCGACGGGGCGCGCAGCCGTGGGCGCCTGCGCGGCCTGGTCGCCGCACGCGGCCACCGCCAACGCGAGGGCGCCCAGGGCGAGCGCGCGGATCGAGAAAAGACGCTTCACTGCTGCGCGCCTCCCTTCTTCGCTGCCTTGCCCTCGCTGAAACGGAAGGTCGTCGCGAGGAACTCCGAGTTCAGGATCACCTTGTCGTTGCGCAGCGTCGGCGCCGTCAGGCGGATGTTGTTGACGTTGACGATGCGCCGCATGTTGGCGATCTCCTGCAGGAACATGGCGATCTCGTGGTAGTTCCCCGAGACGGCCACGTTGATGGGGATCTTCGCGTAGAAGCCCTCCGAGGCCTCCGAGCCCGGGGTGACCTTGGCGATCTCGAGGCCCGACTTCTTGCCCACGTCATTGAGCTGCGCCAGCAGCTCCTCGATGTCCTTGCGCTCGGGCAGCTCGGTCAGCGCCTCCTGCAGCCGCTGCTCGAGCGCGTCCATCTCGCGGCGGCGCTCGTTGAGGTTGTCGGCGATCGCCTGCTTCTCGGCCAGGGTCCGGTCGGCCGAGTCCTGTTGCGACTTCACTGACTCGATCGCGGCCTGCAGGTCGGTAATCAGCAGGAAGTAGCACCCCGCGGTGACCAGCACGGCCACTCCCAGCACGATCCCGGCCTTCACCGGCGTCGCGAGCTTGTTGACCTTCTCGATCAGTTGTTCCATGGCGCGGCCTCAGATCGCGTAGTTGACCGCGAGGGACATCTCGAACCGGACGACGCGCGCGTTGCGAGCCGCCGCCGAGCCCGACGACGCCGGCGAGGCGGCCTCGGTGCTCTTGAGCTCGATGTTGGTGAAGAAGTGCGCGATCTCGGCGCCCGTGAAGTCCTCGATGGCCCCGTCGGCGCTCATCATCTCCACGCGGGCCGCCGAGCCGTCGCGCTTGAGCTCCACCACGCGCCCCATGCCCTTCGGCGTCCACACCACGTTGTTCAGCCCGCGCATGAACTCGGACACGTCCTCGAAGCTGTCCGCGTTGCCGGTGAGCTTCACCGCCCCGCCCTTCTCCTCGAAGTCGGTGACCCACACCTTCTTGGGAATGCAGGTGGACAGGGCGTCGAGCAGCTTCACCGGGCCGCCGCGCTGCTTGCGCAGCTTGTCGAGCACCGTCAGCTTGTCCTCGACTTCCTTCTTGCGCTTGTTGAGGTTGTTCACCTCGCCGATCACCTTCTCGAGCTGGGCGATGCGCGCGTTGGTGTCGTCCAGCTTTCGCTGCCGGTCGGAGCGCTCGCTGTCGAGCGACGTGTACCAGTAGCCGTTGCCGATGAGCGTGATGAGCAGAATGCCCACCAGCGCCACGATGTACTGGCGCCCGGCCTCTCGCTTCTGCACCTGCCGCACGGGCAGGAGGTTGATGCGGATCATCATGGCGGTCCGAGGCCTCCTAGCCGAGCTTGTCGCCGGGCTTGCGCAGCGCGAGCCCCACGGCCACCGCGGCCTGGGGCGCCACGTCCATGATGAACGCGGGGTCGAACTTGCGGTTGTCGATCTCGATGCGCTTGAACGGGTTCAGGATCTCCACCGGCACGCCGACGCGCGACTCGATGGTCTTGAACAGCGCCGGCACCTTCGCCGTGCCGCCCGACAGGAAGACCTTGGAGAAGTTCGCGTCGGCCGCGGTGCCCGCGTAGAAGTCGAGCGAGCGCTGGATCTCGCCGGCCACCTGCTCGGCGACCTGGCCCATCACCTTCTCGACTTCCTGGGGCACGACCGCGTCGGCGTCGCCGCGGCCACCGCCGACCTTGAGCGCCTCGGCCTCTTCGTACGACACCGAGAGCTGCTTCTGGATCTCCTCGGTGAACTGGTTGCCGCCGATGGTCACGTCGCGGGTGAAGGTGGTCGCCCCGCCGGACACGATATTGATGTTCACCACCGCGGCGCCCGCGTTGATGAGCACGATCGTCTCGGACTCGGGCAGCTCGTAGTTCGCGGTGAAGCAGTTCTGCACCGCGAAGGCGTCGACGTCGACCACCACCGGCACGAGCCCCGCCTCGCTGACCACGGTGGTGTAGTCGTTGATCATGTCCTTCTTCGCCGCGACGAGCAGCACGTCCATCTGCCCGGTCGCGTCGTTGGCGTCAGGCTTCAAGATCTGCGTGTCGAGGTTCACGTCCTTGATGTCGAACGGAATGTGCTGCTCCGCCTCCCACTGGATCGCCTCGTCGAGCTCGTCGGGCGACATGCGGGGCATCGAGATCTTCTTGATGATCACCGAGTGGCCGCTGACGCCGATCGCCACTTCCTTCTGCTTGATCCGCAGCTCGCCGAGCAGCTCCTGGATCGCCTGGACGATGGCGGTGGAGTTCATCAGCGCGCCGTCGACGATCGCCTCCGGCGGCAGCGGCTTCATCCCGAAGCTCTGCAGCGAGTAGACGACCTCGCCGCGCCGCCGCGCCTCCTTCAGCTGAATGAGCTTCACACCGGATGATCCGATGTCGAGCCCCAGCGCCAGTTTGCCCTTCGCCATCGCGTGCTGCTCCTTCCCTCGCCAGCAGTGAGCCTACGGCCCTTCCGCCGAACCGCGAAAAAATTGGCCCCGCTAGTCGTCGAAGACCTGGTCCTTCTCGGAAACCTTGAGCCCCAGCGCGAGAATGATCTTCCGCTTCGTGTCCAGCCGACACGGGCTGCCCTTCTCCACGCGATCGATCGTGAGCACCGACAGGCCCGACCGACGCGCGAGCTCCGCCTTCGACAGCAGCCGCTCCTCGCGGAGCTGCTGCACGCGATTCCTCTTGTCGTCCTCGCTCATCGGATCAAAATCGTCCCTCTCCCCGCTGGCCCTGTCAACTGGAGTGATCGCTCTTTGAGCACATAATTATATGTCAAAGATATGTAGTTATACGACCGCCAGTGGGTGCGACGTGTCGTACCCCAAGGGGTGGTGGATCAGCCCGACGTGCACCGGTCAGCCTTCGCCGGGGCCCTTCTCACCTTCGGCGTCGGCGTCGATGCCGTAGTCCTTCAGCTTGTAGAGCAGCGCGCGGTGGCTGATCTCGAGGAGCTCGGCGGCGCGGGTGCGGTTGCCGCGGGTGCGGCGCAGCGCCGCGCGAATGAAGCGCTCCTCGAGGGCGCTCATCGCGCGCTTGAGCGAGAACTGCATCGCCTCGGGCGCGGGGAGCTCGAGGCCGGCCGGCGCGGAGGCGCTGGGCGCGGCGCGGGCGGTCCACACCTTCTCGGGGAGGTTCTCGGGCAGCACCACGCGGCCGTCGGCCAGCAACACGGCGCGCTCGACGGCGTTCTCGAGCTCGCGCACGTTGCCCGGCCAGCTGTACGCGGTGAGCAGGCCCTGCGCCTCGGCGCTGAAGGCCTCGACTTGCGGCTCGCGGTTGAACTCCCGGTTGAAGCGCGCGAGGAAGTGCGCGGCCAGGGCGAGCACGTCGTCCTTCCGCTCGCGCAGCGGCGGTACGCGCAGGGGCACGACGTTCAAGCGGAAGTAGAGATCCTCACGGAACTCGCCCTTCTCCACCAGGCGCGCGAGGTCGCGCAGCGTCGCCGCCACCACCCGCACGTCCACCTTCTCGGCGCGCGACTCGCCGACGGGCCGCACTTCGCCTTCCTGCAGCACGCGCAGGAGCTTCACCTGCGCGGCCATGGGCAGCTCGCCCACCTCGTCGAGGAAGATGGTGCCGCCGTCGGCCTCCGAGAAGAGGCCGCGCCGGGCCTGCCGCGCGTCGGTGAAGGCGCCCCGGGCGTGGCCGAACAGCTCGGACTCGATGAGCCCCGCCGGGATCGCGCCGCAGTTGACGGTGATGAACGGCTCCTGCGCGCGCGGCGACAGCTCGTGAATGGCGCGGGCCACCAGCTCCTTGCCAGTGCCCGACTCGCCGGCGATCAGCACCGTCGTGGACACCGGCGCCACCCGCGCCAGCTGCCGCTTGAGCGCCGCCATCGGCTCGCTGCTGCCCAGCAGGCGATCGAGCGGGCTTGCGGTCTCGGCCTGGCCACGCAGGCGCCGGTTCTCGCGCACGAGCCGCTGGCGCTCCTCGGCCTTCTTGAGGACGAAGACGATCTCCTCGGGCTTGAACGGCTTCTGGATGAAGTCGTACGCGCCGGCGGCGACCGCCTCGAGCGCCTGGTCCTTCGAGCCGTACGCGCTCATCACCAGGAACGTGAGATCGGGGTGGCTGGCCATGGCCGCCTTCAGCAGCGCCAGCCCGTCGAGCTTCGGCATGCGCACGTCCGAGATGACGACGTCGTACTCGCGCGCCGCCAGCTCCTTCATCGCCTCCTCGCCGTCGGCCACGGCGCGCACCTCGTACCCGTGCTCAGACAGCACGAGCGACAGCACGTGGCGAATCGACGCCTCGTCGTCAGCCACCAGCACGGTGCGGAAGGTCGCCATCGGTCCCCATTGTGTGTACCGCGCAAACGGCCGCCGCGCGACTTCAGGGGCGCGGCAGCGTGATGGTGAAGGCCGCCCCGCCGCCCGGCCGATTCGCGGCGTCCAGCGTGCCTTCGAACTGGGCGAGCAGGTGCCGCGACACCGCGAGGCCCAGGCCCGTGCCCTGCCCCGCCGGCTTGGTGGTGAAGAACGGCTCGAACAGCCGCGCCAGCACGTCGGCGGGCAGCCCCGGCCCCTCGTCCTCCACGACGATCCGGCCGACCGTCCCGTCTTCGCCCGCGCGCACCGTCACCTTGCCCTTGCCGCCCATGGCCTGCGCCGCGTTGATGAGCAGGTTCACCAGCACCTGCGACAACGGGCCCGACTCGGCGCGCAGCCACAGCGCCGCGGGAGCCTCCACGGTCACCGTCACGTCGTGAAACTCGCGGCCCGCGGACAACAGCCCGACGCAGCTGTCGACCAGCGGGCGCACGTCGACGGGCTGGGCCTTTCCACGCGACGGCCGGCCGAGCTCGAGCAGCGCGCGGACGATCTGATCGATCCGCTGCACCTCCTTCTCGATGCGATCGACCACGTCGATCAGCTCGGCGTTGCCCTTCGCCCGCATGCGAATGACGGACAGGTACCCGAGGATGCCGGCGAGCGGGTTGCCCACCTCGTGCGCCACGCCCGACGCCAGCTTGCCGACGGTGGCGAGGCGGTCGGCGCCGACGAGCTCGGCCTGCAGCCGCACCAGCTGGCTGTTCGACGCCTTCAGGGTGTCCAGCTGCGCCTGGTTGCGCTCGCGCTCGTCCCGGAGCGCCGCGGCGAGCCGCCGGAGCGAGCGATCGAGCCGCGTGAGCAGCGCGTC
>Ga0272446_1002438_pt1 | contig 25355 bp, 24 predicted proteins | sample YNPCB0061_FD_194587 | JGI IMG/M metagenome (GOLD analysis project Ga0272446, IMG submission 194587) | Hot spring microbial mat communities from Yellowstone National Park, WY, United States - YNP-CB-006-1 | ecosystem: Environmental > Aquatic > Thermal springs > Hot (42-90C) > Sediment | place...
GGCTTGGACGGCAAGCGGCTCCTGAAGGAGTGGGGATTTACCGGAGGCATCGACAACGCCGGCAAGCACGACGCCATCCGCAGCGGAGCCGTCTCGCCGAAGGACCCTTACATGGCTTACTTGCACAAGCGAAGCCTGGCCGCAGCGCACGTCGCGGATTTCAAAAAGCGCAAGGATTATTCGGCCACCTTCCCCACGCCGCTGGACGAACAGGCTTACTGCGACAACTGGCTGGCCCGCAATGGCCTGGAGCTGTTGCGCGCGGTCCCCAAGGGAAAGCCTTGGTTCTTGCAAGTGAACTTCACGGGTCCCCACGAGCCCATGGACATCACCGCGCGTATGGAGCGGCTGGTGCGCGGGCGCCAGTACCCGCCGCCCAACGGCAACACCCAGTTCCCGCCGGAGACCCACGTCGCGATCCGCCAGAACTATACCGCTATGTGTGAAAACATCGACCGCTGGGCGGGTCTGTTTCTGCAAGAGATCGCCTCCCGCGGCGAAACCGCGAACACGCTGGTGGTGTTCTCCAGCGACCACGGCGAAATGCTCGGCGACCATAACCGCTGGGGCAAGTCCGTGCCTTACCAACCCTCCATCGGAGTTCCGCTCTACATCGCCGGTCCCGGCGTGAAGGGCGGCTTGGTGAGCGACGCCCTGGCGAGCGTCATGGACTTGACGGCCACGTTTCTGGATTTCGCCGGAATCGCCATCCCCAAAGCGATGGACAGCATTTCGCTAAGGCCGGTGCTCGAAGGACGCACCCGCACGCATCGCGAATTCCTCCGCTCCGGGCTGAACGCTTGGCGCGTGGCCTGGGACGGCCGGTATAAGCTTGTCACCGGCTTCGATCCGGCCAAAGGCCCAAAGGCGGAACTTGGCGGCGAGCCTTTGCTGTTCGACCTCGAAGCCGATCCGGGAGAGAATACGAACCTCGCCTCCCGCGAGGCGTCCCGCGTCAGCCGCATGCGGCAGATGCTGTGAAACCGCCTCAATGGTCGCCGTAGTTCAGCTCACCGGCTTCAATCCGCACCGCCAACCGGTTCTGCTGCGGCGGCAGCGGGCAGGTAGCGTAAGGCGTAAAGGCGCAGGGCGGGTTCACCGCACGGTTGAAGTCGAGAATCACCTTGCCGCCTTCGGCGAGCTCCGAGTAAAGAAACCGTCCCGCACCATAAGTCTCTTTACCCGCAGTCTGATCCCGAAAGACGAAGAAATAGCGATTGCCGGAAAGGGTAGGCTCAAGGCGCAACGTTTTGCCGTGAAGGGTGAACTCTGCCACCCCGGGACACTTCTCCTCGCTCTTGTCTCCTAGAACGTTGGGAACAATGATGGGTTTGGGTGGATTGTAAGGGATCCACCGGGCTTCAATGCGGTATTCCTCTTTCACCGGATACCAGCGGCGCCCGGTAAACTGGCGGCGAAACAGGCTGTTCGTGTCCCGCAACCGGACGCCCAACCGCTCACCGCGCCGAATGATATGCACCGATTTGGTCCCGCGCGTGATCACCGTGGGCGAGCCGGCAGAGTCCGGCTTCATCTCCTGCGGCGCTCCTCCCTCAGGCGGGTGATAAAGCACCTTGTCCCCGCGCCGCTCAAACCAGCCCGGGAACTCCGTCTCGTTTCGCCCTTCTTTCAGCCAGGTGAGCCCCACGACCGTCAGCCAGCCAGAGTCCGACTTCAGCGCCTCCTCCTGCCGCGCGCGCCACTCCTCCACCGACTTTCGGTAGCCGGACAGCGGCAGGCCAGCCGCCGCCAGCGCGCGTCCACCCCAACTGATTCCGAGAAATCCGCGGCGGTTCATAAGCCCTTCTTCGATTATTCCACGCCCGGACCATTCGTTAAAATGGAACAATGACCACTTCCACCGCGCCAGCCGGCATGGATGCCGCCGAAACCCAGATTAAAAACCTGGAGCGGGACTATCTCCTGCAAAACTATTCCCGCTATCCGCTGGTGCTGCGCCGCGGCAGGGGATGCTGGCTGTGGGACGTCAATGGCAAGAAATACCTGGACTGGATCTCCGGCATAGGCGTCAATGCCTTGGGGCACGCGCACCCGCGCATCGTGCGCGTCATCCGCGAGCAGGCTGCGCTGCTCGTCCACTGCTCCAATCTGTACTATCACGAATTCCAGGGGCCGTTGGCCAAGCGAATCGCCGAAACCAGCGGGTTGCAGCGCTGTTTCTTCGCCAATTCCGGCACGGAAGCCATGGAAGGCGCGTTGAAAATCGTCAAAGCCCATGGCAATCGCACCGCTCCCGGTAAGACGGAAATCCTCTCTCTGGAGAACTCCTTTCACGGCAGGACGTTAGGGGCGTTGGCCGTCACCGGACAGCCCAAGTACCGCACGGATTTTGAGCCGTTGCTCCCTGGCGTGAAATTCGTCCCGCCGAATGACGAAGCCGCCCTGGAAGCCGCCGTCTCGGACAACACAGCCGGAATCGTGATCGAGGGGATCCAAGGAGAAGGGGGCATTTACCCCTTGGCGGGTTCCTACATCCGTCGAGCGCGGGACTTGGCGGACCGCTACAACGCGCTGCTGGTGTTCGACGAAATCCAGTGCGGAGTGGGGCGCCCCGGAACCCATTACTCCTACCAACTGCTCGACCCGCCGGTGTTGCCGGATGTAATGGTGGCAGCCAAGCCGCTGGCCTGCGGGCTGCCGTTAGGGGTCATCGCGGCCAACGAAAAGGCGGCTTCGGCCATCGGGCCCGGAATGCACGGCTCCACCTTTGGCGGCGGGCCGCTCGCCTGCCGTGTGGCGCTCGAGTTCTTCGATATTCTGGACGAGTTGTTGCCCGCCATTCGCCGCGTGGGAGCCTATTTCCGGGATCGCCTGGAAGATTTGGGGAAGCGCTATGGTTTCGTTAAGGAAGTTCGCGGCCGGGGGCTGATGCTGGGCATAGAACTGACCATGCCGGGCAAGCAGCTCGTGCTGGACGCCATGGCGGAGGGTCTGTTAATCAATTGCACCCACGACGTGGTGCTGCGATTCCTGCCGCCGTACATCATCACGGAAAAGGAAGTCGACAAGGGCGTTAGAATCCTAAAGAAACTGTTCAACCGAATCAGCGTTGCCGGCGCCGCGCTATAATGAAATCACTGCCTCCTGCGGGGTGGTGGTGTGCCGGAACGCACTCCTGACCCTGAATTCCTGCGGGTTGTCCAAGGTCCATGTTCGAGAATCTTTCAGAAAAGCTTCAGCGCGTTTTCAAGAACCTGCGCGGCGAAGGCAAGCTGACGGCCGAAAACATGGAGTCGGCCTTGCGCGAGATCCGCGTAGCGCTGCTCGAGGCCGACGTCCACTTCCGCGTGGTCAAGCAGTTGATCGAAAACGTCAAGCAGAAGGCGATGGGCGAAGAGGTGCTTACCGCCCTATCCCCCGCGCAGCAGGTGGTCAAGATCGTCCGCGACGAACTGGTCAAAATCCTGGGCAGCCACCAGGCGCGCCTGCGGTTCGCCAACGAGCCCCCCTCGGTCATGATGATCGTGGGTCTCCAGGGCTCCGGCAAGACCACCAGCACCGGAAAGCTGGCCCGCTATCTTTCCAAGCAGGGCCATTCTCCGCTGATGGTCTCCGTGGACGTCTACCGGCCCGCCGCCCGAAAACAATTGAGCGTCATCGGCCGCGATCTGAAGCTGCCGGTCTATGAAGGAGCCCCGGAGGAGACGGCCGGACCCTTGGAGCTGGCGCGCGCCGCGCGGCGTGAGGCCGTGCAAACCGGCCGCGACGTCCTCCTGGTAGATACCGCGGGCCGCCTCCACATCGACGACGAGCTGATGGCGGAACTCCAGCAGCTCAAGGCGCTGCTGAACCCCATCGAAATCCTGTTCGTGGCGGACGCCATGACCGGCCAGGACGCCGTGCGCTCGGCCGACGAATTCCACAAGCGGCTGGGCATAACCGGAGTGATCCTGACCAAGATGGACGGCGACGCCCGCGGCGGGGGAGCGCTTTCCATACGCACCGTCACCGGACAGCCGCTGAAATTCGTCGGCGTGGGCGAGAAGTTCGACGCTCTGGAGCCGTTTCATCCGGACCGCGTGGCCTCCCGCATCCTGGGCATGGGCGATGTGCTGTCTTTCATTGAGAAGGTGGAAGAAACCATCGACCAGAAGAAAGCCGAGGAGATGCAGCGCAAGCTCATCGAGGATGAGTTCACGCTGGAGGATTTCCGGGATCAATTGAAACAGTTGCGGAAGTTGGGCCCTCTCGATTCGTTATTGGGCATGATGCCCAAAGTGGGCATGCTGAAGGATCTCAAGGACGTCAAGGTCGAAGAGAAAGAATTAACCCGCGTGGTGGCCATCATCGACTCCATGACCCCCCAGGAGCGGCGCAACCACCTGATTATCAATGGCTCGCGAAGGCGCCGGATCGCCCGGGGCAGCGGCACGTCCGTACAGGAAATCAACCAACTGCTGAAACAATACGCGCAGGCGCGCAAAATGATGAAGAGCATTTCCGGCGGCATGATGGGCAAGAAGCTCGGCAAGTTCAAGCTGCCGTTCATGGATTTCAAGTAAGGCGAATTAGGAGTGAGGCGTACATGTTAATGATTCGATTGGCGCGGTTCGGGGCCAAAAAGAAGCCCACCTACCGCGTAGTGGTGATCGAAAAGGAACGGGCGCGGGACAGCCGGGCCGTCGAGGTGGTGGGGCATTACAACCCCGTCAAACACCCGGCCGAGGTGGTGTTGAAGCACGACCGCATCGAGTACTGGATGAAAAACGGCGCCAAACCGTCCGATACGGTGGCCAGGCTGCTGAAGATGAATCCGGCCCCGGTTCAGCCCGCCGCCTGAGGGTGTCACCGCCCGCTGGGCCGGCACGGCCAAGGTGTTATCATCGAAGCGAGGCGACAACCATGGCAGGGATGAGAGAACTGGTGGAAGAAATCGCGAAAGCTCTCGTGGACATCCCAGAGGAAGTCAGCGTGCGCGAGGTGCAGGGCGAACAAGTGACCGTTCTGGAACTGCGCGTGGCGCCGAGCGACCTCGGGAAAGTGATCGGGCGTCAGGGACGGACAGCCCGTTCCATTCGGACCCTGCTGGGCGCCGCCGGTATGAAGTTGAACCGGCGGTTTACACTCGAGATCCTGGAGTAGTTCGTACTCCGCGGCCAACTTTTTATGACCGGCTGGACGGCGGTGGCGCGGATTTTGCGTCCCCGGGGCAACCGTGGAGAGGTGGCTGCCGAGATTTGGACCAGCTCCTTTGCGCGGCTCGAACGCCTCGATAAGGCCGCATTGTTTGCCGGCGGGCGCTGGCCCGGCGGCAGGCAAGTGGAGATCGAAAGGGTTTGGGAGCACCGCGGGCAAGCGGTTTTTAAGTTCCGCGGGGTGGACACCATGGACGCGGCTGAGGAGCTGCGGGGCGCGCAGATCTGCGTCCCCGATTCCGAAAGGCCGCAGTTGCCCGAGGGCGAGTATTACCAGTCCGACTTGGTCGGCTGTGAAGTCGTGGACCGGAGCACGGGGGACGTGCTCGGAGCGGTGCGTGGCGTCGAGGAGTACGGCGCCGCGCCGCTGTTGGAAGTTGAGGGCGAAGGCGGGGCGTTGTTGATCCCGCTGGCACGGTCCATCTGCGTGAGGGTGGACGTGGTTGCCCGGAAGATTGAAGTCGAGTTGCCGGAAGGTTTGAAGGACCTGAATCGCCGATGATCTTCCATGTGCTCACGATTTTCCCGGGTTTTTTCCGCGGGCCGTTCGAGCACGGAGTGATTGGGCGGGCCCTGGAGTCCGGATTGTTGGAGATCCGGATCCACAACCTGAGAGATTGGACTTTTGACCGGCACCGCACGGTGGATGACCGTCCATTCGGCGGAGCCGAAGGAATGGTTTTGAAGCCGGAGCCGGTGTTCCTGGCGGTAGAGTCGATTCTGCCGTCACGGACGCCGGATAACCGGGTGGTTTTGATGTCGGCGCAAGGCCGCCTGTTTCATCAGGCGATCGCCCGCGAGTACGCCAACCTGAAGGAAATTGTGCTGATCTGCGGCAGATATGAAGGCGTGGATGAGCGGGTGGCGGAACATTTGGCCGACGACGAGTTGTGTATCGGTGATTATGTTTTGAGCGGCGGCGAACTGGCCGCCGCCGTGGTGATCGACTCAGTGGCGCGGCTGCTGCCGGGCGTCCTGGGCAACCAGGCGTCCGCCACACGGGAGTCCTTCAGCGGTCCCGAACCGCTGCTGGATTGCCCGCAGTACACGCGCCCGGCGGATTTTCGCGGCTGGAAGGTCCCGGAAGTCTTGCTGAGCGGGCACCATGAGGAGATTCGGAAGTGGCGCGAACGCGCGGCCCGCGAGAAAATGGCCCGCCGCCGGCCGGAACTCCTCAAACCAGATGGGAAAGTAGGTAAGTAGACATGAAAAATCCGTTGCTCACGAAAGTGGTGAACCAGAAGAAACGGACCGATGTGCCGGAATTCCGGCCCGGAGACACGATTCGGGTTCACGTAAAGATCAAAGAGGGCGATAAAGAGCGCCTGCAAGCTTTTGAAGGCACTGTGATTGCCCGCAAGAACTCAGGACTGGGCGAAACCGTAACGGTCAGGAAAACCAGCTTCGGCCACGGCGTCGAAAGAATCTTCCCGTTGCATGCCCCTGTGGTGGACCATATCGACGTGGTCCGCACGGGGCGGGTCCGCAGGGCGAAGTTGTACTATTTGCGCGGCTTGAAAGGAAAAGCTGCGCGGCTGAGAGAGCGCGAATAGATTGCCGGTCCGGCGCCAAACCACCCCTCTCTGCACCGCGGCGATGGAGCGGGATCTCCGCCGGTCGGGTTATCCCTTGGTGGCTGGCGCCGACGAGGCGGGCAGGGGCTGTCTGTTCGGACCTGTGATCGCCGCAGCGGTGATCTTGGATCCTCACCGCCCAATTCGGGGACTCCGCGACAGCAAGGCGCTGGCGCCCGCCGCTCGAGAGGAACTGGCGCGGGAGATCCGCGAACGGGCGGTTGCCTGGGCTGTGGCAGGCGCCGACGCCTTCGAAATCGACCGCCTGAACATCTACCAAGCCTCCCGGCTGGCCATGAAGCGCGCCGTCGAGCGGCTCCGCCCGCCGGCAAACTTCTTGCTGGTGGACGCCGTCTTACTGGATGTGGATATTCCCCAGCGGGCGGTGGTTCATGGCGACGCTCTTTGCCAGGTTATCGCCGCGGCGTCGATCCTAGCGAAGACGGAACGGGACCGGCTGATGGAAGCGTGGGATAGGGTGTTCCCCCAGTACCGCCTGCGGCGGCATAAAGGTTACCCCACGGCCGAGCACAAAAGGGCTATTGCCGAATGGGGACCCACCAGCTTGCACCGGTTCAGCTACGGACCGGTGCGCAGCCCTGGCGCTCAGCAAGCGCTGTTCGCCGGAAAGGAACCGGCTGGATGCAATTGACCCCGGTTGATTCCAAGCCGCGCGCCTGGCGCTGGTACCATAAGGTGGGAATGCTTGTGGCGGCCGCAGTCAGTTTCGAGGTGGGGCTTTTCCTGATCATCTTCCCCTGGCTGGAGATCTGGCCGCAGAACTATTTCGCCTCCATCGCGCCCCAATGGGAGCGCTATTGGGTCAGTCCTTATTTCCGGGGCGCCGTGAGTGGTGTGGGGCTGGTGAACGTACTTATCGCGCTGTCCGAGGTCATGTCGCTCCGGCGCTGGTCCCACGATCAAAGGTAGAATTGAGTCTAGAGAAATGGCTGATACGACGAAGGTGAAATCCCCCCCGGCGGACACCGAGCCTGCCGGCAAGAAAAAGAAGAAGGAGCCCCCACGCGGCACCATCGCCGAGTGGACCGTCACCATCCTGCTTCTCCTGTTCGGCACCACAACGCTCGTGCAGGCTTTTGTCATTCCCACCGGATCCATGGAAGACACTCTGCTCATCGGCGACCACCTGCTCGTAGACAAGCTGACCTATGCCCCCGCCGGACCCGTGAGCAAGTACCTGTTGCCCTACCGCGAGGTCAAACGCGGCGACATTATCGTCTTCCGTTACCCCGTCGATATTCGCCAGACCTTCGTCAAGCGCGTGGTGGGAGTGCCGGGCGACCGCATCAAGATCGTCAATAAGCAGGTGTACCTGAACGGAAAACCCCTGCACGAACCGTATAAGTTTCACAAGACCGACTACATCGATTCCTACCGCGACAACTTCCCGGGAGAGCCGAACACGCGCTTGTCCGAATCCGGCAACGAAATGCTGGCCAAGCACGTAGTGAACGGGGAAGTAGTGGTGCCGCCGGGCGCGTACTTCGCCATGGGTGACAACCGGGACTCCTCGCTTGACAGCCGGTACTGGGGGTTTGTACCCCGCGAAAACATCATCGGCAAGCCGGTGATTATCTACTGGTCCTACGACGCCCCCACCGAGCGGCTCGCCAGTTCCTCCATCAGTCTGGATCACCTTTTCGATCTCGCGCAGAACTTTTTCACCAAAACCCGCTGGCGCCGCACCTTCAACCTCATCCGCGCCTACCCCATTCAGGCGGAATGAGGCGAAGTTTGGCTCGCTCTTGACCGCTGAAACAATTTTGGCCTAATATGTTTCAGACGGCCACAAGGCCGTTGTCGGAAGAGAGGTAAGCAGTGGCGAAAGAAAAAGGCGTAGTGAAGTGGTTTAACGCGGCTAAGGGATACGGGTTCATTCAGAGGACGACCGGAGAGGACGTATTCGTCCATCACACCGCCATTCAGGTGAGCGGGTACCGCACCCTGGACAACGGCGCTTCGGTGGAATTTGAACTCAAACACGGACCGAAGGGGTTACAAGCCGAAAACGTCTCCCCTTGCTAGCCGGGCTTCCGCGCTTTTTAGGTTGAAGTCTCGCCTGAGGAAAGCGATACGGTAACCAGCCGCAAGGCTTGCGCCTGAATGGCTGGGTCATCGCCGAAGCCGGAGAGCCAGTGTGCTCCGGCTTCCTTGCGGAACCAGGTGAGCTGCCGCTTGGCGTAGCGGCGGGTGGCTTGCTGAGCTGCCGCGACCGCTTCCTCGTAGGTCAGCTCTCCTCGCAACAGTTGCAACGCCTGCCGGTATCCTATTGATTCAAAAGGCTTAGCCGATGGAGAAACTCCTGCCGCTATCAGCCGTTGGACTTCTTCGAGGAGCCCGCCTTGAAACATGGCCGCAGTGCGCTGGTTCAGCCGCTCGTACAACGGCTCGCGCGGCGGCGCGAGCACAAGCTTCACAACACGAAACCCGGTCAGCGGATGGCGCCCCTTGGCGAATAGCCGGGTGAGCGGCTGCCGGGTGCGTATGCAAACTTCGAGGGCGCGGATCAGTTTGTTGGCGTCATTGGCGTGAATGCGCCGCGCGGCTTCCGGATCGAGCCGCCGCAACAAACGGTGGAGCACCCCTGGACGGCGGTTTTCGCGGGCAGCCAGCCGGGCGCGCAGAGCGTCATCTCGCCCCGGTCCCTCGAAAAGACCCTCCAGCAGCGCCCGGAGGTAAAAACCCGTTCCTCCGACAACTATAGGAACTTTCTTTCTTTCTTTAATTTCCAGAAGTATAGGGCGCGCTCTGCGGGCGTAGTCCCCCGCCGTCATGAACTCAGTGGCAGGATCCAGAATGTCGATCAGATGATGGGGGATTCCGCGCCATTCCCCCGGTTTTAGCTTTGCCGTACCTGCGTCAAATCCCCGAAACACCTGAAGTGAATCGCAGTTGACGATTTCGCCGTCTAAGGAAGCAGCAAGGGCAAGTGCGAGTTCTGACTTGCCTGAACCAGTCGGACCGGCGACGGCTACCAGCAATGGGTCGGGCACTCAATCCCATTGTTTCGTGGCTTCCCGGGATCCGGCAAGTTTTTGCGCAGCCGTTAGTCCGCCTTTGTTTTTCGAGGGTTATACTGAAGGAGACGAGGGCATCGTAAGAAAGTCGGGTCCAATGACCTTCCAAATTCACCGCGCGGGGATTTTCCTATCTCTGGTGGCGCTGGCCACGGGGGCGGCATACGCCCAAGCCGTGGATAAAGCCGCCGCCTACTATCACTTCGCCATGGGGCACCTTTACGCCGAACAGGCCATGACGTTCGGCAACCGCGGGGACTACCTCACCAAGGCGATCGAGCATTACAAACAGGCCATGAAGGCGGACCCGGGCGCTTCTTTTCTGGCCGAGGAGCTTTCCGACCTGTATCTGCAATCAGGCCGCCTCCGGGATGTCATTACCGAGTTGCAGGACACGCTGCGCCAGAACCCGAACGACCTGAACGCAAGGCGCATCCTGGGACGCATTTACACCCGCATGTTAGGGGACCCGCAGCAAGGCAAGGTCAACGCCGAAATGCTGCGGCGGGCTATTGAACAATACCAAGCGTTGGCTGCGGCCGAACCCCAAAACGTGGACATCTGGGTGATGCTCGGCCGGCTGCATAAGCTGGGCCAGGATTCGGTGGCCTCCGAGAAAGCATACAAGAAGGCGATTGAGCTGGACCCGGATAGCGAGGACGCGCTCACTGGGTTGGCGATGCTCTATTCCGACCTCGGCGACACCAAGAACGCCACCGAAATGTTGCGCCGGGTGTCGGAGAAGAATCCTTCTACGAGAGCCTTAACCGCGCTGGCCGCAACTTATGAGCAGATGCGCGATTACCGCTCGGCTGCCGCAGCCCTTCGCAAGGCTTTGGAGTTGAACCCGGGCAATCTGGACTTAAAACGGGCGCTGGCGCAGGACCTGATGCTGTCCGAACAGTATGAAGACGCGCTGAAGGTCTATCAAGAGCTTGCCGCGGAGGATCCCAAAGACTCCCAGAATCACTTGCGGATGTCGCAGATTTACAGGCAGCTTCGCAATTACCCCAAAGCCCGGGAGGCGAACGACCGCGCTAGGAAACTGGAGCCCAACAGCATCGAGATCCGTTTCAACGAGGTCAACCTGCTCGAAGCCGAAGGCAAAATGCAGGAAGCCGTGGATGCTCTGAAAGAGGTGCTGAACAGTACTTCCAAGCGAATCTACAACTTGGGCGAAAAGAGCAACCGCGCGGCGCTGCTCGAGCGGCTGGGAATGCTCCACCGCACCATGGACAATACCGAGGAGGCGGTGAAGGCGTTCCGGCAGATGAGCGAGCTGGACGCTTCCTTTGGCGCGCGTGCTTCCGCGCAGATTATTGAGACCTACCGCGCGGCAAGAGATTATGCCAGGGCTCAAGCCGAGGCCAATGCCGCCAAACAGCAATATCCCAACGACAGAAATCTGGCGGCGGTGCGCGCCTCCCTACTGGCGGACTTGGGCAAGGCGGACGAAGCCGCCGCCGAGCTGAAGAAACTGCTGGACGGCAAGACAGACCGTGAAGTGTATCTGTCGCTGGCCCACGTCTACGAGAAAGCCAAGCGCTTCGACGAGATGGCCAAAGCCATCGATGCCGCCGAAAAACTCTCCGAAACCCAGGAGGAAAAGGAGAGTGTCCATTTCACCCGCGGCGCTATGTACGAACGGCAGAAAAAATACGACCTTGCCGAAGCTGAGTTCCGCAAGGTGCTGGAGATGAATCCAAACAACGCCGCGGCGTTGAATTATCTCGGCTATATGCTCGCGGACCGCAACGTGCGCCTGGAAGAAGCTTTTGACCTGATCCGCCGGGCTGTCGACCGGGAGCCTGATAACGGCGCCTACCTGGACAGCTTGGGCTGGGTGTATTTCCGGATGGGCAAGCTGAAAGAGGCCGAAGAGTATATTCGCAAGTCGCTCCAGCGCGCCAGCCGCGACCCCACGGTGCACGACCACATGGGCGACGTGCTGTGGGCGCAAGGGCGCGTCAAGGAAGCCATCGCGCACTGGCAAGCGGCCCTCAAAGAGTACGCCGCAGGTCCCGCTTCGGAAGCCGATCCGGTGGAGATCGCCAAGATCAACCGGAAACTTGAGGGCGCCCGCGTCCGGCTGGCGCGCGAGACCTCCAGCAAGAACCCCAAGAACTGACCTCTCCGCTCCGTGCAAGCGCCCTCTGGAATGCAGTAAGTTAGATACTGTCGAAGGAGAATGCGCATGACCATCCGTCCATTGCACGACCGTGTCATTGTGAAGCGTTTGGAGGAGAGTGAAACCGTTCAGGGGGGCATTGTCATCCCCGACACCGCCAAAGAGAAACCCCAGCAGGGCAAGGTGATAGCCGTGGGCAAGGGCACCTTGCTCGAGGACGGCGAACTCGCGCCCCTCACCGTGAAGGAAGGGGAACGCATCCTGTTCGGTAAGTACGCCGGCTCGGAAGTGAAAATCGACGGGGAGGAATTCCTCATCCTGCGCGAGGATGAGATCCTGGCGGTCCTGGAATAGCCGCCCGCTGTTGCCGCATCCGCCTAACGGGCTTGCGCCAGCGCGGCTTCGATGCTGGCTACATTCTTGCGCGCAAACTCGGCTTCGGCGATATCGCTGTTGATGCGTAGCATGGCTTGGAAGTGTTTCCGCGCCGCCGGAAGCAACTCGATGCTGCCAGATGCCTGGGCCTTGCGCGCGTAGCAAAGCCCCAGCGCGTAGTGCACGTAGGGGTCCTCCGGATCGTAACCCAGCGAACGCTGGCAACTCTGGATGGCGGCGTCGAAATTCGATAGTTTCCGGTGCGCGTCGCAGATGCCGAAATAGGCCAGGCTGCGCAAATCTTTCCAAATGTCCTGCTGCGCGGCGCGCTTTTTCTTCCCCAGACCTACCAAGTACCCAAGCACATAGTAGTTAAGCTGGCCGGCGAGTTTACTGTCGAAATCACTGAGGCGCAGGTATTCGTTGTACTCGGTTACCGCTTCCTGATAGGCGCCGCTCAGCCGTAGGCTTTCCGCCAGCCAGAAACGAGGCTCTGGAATGCCGGGATTCAGCTTAATCGCCTGCCGCGCAGCTTCGATGGACTCCTTGTACAAATCCTTCATCCGGTACGCCTGAGCGAGCAGGTAGAGCGCCATCACGTCGTCGCGCTTGCGCTGCACCACCACGTTCAACTGCCGGATGGCTTCGTCCACGTTGCCGATATCGAGCAACATGCCTGCAAAGCTGGATCGCGCCTCCAGGTAGTCGGGATCGATCTCGATGGCGCGCCGGAAAGCCGCTTCGGCCTTCTTTTCTTCAAACAAGGCATTGTAGGCGCGGCCCAGGTATAGGGCGGCTTGGCTGTACTTGGGGTCCTCCTTCAGGGCTTTCTCGAATTCTTCGACCGCCCGGCGGTAGTTGGCCGCCTGCCCTTTGGAGTAATATTCCAAGCCGCGGTCGAACGCCGCCGAGGCGCTCTTGCTGCGGCGCCGGACCACAAGGATGCGGATGGTGACCGTCTTCTCCTGCCCCGGATAAACCATCTCTTCGCGCGGACCGTCTGGCTCATAGCCCATCTTCACGCCTTGGATGGTGTGAGCCCCGGGCGGCAATCCCGGCAGCCGCAAGGGCGCGCCTTTGTTGACGATGCCCACTGACTTGCCGTTCACAAACACCTCCACCCCGTCCATGTTGGACTCGAAGATCAGCGCGCCGAACTTCGGCGGGGGTGGGGCGGCAGCCTGGATGTTCGAGGGAACGTACGCCAGCAGCATGTTCGGATCAAAGCTGGCGCGGTCCGAAGTCGGGTTCTGCTGGCCTCCCGTGGCTTCCCGGACGTTGCGGCGGACGTATTCGGCCAGCTCGTCGGCAGTTACGATTCCGTCGCGGTTCTCATCGGCTGCGCCTTCCATGCCTTTGACCACGTAATAGGTGAAAATGCCGTGCCCGCCTCCCCAATCCGGGCTCTCAAAAGAACGCTCGCGGTCGCGGCTCGCCGTCAAGGAGAAAACGGAACGCGTCAGATCGATCAGCGAGCGGTTGATGGTCTGAACATCGGAATCGGGCGCCACCGCACCGCTGTGGCAGGCGTCGGTGAGCAGCACCTTCCACTTGGCCTTAATCTTCGAGCCGAACACCGTGCCGAGCGTAGCCATCGGGTACGCGGTACGGGCGATGTTGTTGAGATCGATGTCGTAGGGCGCCAAATACGCCTCTCCACCGGAGACAAACCCATGTCCGGCGAAATACACCAGAACGCGGTCGCCTTCGGCGGCTACCGACGGCAGCCACTGCTCCAATTCACGGCGCAAGTTGGCCAGCGTGGCGTTGGGACCGATCAGGCGGCGGACGTTCTCAGCCCGAAAATTACCCCCTTCCGGGCTGATCAGGATCGAATAGATGGCCTCGGCGTCGCGTTCCGAGTAATTAAGCTGCATGTTGGCCGGCAGGTTCTTGTACTTGGCGATCCCGACGACCAGCGCGTAGCTGCGCGGAATATGCACGGCGCCCGGCTTAGCCGAAACCGCCGGCGAGGGCGGAGGCGGCTCCTTTTCGATCTTCAGATCCCGTTGCTGTTGCTGCGCCGGCGCTGAGCTGAGACCGGCGAGTAAAGCGGCGATGAGAATTCCGGCTTTCATGGCTCCTCACTTGTGTGCAAGGCGGAACTCGTAAATCACCGGTCCGGTCAGCGGCGCCGGCGATGAAACCGAAAAGCTCTCCTGCTTGCGCATAATGATCAGCTCGCGCGAACTGGCGCGTGGCAGGCTGGAAAGGTTGTCGGGCAGATCGCCCGCGCCGGATACATTTCTCGGGCCCGCGCTCGAATCGATGCACTGTCCGCGGGCGCGCATGAGCGTGTCGTCGCAGCGCGGTATCAACGTCTTGGGAGGCTGCGGGCGGCGCGGCGGTCCCGGGGGCGCCAGGTCACCCACGCCGGCGCCCAGCGACACCGGGCTCATCAGCCAGTAGATGATGTCATAGCCCGGCGGACCGTCCACCCGAAACCAGGCCTCCGTGGCCGGTACGCGGTACTCTTTGGAGACCTCGATCAAATTCTGCTGGCCGGTTTCTTCGCGCGGGAACAGCAGCGTGTAAGCTCCGCTGGTTCCGTAGTTCATGACGTACAGCCGGCCCTGAAAATTGGCGCGAAAACGGAAGCGGATCCGGTCGCCTTTCTCAAACACGAAGCCGGGGTCCACCGCGCGCCACCTTCCAGCCTCCTGCTTCTCTAGCGTGATCTCCATCCGCGGCGCGGGCGTCTGGGCAAACAGAACAATGCCCTCCAGGGCGAGAACGGCCAGCGGCGAAATGTGCATATCAGTGGTGGATGAGTACGATGTCGGCGATGACCCGGGAGTTATCGCCGGTGGCGTTGTTCACGACATAAACGGCGTTCTCCTGAGCCGCCGGAGAAACCGTCTGGTCAAGCTTTTCGATGATCAGGTCGCGCGCGTAAACGGTCCGCAAGCGATCCACCAGAGGATCGCCGATGTTAATCCGGTTTTGCGCCATCAATACCTTGGCGGGCGCCTCCGGCGCCTCTTTCGGGGCGGACACCGGCTTGTCCCGGCGTCCTAAATCGTAAATCAGTTCCTCCAAACCAAGTTCGGGCTGCCGGGTGAAGACCAGGAAAATCTTTTCTTCACCCGGTTGCTCGTCAAAAGTGAACACGTGCCCGGGCGGGATCTCATACGTCTTGCCCCGCTGCACGCGGTTATCTCCGGAGGCAATCTCCGGAGAAGGAAACAACGGGCGCCAGGCGCCGCTGGATCCGCGGTGGATGATGTACAGATAGCCGGCGTCGTTCACCTCGATCTGAAGTTTGATGCGGTCACCCGCACGGTAGGTCTTGTCCGGAGGAGCGGGACTCAAACGCCCGTCCTGCCATTGCAACACGCTGTAACGAATGCCTAAAGGGTAGGTGTTGCCCGCCGGAGCGCCCAGCGCCGCCGGAATCACCTTTACATCCGATGGCATCGCGCTTGGGCGTACGGGTGCACTGGAGGCAGTTTCGCGCTGCGGCGCCTGCTGAGGCGACTGCGCCGGGGCTTTCTTGGCGACCGCCTTCGGCTTGGCAGGCTGCGTCTTGGCTGCGTGCGCCGGAGGCGGTTGAGCCGTCTGCGGCTTGGCGGCTTGCGTTGCCGCCGCTGGACCGCCGTAGAAAATCTCCCGCGCGCTCAATTTCCTTTCGCTTTGACCGAACGCCTGCACGGAACCAAGACAGACCATCGCGGCTACGGCCAACGGACCCGGCCTGAAGGATACCCCCATGGACGGCCTCCTCCTGCAAATCAGTGTCTTTGGCTCTAGCATAACAGGCGGAGACAACAGAAGAAAGGGGCCATGCGCGGCATCCGAATCTTTCACACCTGGTTTACACCGCCCCGAGGTTTAGCGCATAATAAGTCAGTCCATACGCCATCCGGGATCGGGCGTGAGAGGAGGGTGTAATGTTGTCTGTCCGTGCTTCTATTTCAACCGGTCTGGCGGCCATGCTCATGCTGCCGCCGCCGGCGGCGCCCCAAGCCGCCGCACCGGCCAAACTGAACCTTGTGATCGTCGAAGGCGAAGGCGCCATCAACAACATCCGGCAGCGGACGGCGCGCGAGCCTATTGTCCAGGTTGAGGATGAGAACCGCAAACCTGTCGCTGGAGCGGTGGTCATCTTCACGCTGCCGGAAAGCGGCCCCGGCGGGAGCTTCGCCGGTGGGGCGAAAAGCCTTCGGGTGGTGACCGACAACCAAGGCCGAGCCGTCGCCAGGGGATTTCGTCCCAATAAGGAAGTTGGCAAATTTCAGATGCGCGTCGAGGCCTCCTATCAAGGCATGAGCGCGAACGCCGCCATTACGCAGTCCAACGCCGTCCTGACCGCCGCTGCGGCAGGCATCTCGGCCAAGACCATCGCCATTATCGCCGCCGTAGGAGGTGCGGCGGCAGTGGGAGGCGCCGTGGCCGCTACCCGCGGCAACGGAGCGCCGCCTCCCACCGTGATCACGCCGGGAACTCCCACTGTGGCAGGACCCAGATAAGCGGAGGAAACGGCCATGCGATTCCTATCTCTGTTCTCCATTCCATTGCTGCTTTGCGCCGCCGATTCCGGCATGCGACTTGAGGGTCCCCGCCTGGGATTCCTGGCCGAAGAGGGCGGAGTTATAAAGCCGCTCCTGGGCCTCCCCGGAGCGGCTTGGCTCGGTCCGGGGCAAACAGCGGGCGATGTCAGGGAATTGGCGTTCGCTCCGGGCGGCTGGGCGGTCGGCCTGGAAGGCAGCGCCATGCGGCCTGTGCTTATCCGCAACTTGACGGGTCCGGTAGTGGCCGAGCCGCTCGGGGATTTGCCGGCCGGCGCGACTCAGTTGGCTCTCAGCCCGGCCGGCAGCGCCGCTGTGTTCCTGTTTCGGGAGAGTGGCAAACTGGCGGTGGTCACCGGTCTTCCCGGCCCGGCGCTCGATGCTTGGGAGTATGAACTGGGCGGCATCGGCGCCCAGTGGCTGCGTCTTGCCGTCAGCGACGGCGGCGACGCGGTCCTCGGAACCATACGGGAGGCCGGCCAGCACTGGGCCGTCGCAGTTCGCCGCTACAGCGGATTCCGGAAGATCTACGCCGCGGGCGGAGATGCCGCAATCGCCTTTCTGCCGCGCCAAGCGGCGGCGTTGATCGCTGATCCCGGCCGAAACGAGATTCTGCTCCTGCGGAGCCTGGAAGGCTCTCCGCTGCCGCTGGCTTCGGAAACCGAGGGTGTTTTGCGGCCGGTGGACATCGCCGCCTCGCTCGATGGCCGCAAGGCGGTGGTGATCAGCAAGGACGCGTCGGCCATCCTGATCTTGGGGATCGAGGATGGTTCAGTCACGGCTGTCCCTTATGAACAATCGGCGAAAGAGTTGCGCCGGTTGAACGGCAATGCGCGGTTCCGGCTGACCGGCGACACAGCGCAGCCCTTGTGGGTGCTGGACGGCGACAGCGCGCCGCCCAGGCTGGTATTCGTGCCGGCGGGAGGTGAACAATGAAAACTCGATGCACGCTACTGCTGGCGGTAGCCTTGGCCGCCTTTTGCTGGCTATGGCCGGGCCAGCTTACGGCGCAGACCGCCCCGCTGACCATCACCTCCACGTCGCCCCTCCCCACCGCCACGGTGGGTGTGGCGTACAGTTTTACATTCACCGCCACCGGCGGATATTACAGCCCCACCGGCTACACGTGGTCTGTGATTTCCGGTTCCGTTCCAGGCCTGAGTCTCAATCCAGGAACCGGCGTATTCTCTGGAATCCCCACCCAAGTTGGGACGTTCGCCATTACGGTGCGCGTGGCGGACATGCAGGGACAGACCGCCACCAAGCCTTTTACCATCGACGTTATTTCACCGGTCCGAATCGTCACCACTTCCCCGCTGCCGCCCGGCGCCGTCGGGGTGCTCTATTCGCAAACGCTCACGGCCGCCGGGGGCACCGCCCCGTATTTCTGGGGAATCGGATCGGGCAGCCTCCCTCCGGGGCTCACTTTGAGCGAATCAGGCGCCATTTCCGGCGTTCCGTCCATGGTTGGGACGTTTACTGTGACCATCTTCGTGTATGATGCCACCGAACGTTCCGATTCGCGCGCTTTCACCATCGTCATTGCCAACCCTCTGGCCATTGTCACTGCGTCCCCTCTGCCGTCCGCGACCGTGGGCGTAACCTATTCGCAGACCCTCGTTGCATCCGGTGGGTCGGGCTCCTATTCGTGGATCGTGAGCGGCGGCAGCCCGCCGCCCGGGCTGTTCCTAGGGGGCAACGGCGTCTTGTCGGGAACTCCCACCACGGAGGGCTCTTACGCCTTCATAGCGCAGGTGCGCGACAGCTTTGGCCTGACAACCACAAAAGTGATTTCCATCACCGTCATCCCGCAACTGGAAATCACCACTCCGCCGACCCTGCCCGCTGGGCGCGTCGGCGCCGTTTATGGCCAAACCTTTGAGGCTACGGGCGGCACCCCGCCTTACCGCTGGTCCGCCGGCGAGGACCCCATGCCCCCGGGCCTCTCGTTCGATTCCACGGGCATCGTGCGCGGCACGCCCACCGTGGCCGGAACTTACTCGTTCACCATCAACGTCACCGACAGCCGGAACGCATCGGCGAGTAAGCGGTTTACGGTCACGATTCGCGGCCCGGCGTTGACCATTACCACCGGTTCGCCCCTCCCCGGGGGGCGCGTCGGGCAGGCATACTCGGTGACGATTGCCGCCACCGGAGGCTCCCAACCGTACCTCTGGTCCGCTACCGGAGTGCCGGCAGGCTTACAATTCAGCGCGGCAGGCGTGCTGAGCGGAACGCCTGCGGCGACGGGTTCGTTCACCATCACCGTAACCGTCACGGATGCGGTGAAAGAAACTGCCTCCGCACGATTCGCCCTCAACATATCCGCCGCCCCTCTGGTCATCACTACCGCATCACCGCTTCCGCGCGGGCGTGTGGGGGATGCCTATTCGGTGACGCTTGCCGCCGAAGGCGGCGTGCAGCCTTACACTTGGTCGGCGGCATCCACCCCGGTGGGCCTAAGCTTTAGCTCCGCCGGCGTGCTGAGCGGAACGCCGTCGGCAGCGGGAACTTTTTCCATCTCGGTGACCGTCACCGACAGCGAGAAGACCACCACCACCAAGGCGTTCTCCCTCACCGTGGATCCTCCGCGGCTGGTGATCACCACGGCTTCCCCGTTGCCCGGCGGCAGGGTCGGCGACCGCTATGCTCAGCAATTGGCGGCTGAGGGCGGCGTGCCGCCCTATTCCTGGTCGGCCACCGGCTTGCCGGCGGGCTTGGCTTTGAGCGCGGCGGGACTGCTCAGCGGAACGCCAACCGCCTCAGGAACGTACACGCTGAATGTCACCGTGACCGACAGCACCCAGGTCGCCACCTCACGGGCATTCGCTCTCACCATCACGGCGCCGCCGCTGGCCATCACCACCACGGCTTTGGCGGCGGGTGCTGTGGGTAGCGCCTACGCTGGCGCACTGGCGGCATCGGGCGGGGAGCCGCCTTACTCCTGGTCGCTCGCCGATGGAACGCTTCCTGCGGGCGTCAGCCTCAGCGCAGCGGGGGAATTGCGCGGCGTCCCCACAACTCCGGGAGCGTTCCAGTTTACGGCTCGTGTTTCCGATAGCCGAGGCAATCAGGCCACCCGTTCCTTCACTCTGAATGTGGTGATGCCTGCCCTTCCGGCAGTCAGCATCCAGGGTCTGGAGGCGAACGTCAACCCCGTCCAGCAACCGCAAGTCGTTGTGGCTCTGGCGTCGGCCTTCCCGGTGGCCATCACCGGGCGTTTGACGTTGACCTTCACTTCCGATGCCGCAAACCCCGCCGATGATCCGTCCGTGCAGTTTTCCACGGGCGGGCGAACCGTTAGCTTCACCATCCCGGCTGGGCAGACCCGCGCCGTCTTCCCCTCGACCACTTTGGCCATTCAGACCGGCACCGTGGCGGGACGCATCGTGGTGACCGCCCAGTTCACCGCCGCCGGCGTGGACATCACGCCGACGCCCGCGCCTTCGCAAACCTCCATCGTCCGAGCGGCTGCGCCCGTCATCTCCTCGGTGCGCGCCACGCGGACCGCCGGGGGTATCGAAGTCGTGGTGACCGGCTTCTCGACGCCCCGGCAGGTGACGCAGGCGGTCTTCCGCTTCACCGCCTCCGGCGTCGGCACTCTGCAAACCACCGAGCTTACGGTGCCTCTGGATTCGGTGTTCACCACTTGGTACCGTAGCAGCGCCTCAGCCCAATTCGGCAGTTCGTTCAGTTACACCCAGCCGTTTACCGTTACCGGGAATGTGGCGGCCATCGGCTCGGTGTCGGTGACGTTGACCAACGCGCAAGGCAGTTCGCAAGCCATGTCGGCGGCCATTCAGTGAACCAGCATGGCCATGCGCGCAAGGTCGCGCAGCCCGGATTCGACCAGCTCGAGCGGGACGTTTAATTCGCGCGCCAGCGTGGCGCGGTCCCGCGTGCCATCAAGGAGCAGGAGGAGTTCTCTCGCGCCCGGCGTGGCCAGTTCGATGGCCCGGTGGCGGAGATTGGCAACCGTGCTCTGAGTCTCCGCCGCCAGCCGGGCCACCGGGCTGGCTAGCGGCCGCTCACCCGGCTCCGCGCTGAACGCAAAGCGATGCAGATGCAGTTCCACCATGTTTGCCAACACGAGCCGGAACAAGAATTGGGCCAAGTCGCGGCGGTCGTCTTCAGACAGCCGACCTTGCAGGCGCCGGGCGGTTCTTTCCGCCAGCCCCTCAAACGGGATGCTGTCAGGCCAAAGTTCACTCAACTCCATCAAGGCGGCTTTTCCCAGAGGAAAGTTCGTGGTGATGGTACCCGCCTGCGGTGAGCAGAATTGAATCTTGGCGGAAGCATCCAGCGACGGCTGAGCCACCGCGGGGACCAACGGGCTGGAGATCTCAAAGCGCCGCACCCGATTGGGATCCAGCCTGCGGTCCAGCGTCAAGCCCGCGCGGCACAGCAGGCTCCGGCGAAACCGCCGGCCTAGTAGAATATCGGCATATTGTTCGCGAAGGACGAAGTTTTCCTCCAGCCCGGCGAACCGCGGACCGCCCGCTGAGGATTTGGGCGCCACACCCGCAAACATGAGATGCAGGTCGGCATCGCCCAGATATTGCAGCCCGTTGGCTTCCGCGCGCGCCACGAACTCGTGAAGCCAAAGGGGTTCGCTCTCCGGCGCAAGATAGTCGTGATACAAAGCGGCGTCGGAGCGCTCCCGAACCTCCTTCGCCTCCTGGGCCATCAGCGCACGAAATCCCTCCGGCGCCTGTTCGCTTTGGGCGATATAATCGGCCATCCTGCGCGCTTCCGCAATTTGTTCGGCCGGCGCGGCTATGTCCCGGACATGAAAAAGCAGGATTTGGCGCATGACTTCCCGCAGCAAACCGCCCGGGCGCGCATTGTAGCTTATATACGCCACGCCTTGCGGCGCCAAGCGCCGGGAAAGGATCCTCCAGATGCTCTGGCGCACCGGCTCGGGAACCCAGGAATAGATTCCGTGGCCGATGATGTAATCGAATGGGGCGCCGGGCGGATCAAAGGCGGCAAGGTCCGCCTCCAGCAACTCGATATTCCGCAAGCCTAACCTCGCGATCGCCTCCCTGCCCTTGCGGATCGGCTGCCGGGCCAGGTCGACGCCGACAAACTCTGAACCCGGCAGTCCATAGGCCATGGGAATCAAGTTGCCGCCGTCGCCGCAGCCCAGTTCGAGAACGCGGCACCCCTCCGCGGGCGCCGGCGTCATCCCGAACAGGGTGGCGATCACCGCCAGATGGCCGGGATGCGTGGCGGGGAACACCCTGCCGGGGTAAGGAACCTCATCATAGCGGTTGGCCATGGATGCGCTTATTCTAGCGGTTTCATCGCCAGCCTGCTCAACGGTATAATTCGGAGCAATGAGCGACCAAGTTGTTGTATTCGACACCACGCTGCGCGACGGCGAACAAGCGGCTGGCACACGGCTGGGAAAACTCGAGAAATTGCGCATCGCCAGACAGTTGGCCCGCTTGGGGGTGGACGTCATCGAAGCCGGGTATCCCAACTCGTCTCCGGAGGATTTCGAAGCGGTGGAATTGATTTCGCAGGAAATCGAAGGCCCCGTTATTTGCGCGCTTTCCCGGGCGGTGGCGGCCGACATCGAAGCCTGCGGGCGCGCGTTGGCCAAGGCCAAACGGCCGCGTATCCATACCGGCATCGGGGTATCCGACATCCACATCCTGGGCAAGTTCCGGGACGAAAAATACGGAACCACGCTCGAAGAAAAGCGAGAAAAGCTGATCGAGATGGCGCGCCATGCGGTCAAGCTGGCGCGGCAGTACGCCGATGACGTCGAGTTTTACGCCGAAGACGCCGGCCGCGCCGTACCCGCCTATCTGTTTGCCATGCTGGAGGCGGCCATCGACGCCGGCGCCACGGTGGTGAACATCCCCGACACGACCGGCTACACGGTGCCCGAGCAATTCGGCGCTTTGATCCGCTCCATACGCGAGAGCGTCCCCAATATCGGGAAGGCCAGGATCAGCGTGCACTGCCACAACGACCTCGGGTTGGCCACCGCCAACACGCTCGCGGGCGTCGTGAACGGCGCCCGCCAGGTCGAGGGCACCATCAACGGCATCGGCGAGCGCGCCGGCAACGCCGCCTTGGAAGAAGTCGTGATGGCGCTGCGCACCCGCCGGGACTACTTCGGCCTCACCACCCGCATCGATACGCGCGAATTCCACCGCACCAGCCGGCTGGTGGCGGACATGCTGGGCATGATCGTGCCGCCCAACAAGGCGGTGGTGGGCAGCAACGCTTTCGCCCACAGCTCGGGCATCCATGTCGACGGCGTTCTGAAAGCCCGCGAAACCTACGAGATCATGCGGCCCGAAGACGTGGGCTTTTCCGAGAGCCGCGTGGTCCTGACCGCCCGCACCGGGCGGCACGGCTTGAAAGACCGCCTCGAAAAACTGGGCTACTCGCTCACCCCGGAGGAACTCGAACAGGCCTATCGCCGTTTCCTCACCGTCGCCGACAAGAAGCAGGAGGTCTTCGACGAGGATCTGGTGGCGATCATGAACGACGAATTCCACCCCACGCCCGAAGTCTTCCACCTCGAGTACTTGCACTTTTACAGCGGCACGGCGGCCATTCCGACGGCCACCGTCCGCCTGCGGGTGAGAGGCGAAGTAAAAGAGGGCGCTGCCGTGGGCGACGGTCCGGTGGACGCGGTCTACAAGGCCATTTCCTCGCTGGCGCGCACCTCACCCCGGCTGCTGCGCTATGACATCCGCGCCGTGACCAGCGGCACGGAGGCTTTGGGCGAGGTCACCATCCAGCTCGAGCACGCCGGCGTGCGCGTGGTCGGACGCGGCGCCTCCACCGACGTGGTCGAAGCCAGCGCCAAAGCCTACATTGACGGCTTGAACCGCTTGGCCAGCCTGAGCCGCTGAAGGCGGGGCGCTACTCCACCTCGGCGGCGAAGCGGGCCAGCCAAGCGGCGAGATTGCGTGGCGGAGGGTCGAGCGGGCGGTATGTAGGTTCCGCCGTAGGATAACCGCCCACTTCTTCCTGGCTGTCAATGATGCGGCCTTTCCGTTCCCGGAACTCCCGGATCAGGCGCAGGTCCACCGCATCGCGGTCCTTCGGCCGCGCTCCGGCGTTCCGAAGCACATACTCCACTACTTCCGAGGCCGGCAGTGCCTTCAATCCTTCCGGCCAGAAAGGCTTCTCACTCAGCAGCCGGATCGCGCCGGAGGTTTGGGCTGCCGGCTGACCTGTTGCGTCCAGCGCTATGTTGTCCTCCAAATACACATCGCCCCGGCTGGTCACCAGAGCCAGCCCGCGCCGTGTGTTGACCCCGTGAATCATGACGTTGCCGACTACCGCGATGCGCGCGTTCTGCGGTTTGATGTTGGTTCCCTCCCACTCTGCATCGGCATAGTTGACGGTGATGCCCGCCGAGCCCGGATTATAGATCAGATTGTTCACCACGGCTCCCGTCGTGAAGGCCTTGAAATACGGGTTGCGCGCGTTGTTGTGGGCGTAGAAATTGCCGATAATCGCAATTCTCGTGCAGTTATCGTGCACCAGGGTGCCCATCGAATGCGGGCCTTTCGTGTGCGAGGAATCGCGCAACCCCTCCGTGATGAAGTTGTTGCTGAAGGTGATGTTCCGCGAGGTCGCCTCCGGTCCCTCGGCCCGCGGCCCGGATGCGGAAAGATTCTCGTCCACCGCCCAGGAAATCGAACAGTGATCCACCACCACGTCGTGCGCGGCTGAGGTTGTGACTTCGGGTTCCCATCCGCTCTTTTTCGGCTGGCCCGCGTCACCCGGCCGAACGCGCAAGTGCCGCAAGGTGACGTGGTGGCCGGTAATCAGGATCCCGCCTCGGATTATGGTAATGCCCGGCGGCGGAGCGGTCTCTCCGGCCACATAAACATACGGCTCCGCAATCCTGAGGTTTTTCCGGTTGAGATCGATGATGCCGCCGGCCTCAAAAACAACTACGCGTGGCCCTTTCGATTCAAGCGCCGCGCGAAGCGACCCTGGCCCGCTTTCTCGCAGGTTGGTGACCCGAATGACCTTCCAGGAGTCATCCAGTCCCGCAGCGAGCCCGCAAGCCAGGGACGCCAGAACCAAACATCGCGCCAGTGTCATTACCCCTACGATATCGCTTTCCGCACCGCTTTCGTCACGGATTGACCACGGCTTCCAGGACCGCCTCGAAGGCTTCCGAAATCCAACCTCGCCAAGCGAGAACCGGTCGACTCCATGGTCTGAGACGGCAGGAAAAAGACCGGTCAACGTCTATCCCGGTCACAAAAGCGGAAGCGCTCGCCCCTTTCAGCCCAGCTTCAATGCGCCCGCTTCCCTGCTTCCTCCTCAGTCCTCAGGCTCTTGGGACCAGCCGGTAACTACCTTGGCCCCGGCCGCGCAGCGTAACAACGCGCACGCGCTTGCCGGCAAACAGGGGCTCTTCATGCCAGGCGCTGCGCATCTCAAGCCCAGCCGCCTCCACGCGGCACAACTCGCGATCCGGCCCTTGCAGCAACGGGATGTTCTCGACCCACTCGCCGGGGCGATCCACCTCCACCGTAATGCCTTGATCCTCGAAGCGGATGCGCTTGGATCCCCCTCCGGCGAGGTCA
>Ga0272446_1002439_pt1 | contig 25334 bp, 16 predicted proteins | sample YNPCB0061_FD_194587 | JGI IMG/M metagenome (GOLD analysis project Ga0272446, IMG submission 194587) | Hot spring microbial mat communities from Yellowstone National Park, WY, United States - YNP-CB-006-1 | ecosystem: Environmental > Aquatic > Thermal springs > Hot (42-90C) > Sediment | place...
TGATCCCTGATGCCAGGTGTAGTGGGATTAGTACTGTCGTTATTTAGCCCCGTATCATCATAGATAAATACTGCTTCTTGGAGGTCATTGGCAATATAGTTGAGGGCGGCAGTTATTTCGTCTTGGGTAGAGGCTTTGGCATCTTCCTCTTGGTTGGAGCGAGTGAGGGAGACAGTAAATGATAGTAAAAGGGTTAAAACTAAAGAACTAACAATCAAAGCCGTCAATAATTCAGTCAGGGTAAAACCCTTGAACCTTGGCAGGCGATGAAATCTCATTTTGGGGATTAGCCTAGACAACATAAATTACTCCTTTCTCAATACATCAGCAATTTGTACACTCAAAGGACAAGACCTACGCACAAAAGTGGTAACAGCACCACCAGATTGATTATTATTACTGATACCCCCAACTTGGATGGTGCAGATAGGGTTCCCACTAGCATCTCGTTCATCACCGGTTAACAGGGGATTACCATCCCAAGTACCAATGAGGTTACCGTTAGCATCTTGGGTAAAAGCCTCTGCCCTATAGACCCTGACCCCTATGGTAAAACTCTTTTCCTCTAGTTTAGTACTGTCGCCAAGAATGCTGACAATGTTACGGTTAAGCATGGGTTGGATGACATAGTCTTGCACATCCAAAACATTAAATCCGTCTCGATCGGTATCTACTTTAATTCCGGGGATTTTATTGAGGTCGGCAATGCTGACACCACTGCCACCAGGAGCAAGTACACAGCTAAAGGAGTAAGGGGCAGGGGCTGAACTTGTTACCCCACCACCATAGGTTTGAGTCGGGCAGGAACCATTACTGGGCACAATTAGAGCTGAATAGGCATTGATGGCTTGAATTGTAGCTGAAGCTCTGCCTGTGGCGATCGTGCTATCGATAAATCCCCGTCCTGCTTGAACAGCCTGCTCCATCCTCCGTGCTTGAATCCTAATAGCGGCGGAAACCACGATCAAAGGGGCAGTAAAAGCAAGGAGAACCGATACCACAACGATCGCCACTAGGGACTCGATCAGGGTCAAACCCTTGGGATATTTAGCCTTTGCCAGAATCAGCCGCAATAAGTGCCAGTTCATAGTCAACTCCTTAATTTATTTTGCTTAGTCTAGGTTACCCGCAATTTTCGGACAAGCCTACAGTTATGGGTTAGGTTTTGTCCAATTCAGAATATGATTGCGCCTTGTCAGAGCAGTACCTGGTGAAAGAGTGCTTGGTCGTTTACAACCATCGGTTCCGGGGAAATCCTTCAACCCTGTAAGGGCAAATTCATAATCTGTGCCGTTGTAGTTTTGGGGATTGCTGGCTGTCCGTTTGTTTTGCAGTTCGGTGGGGTCTTTGAGTTGGGCTGAGCACAACAGGGCTGTTACCCACGGGTCATTTCGATCGGTCTCCCTGAAGAAGTCATTAAAGGTAGGTAAGTCCTTAGAAAACCTAGAGGCAAACAGGTCGGGTGCTTGGGTAAGCAATGCCACATCAAAGCCCCACTGACGGTTAGGCGGTGTGTAGTACGGTAAACCTTCTGCTTGGTTAGAGCGATAATACCTACCCCTGTTGGGATCAGCTGTGTTGTACACACTCAAGGCAGAGTTAGGCGCCTCTGGGTTAGTAAACAGGGTATCCATCATGTTGGTTTCGTAGATATTGTTCAGGTTGGCGTAGGGAGCGTTAGAAGAGAAGGGCGCAGTGGCAAATCTACTCCGAGAATTTTGGATAAATCCACCTAGGGTCTTTTCATCGATACCTTCCCAGTTCTCAATGAATCTGATGAAGTTCTGTAATCCACCGCCACTTTCCGAAGTAGTACCTTGAACCAAAATCCCTGCAGGCAGGTTAGGTATGGTTACGAACGATCGAGAGGGGGTCAGACCTGCCACAAAGTACACATTTACTTCTGCTGGTGCGGCGCGCTCTGTCCACTGTCCAGTAGTCGCTGTGGGTACGCCATTGATTAGGTTATCTGTACCCGTAGAGAAACTGACTAATCCACCATTAGCAGTGCTACCAGTGTAACTAGCTACATGAACCTGATTGACAGGAACCGTAATAGGCTGGTTAACTGTGGTCATTGCCACCGCCATTGCTTTAGTGGAAACCCCCACCGCCCCGACTTCTGGAGGCGTTGTGCCACCACGAGGTGTACCTTCACTGGTCAAGGGACCGATCGCATCCGACCGCACTCCTCTAAAGCCAAGGAATCTGACACTACGCAGAGATACATCATTAGTGATATTCAGGGTGGTAGTGTTTTGAGGTGTGCCAGTGCCGCTAGCAGGCATAGTACCAATGAAGTTACCCACCAAGATACTAGGTATGGGGTCGTAAATTGTACTACTTGTGTCGTCAGGAATACTAGCGATGGTTAAGCCTCTGGCATTGCCACCTACAGGCGTCACCCGTGGTAGCAACCAAAAGACATTATTAGGATCAACGCCTTCTAGCTTGATCTTCAAGCCTTTGAGTACTAGGTCTTCGTTGGGACTACCCCTGAGAATGAACACAGGGCTTGAACCATCTTGGTTAGCTTTGAGGGTAATTGTACCGGTGAGTACCCGCACGGTATTGCCATTAGCAGAAGGACAAGGTACTTCTACATCCGAATCACCTGCAAATACAGAGCACAAATCAAGTACATTCACTTTGTTGTTTTCTCTGGTACTGGTAGCCTCAATGACCACATCGAAACCATCTCTTTGATTGGAGGTTAAACCGTTTCTGATTTGCCTGAAACCACTACCAGTTAGGTTACCAGTGGCAGTATCAAGAATATCCACATTAATCCTAGCTGAAGAAGATACAGAATCAGCATTCAAGGCAATCACACGGGGTCTGACTCCCTTAAAGTTGGCATTACCAGCAGTGGGATCCAAATTGTTGTTGAGTAGGTTATTCCTAAAGTCAACAATGGCTTGGCGGGGATTACCGCGATTAGTAGGACAGGAATCACCCGTAATGTCATTATTGGGAGTAGAACTGCCAATGACTACAAAGTCCTGTACCGATTGATACTTGCGGGAATTGCCCGTAGCACCACAGATGGCAAAACCAGAGGCAGGAGCAATCGCCGCTTCATTTCTGGGAAATTCTGGGTTGTTGGGTAGATTGAGATTAGCCAACTCACTGGGATTACCGACACAGATGGTGTCAACAAAGCCATTAGCAAAATTGATACAAGGGGTATCAGGTAGAACTAATCGTCCAGGGTGGTTCCGATTAGGGGGAACCGCACCGCCAACCACGGGATGGCTATGGGCATAGATATATAAAGCTCTGTCATTGTTCCAGCTAAAGTTAGCTTGGTCACTTTCCCCTGTGAACCAATTCCATCTGTTTGTAGTGCGATACCAGAGGGTCCGATCGCTGAAGTTGGGATAGTTTTTCATCATGCCAGGAAGCATGGGCGTATCACCACCCTCAGCCCCAGCAAAACCAGTAGCCAAGGCATAGGGAGGAGGTAATTCGGCACTCAAGCCCAAGCCAAACAAAGACTTCTCGCCAAAGTTAGGCTTATCTGTCCGACAACTATTGTCAAAGTAGGTTTTACCGTCAAGCTGGGTATTGGTATCACTATCAGTCGGGAAGGTTCCTGAAGTTATGCTTCCATCGTTGGGGGGAGCACCAGTTGTCCTGTATCTGACATAGGTGCCATTGGGATACGGCGCTTGCAGACCCTGAGCAAGGTTTTCTGTCCATGGACCATTGCACTTGGGATAGTTATCCTTATTTTCGGTAAAGGGATAGGCGGCGGCTACTTCAGGCACATTGGTTAGGAGTGCCCCTACAGGTAGATTGTTACTAGACTGGGCAATTACTGGAGGCTGGAGGAAGTTACCCCGTGTAGGTGTGGGTGTAGGTGTGGGTGTAGGTGTGGGTGTAGGTGTAGGTGTAGGTGTAGGTGTAGGTGTGGGTGTAGGTGTTCTGGTGGGTGTGGGTGTAGGGGTGGGTGTAGGTGTGCGTGTAGGTGTAGGTGTAGGTGTAGGAGGTATGGGGAAACCACCGCCAGGACCACCGGGCGCACCAGGTCCACCAGCGCCAGGGTTACCAGGGTTGCCCCATTCTAGGTAGCCGCAGTCTGAGCCATCGGTCAGCTCAAAGTCGAGGCGCACATAGAAGCCACCATATATGCGGTTTGTAGAACCATCAAACCTCGCCGCCCAGTAGTCATTGGAACCAGCGGGCACATTGCGCTGAACTGTACTCTCAACTGTGCCAATTGTTAAGTTAGGTGTAGGAGTCGGGAGGGTGGGGACAGGCAAAACATTGAGACCACCGCGACCTTGAATTTGGGTGAAAGTGGCATAGTCAGTACCTTCGATGTATTGGAAAGCGGCAACAGAGCGAATGCTGTTGAGGACAGGGTTAGCACCAGCAGGATCATTACCCGTGCCACCATTGAGGAGTGGATACCATTTAAAGGTAGCCTTTTTAATTTTGATAGTTACATTAGACCTATTGCGGAAACGGACACGAATGTTGTTGCCATTCGGAGTGATGTTTTCACTTCTTTCTAAAGCAGGAAGTGTACCACTGAGAACTGGGGCATCATCTTGAACTAGGTTACTGGAAGATGTAACACCAGCGATCGTGGAACTGTTAGGACACTGGAAGCCATTGGCAGTGGAATTCGCTTTTTCACGGATGATGCCATCGCGGGTAGCGGTTCCTATCCACACTGCATTGGTATTCGGAGTATCCACAGTGGCTGGAGCGGCTTCAATCCTAAAGGTTTCATTGCCCTCATAGGCGCTGTCCCTAACCACTAGGACATAAAAATCTTTGTAGGTAGAGTTATCTCCATCGGGCCACTCAATAATTTGCCAACCAGCACTGGCGGGGAATCCAGGTAGAGTAGAGGCGGGCAGAAGGGTTCCATCTCTTCCGTAAAGGGCAGGCAGATAGTCGGCACAATCGTTGGGTACGCGTCTAGTGGGGTTTTCTCCAGGGTTAGTGTCGAGGGGATTCTTTACAGGTGTGGGATTGGGGAAGTTAGCGTATTCCCAGCATTTTTTGCCAGTAGCAAGTGATAAGGCAGGGCTGTTAGCTACATTAGATACCACATCACCCGCTTGGGGACGGTTACGATCGGGATTACTATTCAGTGCTCCAGTGGAGATATTTTGATCAGCAGGGGTGGCAATACCGATATTGCCGATCGTGCCCGCAGGTTGACTACGCACCGCTACACGAATAGTAGAACCGGGCTTGCGGTTGGAGCCATTGAGTAGGCGCAGTCTGAATACAAACTTACGATACAGGGTGCCATTGGGACGGGGACTAGCACCGTTCCCTGCGTGACAATTGTCGTTGCTGGCAGAATCTTGGTAGCCTACATCACTATTTTGGGTTGCCCAAGGGTTCCCAGAGAAAGTATTAGGTCCACGACAAATGTTGGTGGCATTAGCAGGAGTAAAAACAGGGGCTGTTAGGGTACCATCGGGATTCAGTAAATTTGGCGTTGTCGGTATGGTTTTTTCTACGGGAGCGCCTGTGGGGAAATCAATTTGCACTGGGTTGAGAATGCCCTCACCCGCTGGAGCAGGAGCGGGTAGAGAAGCGACACCAAAGTTACGCCTGCGTCCCTCAAACAAACCAGTACGATCGCCTTCAGGTGTGAAATTATCAGCAGTGGAATTGTCACTGGGATTGGATGTACCAAAGAGAGAGACTTGAGGAACAGCTGTAGGAGGACAGGGCACATCCCCGTAAGAAAAGCGCCTTTGCACATTAAAGGGAGCCTGCACATAACCATCAATCAAGTGGGGATAGGTGAAAGCATCAGTGCGATTACCAGCTTCGTTATCCCCGTTTTGATACATATCATTCACATTCAAAGCGCTGGGATTCTGAGCGCGGAATACAGCGATCGGGATGGGCCATACACCCCTAACATTCATATCTTGAGCATGGGGACAAGTACCCTCCATCACCAGAGAGTAGTTGCCATCCCCATAGATGTCGTTGTAGCGCAAGAAGGAAAGGCGGCGGGCAAAGCGGGTGTCTTGGGGATGGATATAGCGGGGGCGTTTGCGTTGTTCCTCTAGGGTTCCGCTATAGGTGGCGCTGTTAGGTAAGGTGGTGGTACCTGCCCCATCCTTGATCCAGTCGCTAAAACCGCATTCAGATACGGGCAGTTTGCGACAGATTTCCATGCTGTACTCAGGGGCATTTAAGCGCCTCTGCACAGGGGTAACCCCATTGGCATTGTAGGTATCGCGGTTACCTTGGGGGAAGTGGACGCTAGTGGAGCCAACTCCTCCATCGGAATTCACCCCCGCTAACCAGTTGGCACTGGTCACAAAGTCATTATTAAAGAAACCTTGACGGCGGCGATCCCACACATAGCGACTATCCTTGCTCTTTTCACTGGGCGGGTTGGTGATGTTCTGCCAATTAACACTGGTAGAGGTGTCAGCATTGTTGCGTAGGTCAAAGTCGCCATCGTTACGATAACCATCCCGTGAGTCGGCTGAGACTACGGTGACCGCATCAGCAATGACAGTGGCAGGTCGCCATGTATCCCCTTGAGCTTTACAGTTGGGGGCATTGGGACGACAGGCAAAGTCTTCATCTCGATCACCAGCTAGACGGGTATAGAAGTTGCTCCAGTCAGCTTTAAGGGCAGTCTTAAATTCTTCCTTACTGTGCACATTAAAGCCCGCCTTGGAACCTGAACCTCCTGGATCTTTCTGGGCTTTGACATAGACTGGCAGGTCTGACACTAAAATTAACCCTTTTTCACCGCGCGTAGCTTCAGTCCAACTAGGCTGGGTAGAACCTGAACCACGAAACAGGTAGTAACCATTGATGAGGCGAATGGCGTTGGGACGGCGGGTGGGGTCAAGGACAAAGTCGGTGGTACTGAGGGAGGCACGGGTGGCAGGGTCGGTGCTGGTGTCACTGAGGTCGGGCAGGGCATCTTCACGGGTAGCATAAACCACACCGCTGTAGGGTAGGAGATATTCAGTATCTACACCTTTTTTATCCCCCACAGTCTTATTACGGTCTCCCGCTACGGTAGCACCCCGCATGAGGTTCAGGTCGAGATCAGTTACCCGAATTTCTAGGGGTTCCCGTTGTTCAATTTCTAGGTCGTAAATGTCCGATCGATTAGCGGGGTTAGTCATATCTCTCAGGCGGGTGGCGCGCTGACTGGCGATCTTGATGTCATCTTCATCTTTGACCAAGGATTTGACTTCCCGACCATCGAGGAAACTGGCTTCCTTAAAGGTGCCATGGGGAATGTTAACCCCAGTTCGGGGTGTGGTACTGGCAGTTAGTTCACCAGTCATGATCTCAAGGGCACACAGGTTAGCATCAATGGTTGCCTGCTCTACGAGTGTTAAACCTGCGTCTTTGAAGTTTTTAGAAGAAGATTGAATTACTTTTTTGAGGGCTTTACGGAGGGGTTCATTTACCCAACGCCCATTGGGATAAATAAGGTTGGCTTGATATGCCAGTCGATCGATCAAGGAAACACTTGTATCAGCAGGGTTAACTGCCTTGGGGTCATAGCCTAAGAACTTGTACCGCTTGTCCAAGTTAGAGTCAGTCTCAGAGTAAGTAATACTACTAGGAATTGTGCCCAATGTCTCAGCGGTGGTCTTGGGAGTATAGACAATACCATTATTAGAGCGCCCCGCAAATCCACCATTCCAAGGCAGTGCAGAGCGGTTACGGGCTGTGGAAATGAGTCTGCTGGAGGAATCAAAGGGATTTTCTGGGATGGAGAAGGAAGGATCATAGTAGCTACTGACGCAGGCTACAGGTTTTTGATAGTCGCCACGAACTCTGGGATCGGGGTTAAAGGCATCATATTTATAGTGATAGACAGCGGTGGCGCGCATTTGCAAGTCGCCTTTGAGATTAGCACGCGCTCTATTTTTAGCTTTTTCAGTAGAGTTAGTACCAATTTGGATAATGCCAGTTTTGCCATCGATGGGATAGTAGCCTGCGTCAGCACTGGTAATAGTGCCATTACACCTAGATGAAGGATTACAGACGCTGGTAAAGTTGGTAGAATCCAACCACTGCACCGCCGAGATCATGGGCATCATATCTGACCAGACCGTGAAATCACTAAAACGATTTTCTTCGTGAGGGGTGGCAGGGTCATCTTTGACCACTCCTCTGTAACGAGGCAAGAAGGTACCAGGTCCATCTATGGGGTTAGTGTAAGTACCACTGGAGATTTCATTACTGGGGTTGTAACGGGTGAAAATACCTGCGTTAGTCACTACCCTCAGTCCGCCCCTAGTGGGAGTGTCGTTGGGTGCATAAAAGGGGGCATTAGAGTCAGGTAAATTGCTCCCATTAGTTACGGTGTCTGGTAGTACATCAGGCAGGGCGGGGTCAGCAGAGGCAGAAATTTCCCAAAAGCCACCCCGACTAGATTCCCCAAGGTTAGATAAAGTCTGGGCTTGAGTGATGCGGTAACGGGATGTGGTATCAGGCACAGTGTCATCAATGTTCCATGGCACTCCATCATTGAGGGAGACAGGGGCACGGTTTCTCGCATTTTCAGGCTTATTATCAGCAAAGAAGTTTTCTGTACCATCTTTTTTCAACCAGCGGGCAGGTAGGTTATTGCCCACTAATACTCGATCGCCAATGAGCTGATCACGATTAACTTTTTGTTTGAGGGGGTCTTGGGCAGGTAACTGTAATAATCCGCTAGAAAAGTTAAGGGTCAAGGTACGATTGGGGTCAGGAGCTTGGATTAAGCCTCTTCCATCTAGGGCGCTGGCATAGACACTAGGACTGCGTACTTGGGCTGTGCCGTCATAGGGGATCATCCATTCAATGGGCGGGCGCAATTCTATACCACTTTCGGTATTGACCACTGTTAACAGCGGGCTGGGGTCAGGCAGGGGGGGCAACAGGCTGTTCACTTCCTTGAAAGGTACTTTGCGGGTGCGCTCCCGGAAATAGACTTCCAAGGCTTTGCGCCGAGCTTCGTTAAACTCCTCTGGGGTGGAAAGACCTTCGTCGTTAATCCGTTGTGCGGTATCTTTCCTAACAGATTCAGGGTCTGGACCACCAACATTATTTTTATCAGCATCTTTATTAGAAGCTGTGTACTTCTGCCCAACAGGGGGTGGGGTAATAACCAATGGACCACGGGCGATCGCCGCTTGGACTAGGAGGTTAACTCGGCGGTTGTACTCCGCATCATTACTGGCTACCTCTCTGGCAGGGTTGGTAACAGTAGGTGAAATAGTTTTTATCCCTGCTGTGAGACTAGCGACTGGATTGGCAGAATTTTTGAGGAAGAGGTGTATATTGGGAGAGACGAGGTTATCGACTACCGTAAATACATCCCCTTTGACCACATTACCTGCCACAAGGATTTTGCCATTTTCTTCTTTGTAGTAGCAGGAACCGGGTTCACCACCCCCAGCTGACAGGCTCTTGTCGCTACTGGCACTAATTTGATACAGGTCGATGGGAATACCCGTAGCGGCGGCAGCAATCATCAGGTTGCCTGAGGTATAGATGCGTCCATTCAAGCGGAAACGGGCGGGACGAGATAACTCTAGGTCGTTTTCAAACCACACCGCATTGTTGTTGAGGGGATTGCGTTCCCTGTCCTGTTGTAACTCTAGGGCACTAAAGGTGGCTCTGCCTTTGAATTCTTCGTAGTTGGCAATGTTGGCGGCGCGGGCACCTGCGGGGGAACTGGTGTCGCCAGCGGGTTTGATGATGCTACTGAGAGGGGTGCCAGGTTGGGCAGGAACGATGGGAATGGTGGTGGCATAGGCAAAGAAAGCCTTTTTCAATTTGCCAGTTTGCTCTGTCCAACCTTCGCTGGTTGCTACATTGGCGGTGGCGTTGGCACAGCCTGAAGTTAAAGTACCCTCATCCATGGGTTGGGAGCGGGTCTCTAGGGTAGAGACCACACGGGTATTAGTGTCTGTGTCGGGGCGGGTGCGAAAGACGATCGAGTAAAGCCCAAAGGCATCAAATTTACCATTACCGTCGGTGTCGATCGGGAAGCGCCACACGGCAGAGTTGTATTCCTGCTGGTTAATATCTCCCGTGACATTGATTTTGCCGTCTGGTGTGTTGCCAGTGCCTGTAAAGTCGTCGGTGATAATCAGGCGGGTTTCATCGGCGTAGGTGTATTTATCAGAACGCAGAATGGCATCAAAGTCCCGATTGTTGGGGGTGGTACGGGGCAGGTCAGGGTCTGAGAGCAGGGCGGCAATTTTGGAGCGTGCTCTGTCAATAATCGGGGCGTTGGCGGTGCGGAAGGTCTGCTCTACCCTGGTGTTGGCGGCTGTCTGTGCCCTTTCAGCGGAGCGGGAAACGATCGTTACTACCAGTAGGCTGGTGAGGACGGAAACCATTGCCACCGTGGGTAATACAAACCCTGATGAGGCGGAACGGCGGCGGCTGGCGGATTGTACTTGACGGACAAAGCGACGACTGATGCGAAAAGGACTGCCAATTTTAATCAACCATTTACGGAGACGGGCGAGGAGATTGCCGAAAAATTGGTAAAGATTGTTATTCTTTGACATATTTCCCTTTCCTGATGCGTTGTCCTGTACTTGTGGTCAATGGGATTGTACCCAACGATCGACAAAAAATAACAACCCTGCATCAATTGATTACTTTCACCTCTAATATGGGTAAACATTTGTAAACTAAGGTCTGCTGTGGTCAAGCCCTATTTGCGTCTTTTGCCCTACCTGCTTCCCCATTGGGAGCTGATTGTCAAAGCCTTTGGCTGTACGATCATTTTTATTGCTACCATGCCCCTACTGGCCCACATTTTGGGACTGGTGGCGGGGGCGGTAGCGGCGGGGAATGTGCCTGAGATTGGCATGATCGCTGGTTATACGCTGGCTATGTTTGTGGTGCGGGGGGTGTGTCAGTTTGGGCAGGATGCGCTGATGGCACGGGCGGCCCTAGAAACGGCGACAGATATTCGTATTCAGGTATATCGCCACTTACATACGCTGGATTTGAGCTATTTTGCCGACAATCGCACGGGGGATTTGTCCTATCGCTTGACGGAAGATATCGATCGCATTGGGGAAGTGATCGGCAAATTTTTTCATCAGTTTGTGCCTTCTATCCTGCAACTGTTGTTTGTGGTGGGCTATATGTTCTACCTAAATTGGCTACTGACTGTGACTACCCTAGTGGGTGCACCCCTGATTGCGTTTTTGGTGGGTTGGTTTGGGCAAAAAATGCTGGAGTTTTCCCGCCGTAGTCAAGATCAGGTGTCTAGTTTGTCGGCCCTGTTGGCGGAGGTATTTGGTGGTATTCATTTGGTGCGGGCATTTGCGGTGGAGGCGGAGGAGGTGGATCGATTCCGCAGGGAAGCATTGCAGAATTTGCGGCGCAAGTATGCCACCGATCGTATCCGAGCTATTCAGTATCCCGTCATCGGTTTTTTGGAAGCGGTGGCCATTATTTTTTTGTTCTTAATCAGCGGGTGGTTGATTGGGCAAGGCAGTTTAACGGGCACCCAGTTTGTGGCTTTTGGGGCAAGTGTGTTGTTGTTGATTGACCCCATTTCCTTAATTAGCAATGGCTACAACGAAATTAAACAGGCGCAAGCCTCCCTTGATCGAATTTTTGAGATATTTGCGGAAACCCCGACAGTACAGGAATTGCCCCATGCCCAAACCTTGACCACAGTGCAAGGTAGGGTGGAATACCGCCAAGTCAGCTTTGCCTATTTGCCAGATCAGCCAGTTTTGAGGGGCATTAGTTTTGTGGCGGAGGCGGGGGAACGCATTGCCCTGGTGGGACTGTCGGGGGCGGGCAAATCCACTTTGATCAATCTGTTACTCAGGTTCCATGACCCCACCAGTGGGACAATTCTCCTCGATGGCATAGATATTAAAACCGTGACCCTGCACAGCCTGCGCCGCCACATGGCGATCGTGCCCCAAGAAACTATTCTATTTACGGGATCGATCGCTGAGAACATCGCCTTTGGCAACCGTTCTGCGTCTGCGGAAATGATTGAAAATGCGGCGCGCATTGCCAATGCCCATGAATTTATTTGCCAACTGCCCCGCGGTTACGACACCATGGTGCATGAAAAGGGGGTAAATCTATCGGGGGGACAACGGCAAAGGCTGGCGATCGCGCGGGCAATTTTGCACGACCCCAAAATTTTAATCCTCGATGAAGCTACCTCAGCCCTAGACTCAGAGTCGGAAAATCTCGTGCAGGAGGCTCTGCAACAGGTGATGATCGGGCGCACGGTATTTATCATCGCCCACCGTTTGGCAACCGTACGCCACTGCGATCACATTTTGGTTCTGGAGCGGGGCAGAATTATTGAGTCGGGCACCCATTTCGAGTTGTTAGCCCAATCGGGGAGATATGCTCAGTTTTATGCTAAACAATTTCAACAAAATTTATCCCCTAGCGTCTCGGACTAGAAATAGGCAAAAAGCCAGTTGTGGGTAAATTGTCCTATAGTCTTTAATGGAATCCAATGATTACTTTGACGGTACAGATGCCATGACAGTTTGGGTAAATCCCCCTGCGCCGCCCCCTTTAATTGCCGCCGATCGGGGTCCTGCCCTGACAGTAGCGGTAAATCTGCGTCTTGATTTTCCCCAAACCGTTACCAGTCCTGTATCTGCCCAGTTAGTCCGTGTTTTGCGGTCCCTGAATAGTATAAGTATCGATCGAGTGGCACAGGTTGGGCCCATTAAACCGGGGTCGATTCCCCCGCCCAAACCCAATGACCCCGCCCCCACTCCCCCCCCGCCCCCCCAGGGCATCCCCATAGATGTAAAAAGTGATCAGCAGGAATACGACAGTCGCAATCAAACCTTTACCGCCATCGGCAATGTGAAAATTACCTATGATCAATCGGAACTCACCGCCGATCGAGTGATGGTGAATTTAGTTACGAGGGAGACCAAGGCAGAAGGCAATGTGGTCTTTCGGCGGGGCAATCAACTGGTAAAAGGGGCAGTGCTCACCTACAACTATGAAACCGAGAGCGGTAGCCTCACGGAAGCATCTGGATTCCTAGATTTAGCCAACCTCGGTGACCCCACCCCCAGAAGACTGCCCAGCGACATCGCCCCAGGCTCCATTTTTCTTGCCGCTGTGGCAGGGGAGACGGCGGGGGGAGTGCGGCGGTTAGGGTTTACCGCCGATCGACTAATTTTGACCGCAGGACAAACCTGGACGGCAGAAAATTTGCGGGTGACCAATGACCCGTTTGCGCCCCCCGAATTGGAGTTAATTACCAGTAGGGCTACCCTGCGCCCCCTAAATGAGACGCAAAATGAATTGATCTTGCAGTCCCCTGTGCTGGGTTTCGATCGGGTGGTGTTTGTACCAGTGCCCGTCGATCGATTGGTACTGGATCAATTTCGCCGCCCCTTTAATACCGCCATCGCCTTCGATCGACAGGATCGGGGTGGCGCATTTGTGCAACAGAGTTTTGATGTAATTACGAATCGGGATTTCAACTTACGCATTTCCCCGCAAATTTTAATACAGCGCGCCTTTGAGCGGTCGGGTGGGCTGTTCGATCGAGACCTCATTGGCGTGGTAGCCGAGGTCCAGGGGGATTTGGGCGACACGCAACAATTCAATGCCAGAGCCAGCCTATCGGGCTTAACTGATTTACCAAACAATCTCAGGGCGAATCTGCGCTACAGTCGCACCATTTTTGAAGACCACAACTTGGCAATTACCTATGCCTATCGGGAGCGCCTATTTAGTGGCTCTGCGGGCTTTCAGGATGTGTTTAATGTGGGAGGGCTGAGTATTACTTCCCCCAATCGGGTTTTGGGAGACAGCGGCATCAATTTCAGTTATCAACTGAATAGCCAGATTGTCAATGCCATTAGGGCAGACCTCAACCCCAACATTATTGGCACTTTAGGCAAATTTCAAGGGGCGGTGTCTTTGGGTAGAAGTTTTAATCTAGTACAGGGAACTGGCTTACCCCCCGATCGAGACACGGGACTGCGGTATAGCCCCACCCCCATCATCCCCTCTCTCAATGCCTTTGTGGGGGTATCAGGGGTGTATGCCTTCTATACCAGTGGCGATTATCAAGGGGTACTATCGGGCACCTTGGGGCTGTCCACCGTGTTAGGCAATTTCAGTAAAGATTTGTTTGACTACACCGCCCTATCTGTCAGTTTTACCCAATCCCTAATCGCTGGACTATCGCCGTTTCGCTACGATCGAGTAGCCGACAGCCGTACAGTGACCACGGAAATTTTGCAACAGTTATATGGCCCCTTGCGCTTTGGCTTTAGTCAAACTTGGAACCTAGACACGGGCAATCCCTTTGATGCCACCTACTCCCTGCAATACGATCGGCGCACCTATGGCATCATACTCAGGTATAACCCCAATCAGGGCATTGGCGAATTGGTATTTCGCTTGAGTGATTTCAACTGGACAGAGCCGCCTGCCCCTGTAACCAATGTGCGGGGTGGCATTGAGCGCGCCAACTAGGGCAATTGACCAAAATCTCTCTAGTTTTGGTGAGAAAAGTTGTAGATTTACCATCCATTTAGGGAAAAATTACTCTACACTTTTGTCATTAAACAGCCCTACCATTGATCTTGCGTCAGGCTAAGTTTAAGGTTAAAGTATAAGCTAACGCGAGGGATGACCCATGAACCCAGAACAGCCCAACCAACTTCTCGTTGAGTACTCTGCCCACAACGGCTACGAACCTCAAGTTCAAGGTATAGCCATAGACCTGATTCAAGAGCGCATCACCGCCCTGACCGAATTGGTGCAAACCCTAGTTCAGGCAAGTCCCGCTCCCCAAAATTTGATCCTAGATGAACTCACGGTCTCCATTAAGCTCGACCCCAATGGACGAGTGCTCCTGCCCGCCGATGGCATCACCCTACACTATCGTCAGCCCTTCCACCTGCCCCCCCAACCCGATCAAGGGGGGCTAGACATCCATAAACTGCAACAGCTGTTAAATGAACAAAAATGGCAGGAAGCCAACCAAGAAACATGGCACTTGCTGTGTCGATCGGTGCATAAGCCCGAAGGGTTTCCCCTCACCACCGCTGACATTCACCAGATTCCTTGCCAAACCCTGCAATTGATCGATCAACTGTGGAAACGGGCTAGCCAAGGTCGTTTTGGTTTCGGGGTGCAAAGACGCATCTATCAATCCCAGACTGCCTCCAAATAACTAGGTGAACACTATGGATGACGAGAAACAACGCCAGATTACGGTCTATTTTATTGAAGAAGCCAAAGAACACCTAAACACGATCGAGGCAGGACTGCTCAACCTTGAGAGTATGCTCACCGATCCCGAAGCGGTAAATGAAGTGTTCCGCGCCGCCCACTCTATTAAGGGGGGAGCCGCCATGCTAGGGTTTTCCAGCATTCAACATCTAGCTCACAACTTTGAGGACAACTTCAAAATTTTTCGGGAAAACAATAACTTAAAGGTGGATCAACACCTGCAAACTTTGTTTTTAGAAGGCTTTGACAAACTCAAAGACCTACTGGAAAAGTTAGAAAGCCCTGCGGGACTGAACAATGAAGAATCTGATAGGATTTTGCGGGATTCAGAGCCAGTTTTTGAGCAGTTAAAGCGCCATCTCAATTCCCTTGTGGGTATCAAATCTGAACCAGCCCCCGCTCCCCGCCCCCCCGCCCCCCAACCAGTGATTTCGTCTCCCGTTCCCCAAGGCGATCGTTCCCTGGTGGCGGCGTTTCAGGTGGAAGTGCCCGCCAAACTGAGGGATATGTTGCAGTGCTTCAAGCAACCAGACACCCCCAAAAATAGGGATACTCTGCAAGCCCTGTGCGATCAGCTCAAGGCCATTGGCGATCGTTTTCAACTGCCCCAGTGGGCAGACCTCCTGCAAGCCATGCGCGCCGTACTGGGCAATCCCAATCTCCAATTTCGCCTGTTGGCTCCCCTAGCCATTCGGGAAATTAAACAAGCCCAAGAATTAGTGTTGGCGGGCAAAGCGCACCAAATCCACATCTCTCCCCAAGTCAAAGAAGTGATGCCCCCTGGGGTAGTCATTGGCGAGGAACTACGGGCCCAACAGTGGCAGAAATTTGTGCAAATTATGGGTTGGGCTGATGCAATCCAATACACCCCCCAAGCCCCCGAAGGGCACTTACCCGCTCCCATCTGGTTTGAGCCTTTTCAAGAGGGGAAGCACGAAGCTGTCCGCAAACTATACGAAGCATTTATGCAAAAATTAGGGGATTGCGAAATTAACTAAAACTGTGCTATACTAGACAAGCTAAAAAATTACCGAGGATACCAATTAAGCCTAATGGTTTGATTGGTCGGTTGTAACAGTGAGCAAAAACTAGGTTAAAAATTTAGGGGGTATTTTGCCCCGATGGCTATGACTAAACTCAAAACTCGTAAATCTGCCGCCAAGCGTTTTCGCATGACTGCTACTGGTAAAGTAATGCGTCGTCGTGCGGGGAAGAATCACTTATTACAGCACAAGCCCACCGATCGTAAAAATAGCCTGAGCCACATTGTGGCTGTGGATGAACGGGATGAGGCCAATGTGCGTGCCATGATGCCTTACGCCTAAATCATTTATTAACAACTGCCATGACCAGAGTAAAGAGGGGCAATGTTGCCCGCAAACGCCGCAAAAAAGTGCTGAAGTTAGCCAAGGGGTTTATGGGCTCCCATTCGAGGCTATTCCGTAATGCGAACCAGCAAGTGATGAAGGCTCTGCGCTATGCCTATGCCGATCGACGCAAAAGGAAACGGGATTTTCGTCGCCTGTGGATTGCGCGGATAAATGCCGCCGTTAGGGCGCAGGGGCTGAGCTATAGCCAATTTATGGGTTTGTTGAAGCAGACCAACATTCAATTAAATCGCAAAATGCTTGCCCAGTTGGCCCTCCTTGACCCTGATGTGTTTGCTAAAATCGTGTCCATGGCCAAAGCGGTACAGAAGTAGAGCAGTAGCCCAATTTTACCATACTTAATATATGGGCTATACTAAAACAGGCATGGGTCGCTAACTCAAAGGTAGAGTACTCGGCTTTTAACCGATTAGTTCCGGGTTCGAATCCCGGGCGACCCATTGAATTGGCGGACATGGGCTATAGTAGGGCTAGTGGGGGACAGCCTCCCCCTCATTCTAGTAGTTTCATCCCTTGCCCATCATGGCGATCGCCCCAGTCATTCCCGTCAAATCTATTCCCCACGACAACACCCCAGAAGAATCCATTCCCTTGCGGATTCTGGTGCAGTTGATTGTCTTTGTGGGCATTGGAGCCATGGACGCGGTGGCTAGTACGGATCACAGTATTTGGGCAATTCCTTTGAGTGCGATCGGGGCGGGGTGGGGCTGGTATGCTCGGCACAAAAAAAATACCATCGTCAAGTTTCTGATTGCGGTGGCAATGATTGCCGTGTTGGTAATTTTCTTGCGGGATTTGGTGGGTCGGCGAGAGGAGACCCGTCTGTTACTGGCGAAATTATTGATCCAAGTGCAGGTATTACACAGTTTTGACCTGCCCAGACGCAAGGATTTGGGCTATTCGGTAGTGATCGGACTAATTTTGCTGAGTGTGGCAGGCACCCTGAGCCAGACCATGACCTTTGGGTTGTGGTTGTTGTTATTTTTGGTTCTGGCGGTGCCCTTTTTAATTTTGGATCACCGTTCCCGACTGGGGGTGTTTACTAAAAGTTGGCGACCGCACCAGTGGGGCATTAGTTTGGGCACGATCGTGGGTCTATTGACCATGTCTTTAGTATTAGGTCTAACCATTTTTGCCCTTTTGCCTAGGTTTAGCGGCTTTCAACTGCGGAATTTCCCCGTCAGCGTGGATGTAGATATTCCAAGGGATACCCCTCAAGGGGCAATTATCACCCGCAGTAACAATGGCAATGGGAATCAACCCACGATCGGCAGGGATGGTCAAGGCAGTGGGGGCGATGGCAGTAATAATAGCGATGAACCAGAGGTTCTACCCCCCTTGTTTGCCACAGAAATTGACTCTACTAATATGCAGGCTGGGGACGAGCTAAAACCCGAATTGGTGATGCGGGTGCGTTCTCAGGCGGAATTATTTTGGCGGGTCATGGCTTATGACGAATATACGGGCAAGGGTTGGCGCATTTCCCGCAATCAAAAAGAATTGATCCGCACGGTGCGTCGTCCCTCCTTTAGTTATGAGTTTTATTTGCCCCCCGACCCCGCCTATGTTTTGGATAGCACTAATTCTCGGGAGGTGATCCAAACCTATGTGATTACTACCGATCGATTCCCCAATTTGATCCCAGCGGCGGCCCAGGCGGTGCGGTTATTTTTCCCCAGTCAAGAGGTGGATGTGGATGCGGAATGGAACTTGCGATCGCCTGGGTTGATTCCCCCAGACCTGACCTATACTGTAATTTCGGCTGTACCCGTGCGCGATCGGGGTAGGCTGAGTCGGGCTACTGCTCGGCGCTATCGCCCTGACATTGGGCGCTACTATCTGCAATTGACTGACCCCACTTTACGGTCTGAGTTAGAAGCATTTGCCCAAAAGTTAATCGGCGATCGCCAATTTCAGAACAATTTTGACTTGACCGTATTTTTGACTGAAGCCCTGAAGACAAATTACCAGATTAAGAGCCTAGGGGTACAGGAGGGGCAAGATGTGGTATCCGCCTTTTTAGCCAATGGCGGTGGACAACCTACCCACTTTGCTTCCACCTTGGCGGTGCTACTGCGGGCGGTGGGTATTCCCAGCCGCTATGTGGTGGGGTTCAATCCTGGGCGGTTTAATCCGTTTACGGGCTATTACGAAGTGCAGAATACAGATGTGCATTCCGTGGTAGAGGTGTATTTTAGCAATGTGGGGTGGGTGAGTTTTGACCCTACCCCTACCTATCCCCTGTTCCCCCCTTCTCTGGACAACGATCGGACCTTTGGCGTATTACAAGCATTTTGGCAGTGGTTGATGGGCTTATTCCCGCCAGCGGTGGGTGAATTTTTTGACCAACTAGCCCAAGGCTTTATCAAGGCGATCGGGTGGCTATGGCAGTTGTTAGCCTCTTGGGGTTGGGCGGGGCTGGTTACGGGGGTACTGCTGGTATTTGGTGTAATTTTGGCGGGCTGGGGACTGGTACAGTTGGTCGCCCATATCATGGACTGGCTTTATTTAGGTCGATTAGCCCCTGCCTCCCGCGCCTATTTGCAAATGACCCGCTACTTGGCAGAAAAAGGGTTGGCGAAACAGCCCCAGCAAACTCCCCACGAATACTGGCAGATGGTGCAGTCCCATTTGACCGCCACCCAAGCGGAAGCAGTGCGACAAATTACCCAAGCATATCAGGATTGGCACTACGGCGATCGAGCCATTTCTCCCCAAATACTGGCTCACCTCTTGCGCCAACTCACCCAAAGGGGGGCAAAAAAATTGACATACTCCCCCAGCTAAAGCAGGGGGATTCTTGTTCTTGGTTCCACGATCATACTTACTATTTCAAGTTGCCCATCCATAGCAGAGGTACCTATCTCCCCCAGCGTTCCCTCTTGCGTTCACAAAGTGTTGCGAAGCAATGGCAGTTCGCTCATGCCCTGAGCTACTGTTTTTTTTGATCACAAAAAACTTGATTTGTTGTGTTTTAGCCGCTAGGCTATTGGGTTTTTAGAGAGGTTGATTACCCTTGCCTCTAATTGTAGTATAGAACAAAACCGCCGTAAACGGCGGGGCTTTAAACCCAATTTTTGGGTAAATTTCCTAAAATGTTAAGTATTACCCATTAGTTGAGCAAACTGGTATGTCCACACAAACTATAGATAAGCCCTCATCTTCTGCCAAATTGGCACCGCGCTATCGGGTACTTTTGCACAATGACGACTACAATTCCATGGAATATGTGGTGCAGTGCCTGTTGGAAGTAGTCAATGTGTTGACCCAGCCTCAGGCAGTGGAAATTATGCTAGAGGCACATAATAACGGGGTTGCCTTGGTAACTACCTGTATGAAAGAGCACGCCGAATTTTATGCGGAAGGTCTGTGTAGCAAGGGATTGACCAGCACCATTGAACCCGAATAGACTGTTCCACCATTTTTGCCACACCATTGCCCGTCGATCGACGGCGGTAAGAATTTTAGCTTTTTGGCTAGTTCTGCTGGTGGTCTATGGCCCCCCTGCCCTAGTGTTATATGTTCTGGGTATTCCAGACAGTTGGTTGGCGGTGGGGCTTTATTGCGCGTTTGTAATCCAGATTGGCTGGTGGGGACGATCGATCGGGGGTCAGGCTCAACCCTATGGCTACTACGGTTTGGTGTGCAGTGGGGACAGTATCTGGGAGTTTATTAAGGGACTGGGACTGGCGTTGCTGTGCTTTAGCCTGTTGATGGGCACTTTAGTTGGCATGGGCGGGTTAAGGGTGCAGGCGGTAAATTGGCTCGAGGCGATTCCCAACGGGCTACTGACGGCGATCGGGGTGGGTTTTGCGGAAGAATTATTGTTTCGGGGTTGGCTCCTGCGGGAATTAGAGCAGGGTTATGGCAAATCCACCGCCTTGGGCATTAACAGTGTAATTTTTGCCGTGCTCCACTTTCTTAAACCCTTGGAGGTAATTTTAGCCACTTGGGTACAGTTTCCGGGTTTGGTATTGCTGGGGTTAATTTTGGGACGGGCTTGTCATCTATGCCAAGGCAGACTGGGACAGGCGATCGGCATACATACAGGGTTAGTGTGGGGTTATTTCGTAGTGCGTACAACCAACTGGCTAGTACCCACAGGCAATTTACCAGAGTGGCTCACGGGCATTGGCGGGAATCCGCTGGCGGGGGGCATGGGCTTGCTGTACTTGGGCGTGATGGGGCTGGGTCTGAAATTGGGCTTGACCGATCGAGAGGGAAATTAGAGCGATCGTTTGCCGAAAATCAAGATGGCGATCGACAACACCAGCAGAGCGTAGCTAAAAATATAGACCCCATCAGTCAATAATTGCTCAGGGCTAGGGAGCACTCCATAAACCGCCTCATTTTTGAGATTGGCACGGGACAAATCGGGCAAAATCAGGTATAAAAAACGGGTTACCCCCTGCACCACTTCATTTTTAGAAATTTCCCCCAGTTGCAGTAAATCTTTACTGAAATTCCCTACTAAATAGCTGACCAAAGTCAAGAGGGAAGCAATAATCGAGCTAGTAAATGTACCGAATAAAATAGCGATAGCACTAACTAACATAATTTGCCAAAAAATAAAGCCACTGGCAATAATTACTGGCACTTGAGGCACTTGAATACTACGCAGTTGAATTAAAACCAGAAAAATTGTGGTCATAATTGCTACCAAAAGGGCAATAATTGCCGAGATACCCAAATGTTTGCCCAAAATAAATTCAGCACGGCTCAGGGGTTTGGCGACTAACACAAAAATAGTGCGTTTCTCGATCTCCTTATTGATTAAAGTAGCGGCTACAAATACGGCAGTAACTAACGCAATTAACTCAATTCCTGCCATGCCCACATCCACAATCATTTTGGCGGAAGAATCATAGGAAAATTGGGGCAGTGCCACCATCGCTGAGACTAATATGCCCGTATAGACCAGAGATAAATAAAATACTTGTTCCCGAATGGTTTCTTTGACCAAATTTAAGGCGATCGCCCAAATTCTGCCCCAACTGTGACTAATGTCTGCCATGTGCATAAACTATTTCCCTTACTTTTGCAATTCAATTACCAGTTTATGGTCATCTTGCCATAGAAATTGATTGGTTACTTCGGGTTGATGATAAATGTGCTGATCCAGAGCAGTTACAGGGGCACAGTGGGTCAGCCCCGCCAACCACAAATTTAATTTAGTCATAGCCACCGCTTGGGGATCAGGATCAGTGCCATATAAGCAATTAGTCATAATAAATTCTGCCGTACTATTAGTGTGTTGAAGCAAGTAAAAAAAAGCCACCACCAGTAATGTACCCGATCGACACTGGCGGTCAAAAATAATTAAATTATTTACATCTAAATTGGGGTGAACTTGCAATTTAGCGATCACGGATTGGGCTGTCCCTAAATACTTACAAGGATACTTAGCAGGGCGTTTCCTAGGAGGCGGTAATAGGCTATGTAACAAACAATTCCATGCCCCAAGAGTGAGATTTTCCCGTACATTAAATTTAGCAATTTCCTTTAGTTGGCGGCACAATTCATCCCCCACAAAAATCATTTCATCCAAGATCAAATCTGGGGCAAAAATACTACATACATAGGTAGGTAACAATTCTTTGAAGCGACTATTACCTGATCGTAGTCCATGAAAAATAGCTTTATAGTTACACCACACAGGCTGTTCCTGATAGGGGTTGTAAAAATCATAGGCATCACCAATTAAACGGGGCGGTAATAATTGCCAACTCTGGGCATAGGTAATAAACAAAATGCGATAAATTAACTTTAAGGCTTTCTCATCGGCTAAATTTTCAACTGTTGGCTGATCTGGTACTTCTGCCTGACTGAGGCGATGTCGAAAATCTTTAGTCAATCGATCGCGGGTAGTAACAACTTGGGTATAAATTTGTCTAAGGTATTCATTTTCTAGCTCTTGGGATTCTTCAAATAGTAAGAGAGTATGGGATTTTGCACCTAAAGAACGGGGCAATAAAGTGCGGCGGCAGAGTAATAGATAAAATTTTTGCCAATTAAATAATTCAGTTACATTTGACCATAGAAATTGTTCACAAAAAATACTAGGCATTTGACCATGCAAAAGATAAATGCCCATAGAGTTAATACGCACTATCCATTCGTAGGCATGATTATTCTCAGCAGGGTAGGAAGCATCCCAATCAATTTTTACCAGAGGATGGCATAAACCCTCCCCAAACAAACCTAAACTTGCTTGGGGAACTAACTCCAATTCCCATGTTTCATCGCCAAAAGGAGAACCATAACCTAACACATCCACAAACAAATCATGGAGAAATTCATGGATATTTGGCTGTAGTTCCGCCTCTAACTTGTCCGTAAATAATCCCTGCCATTTGCTAATAACTTGGCGTCGATCGAGCAAATCTTCAGGAAATACAAATGTACTTAGTTTTTTGGCAATCAATGTTTCAGCGAACAAAGGAAACATAGTTTTATTGATGTCGGCTGAACTTATCCACAGTCAAAATTGTAAAATACACAGACACTTTAGCACAGGGTAACAGTTAGTAATTCTGTTGATCAATCTAAGAAGCAGGAGAATCAAGAATTGAGTAGATGCAGAATAGTCATTAAGCAATATGGAGCGGTAACGACTACCTCAGGAGTACTGTGGATAAATTCTCTCAAAATAGAAATCATTTCCTATTTTATACCTGTCCACATTCTTCACCCAGTATGTTCCTCGTATTTTAGTTCGCTAAGTATAATGATCGTAATTGAGTTTAGAATAGAGCGGGGTTATTGCTCCCGTTCTTGGTTCTCCACAACTTCTATTTTTTAATTGAGTAGGATTGCTATAGATGCGCACGGATACCATCTTCTATCAACTGTTCCAATCCTATCCCTCTCTGTTGTTTGAACTGGTGGGACTACCACCTGAAACCGCTGAGGGCTACCAATTCTCCTCTGCAGAAATCAAAGAACTCGCCTTCCGCTTTGATGGCATTTTCTTACCTGATACCCCTGATAAATTTATTTGGTTCGTGGAAGTGCAGTTTCAAAAGGTAGAGGAATTTTATCGCCAGTTCATCACTGAGATAATGCTGTATCTGAATCAGTATGCCCCTGTGCAGGATTGGCGCGCTGTTGCCATCTTTCCTAATCGGCAAACAGAACCGCAGAGGTTTGTGCATTACAGCGACTTATTTGCCAGTGATAGACTAAAAGTGGTGTATCTGAATGAGATAGAAGCAGAATCACCCTACATTGGTCTAATCAAGTTAATCATCACGCCAGAGGATAAAGTGATTGCGCCAGCAAAAGAGTTGGTATTAAAGCACAGGCAGGTATCAGGTCTGTTAGAATTTGTAGAAACCATACTGGCATACAAGTTGAAAAATCTGACACGGGAGGAGATAGAAGCGATGTTTACTTTGGGTGATTTGAAGCAGACTAGAGTGTATCAGGATGCCTATCGGGAGGGTAGACAAGAGGGCAAATTGCAAACAATTTTGCGAATACTAGGCCGCAAGTTTGGCAGTTTATCCCCGCAGATGGTCAGTCAAATCACTGCTTTGCCCATAGAGCGTTTGGATGACCTCGCTGATGCTGTTTTGGATATGCAAAGAATAGATGACCTTGTGCGCTGGCTTGCCTAGCCTATCCTAATGCGCACCGATACTATCTTCTATCAACTGTTCCAATCCTATCCCTCACTCTTATTTGAACTGGTGGGACTACCACCTGAAACCGCTGAGGGCTACCAATTCTCCTCTGCAGAAATCAAAGAACTCGCCTTCCGCTTTGATGGCATTTTCTTACCTGATACCCCTGATAAATTTATTTGGTTCGTGGAAGTGCAGTTTCAAAAGGTAGAGGAATTTTATCGCCAGTTCATCACTGAGATAATGCTGTATCTGAATCAGTATGCCCCTGTGCAGGATTGGCGCGCTGTTGCCATCTTTCCTAATCGGCAAACAGAACCGCAGAGGTTTGTGCATTACAGCGACTTATTTGCCAGTGATAGACTAAAAGTGGTGTATCTGAATGAGATAGAAGCAGAATCACCCTACATTGGTCTAATCAAGTTAATCATCACGCCAGAGGATAAAGTGATTGCGCCAGCAAAAGAGTTGGTATTAAAGCACAGGCAGGTATCAGGTCTGTTAGAATTTGTAGAAACCATACTGGCATACAAGTTGAAAAATCTGACACGGGAGGAGATAGAGGCAATGTTTACTTTGGGTGATTTGAAGCAGACTAGAGTGTATCAGGATGCCTATCGGGAGGGTAGACAAGAAGGTAGACAAGAAGGCAGGCAAGAGGGTAGACAAGAAGGCAAGCAAGAAGGGACACGAGATGGCGAGTTGCGCACCATCTTGCGGCAATTAAATCGCAAGTTTGGCAAGCTTTCTCCCCAACTGGTTAATCAAATTACATCCCTATCAATAGAGCGACTGGATGACCTCGCTGATGCTGTTCTGGATATGCAGACATTAGATGACCTTGTGCAGTGGCTTGCCTAGCCTATCCCAATGCGCACGGATACCATCTTCTATCAACTATTCCAATCCTATCCCTCTCTGTTGTTTGAACTGGTGGGACTATCGCCCGAAACCGCTGAGGGCTACCAATTCTCCTCTGCAGAAATCAAAGAACTCGCCTTCCGCTTTGATGGCATTTTCTTACCTGATACCCCTGATAAATTTATTTGGTTCGTGGAAGTGCAGTTTCAAAAGGTAGAGGAATTTTATCGCC
>Ga0272446_1002440_pt1 | contig 25332 bp, 22 predicted proteins | sample YNPCB0061_FD_194587 | JGI IMG/M metagenome (GOLD analysis project Ga0272446, IMG submission 194587) | Hot spring microbial mat communities from Yellowstone National Park, WY, United States - YNP-CB-006-1 | ecosystem: Environmental > Aquatic > Thermal springs > Hot (42-90C) > Sediment | place...
CATAGCACCGAAAGATCCCTTTCTCCTTCAAGAAGGAAAAGGCGGCGCACACGTCCGCCACCTCCCCGATGCCTTCTCCGTGCCGTCCGCTGCTGCCTCCTACCCCTCGGAAATTGAAGCGCAGGGTCGTCCAACCCATGCCGTAAAAAACCTCTTGCAGTGCACGGACAACGGAATTGTCCATGTCCCCGCCATAGAGTGGATGGGGATGGCAGATCACCACACCTGCGGCATCGTCTGAGGTCGAAGCCCCCGACAGCCCCATCCGAGCTTCCAGCCGGAGCGGGGGCCGTTCGGTTGCAACCGAAATATAGACAGGGGTTTCGCGCACCGGGTTCTTTCCTTTCCCTATCGTCACGTCATCTCATCCCTTACACCATCACCTCCGTCACACCCCCACAAAAAAACGCTTCACCCGGCAAACGTCAGTTTCGTTCCGGCCATGTTAAGGATGAATTTTTCAGGCATCTCCCGTTCAATGTGCATGACTGCCTTTCTGCCCGTACAGTGGCAGGGGATGATGTACTTCGGATCGAATTTTTTCATCTCTTCCGTCGTTTTTCCGATGATCGGCTCGAAAAGCGGCCCGCTCAGGTGAAAGCCGCCCATAACGGCATACACCCGATCGATTCCTGTCGTCCGGATGGCGTGATGCACCGTATTGACGGCTCCGGCATGGGCGCATCCCGTCAACACCACAAGCCCTTTGCCTTTGACGTGTAAAGCCACTCCCGAATCGTCTTCGATCGGATCCCATTCTTCCTGGCCATTTCGCTGGCGATAAGCAATGGGAAAGCCTTTCTCGAAATCGGTCACCCGGGGAATTTCCCCCAAAAACAAGGCATGCCGATCCAGAAGCGGGTAGGGCGTGGTAGTCTCCACCAGATGAAATCCCGCCTCGAGCACTTCTTCCCGACGGAAAACCGGAAATTCCAGCTTCAGTTCCGGGCCGAGTTTGAGATACCTGGGCTGGGCAAAGACCATCGGATGGGCGACGAAATCGATGGCTGATTTGTCTCCCGGAATGCGTTCGCTGAAGGCTTTCAATCCGCCGGTATGGTCCATGTGGCCATGCGACAAAACGACGGCCCGAATCGAGTTCCAATCAGCGTTCAGCGCGTCGGCATTTCTGGCCGCACCATCCTGTGAAAAACCGAAGTCGAAAAGAAACGATGCCGCAAAACTGCCGTCATAGACCTTCACGAGCGCCGAAAACCCGTGTTCCGCAAATAGGGATCCTGCCATCTTCATGTCTTTGGAAAACAGGCTCGCACGCTGAATCACGTCGGTATTGTCCATTGCCGTAATTTCGATGTAATTGTCCTGCAATGTAAGGATTTCCACCTTGTCGCATGATTGGATGTTCATCGGATTGTTCTCCTCGTCTGTTGGTCCTTGTTTGATTTCCGTCTATCCCTCATCTTGACCCCAATACCCATCTCATGCCGCATTTCGGAAATGAATGAAATGAAGAGGCTTCATGGTCTCGACTTCTGCCTTCTGATTCATGACTTCGACATCCGAATGGTATCACTCACCCAATCCGATATTTCTTCATTTTGGCATAGAGGGTGTTTCTGCCGATTCCAAGCGCTCTGGCCATCTGCGCAACATTTCCATTCAGACAGCGCCAAGCATCCTGAATGGCAGCCTTCTCCAAGGCTTCCAAATTGAGCTCGCGGCTTTGGGTCGTCGTCTGAGGACGCCCTGCAGTTCGGAGACTTCTCCGGATTGTTTCGGGCAGATTATCCAGCCCCAGTGTTTCCGTCTGCATCAGTGCGATGGCGCTTTCAACGGCATGGCGCAATTCTCGAACATTGCCAGGCCAGTCATAGCTCTTCAAGGCATCGAAGAAGCCATCGTCTACCCTCGAGACATGCCTGCCCAGCTTGGGTGCCATTTCCTCGATGAAGCGCCTGGCCAGAAGCTTGACATCGGACCCTCTCTGGCGAAGCGGCGGAATTTCGATGCGGACACCATGAATGCGGTAGTAGAGATCCCGCCGGAAATTCCCGGATGCCATCCGGGCATCGATGTCCTGATGGGTTGCTGCGATGATCCGGACATCCACGGGGATGGATCGACTTCCCCCAACCCGGGTCACATGCCCTTCTTCGATGACCCGGAGCAGATTGACCTGCATGGAAAGAGGCATTTCGCCGATTTCATCCAGGAAAAGCGTTCCGCCGGAAGCCTGCTCGAATTTCCCCGGAGCACCTCCCCGCCGCGCGCCCGTAAATGCCCCTTCTTCGTACCCGAAGAGCTCGCTTTGAATGAGCTCGGCCGGTATGGCGCCGCAATTGACAGCCACAAAAGGACCCTTGGATCGGGAACCGGCCTTGTGAATGGCACGGGCCATCACTTCTTTGCCTACACCGCTTTCACCGGTGATGAGAACGGGTATGCCGGTTGAGGCGATCCGGCGCGCCATCGTGATGGCCTGTTTCAGTGGAGCGCTTTCGCCAAGGATCGTCTGAAAGGGATCGACGCTCAAAGCAGCAGCCGGAAAGGGCTTGTGAATACCGGCGGATGGTCTCACCCTGATGGCGAGCACCATACCGGCAAAAACGCCGTTGGGAGATATCAGCTGAAATGCTTCCACCGGAAAGGCCGGGTTCGGCCGGAACGTGACCGAAAGCGCACCGGAGCGGTATATATCCCGATGGGATATCTTTTGGAAACCGCCGGAGTTCCATGCAAACAGTTCATCGGCATCCGCCCCTTCCGCATGCCGCATCACCCGGCCCAACAATTCACTTGCAGTCGGGTTCACGAAAACGATCCGACCGCGAACATCCAGCACCACGATACCGGTCATCTCGGCCGGCATTCGTGAAAGGATCACCCTTTCGGCAAACGGCCCAAATGCCCCCATCTGCTTGCGAAAAAGCTCCCGTTCAATGGCGTAGGCACCAATCATCACCAGGGACAGCGCCCTGCTGTGGTCAACCGTCCTTGGACCGGAAACATCCACGCAGCCGACAATCTCTCCGGTGATGCCAAAAACCGGGGCTGCCGTGCAAACCCACTCATGGTGACCTTCACAAAAATGTTCATAACCGGCCACCTGCAACGAGCGGCATTCGGCAAGCGCCGTTCCAATGGCGTTGGTACCGACGCTCTTCTCGGACCAGTCGGCGCCAGGTCCGAAATGCAATCGATCCGCAATGACAAGCGCACGATGATCGCCGAACATGGTCACCAGAATCCCTTGGGGGTCGCTGATGGTTACCAAAAGACCCTGATCACGCACCAAATCGTAGAGGCGACGCTTCGTTTCCTGCGACAGCGCCTGCAGAAAATGGTGGGTCTCGCTGAATTCAGCTTCGGAAAGAATGTTCCTGCATTTCCCGAAAGCCGGATCGACACCCATTTGTCGGCATCGTTGCCAGGATGTCCCGATGGGTGGGGAAACGACGGCCATATCCATCGTACCGTTTTGGATAAACCGTTTCCAATGGGACTGATCGATCTTTCTGCCGGTGGAAAGCTGCAGCGCTGCGGTGCAGCTTTCGGAAGGGCGTTTTGAAACCCCTTGGTTTCGCTGAACAATCTGATAACAGGACCCGTTCCAGACTAGCTCATGCATATTCCACCTCCCGAAATGACGATCGGCCCGAACATAGAGGGGCGCTGAAATGACCCTGGGAACCGGATCATCACCCATTCAGCTCCAGAAATAGCCAATCGGCCGATAGATAGACCTTCAATCCCTGATTTAATCAGATTCCGCATGGCTGGCAAGCTTTTTCTAAACGGGGTGTTCGAAAATCGACCATGGGGGTGGCATCACAAGGGTTTTCTCTTGATCTGAAGAGGGTTTCGACTCAGGCACTATCTTTGCATTCCTCTCAAGACGGGTCAGCTCATGGGATGCTCATTTCGCTTGAGAGAGCGGCCTTCTACAAGCGCATGCTTCAACATACAGGAAAGAGGAGGCAAGCAAGTGGCCACGGAAGTACGCATGCCCAAATGGGGGCTCACCATGAAGGAAGGCAAGGTGTCCAAATGGTTTAAAATGGAAGGGGATACCGTACTGAGAGACGAACCCCTCTTCGAAGTGGAGACCAGCAAGATCACCAACACGGTCCCCTCTCCGACCGACGGCATCCTATTCCAGATCGTCATCCCGGCGGGGGAAATCGTTCCGGTTCAGACCATTGTTGCAATCATCGCTGCCCCTGGTGAAACACCGGAGAGAATCAGCCCCGGTACGGCATCGACGACTCCCCCAAAGGCTGAAGCACAGCCGATCGAGACTCCACCGGAAGAAGAAAAGCCCTTTGTTTCCGCATCCCCTATCGCCCGGCGTCTGGCAAAGGAATGGGGCATTCCCATTTCACGAGTGAAAGGCACCGGTCCCGATGGCCGGATCACGGAACAGGATATCAAACAATTCAAGGCGGAACGCGATGCGCAAGCAGCCACACCTATAGGAAAAGCATCGACTGCAGGGAATGCTGAAATATCCGTTGACCCAAAAGTCGCCGCATTCGCCGAACAAGCCGGTGTCGATCTGTCGCGGATCACTGGAACCGGTCCAGGCGGCAAGATCACCAAAGCCGACGTGCTTCGGGCGATGAATCCGAACCCCTCGTCCAAGGCTCAACAATCTGCTGCACGACAACCGGCACATGCGCCCTCCGCTTCGCCCGGCACCATCCTGCCTTTGGCCGGGATGCGGAAAATCATTGCCGACAACATGATGGCCAGCATTCACCAGTCCGCTCAACTGTCGGTGTTTGTGGAGATCGATGCCACCCGCCTCCTTTCTCTGCATCAGAAGATCAAAGACAAATACGGCATAGACGAACAGGTCCGCATTTCCATCAACGACATCGTCGCTCTGGCCGTATGCAGAAGCCTCAAAGAGCATCCGATGATGAACTCCTGGCTGACCGACGAAGGCATCGTCCTGCACGCGGAGGTGAATCTCGGCATCGCCGTCGCATTGCCGGACGGACTGGTGGTGCCCAATGTGAAAGACGCCGGAAGCAAAGGGCTTCTCGAGTTGTCCGCCAATATCCGCCGGGTGGTGGAACTGGCCCGTCATGGAAAGCTCACCTTCGACGAGATTCAGGGCGGCACTTTCACCATCACCAATGTCAGCCGTTTGGGCATCGATGGATTTACACCCATTTTGAATCCGCCGGAAACCGGGATTCTCGGAGTAGGCCGCATCGTGCAGAAACCGGGCATCGACGAAACCGGTCAGATCGCCATTCGTTCCTTCATGACCTTGAGCCTCACCTTCGACCACCGCGTGGTGGACGGAGCACCGGCCATGCGTTTTCTGCGAACCCTGGCCGATTACCTGGAAGAGCCGGTGATGCTCCTGGCCTGAAGGCAAGGCCAAAGCGAAGGATCGACGAAAGGAGGCGACATCCGAGATGAGCCGAAAACGCTTCATTGTGGAACTGGGAACCGGTGCCGACCTTCACGGCATGGACGTGACCAAGGCCGCCCGGCGAGCGGTTCGACATGCCATTTCTCGTAGTTGTCTGTGCGGCATCATCGAAATCCTCGAGCGCGACCGGTTTCAGGGACTGACGGTGGACGTGCTGATCGCCTGCCCCTTTCCCGAGCGGGTGGATATCGAAGCTGTCAAAACCGAAATTCCGGTCGGCGTTCCGTCAGTCCGAGTCGTCACAGGCGGCATGCAGGCTTCGGGCATTTGCGTCGACGCCTTTGCAACGGCATGCGATACCATCGTGGTGGCCAATGCGGCCGTCACGCTGTGGGTGGAGATGGCCCCGGAGAATGTCGACACTCCGAAAGGGCCGTGACCTTCATTGTTCGTATCAACCGAAACGATTCAGGAGGTGAACCGATGAACTTGTCCAACGAACTCATGATCCAAATGCTCACCACCATGATCCGCATCCGGACCTTTGAAACCAAACTTCAGGAATTTTTTGCGGAAGGGAAAATCCCCGGTTTCGTCCATTTATATATCGGGGAGGAAGCGGTCGCCACTGGTGCATGCACAGCACTTCGCAAAAGCGATTACATCACGAGCACCCATCGGGGGCATGGCCATTTGATCGCAAAAGGCGGCGACTTGAAACGAATGATGGCCGAAATCTTCGGCAAGACCACCGGCTATTGCAGGGGCAAAGGCGGTTCCATGCATATTGCGGACGTGGAGCTGGGCATTCTGGGAGCAAACGGTATCGTGGGCGGGGGCGGGCCTATTGCCAACGGCGCGGCCCTGGCCATCCAGTATCGCAAGGAAGACAATGTGGCCGTCTGTTTCTTCGGCGACGGCGCCTCGAATCAGGGCACCACCCAGGAAGCCCTGAACCTCGCGAGTGCCTGGAAGCTTCCAGTCATCTTCGTCAACGAAAACAACGGGTATGGCATTTCCTGCCCGACCTGCAAATCCATGGCGATCACCGACATCGCCGACCGGGCTGCGGCCTATGACATGCCCGGCGTCGTCGTGGACGGCAACGATGTGCTCGCCGTCTACGAAGCTGTCTCTGCCGCAGTACACCGAGCTCGCAACGGAGAAGGTCCGTCCCTCGTAGAATGCAAGACCTATCGCTGGCGCGGCCATTTCGAGGGAGACGCATGTGTCTACCGAGGAGAGGATGAACTGCAGGATTGGGTCAAGAAAGATCCGATTTCCCGTCTGGAAAACCGCTTGCTCCAGAACAGCCTACTGACGTCTCAGCAGGCCCAAACCATCCGTCAAGACATTGAGGCTGAGCTGGCCGAGGCCATTGATTTCGCTCAGAAGAGCCCGCTTCCGGATCCGGCCGAACTCGAGGAAAACGTGTACGCATAATATCCGCCATCCCAACGACAGGAGGTATATCCATGGCCGTCAAGACATATCTTCAGGCAATCAACGAAGCACTCCGGCAGGAAATGGAAAATGATCCCACGGTGTTTCTTCTCGGAGAAGATGTGGGACAGTTCGGCGGTTGTTTCGGCGTGACACAGGGGCTGTTCGATCGTTTCGGCGAGGATCGGGTAAAGGATACGCCCATCACGGAAAGCGCCATCATCGGTGCGGCCACAGGAGCGGCAGCTGCCGGGTTGCGTCCCGTCTGCGAGCTGATGTTCGTCGATTTCATCGGTGTGGCAATGGACCAGTTGTTCAACCAGGCCGCCAAGATGCGATTCATGTTCGGTGGAAAGGCCAAAATCCCCATGGTGCTCCGGGCACCTCAGGGAGCCGGGCTGGGCGCAGCGGCCCAGCATTCTCAGTCCCTGGAAGCTTGGTTCATGCATGTGCCGGGCCTCAAGGTCGCCATGCCTGCCACACCCTTCGATGCCAAGGGCCTGCTGATCAGCGCCATTCGGGACGACAACCCGGTAGTCTTTTTGGAACACAAGCTTCTGTACGGCATGGAGGGAGAGGTGCCGGATGAGGCATACGCCATCGATTTCGGCAAGGCCAACATCGTTCGCGAAGGGACCGATCTGACGATCGTCGCCACATCCAAGATGGTACACACTGCTGTCGAAGCCGCTGCAAAGCTGGCCGAAAACGGAATCAGCGCAGAGGTCATCGATCCGCGGACCATGCTCCCGCTGGACACCGAAACGATCGTCGCCTCGGTGAAAAAGACCCACCGGCTGATCATCGTCCATGAGGCGGTGAAATTCGCCGGCGCAGGGGCGGAAATCGCCGCCCAGGTGGCGGAGCTTGCCTTCGACTATCTGGATGGGCCCATCCTGCGCGTGGCTGCCCCCTTCACACCGGTTCCATTTTCTCCACCGCTCGAGCAGGCGTTTATCCCGGGTGTCGCGCAGGTGTTGGGAGCCGTTCAGAAACTGGGAATCGCATGATCTCCGAAGCATCCCCTTTCGCTCCGGACGGCGCACCCTTCAGGGGGATGCAACCGGCGGTCGGGATCGTCGCCAATCCGGTGTCGGGCAAGGATATCCGTCGGCTGGTAGCCCACGGAAGCGTCTTCGACAACCAGGAAAAGGTGCGCATCGTCCGCCGACTGCTGATGGCCTTTTCGGCACTGGGCATCCCGGATGTGCTCTACATGCCGGATGAATATGGCATTGTGGAGCGGGCAGCCCGCGGATGTCCGGCCCCCATCCGTCGCACACCGGCCCCGCTGAAGATGGAACATCACCAGGACGATTCCACCCGATCCGCAGCCTGGATGGCTTCTCGGAAAGTCGGATGCATCGTGGTGCTCGGCGGGGACGGTACGTGCCGCGCCGTCGCCAAAGGATCCCTCGATGTGCCGCTCTTGCCCATTTCCACAGGCACCAACAATGTCTTTCCTTATTTGATCGAGGCAACGGTTGCAGGCATGGCAGCAGGTCTCATCGCCTCCTGCAGGGTTCCGATAGAAAACGGGGTGTATCGCTCGTGTCGATTGGAGGTTGTAGAGGAGGATCGTCTTCTCGATATTGCCCTGGTGGATGTGGCCGTCGTCAACAGCCCTTTCGTCGCCGCACGCGCGATCTGGGACATTCGGGAGGTATCCCAGATTTTCCTGACCCGCGCCCGACCCGATGCCATCGGGCTTTCAGCCATCGGCGGGCAGTTGTACAGCATCGATCCGCAGGATCCCCGCGGGCTCTACCTCGCCCTGGGATCCGAAGGTCGCCGGAGCGTGCTGGCCCCTATCGCGCCCGGCCTTTTGCAAACGGTTCGTCTCTGCGACGAGCAAATTTTGCACATTGGGCAACGGGTTCGGGTGGCATCGGATCGATGTGTGCTGGCCCTGGATGGCGAGCGGGAAGTAGAAATCCCCATAGGACACCGGATATCCGTGAGGCTTTCCGATGAGGGCCCTTTCGTGGTGGATGTTGCGGCCACCATGCAGTATGCGCAGGTTCATGGGCTGCTGTGCACGCCGAACGGCGGATGATCCGGAAGCTCGCACGTAAAAACAGGGGGAAGAAGCCGGAAGTCAGAAGAAAAATAGATCATCAATGTTCAGGAGGGAACATCCAATGAATGACATCTTGAAGGCGGCCTTTATCTTCGTTGCCCCCCAGGCCGATCCGGAGACCCATCGCCAATGGATCAAAACCCCGAAAGTCCATCTCGTGGTCGTAGGGATCAAGAACTATGCCGACGCCGTATCCACGGCAAAAGAGCTTCTGGCAGAAGGTATCGTGGCGATCGAACTGTGTGCCGGGTTCGGCAACAAAGGCGTTGCGATGATCCAGGAAGCCGTTGAGGGAAAAATTCCCGTCGGTGTAGTGCGTTTCGACAACCACCCCGGACTGGGGAATGTGAGCGGGGATCGGCTTTTTGCGTAGATACCTTGGGTACTTTGGGCGGAGCCTTTCGGAAACCGCCCAAAGCCCGCATACAACCGATGTAGATGCATCCGATTCAATCAAAAAGATCTTCCAGCGCTTCAAATACGTATTTCATGTACATCAGCTTGGGTGATCCGCCCATTGCCACGGCCATCAGCGCCGCTTGCAGAATATCCTCCCGCGATGCTCCCTGCGCCGCCGCATTCTCCGCATGGATGGTGATACACATCTCGCATTGACTCATGACGGCACAGGCCACGAGGATCAGCTCGAGTGTCACAGGCGCTAGCCCACCCGTCTCCCCCAGTTTTTTGGTGAACTCAAGATACTTGGCGTAGGAATCCGGAACATATTTCTGCAGATAGGTCATAGCTTCGGCGGCATTTTCGGCTGCATTCATGCGACTCTCCTTGTGGGGTTGTGTGCTGATTTCCAAATCACTCCGCCATGCTTAAAGCAAATTCCATGCCTAAGAATCACGGCTTGTTGCAACCGAAACTCCCCACAAATCTTGTCACCATGCTGCTCTGGGAACATGCCTTTCTGTTCAAAATCGGCGCACCGAGAACAGACAATGTTCGAAATCAGAACAAGGCGTCGAGAAGCGTGTTCAAAGAAATTTCATGGGACGTTCTCATGTAGAAAATCGGTAGGAGGACTTCCCGGAAGGCTCGAGGGTCGTGTCGGCAGCCCTTGAGTGCAGCTTCGATCGCCGATGTGAACGGATCCGTCCGGCCTCGCCCCTTCACCTGGACATGACGAAGACGCCCGCAGCGCACATCAAACGCAACACTCAGGTCATAGCCCGTCATGTTGATTGTGTTTTGAAATCGGTACGCCGGAGAGTGACCGAAATTCCACTCCCAGGTATCGTATCGCCCGGCAGCCAATTCATGGATAGCCGTCCGATCCCCTTCGGAAAAAGCGATTCGACGCGCGAAAAATCGGTGCTGTATTTCTTCAAGCAAACCCTCCATAAACGCCGATACATCGATATCCCGATCCAGGTATGGTCGAATATTGGTGACGGGTCTTCGGATCGATGAGACAGCTTTATCGGTATATCTTCCCGGTGTCACGCGAAGCGCTTCTGAAAGCGCGGAAAGATCGGAATCGAACAGCAGCGTGCCATGATGCAGAAGTTTCCCCGATTGCACGGCTTGGGCATTTCCGGAGATTTTTCGGGCCCCGATGGACAAATCACTGCACCCTTCATGATAGGCTGGAACCCCGAGTTTTTGAACGTAAGCGAGCACAGGGTTCAGCAACTCCCCATACGCCGCCCGGAACTTCCCGGCATCTGAACGGATAAAGCTGAAATTGACATTGCCGCCATCGTGATACACAGCCCCGCCCCCGCTGATGCGTCGAATGACGGTGATCCCCTTTTCCAGAACATATGGGGCGTTGATCTCCGCCCAGGCATTCTGATTGCGGCCCACGATGACGGCACAACTGCTTTGCCAGAGCATGAAGCAGTCTTCCCGGCCGACAGCCAACATGTATTCTTCGGCGGCCAGGTTGAATACAGGCGAAATGCTGGGACTGATCAAACACATCATGGACGATATCGGCAATGGCCAAAGGACATCCTGACCGGCGAACTTTCTGAAGGGAACATCTTCCTTGCATCCATCAAGGCTTGAATATCGGATAACCGATCCAAAAGGCATCGGATACATTCCGGCGATAGGTTTCCAGGGCTTCCGGACTTGAGGTGATCCGCAGGTTGCTGTAACTGCCGTCTTCGTTCTGCCAGCGCTCATGCCAGTAAACGGCGGCCTTGACCCTGGGGGATTTCATTCGAATCGTGTCGAAGGCCTCCTGGAGAAACTGGGCCTTGTTTCCGGAAGCCGGAAATTCTCCGACGCCCCACTCTGCAAGGATGATGGGCTTCGTCGGATGCAAGGCCGACAGTTCCTGATAGGCATTGAGATAAATCGGATCGAATTTCGTCCATCCCTGATCCCAAAAAATCTTGCCGTATACGCTCATCCCCAGCCAATCGGCATAGTTGTCCCCCGGATAGTAGGCGGCAAACGTGTTCCATTTCTCGATGGGCAGAGGGGAATGATTGACATGAAACACCCATTGGATATTCATGACTCCCTTGGCGCGCACCCGATCGACCACATACCGGTAGGCAGCCTTGTAGATTTCGGGCCCTTCGGGATGCGGCTCGGGCTTCTCCCCCTTTTTCCGGGGCTTGTTGTAGAAATACCCGGACCAGGGAAACCAGGTGCCGTTCATTTCGAGGCCCCAGCTGACCAAAAGCGGTTTTCCCCAGGAAGCGGCCTCTTCGGCCCACCGATCGATATAGCCGTCCCAGGCCCCCTTGCGGATGCTGTTGAGGTTGAATCGATCCGGTGGTTTTCCCTCCGTATAAGGCTTCCCCCACGGTGACCAGAACAACAGGGGGATTGCACCGTACCGATCGATGATCTGAACCAACCGCAGGGGAAAGCCGGGCTCCCCCCAGAAGGCGCCACAAGCGATGATCGCCTGATGCTTTCCGGCCAATTTCTCGAAGCGCTGCAGCGCCTCTACGGTCAGCTCGTCCTCCCCTTCCCCGAAATCGACATAGGCACCGGTATAGGCGCCGTTTTGAGGAACCTCGAGCTTGGATGCCATAACGGCGGGGGGATCGAACAGGAATAGCGCGGCATACAGCGCACATGCCCCAAAGGCCCAACCGGGTATCCGCCTAAGACAGATGATCGGCAAGAAGCACCGACGAAGGACAAGAAGAAAGGAAACGATCATATTTCGGAACCACGGTATGAGAAGGGCCATGATGCGCCAGAAAACAGGTGGCGATCGCTGTTGCAGCGAATGACGTTCTGTGCCGGTTCACGACGGGTTGCGGAGATATCCGGACTTACAGATACAGAGCCCCTTCCACCAACGCCTCATCGGGAATACGCATCTGCACCCCTCGCTCGTTGACGATGTCTACCTCCCCGACAAGCTCCACGTTGCGGCCGAACACCACATCCCCTTTCACGCGAAGGGACGAGCAACGCAGGAGCGATGGGGGCCCGAAGGGAAACCGCTCCTCGAATCGGTCGATCCGGCCGTAGTATGGGCTATCCAGCTCGATGGCAGGGGGTTCCAGGGTACGATCGGGGTGTTGCCGAAAGCCGCCGTCTTCGTCATAGAGGAAACAATCGGAGCGGATCGCGAGCAGCTCGTTACATTTCTTCACAGGATAGAACCGACTTCTGGGCACTTCCACGGCGGTCGCTCGTTCGAACAAAACGATGGCCGAACCCATGGCCGTTTCGATCTGGTAAACGTCAGGGCTGGTGTCATCCCGCGGGTCGAGTGTCTTGGGGTTCAAGATCATGGGCAGACGGACGAAGCGCTCCCGCATCATCAGGTCATAGAGAAACTCGAGATCGATCCAGAGATTGTTCGTGTTGAAATACCGGTAGGTTGCAATGTCCCGGCTGACGGCGATTTCTTCTTCCGGACATTGAGCCGATTCCCGAAGCAGCAAGCGACCGGTGGTTCGATCGACGGCCAGATGGCCGCCTTTAAAATCCACCGGTTTCCTGCGGGCCACCTCCATCATGAAGGGAATCCGCTTTTCGACCAGATAGCCCAGCAGGGCATCGTCAAACGTCGCCCCGAGATTGTCGCAATTGACGACAAGAGCATACCGGATTCCTTCATCGAGAAGCTGTTTGAGCACACCCGACTGAAAGATCGCCCCATACAAATCGCCGTGCCCCGGCGGATTCCATTCGAGCTCCCGGTTGGCAGGCCATTCGGCAGGCATCAGACCTTGCTGCAGGATCTTGGGAAACTTGTTTTGCACGAAACAGACCGGCTCGTTCGCCAGGTGCATTTCCGACAGGGCGGCACGGGTAGCCGCATCGGTGTTGAAACTGTTCATGAAAGCCAAGCGGAGGTTCCGACGTTCGGCCTGTCGGCAGATGATTTCCAGAAAGGTTTTTCCTGCCCTCACGCTCAAGAGACTCTTGGGACCGGCAAGTCCCATGCTGGTCCCAAGCCCGCCGTTCAAAACGATCAACACCGCACGACCCTTTTCGCGCGCGCCCACCTTCGCGAAAGCATCCAGCTGCTTCCAATGAGCGATTTCCGCCTCCTCGACGGGCCGGATGTCCCTGCTGTAAATCAGTCCTCGATCTCCGGAAACGACTTTCCGATAATAATAACAGAACGTGTCGATCACTTCCGGATGAAGAGCGGCATCCTGCATTTTCCGGACGAACAGATTCATGTTGGCTTGTTCTGTACTTGGTTGCATATCCTTCGGGACCATCTCCTGGATCGTTGGCGGTGGGCATTCGAACGTGGACTGTGGTCGGCGAACAGTCGGCGGAAAGCGGCCTCTTGGGATCTTCAGGGGTATCGCACCGAACGATGCGGCCGGGTGGAAACCCCGGCCGCATCATCCATCCCCATTGAACGTCTTCGAAAAGAAGGCCTTTTCCACCGATCGTCCGTTCTTTACACCGGCTCCACCCATCCCATCGGATCGGGCGCTCTGCCGTACTGGATGTCGGTCAACGCCTGATAAAGCTTCATGGCGATCGGTCCGACCTTGCCTTCGGTGACGGAAATGATCTCCTCCCCGTACTTGAGCTCACCGACGGGAGAAATGACGGCCGCTGTTCCCGACCCGAAGATTTCCTGCAGCTTGCCGCTGTGGTGGGCGTCCATGACCTCGTCGATAGAGATTTTCCGTTCGGTGGTTTTCCATCCCCACGATCGGCAAAGCGCAAGCACCGAATCCCGGGTAATCCCCGGCAGGATGCTGCCGTTGAGCTCCGGCGTAATGACTTCACCATCGATGACGAAGAAGATGTTCATGGCCCCGACTTCTTCGATATACTTCTGCTCCACCCCATCCAGCCAGAGGACCTGCGTATACCCATGCTTGTGGGCCACCTCACCCGCATAGAGACTCGCCGCATAATTGCCCGGCGTTTTGGCCTCGCCGACGCCCCCCCGAACCGCACGGACGTGGCTTCTCGTCACCCAGATCTTGACCGGGTTGAAGCCTGCCGCATAATAGGCGCCCACGGGCGACAGAATGATGAAGAACCGGTAGGTATGGCTGGCCCGAACCCCCAGAAAAGGATCCATCGCAATGATGGTCGGTCGAATGTAGAGGGATGTACCGGGGGCATCGGGTACCCAATCTTTCTCCACCCGCAGCAGCTCTTTCAGACATTCGAGCGCCATTCCCTCATCGTATTCCGGGATACACAGCAGGTGGCAGGAGCGGTTCATCCGCTTGAAATTGGCCTGAGGCCGGAACAATTGAACGTCACCGGATGGATTTCGGTAGGCCTTCAACCCTTCAAATACGGCCTGACCGTAATGCAACACCATGGTGCTGGGCTCCATGGCGATAGGCCCGTAGGGCTCGATCCGCGGGTTGTGCCACCCCTTGTCGGGTGCATAGTCCATGTTGAACATGTGATCGGTGAAAATGGTGCCGAAGCCGAGATGATGGGGATCCGGCTTGGGTTTGAGTGAATCGGCTTTCGAAACGGTGATTTGCATGGAATATCTCCTCTAATCGAACGGTTCATGCGAAGGCAGCCGGCACACTCCCCGGCTGTCACTCCCCGGCAGGCTTTGAGGGTCTGATAACGCAATCGTCGGCGAAAAATCAAGGATATAATTTCAGAAGACAGAAGACAGAAGTCAGAAGACAGAAGTTAGGAGTCAGAAGTCAGGAGTCAGAAGACGAAGTCAGAGGACAGAAACCGTCAATTTCCGAACTGGTTCCGGAACCGGAGCATGCCGGTGCCGAAAATGATTCCTCCCAACGCCGCCATGGCGGCGATTTCCCGCCAGAGGATGTCGATGCCTGCACCCTTCAGAAGGATGCCGAAACCTGTATCGATGAAATAGTGGAGCGGAGATGCGTACATGATCGTCCGCATCCAGACAGGCATGGCTTCCGGCGGTGTCCAAGCACCGGAAAGAAACAGCATGGGGGTGAAAACGAGGATGGTCATCATCCCGACCTGAGCAAGGTTTCGGGCGATGGTGGATATGAGCAGGCCAAGACCCGCCGTCGTGAACACGAAGAGGGTCGTGACACCGAAAAAGAGCGCAAGGCTTCCGCGCACCGGAACGTGAAACATGCCCCGCAGCACGAGCGCGAGACTCACGGCGCATCCGATCAGGATGACGACCGTCATCGACAACACTTTGGGAAACATGATCTGGAAGGAAGACAGCGGCGACACGAGCAGCTGTTCCACAGTTCCCCGCTCCTTTTCCCTGACCATGGCGGCTGCAGGAAGCAGGACCGCAAACAGGGTGATGATGGTCAGAAGCTCCGTAATACTCATGAACCAGGTATCGTTTTGATTCGGGTTGAACCACACCCGGTGATCATCGACGATCCGCGGCATCGATCCGGTCCCCCCGCTCTGGGCGCGCAGCCCGGCCATCGCCCTTTCGGTACCGAAATCGGCGGTGATCCGCTGCGCATAGGAGGATGCCAAAAAACCCTGGACGGAATTGCTCGTATCGATCTGCATCTGGATCCGAGTCGGAATGCCGGAGAGCAGATCCGATTCGAAATCCGCCGGAATGTCGAGCACCACCATGGTCTGTCCCCTGTCCAGCAGCCGAAGGGCCTCCCTCGGACCTTCGGTGATCCGTCCGGCAAGCTGAAAATGGGGAGGCTGAAAGCGGCCGATCAGCTCACGAGATGCGGCGCTGCCGTCCTGATCCAGAACGTGCAGCACCGCCTGCCGTAGCTGGAGGCTGACGCCCGAGCCGGCAAGGTAAATGTCCGCCGTAAATGCGTACACGATGAAAACGAGCAGCATCCAATCCCGGGCCAGCTGCAAAAACTCTTTGGACGTCATCACCACCAGTCTTCTGCACCAAACCGCCGGTCGGATCATGGCTTCATCCATCATTCTTTCGTCCGTTTTCGAAACAAGGCGTACCCAAGCCCCATCAGCAGAAGGGCGTAACCGGCAAGGACGACGACATCCGGCCAGAAAGAGGCGATACCGATGCCCTTCATGAAACAAGAGGTCACGATATTGGTGTAATACATGGCCGGAAGGATGTGTGCGACCATCCGAGCAGTGGTCTCGAGGGAAAAGACGGGGATGAGCACCCCCGAGTACAGCACGGCAGGCACGAGGGTAATGATGGATACGACGATCATGGCGGCAATCTGGGTGCGGACGAACACGGAAACCAGCAGTCCGATCCCCGTCGTGCAAATGACGTACAGAAGCGTAGCGGCAAAGAAGGTGGCCACACTCCCCTTGAACGGCGCCCCAAAGAGAGCGGTCGCCAGCACGAAGAGCACCCCCGCATTGACCATGGAAACGGCCACATACGGGAAGAGCTTTCCGACGAGGAATTCCCCTCGGCTCACCGTCGAGACGTAGATGTTGTAGATCGATCCGCTCTCTTTTTCTCGAACCACCCCGAGGGCCGTCAGAAAAGGCGGCGAAATCATCAGGATGAGCATGACGAGTTTGGGTGCCAGCGACCAGATGCTTTTCAGACTCTGATTGTAGAGATAGCGGGTTTCCAGCCGAACGGGCTGGAGCCTGTCGCGAACCACTTCCTGGGAAACCCCGAACGCCTTCGACAGATGCGCCGCCAGCAGATCCATGTTGGCTGCGGCGTTGATGGCGACGATGTAACCCTTGGTGGTTTGGGCCCGAAAAGGAAAGGTGCCGTCGATCAAGGTCTGAACGGCTGCCGATTTGCCGGAAACCAACCGTTTCTCGAATTCGGGCGGGATCACGATCGCCGCCCGAATTCGGTTTTCGGTCAGCAGCACGTTCAGCGCATGTTCGCTGGTCACGTATCCCCGGAAATCGAAATACCGCGAACCGATGAACCGGTAGGCATACTCTCGACTGGCGGAACTGTGGTCCTCGTCGAGAACGGCCAGCGGAATGCCTTCGACATCGAGAGAAAGACCGTATCCGAGAAGGATCATCATGGAAACCGGCACCAAAAAGGCCAAGGCGAAAAACACCCTGTCCCGCACGATTTCCCGCCATTCCTTCTGGCTGACGGCAATGACACGACGAAGGTTCATCGACTCCTCTCAGGTCGCTTCCAACGAAAGCACCCGGTAGACGAAGACATCTTCCATCGACAGTGGCCGCGGTTCGAAGCCGGTGATTCCGATCCCTTCCTTCGAGAAGAGCGCCGAAAGCCGCTCCTTCGACTCCGCCACATCCCGGGTAAGCACATGGATGAATTTTCCATGAAGGGCCGCTTCCCGAACCCCGTTACGCTGCAGGACTTGCAGGGCCTCGAGGGGGCGGTCCGTTCCGATCTGAACGAGCGATCCGGCCTCCCGTTCGACATCGGCCTTCATGGCTGCAGGCGTGGCATCGGCCACGATCCTTCCTGCGAACATCAGGGCCAGATGGTCGCAGTGTTCGGCCTCGCTCATGTAATGGGTGGTCACGAGAACGGCCACCCCTTCCTGACGGGCAAGCCGGTAGAAGGTTTCCCACAGCCTGCGTCTGCCGAGCGGATCGACGCCGGAAGTCGGCTCATCCAGAAACAGCACACCGGGTCGGTGCACGACGGCACAGCCCAGAGCCAGGCGCTGGCGAATGCCCATCGGAAGGCTTCCGGCCAGCCGGTCCCGATAGGTGTGCAGCTCGGCCATATCGAGCACCCAATCGGTACGCTCCCGGGTCCTTCGCCGATCCAGCCCATAAATACCGGCATAGAGCCGGATGTTTTCCAGAACCGTCAGATCCGTGTAGAGCGAAAAGGCCTGGGACATGTAGCCGATCTTTTCCTTGATCACGCGACCTGCCCGGCGCATATCCACACCGGCCACCTGCCCTTCTCCGGCCGTGGGCCGCAAAATTCCCGTCAGCATCTTGATGACCGTGGTCTTCCCGGCACCGTTGGCACCCAGAAGCCCGAAGATTTCCCCATAGGGAACCCGAAAGCTGACCCGATCGACCGCTCGAAACGCGCCGAAATCTCGAACGAGACCGGTTGCGGCAATGGCAATCCCGGAAGCGTTTTCGGCGATCCCAGCGGCAGAAGAAGCGTCTCCAACCGAAACCGCCCCCTCGGCCCCCTCCGGCTTCACCAGGGCCTCCTCGGCTGCCGATGCGCTCATCTCGGGTCCGCCACAGACCGCCCCATCCAGGGATCGATCCCGGATCAGCTCGAGAAAGACATCTTCGAGATCGGGAGCGTCACACCGCATGTCCACAATGCGGGCAGAAGACGAGAGCAACTGCCGAATACAGGCGGAAGCCCCCTCCGGATCCATCTCCGGAACGAAGACCCGAATCCATTCTTGTTCCACCCGCAGCGACGGATAGCTCTTGCGCAACCGCTCGACGGCGTTCCACTGCGGTTCGGTGCGAAGAGAAACGAGCGTTCCCGCCATTCTTCCGATGATGTCGGATGGTTCACCTTCTGCAAGCACCCGACCTTCATGCATCAGCGCAATCCGATGAAACCGGCTTGCCTCTTCCATATAGGCGGTCGAGATGAGGGCGCTGGTTCCCTTTTCGGAAAGAAGGCCTGCCAGGATGGCCCAAAAATCCCGCCGCGACACCGGATCGACCCCTGTCGTCGGCTCATCGAGAATGACGAGGTCCGGCTCGTGAATAAGGCTGCAAACAAGCCCCAATTTCTGCTTCATGCCCCCCGAAAGTTGCTTCATCGGACGATGTTTGAAGGCCTCGAGCCGGGTGACGCCGAGAAGTTTCCGCTTCCGCTCGGCAAGCGCTTCCTTTGGCACCAGGCGAAGCCGAGCGAAGAAGTCGACATTCTCCTCGATGGAAAGCTCGGGATAGAGATTGAGCCCGAGCCCCTGGGGCATGAAGCCGATGCGGTCCTTGATCCGCTCGGCCTCCGCCTCGCTGCCCACCGGATGACCGAACACCTCGACCCGCCCTTCATCGTAGGCCAGCACCCCGGCAACCGCCTTCATGAGCGTGCTCTTGCCCGCCCCATCCGGACCGATCAACCCGTACATTTCGCCCCGCCGCACCCGAAGATCGACGTTGCGAACGGCGATCGTTCGTCCATAGGCCTTTTGAAAGCCGTGTATGGCGACCAAAGACGATTCCGCCGCGTTCACCATATGGGGTTGACCCATGAAGCTTCTTCTTTCCAGCGGATGACGGTATCCGCCGGAATTCCCGGGGTCAGCCGGTGGTCCGGATTGCGATCGACGGCGATTTTCACCGCATAGACGAGCTTCACCCGTTCGTCGGGTGTCTGGACTTCCTTGGGGGTAAATTCCGCCCGGGAGGCGATGAAGGTGATGGTTCCCTCGAAGGGGGTGTCGGGCAAGGCATCGATCCAGATGCGGGCAGGAAGTCCTCGTCGGAGTTTGCCGATTTCCTTCTCCGGGATATAGGCCTTCAGGTAAAGATCGTCGAGAGACACGATCTGGAACAGCGGGGTTCCGGCAGCGATCACTTCTCCGGGATTGACCGATTTCACGGTCACGATGCCGGCTACGGGGGCCCGAATCGTCAAATCGGCCTCGATGCTTCGGACCTCGGCCAGGGCGGCTTCGGCCTGAGCGACCTGGGCCTCGACGGCCCGAATCTCGTCTGCTTTGGCCTGAAGTCTGGAGGGCCCCAGCAGGGCATCTTCCAACGCTTTCTGTGCTTGGATCAGCCCGCTTTCTGCACTCTGCCGGTCGCTTCGTGCAGAAGCGAGCGCCAGCAGCGCATGTTCGCTTTTCTGACGGCCGATGCTTCCCTCTTCCGCCAAACGACTGTAGCGATCGGAATCCCGGGCCGCCTGACGCTCGGCTGCCTCGGCTTTCGCAAGAAGGGCCTGTGCATGGCTTCTGGCCGCCTTCGCCCGCTCGATGGCAAGAGGGATTTCCCTTTCAAGGAGCCTGTAGGCGGTTTGGGACGCCTCCAGTTTCGCCTTGATGGATGCCAGGGCAGAGACCGCCTGTTGCACCCGTTCCCGAACCGGACTGTCATCGAGAACGGCCATGATGTCTCCGCCGTGAACGGCGTCCCCTTCAGCGGCCATCACCCGAACGATCTTCCCGGCGATCTTCGTGGCGACTCCGTAGGTCTCGCCTTCGATCCGCCCGTTTGCCTGGATGAGACCATCCGGAAGGGATCGGGGCATCAAGGTCTTGCGAAAGAGATGCCACCCGCCAACGCCCAGAACCGAGAGAAGGAGCAGGAGGAAAACCGTTTTGAGCCATCGGGATGGATGCATATCGTGATCCTCTGAGATCGAACTGGGACAAATGTCAGGCCGCCCTACAAATCCCCAACGACATATCGGAGCCGAATACGGGCCAGCATGAGGTCGTAGCGCGCCTGCACCTCGTTGCTTCGGCTCCGAATCCGCAGGGTTTCGGCATCCAGTACCTCGGTGTGGGTACCGATTTCCTGAACATAGCGATTTCTGGCCACTTTCAGATTTTCTTCGGCCTGCTCGAGGGCCCGCTCCGATACCACCTTTCGCTGCACGCTCTCCTGCACATCCAACAAGGCCTGACGAACCTGAAGCTCGATGAGGGTGCGGGCATCCTCTTTGCGGTGATCGATCATCCGAGCCTTTCGCTCCTCAGCAGCGGCTCGATGTCGAATGACGCCGCTATCGAACACGTTCCACTCCAGCACGAGCCCGGCCTGCCAGATGTCGTTGTCGGTCAGCGGAACTTGATCGAAATGCAGCCAGCTTCCCTGCGCGGCAAGCTGCGGAAGCGCCTCGGCCCGGATGCTGCCTGCCCGTGCCCCGTAGGCTTCCGCCTGATGGGACAGGGATTTCAACTCGGGCCGACGGGAAAGCGCTGCGCTGCGAAGCGCCTCTTCGTTTTCCGGCTGCTCCAAGGCATCCTGCCCCGACCACTCGAGAACGACCGCCTGATCGAAAGGCCTTCCCAGCAGCCGGTTGTAGGCGCTTCCGGCAAGAGAAAGCCCGTTTTCCGCCTGCAGCAGGGATTGTTTCGCATCGGCCAGAGCCACTTCGACGGAAAGCACGTCGTTTCTCGAAACGAGGCCCTCCCGATCCATCCGCAGCACATCCTGCCGGTGGGCAAGCAGGGATTCGACATGGCTTCCGGCGACTTCGACCAACGCCTGCGCCCGCAACACCCGAACGAAGGCTTCGGCAACCTCGAATTTGACCTGCTGCCGAATCTGTTCGACTTCCTGCTTGTAGGCTTCGGACGCGGCTCGCGCAGATGCAATTCCCTTCGAAATGCGACCGCTCGTAAACAGGGGGACGGAAAGCTGCATCTGCGATGCAAAGAACGAATCGTCCTGCAGAAGGGGGATGGTCATGGACGGAAATCGGGGAAGGGTGATTGCGGTTTCGGGCGTTTGGTTCAGCCGGCTGTAGGCTGCTTGCCCCTTCAAGGCCGGCAGCCGGTTGGCTGCCGCCGAAAAGAGGCTTTCATCCGCTGCAGCCGCAGATTCCTGAACGGCCTTCAACCGGTTGTCATGGGCCAGGGCGAGCTGCCAGGCCTCCTCGAGGGTTTCGGCCCCGGCAACGGTGGTGCAAAACAAGAGCAGGACGAACGCCCCTGACCAACGCACCTTCCGGAAAGATCGTGCAGTCGTTTTCATCGGGCAATGGCTCCGGGTGACCAACCACATCAAACCGCCTCCATCCGCCAAGCTCCCCCCATCACCGCATGAAGCGTCCGCTCATCGCGGATGAAGCCGAACAGGGAAAACCCTCCTGCCATCGTTTCAGGCGATGGGGGGAAATGCCATGGAGGGCATGAACGGAGAAGCACTCACCCAGACCTGCCGTCATCACAGGGATCCCCCCCATCCAGTCGGGAGTGCTCGGGGCTTACAGCCATTTCACAAACGGGAAGCGGGTCTACCGGTTTCATGGGATTTCCGCAGCACTTCGGCGCTGCAGCACCGGATTCAACCGTCGTTTCCTTCTTGCATGAATCGCATTGGTAGGTCATTTTCGCCATCGGATGCTCCTTTCGTGTTTTCTTTTGACTCCTGTTCCCCCACTCCTTACGTTCTCCAAACGACAGACAAGGGTTTTCGAGGTGGAATGCGATGATAAACAACTTTCGGATGTCCCACCATCAGAGCAGCATAGGGAAGATGCCCCTTGGGAAAACCGAGGGCTTCATGAAGCGGGGGCCAAAACATGGCGGCCGTCAGAAAAAATCCGGCCCAGCAGACCCCAAGCCCCATGGCAGAGGCGGCAAGCTCCGCCGTTGCAGCTGCAATCACACAGGCATTGGGAGCGGTCACATCCGTCTTGTCGGCATGAGCGATCAGCAAGTGGGGCGCATGTCTGCAGATGCCGTCCATGCCGATGGCATACCCCGCCAAAATGCGGTCGAAATGCCAAAACGTTGCCATCGCCGGATTGTCCTTCTGAATTTGGCGCATCCAGTCCGCGACCATATCCGTCAACCGCCGAACCTCATCCGTATTGTAGATCACGATCCAGGATACGGGCTGGTTGTTGTGACCGGAAGGCGCGAACCGGGCAACATCCAGCACCTGCAGCAATGCTTCGCGTTCGACCGGTTTCTTCCGATAGGCGCGAATGGACCGCCGGGACTTCAGAAACTGAGTGGCTTGCTCAACGGAAATTCGGTATTCCGGCCGGATCGGCTGGATCTGTTCTTGCGGGATGTCCCGATGGGAAAAGGCCTCGTGCGGGCATACGGCGACGCAATGCCCACATCGAATGCACAGGGATTCGCCGTCCCGGACGAGCACCGGCGGCTGGTCTTTGGCTTTGGTCTCCAGAATGCGGGTGGGGCATTCCATGACACAGATGAAATCACGTTTGCAACGGTCCGGATCGATATGAATCATGTGTCTCTCACAGGTTTGATGGAAGTCCATGGATGAATGGTGACGTCGGCTCTTGCGTCATGGTCATGATCCGGAATTCAGTCCGAAGACGATTCTCCCGTTGGAAGACTGTCGTAGGATTTTTCCGGATCGCTCCAGAAACCGCAAGTGTGCAATGGCCTCTCCGGTTGCAAACCATTTTTGGGCAACCGGAAAATCCTCCCAATGGTCGCAGCGGATATCCCAGGTCATTCTTCCGGCCACATCATAGGCACACAGAGGCTCCTGCTCCAAGATCCGCTCGATTTCGAGAAGTCTCGCTTCATGATGATGTCGCAGTTCCTGAATCCTGCCAGGAAAGTCCGTTACCAGACTTCGATGCCCAGGCAGGACATGAACGACGTTCATTCGCGAGACCTTCTCGAGGCTCTGTAGGTAGTTTTCCAATGGATCGCCCTCGTCGCTCCAGCACTGAATGTTCGGCGTGATGTCCCCGAGAATGTGATCCCCTGCAATCAAAAAGCGATGTTCCGCGTTGTACAGGCATACATGGCCAAGGGTGTGCCCAGGGGTTTCCACGCAGCGAAGGACATATCCCGCATACCGGACGGTCTCACCATCCCGAAGCACCGAAAGCCCCGGAATCCAGTCCGTACCGTACTTGTTGCCCGGATGCTGGGCCAGGGCCTGTCGAAGCTCGGCTTCCGGAAAACCGTTCTTCGCAGCATAGGCGATCATGGGCTCGAAGCCTTCCCAAGTTTCGAGAATTTCGGCATCAGGCCTGCTGAAGAAGATGCGGCTTTCCGGATGGGCCAGGCGGCTGACCAGGCCGTAATGGTCTGCATGCAGGTGGGTGATGAAGAAATCCGTCCGTTCAGGTGCAAGTCCAATCTCCTGCAGGGCAGCCGAAAGGACCCGATAGCACTCCTCCCGGTTGAACCCGGTATCGACGACCAGATGGCGATCTTCCCCCTGAAAGACATAACTGTTCAGGCTTTGAAGCGGACTTTGAGGCAGCGGGACTTCTATCCGGAAAAGTCGCGGAAAAAGTTCTTCCATCAGGCTTCCCTTAGCTTGAAGTCCCCATCTTTGTACAGGATGAACTTGAGCCACCGCATCCCGAACTTGAGCAAGGCGATGTCGTCGTTTCGAATGGATTCGACGGTCTCGGAGGGGATGTCGTAGCGCTTGAGAAAAGTGCTTTCGAAGACGAAATCCCGAAACGCATCGATATTGTAGCTCACCATGAAAAAGAGCTGTTTCGTCTTTTCGGTCAGGGCGATGTTCTTGGGGAAAGATCGTTTGCGAACGATCAGATCCGTCCATTCGGCGTTGATGTCGTCATCGACGTCCACCCCCTGATCCTTTCGCCATTCCCGGATGCTCCAGAGCTTGTCCTCCAAAAACCCCTTGCAATGCGGCTCTTCGATCAAAATGAAAAATCCGGATTCTTCGGTCTGTTCCCTGTGGCTCAGGGCCCCGACCCCCACCGGATAGTAGCGGCATGTGGAGGGGCGATGGGAATAGACGATACATCCGTCGTCCCGCACGAAGGGACAGGATCGCCGCTCGTCATCCAGCATCTTCAGTGTGACGACCGGGAGGTCGGTTTTTTCGAGAAGATTGGGTTCGGTATAAATGGCCAGAAATTCCTGGCTCGACAGATCGAGCTTTTTTCTGAGCCGGATGATGTCGTATGGGGTGAGCATGATACGGATGTTTCTGCAACAAGTCGTAAAACACGGGACGCCGGGATGGCAGCGGAATTTGAGCTCGCTGTCCATGCTGAGCTGAAGGGGCTGAATCCGGGCCTTTTTGTCGTCGGTCGATGGTTGAGATGCTTCAGGCTGTTGTACCATGATGTTTCGGTTCCTTTCTTGGGAATGTCCTCGCTGTATAACGGAAGCCGGAGGGTGAAGTCAACCCGATTCGGGAAAAGCGCAACCCGTGGTGACACCCTATGAAGGTACCTGAACGAACACCCGGCGATTTCCTTTTAACTGGCAGGGCCCCGTCAAAGTCCTTTATCGTGAAAATGCGCTCCGCCCCCGCGTGAGAACCCCCGTTGGCGGTGAGGGCGTATGGCTCAAGTGCCGGCCACCCCGGCGAGGTGTTCGTCTCCGGCGGGGAAGGTGCGCCGGGTCTTTTGGCGAATGCCGGAAACGCTTGTTTGAATGTGCCGGGCCTCGTTGGGCTGGACAAATGAAGTTCAATCGGCATGCATCGGGTAAGGCTGCATGCCGAAAACCGACGGCCTCCCCGGAGCGGGTGTGGCCATTGTCCAGCCTTACGAGGCCCGGCACATGAG
>Ga0272446_1002441_pt1 | contig 25325 bp, 25 predicted proteins | sample YNPCB0061_FD_194587 | JGI IMG/M metagenome (GOLD analysis project Ga0272446, IMG submission 194587) | Hot spring microbial mat communities from Yellowstone National Park, WY, United States - YNP-CB-006-1 | ecosystem: Environmental > Aquatic > Thermal springs > Hot (42-90C) > Sediment | place...
CAGCTTGTGCCCCCCTCGCTCGGCGGGCGGGGCTACGACTGCCCGAACCTCAAGGCCCTGCTCGCCGACCCGGCCACCCTCAAGCTGTTCCACTTCGCCCGCTTCGACGTCGCGGTGTTCCGCCACCTCCTCGGCGTCGAGACCCGGCCGGTCTGGTGCACCAAGATCGCCTCGAAGCTTGTCCGCACCTTCACCGACCGGCACGGGCTGAAGGACCTGTGCAAGGACCTGCTCGGCATCGAGCTCTCGAAGCAGCAGCAGTCGAGCGACTGGGGCGCGCCCGAGCTCAGCCCCGAGCAGCTCGCCTACGCCGCCTCGGACGTTCTGCACCTGCACGCGCTGAAGGCGCGGCTCGAGGGGCTGCTCGCGCGTGAGGGGCGGGGCGCGCTCGCCGAGGCCTGCTTCGCCTTCCTGCCCGCCCGCGCCGCGCTCGACCTGCTCGGCTACGAGGAGCCCGACATCTTCCAGCACTGAAGGGCTCAGGGCGTTGACGCTTTCTCAAGCCCTTGCCGCGCACTTTCGCGTGCCATGGCACATGTTTTGCCTGTCAAGCGCGACGTTTCGTTGACCCGGCTCCGGGCCACGCCCTACATGCGTGGATCGGGACCGGATGACACGCGCATGACCACCCCTCTTGCCGCCGACAGCGCCAAGCAGCCCGGCGCGTCGGACCTTGCCGCCGCAGGCAGCCAGCGACCGGGCGCGGCGGACCTCGCCGCCGCGCGGGCGGTGCTCGCGACCGAGGCGGCCGCGCTGACCGCGCTCGCCGAGCGGCTCGACGGCCACTTCGCCGCCGCCCTCGACCTGATCGGCCGGGCCACCGGCCGCGTCGTGGTCACCGGCATGGGCAAGTCCGGCCACGTCGCGCGCAAGATCGCCGCGACCTTCGCCTCCACCGGCACCCCTGCCCTCTTCGTCCACCCGGCCGAGGCGAGCCACGGCGACCTCGGCATGATCACCACGGCCGATGCCGTGCTCGCCCTCTCCAACAGCGGCGAGACGCCGGAGCTCGCCGACCTCATCGACTACACGCGCCGCTTCGCCATCCCGCTCGTCGGCATCACAGGCCGGGCCGAGAGCACGCTCGCCCGCGAGGCGGACGTGGCGCTCGTGCTCGCGGACGCGCCCGAGGCCTGCCCGATGGGGCTCGCGCCCACCACCTCGACGACGCAGATGCTTGGCCTCGGCGATGCGCTCGCGGTGGCGCTGCTCGCCCGCAAGGGGTTCACGGCGGCCGATTTCCGCCTGTTCCACCCGGGCGGGCGGCTCGGGCGCAGGCTGCTGCGCGTGCGCGACCTGATGCACACCGGCACGGAGGTGCCGCTCGCACCCGCCTCGACGCCGATGGACCGCGCGATCCTCGCGATGACCGCCGGCCGCTTCGGCTGCCTCGGCCTGGTCGCCGGGGATGGCACGCTCGCCGGCATCATCACCGACGGCGATCTGCGGCGCGCCATGGCGGCCGACCTCCTCTCCCGTTCCGCGGCCGAGGTGATGACGACCGCTCCCCTGACGATCGGCGCCGAGGCGCTGGCGGCAGAGGCGATGCGGGTGATGAACGAGCGGCGGATCACCGCGCTCTTCGTCACCGACGCCGGCCGTCCGGTCGGCATCCTCCACGTCCACGACCTGCTGCGGGCCGGGGTGGCCTGAGGGCGATGGCGGAGCCCCGGCCGATCCCGCTGCCGCTGCCGCAGGGCGACAGGTCGGGGCGCCCGCGCGTCGGGGTCCCGCTCGCGCGGCGCGAGGCGCCCGACCCGGCGCGCCTCGCCCGCCGGCGCCGCGCGGTCCAGCTTGCCAAGCGCATCCTGCCGCTCGCCGCCTTCGCCGCCCTCGCCCTGATCGCCCTCTGGCCGCACGTCGCTGGCTACGAGGAGGGCGTGCGCGTCGCCTACCGCAAGCCCCTGATCGATGTCCCCGCCGGCGCCGCGAGCGTGGTCGAGCCGCGTTTCCAGGGCACCGACGAGCGTGGCAGGCCCTACACGGTCTCGGCCGACAGCGCGCTCCAGCCCGCAGGCAGCGAGACGATCGAGCTCGCCCGCCCGCGCGGCGACGTCACGCTCGAGGACGGCGCCTGGGTGCTGCTCGAAGCCAGAACCGGGCTGTTCCGGCGCGAGAGCAGGATCCTCGACCTCGACGGCGAAGTCGCCTTGTTCCACGACAGCGGCTACGAGGTGCGCACCGAGGCGGCGGAGATCGACCTCCGCGCCGGCACCGCGCGCGGCGACCGGCCGGTCGCAGCGCAGGGGCCGGCCGGCACGCTCGACGCCGTCGGCTTCGAGATCATCGACCGCGGCGACGTGATCGTGTTCGGCGGCCCGGCCCGGCTCGTGCTGACCCCGGCGGAGCGGGCCTCGGGCGAACGGAGCGCCCCGTGAGGCGGTCGCTCGCGCTCGTCGCCGCGCTCATGCTCGTCGCCGCCCCGGCCATGGCGCAGGAGCTCGGGCTCGCCGGCGAGGGGCCGATCGAGGTGCTGGCCGACGGCTCGATCGAGTGGCGGCGGAACGAGCAGGTGGTGATCGCGTCCGGCAATGCCCGGGCGATCCGCGCCGGCACGACGGTGTTCGCCGACCGGCTGATCGCGCGCTACCGCCCCCGCGGCGGCGAGGGGCGAGGGGCGCAGCAGGGGCAGGGCCAGGGCGGCGCCGCGCAGGCGGCCTTCGGCTCAGGCGGCGGCGAGATCTGGCGGCTGGAGGCGGACGGTCGCGTCCGCATCGTCTCGGGCGAGAACCGCGCCGAGGCCGACCGCGCCGTCTACGACCTCGACCGCCGTGTGCTCGTGATGACGGGGCGCGCGCTCCGCCTCACCAACGGGCGCGATGTCGTCACCGCGCAGGATGCCCTCGAATACTGGGTCGATCGCCGCATGGCGGTGGCGCGCGGCGGCGCGACCGTGACCTCGCCCGACCGCCAGCTCGACGCTGACACGCTGGTCGCGTTCTTCAAGGAGGAGGCGCCAGGCGGCCGCGCTCCGGCCCCCCAGGGCCAGGCTCCCCGGCGGTCCGCCCAGCAGGCTGAGGGGCAGGGATCGGCACCGTCCGCGCTGCTCGCGCCCGGCACGGGCCGTCTCGACCGCGTCGAGGCCTTCGGCAACGTGCTGATCCGCACCGCCACCGAGAGCGTGCGCGGGGACCGCGGCGTCTACACGCCCGAGACCGGCATCGCCCAGGTGGCGGGGAATGTCGGCATCACCCGCGGGCAGAACCATCTCTCCGGCGCGGTCGCCGAGGTGAACCTGCAGACGGGCGTGTCGCGGCTGATCCCTGCCCCGGGCGGGCGCGTCGCCGGCCTTCTGGTGCCGGAGGAGCGCAGCCGGCCCGAGGAGCCCGCGCTCGCGCCTGCGCCCGCGCCCGCTGCCCGCCCGCCGCGGAGCCTGACGCCGTGAGCGCGGCCGATGGCGCGCGCGCGGCCGAGGCGCCTTCCCGCCCGCCGCTCGAGGTGCTCGCCGGCGCCGGCGGGCTGGTCGCGCGCGGCCTCGGCAAGCGCTACCGCAAGCGTCCCGTCGTGCGGAACGTCTCGCTCTCGGTGCAGCGCGGCGAGGCGGTCGGCCTGCTCGGGCCGAACGGCGCGGGCAAGACCACCTGCTTCTACCTGATCGTCGGGCTGGTGGCTCCGGACACTGGCACGATCACCCTCGACGGCGCCGACATCACGACGCTGCCGATGTACCGCCGCGCCCGCCTCGGCCTCGGCTACCTGCCGCAGGAGGCCTCGATCTTCCGCGGCCTGACGGTGGAGCAGAACATCCGCGCCACGCTCGAGGTGGGCGAGCCGGACGCGGATGCGCGCGAGCTGATGCTCGACGAGCTGCTCGCCGAGTTCTCGATCAGCCATCTCCGCCGCACCCCCGCGATCGCGCTCTCGGGCGGCGAGCGGCGGCGGGTCGAGATCGCCCGCGCGCTCGCCACCCACCCGAACTTCATCCTGCTCGACGAGCCGCTCGCCGGCATCGACCCGATCGCGGTCGGCGAGATCCGCGACCTCGTCGCGCACCTGAAGGACCGCGGCATCGGCGTGCTGATCACCGACCACAACGTGCGCGAGACGCTCGAGATCATCGACCGCGCCTACATCCTCCATGACGGCCAGGTGCTGATGGAGGGAAGCCCCCGCGACATCGTCGCGCATGAGGGGGTGCGGCGGGTCTATCTCGGCGACCGCTTCAGCCTCTAGGGGCCCGGCGCAGGATGGCGATCGGCCCGCGCCTCGATCTGCGCCTCGGCCAGGCGCTGGTGATGACGCCGCAGCTGCGGCAGGCCATCAAGCTGCTGCAGCTCTCCAACATCGAGGTGGCGGCCTTCCTCGAGGCGGAGCTCGAGAAGAACCCGCTGCTCGAGCGCGACGAGGGCGGGCCCGACCCTGCGCCCGTGGAGCGCGAGGCGGAAGCCGCCGCGCCCGTGCTCGAGGAGTCCGGCGAGACGCTCGCCGCCGCCGGCGAGGCGCCGCTCGATGCCGATTTCGCCAATGTCTACGACGCCGGCGGCAGCGCCGACGGCGCGGGCGGGCCGCCGCTCGACGGCATGCGCATCGGCGCCGGCGGGCGCAGCGACTTCGAGGGCGACGAGCGCGGCATCGAGGACCACGCGGTCGAGCGGCGATCCCTGCGCGAGCACATGGCCGAGCAGCTCCGCCTCTCGGTCGGCTGCGCGACCGACAGGCTGATCGGCGCCTGCCTGATCGCGATGCTCGACGCCGCGGGGCGGCTCGCCGGCGATCTCGGGCAACTGGCCGCCAATCTCGGCTGCCCGGCGGAGCGTGTGGAGGCGGTGCGGCAGCAGATGATGCGGTTCGACCCGCCCGGGGTGTTCGCCCGCGACCTCCGCGAGTGCCTCGCGGTGCAGCTCTCGGAGCTGAACCGGCTCGACCCGGCGATGGCGGCGCTCGTCGACAACCTCGATCTGCTCGCGCGCCGGGACATGAAGCGGCTGATGGAGGTCTGCGGCGTCGATGCCGAGGACCTCTCCGACATGATCGCCGAGATCCGCCGGCTCGACCCCAAGCCTGGCGCCGCCTTCGAGGCGGAGGCCGCCACCACCGTGGTGCCGGACGTGCTGATGCGGCGTGCGCCCGACGGCGGCTGGGTGGTGGAGCTGAACCCCGAGACCCTGCCGCGGGTGCTCGCCAACGGAACGTTCCATGCGCGCATCACCGCGGGCGCGCGGACGAAGGAGGAGAGGAGCTTCATCGCCGAGCACTGGGCGAACGCGACCTGGCTGGTGAAGAGCCTGCAGCAGCGCGCGACCACCATCCTGAAGGTCGCCGCCGAGATCGTGCGCCAGCAGGACGCGTTCTTCCGCAACGGCGTGAGCCATCTCCGCCCGCTGATCCTGCGCGACATCGCGACCGCGGTTCAGATGCACGAGAGCACGGTCAGCCGCGTCACGGCGAACAAGTACATCGCCACCCCGCGCGGCACGCTCGAGCTCAAGTTCTTCTTCACCACCGCGATCGCCGGAACGGGCGGGGAGAGCCACTCGGCGGAGGCGGTGCGCCACCGCATCCGCGAGTTGATCGCCGCCGAGGGACCGGAGACGGTGCTTTCCGACGACCAGATCGTGCTGCTGCTGAAGCGGGAGGGAGTGGACATCGCCCGCCGCACGGTGGCCAAATACCGCGAGGGATTGCGCATTCCCTCCTCCGTGCAGCGGCGGCGGGAGAAGGCGATCCCGGCCTGAGGCGCAGGCGAGGGCCGGCGCCCCGTGCGCGGCGGAGCGCGGAAGTCCGCCGCTGCGATACCGGTTGGTCAAGGCGGAAGGAACGACGCCAATGCACATCACCGTCTCGGGCAAGCAGGTGGACGTGGGCGACGCGCTGCGCGCCTACGTGACCGAGCAGCTGGGGATCATCTGCGGCAAGTACTTCGACCACGCGCTGGAGGCGCAGGTGGTGTTCTCGAAGGCGCGCTCGTTCTTCATGTGCGACATCCAGATGCATGCCGGGCGCAACATCATCATGCGCGGCGAGGGCGAGGCGCAGGACGCGCACGCCGCCTTCGACGCCGCGGCCGAGCACCTCGCCAAGCGGCTGCGCCGCTACCGCCGCAAGGTGAACGACCATGCGCGCGACGTCGCCAACCGCGAGCGACCGATCGCTGCGACACAGTACGTGCTGAGCCAGGAGCGGCCGGCAGGGGCGGAGGACGAGCAGGAGCAGGGAGCCAACGGCATCCACGGCGTCGTGGTCGCGGAGATGCCGACCGAGATCGAGACGCTGACGGTGGGCGAGGCGGTGATGCGGCTCGACCTCGCGCACGCGCCGGTGCTGATGTTCCGCGAGCGGAAGAGCGGCTCGCTCAGCGTCGTGTACCGCCGCGACGACGGCCATATCGGCTGGATCGACCCCTCGGCCGCGCGCGTCGGCTGATCGTGCGATCGTCGCGGATGGACCCCTCCCTCCGCGACGTCACCCGCACCATCAGGGAGTCATCCGGCAGGGGGTCCTCCGGCGCGCTGATCACGCGCCGGAGGCAGCCCGCCTCAGGCCGCGCGGCGGCGGATGGCGAGGAGGCCGAGCAGCCCCGCGCCGAACAGCGCCAGAGCCGCGGGTTCCGCAACCGAGACCGTCGCCCCTGAGCCGTCTCCCCCGCTGCCGCTCCCGCTCGAGCCACCGCCGCCGGGCTGATCGCCGGCGGTGCGTGCAGCATCGCCGTCACCCGCGGACCCGCCATCGCTGAAGCCGGGGGCGGGCTCGAACGGCAGGGCGGTGCCGCCAGTCCCGCCGCCGGTGCCGCCACTCCCGCCCGCGACACCGCCGCCGCCAGAACCGCCTCCGCCGGGGCCACCACCGCCGGGGCCACCACCGCCTGTCCCGGCGCCACCGCCGCCCGAACCGGTTCCGCCTGGGCCGCTCCCGGCCGCGCCGCCCCACCAGAGGCCGCCGCCACCGAAGCCGCTGCCACCGCCCGAACCACCGCCCGAACCACCGCCGCCGGGTCCGCCGGACAGGGGCTGTCCGCCGAACCGCCCGCTTGCGGCCACCGACGGCCCGAAACCGTGCCCGCCGTCATCCAGCGGCAGCGTCAGCGGGCCGGGCGACGCAGTCGCCACCCACCAGGATCCGCCCTCGCCACCGCCCGCGCCTGGCCAGCGCACGTGTTCGGCGCGTGGCCAGAAGCCGCGGGCAGCGTCCTCCCAGCCCGGCGGCCGGCCGGTTCCTGACTGGTGCGCCTCGGCGACCACAGGATCAAAGAAGCGCATCGGTAGGGCCGGAGCAGGCTTGGGAACGCCAGGCGCGAGCGCTGGGCCGGCGACGACGATCCCACTGACGACAGCCAGAACGTGTGAAGCGGCACCCCAATTCATCGAAGTCCATCTCCAGCGCAAGCATGATCGCCTTTCTTGGACACCGCGCGCCTGTATGACGCGAGGTCCTGCACGACAAGGTTGCAAATCTCATGCCGAGAGCCTCGAATACGAGAAGTCAATGGGTTGCGGCATCGCACGCCCTGCGTGTGGGGCGAGTGTAAGATTTTCCGACACGGCTGGCCGGCGCCCGGACAGCCGCGCCAGGCTCAGAACCCCCCGGCGATCTCCGCCCGCAGCTCGGCCGGGGCGGGTGCTCGGGCTCGATCCGCTTCCCCGGGCCACCGTTCAGGGAGAGGGGCGATGCCCCCCCGACGTGCCGCGCACGCCCTTCGCCCACCGCGATCGGCGGACGGCGAAGGGCGCTCTGGACGGAGAGAGGCCGGCGTCGAGCGTCGGCCCGGCGGGACGGCGCCTGGCGGCTCGCGTCAGTGGACCGAGACGGGGACCATCTCGTGTTCGAACACCGCGCGCGCCGCCTGGGCGATGTCGGGGGCGAGGCCGATCTGCCGGCCGTCGGCGCCGAAGATCGCCACCGCCGGCGCGCCATCCACCACCACCGCGCGCAGATAGGCCACACCGCCAAGGCCGAGCTGGGCGAGCTGCTCCCGCGTCGGCACGGACAGCTTCGGCGGTCGGTTACCGTGGGTCGTGTTCATCCTTCGTGTCCTCTGGCGCCCCCTCGGGCGCGCCTCTGGTTGGGCCGTGCCACCATGGCCCCGGCCGGTACGTGCACCTCAGCCCACCCCCTGGGAGCCCGCACCCTGGCCGTTCGGCTTCTCGCCGATGCGGATGGTGCGCACCCGCGTCTCCGCCTGCGGGCGGTGCAGGTCGATATGGAGCAGGCCCTTGTCGAGCCAGGCTCCCTTCACCTCGATCCCCTCCGCGAGCACGAAGGGCCGCTGGAACTGCCGCGCGGCGATGCCGCGATGCAGGAACACGCGGCCCTCGCTATCGTCGGCCTGCCTGCCGCGGACGACGAGCTGGTTGTCCTCGAGCGTGATCGAGAGCTCGTCCATCGTGAAGCCGGCGACGGCGAGGGTGATTCGCAGGCTGTCAGGCCCGGTCTGCTCGATGTTGTAGGGCGGGTAGCCCTCGGCGCTGACCTTGGCCATGCGCTCGCGCGCCTGCTCCAGATGGTCGAAGCCCAGGAACAGCGGGCTGCCGAACAGCGTCATGCGTGTCATCAGGCCTCCTCACGGGTGAGCGGGGCGGATAGCGCGGGGCCCTCTCAGGCACCCCTCGCCTGCCTCCAGATGGGCAAGCCGCGCGCCGCCTGCAAGGGAGGGGCGCACGCCGCTGACCCATGCCATTGCCGGGGCGCCGCGGCGGGACTACCTAGGCGCGATGCCTGATCACGTCACGGATGCCGCGGCCGGTGCGGGGGAGGTCGAACGCCTCCGCATCCTGCTCGCGCCGGACCCTCTGCTGCGCCGCGTCGCCCGGCCGGTCGGCCCCGCCGATGCCGACGCGGTGCGGGCGCTGATCCCGCGCATGCTCGCCACCATGTACGCCGCGCCCGGCATCGGCCTCGCGGCGCCGCAGGTCGGCGTATCGCTCCGCCTCGCGGTGATCGACCTCCAGCAGGAGGACCGGCGCGCGCCGATGGTGCTCGTCAACCCCGAGATCGTCGCCGCCTCGCCCGAGACCGAGCCGCGCGAGGAGGGTTGCCTCTCCCTGCCCGGCCAGTATGCGGACGTGGTTCGGCCGCGCGCCGTCACCGTCCGCTATCTCGACGAGCGCGGCGAGCGCCGGGAGATCGCCGCGGAAGGGCTGCTCGCCCGCTGCGTCCAGCACGAGATCGACCATCTCGACGGCGTGCTGTTCGTCGACCACCTGTCGGCACTGAAGCGCAACATCATCCTCCGCCGGCTCGCCAAGTCGCTCCGCGCCAAGGAGGGGTGAGCCGTGCGGCTCGCCTTCATGGGCAGCCCCGACTTCGCGGTGCCGAGCCTGCGCGCGCTCGCCGGCGCCGGGCACGAGATCGCCGCCGTCTACTGCCAGCCGCCCAAGCCTGCGCATCGCGGCCAGGCGCTGACGCGCTGCCCCGTGCACGTCGCCGCCGAGGAGATGGGCCTGCCCGTGCGCACGCCCTCCCGGCTCAGGAAGGACGCCGCCGAGCATGCGGCCTTCGCCGCGCTCGGTCTCGACGCCGCCGTGGTCGCCGCCTACGGGCTGATCCTGCCCGCGCCGATGCTCTCCGCGCCGCGCCGCGGCTGCCTCAACGTGCACGCCTCGCTCCTGCCGCGCTGGCGTGGCGCCGCGCCCATCCAGGCGGCGATCCTCGCCGGCGACGCCGAGACGGGCGTGACCATCATGCGCATGGAGGAGGGGCTCGACACCGGCCCGATGCTGCTCGCCGAAGCCGTGCCGATCACCGACGAGACGACCGCCGCGTCGCTGCACGACGCGCTCGCCGAGATCGGCGCGCGGCTGATCCTGCGCGCGCTGGCCGAGGATCCTCCCGCCACGCCGCAGCCCGGAGAGGGGGTGACCTATGCGCCGAAGCTCGGGCCCGCCGACCGGCCGCTCGATTTCCGGCTCGACGCCGCCACGCTCGCCCGGCGCGTGCGCGCGCTCAACCCCTGGCCGGGGACGATCGCTGCGCATCGCGGCACGGTGCTGAAGGTGCTCGCCGCCGTGCCCGAGCCGGGCCACGCCGACGCCCCGCCCGGAACGCTGCTCGGCGAGGGCCGCGTCGCCTGCGGCGGCGGAACGGTGCTGCGCCTCACCAGGCTGCAGCGCCCCGGCCGCGCGCCGCAGGAGGCGGAGGCCTTCCTGCGCGGATACCCCCTGCCGGCGGGGGAGCGGCTCGAGACGCCGGCCCCATGATGTCGCGACGCTGATGCCGCGCTACGTCCTCCGCGTCGAGTATGACGGCGCGCCCTTCGTCGGCTGGCAGCGCCAGGCCGAGGGGCTCTCGATCCAGGAGGTCATCGAGGCGGCTGCGGCGCATCTGGCGGGCGGCGAGAGGGTCGAGGCGGCGGCGGCGGGGCGGACCGATGCGGGCGTGCACGCCTCCGCACAGGTGGTGCAGCTCGACCTCGCACGGGAGATCGATCCCGGAACGTTGCGTGATGCGCTCAACTTCCACTTGCGCGCCCACCCCGTCTCGGTGCTCGCCGCGGGCCTCGCGCCAGAGGGCTTCCATGCGCGGTTCAGCGCCACCGGCCGCGCCTACCGCTACCGCATCCTCGATCGCCGCGCCCCGCCGGCGATCGACCGCGGCCGGGTCTGGCACATCCCGCGCCCGCTCGACGCGGCGGCGATGGCGGCGGCCGCGCGCGTGCTCGTCGGCCGGCACGACTTCTCGTCCTTCCGCGCCGCCTCCTGCCAGGCCTCGGGTCCCGTCCGCACGCTCGACCGGCTCGACGTGTCCCGCGCCGGCGAGGAGATCGTGATCGAGGCGGCGGCGCGGAGCTTCCTGCACCACCAGGTGCGCAACATCGCCGGCACGCTCAGGCGCGTCGGCGAGGGGACGTGGACCGAAGACGACGTCGCCCGCATCCTCGCCGCAGCCGACCGGCGCCAGGCCGGCCAGACGGCGCCGCCCGAGGGGCTGACCCTGACAGCCGTGACCTACCCGGACGGTCTCTGCCCGGTCTGACTCGCCCTCGGAGGCGAGGCCGGCGCCCGGGCCTTCGGGGCGCGCGCGTCAGGCGGCCTCGCGAAGCTCTGCCGAACCGCGCACCCGCCGCATCGCTTCGCGGCTTGCCTCGTCGCCGGAGAGGACGATGCCGATCCGCGCCTCGGCGACCTGGGCGATCCGTCCCGGGAGCCAGTCGGTCTCGCCGGGGAACCGCACGGAGACGGCAAGGCCCGGCGCGACGGGCGCTGCGACCTCCCGCCGGATGGAGAGGCCGACCTCGGAGACATCGATCGTCGCCACCTCGACCACGCGATCGCCGAGCTTCAGCTCCGCGCGGCGGACGAGAGGCTGGCGGACGAAGCGTCGACGGTCGCCGCGGGCGGAGATCGCATCCATGAACTGGGCGATCTCCCGCTCCATCGCCCGCGCATCGGCCGCCACGCGCCGGGCGGACTGCTCGACCGCCGAGGAGGTTCCGCCTGCCCTGCCCGCCGCCGTGGCGAGCGCTCCGGCGCTCTCGGAGAGGGTGCGCGTGCTGTCGGAAATGCGGGCGAGCAGGGTGGTGATCTCGCGCGTGGCCTGCACCTGCTGCTCGACCGCGCCGCTAATCCCGGAGGCCACCTCGTCCATCTGCAGGACCGTCTCGACGATTCGCCTCAAGCCCGCCACCGTCTCCTCCGTCGCCCCCCGCACGGAGGCGATCCTCTCGGCGATGCCGACCGTCTCCTTCCCGGTCTGGCTCGCAAGCGCCTTCACCTCCGAGGCGACGACCGCGAAGCCCTTGCCCGCCTCGCCGGCGCGCGCCGCCTCGATCGTTGCGTTCAGGGCGAGCAGCTTGGTCTGGTCCGCGATCGCCTCGATGACGCTGACGACGGCGCCGATCTCGCCGACGGTCTGGGCGAGGCCGCCCACCAGCCGGTCCACCGCCTCGGCGCGCTCGCGCGCCTCGCGCATCGTCTCCACCGCGTGCCTCGCCTGCCGTCCGACATCCTGGGCGGCGGTGGCGAGCTCCTCGGTCGCCGCCGCAGCGCCCTGCAGGTCGGCGGCGGTCGTGCGGGCAGCGGCATGCACGTCCTGCGCGCCGGAATCGACCTCGCCGGCGACGGCGCGCATCTCCGAAGCGGTCGCCTGCATGGCCTCGGAGGCGCCGCGGAGCTCCGCGAGCACGCCGCCGACGGCCGAGGTGAACTCGGCCACCGCCGCGTCCGTGGCAACTTGCTGGCGGCGCCGCTCCTCCTCCTCGGCCTCTCGGGCGCGCCGCCGCCTCTCGTTCTCGGCAAGCGTGCGGCGGAAGTCGTCCAGGCCGCGGGCGAGCGCGCCGATCTCGTCCCTGCGCCCGACATCGGCGACCGCGGTGTCGAGGCGGCCGGAGGCGATCTCGCCGGTCGCCGCGGCGAGCCGGCCGAGCGGCCGCGTCATTGCCCGCGCGAGCACCAGTGCGGCGGCCAGCGCCAGCAGCAAGAGCGCGGCCTGGAGGAGGAGCTGCGTCTGTTCCGATCGCGCCATGATACCGGCAAGCTCGGTCGCGTCCCGCGCCACGGTCAGCACCGCGACGGTGCGGCCTGAGAAGTCCTGGAGCGGGATCTGGACGAGGAGTTCGGGCCGCCCGCGCAGCGTCACGAGCGCTCCCGCATGGCCGCCTCCGCCCCCGGCGAGCCCGGCCTGCGGCAGGCTCTCCTCGGTCGCGGCGAGCCGCTTCGGCCCCTCCGCCGTGATCTGGTCGAGAGCGGCATCGCCGCCGAGCTTCGAAGCGAGCGACCGCACGAAGGGAGCGCCGAGCGAGAAGCCGAACTCGACCGTGCCGAGATGCTCGCCCCCGGCAACCACCGGCCTGACCCCGCGCGAGCCGAGGCCGAACACGCCTGACTCGATGCCTTGCACCGCGCGCCTCTCGCGGTTGGCCGCGACCACCGTCGGGCGTATGCGGGAGAGATCGTCGCCGTGGCGGCCTGGCTGGTGCACGCGCAGGAAGGAGGTTGCCGGCGGAAGGTGGAACTGGAACTGCTCGACGTCCACGCCGTCGCGCCTGAGCCCCTCGAACATGGGGCGCGTGAGCGCGAGCAGGGCCTCTCGGTCGCGGGCGCGGAAGGCCTCGACCACGGCCGGCTGCGACGCCACGGCGGAGGCCAGCGCGAAGGCGCGCTGCGACTCCTCGGCGAGCATGGTGCGGGCGATCGCGGCGAGGTTCTCGCCCTCGCGCCGGATCGCCGCGTCGTTCATGGCGTCGAGGCCGAAGCGCGCGACCAACACGCCGCCCAGTCCGGTCAGCATGACGGCGCCCGCCATGGCGGCCGCGATCACCGTCCGGATCGACCGACCGCACCGCAACCGCTCCACAAGGCCACTCACCATCGCGTGAAACCCTACCCGCTGCGTCATCATCGCAATGAGAGGGCGGAAACGTTAAGCGCGCGAAAAGCCCGGACGGCTCGCCGCCAGCATACGAACAGTCTGGCGCCGCATGCCCGCCATGCTAGCCTTGGCGCCATGACCGATGCGCCCGGCCCCGAACCGGCCGATCCGCTCACCCCCGCAGACGAGGCGATCGGGGGCTTCATCCTCGACGGCACGGTCAAGGGCATCCCGCCGCGGGCGCGGCTTCGGCTCGACGCGATCGGCGCGCAGGGCTGGAACGTGCTCGCGGGCGACCTGCCCTTCCCGATCGCGGTGCTCGACGCGGGGCGCCTCCGCCACAACGCCGCCTGGATGGCAACGTTCTGCCGCCTCAACGGCCTCTCGCTCTGCCCGCACGGCAAGACGACGATGGCGCCGCAGCTCTTCGCGCTGCAGCGCGCGCACGGCGCCTGGGGCATCACGGTCGCGACCGCGCAGCAGCTGGCCGTGGCGCGGCGCTTCGGCGTCCGCCGCGCGATCTGGGCCAACCAGCCGGTCGGCCGGCTCGCGGTGGAGGCCGCCTTCGACGCCGTGGCCGACCCGGGCTTCGAGCTGTTCGTCCTTGCCGACAGCCTCGCGGTGGTGGAGGGGCTCGCGGCGGGCGCTGCGCGCGCGGGTCTCGCCCGCCCGCTCGGCGTCCTGCTCGAGGTCGGCAACCAGGGCGGCCGCACGGGAGCGCGCGATGCCGCTTCCGCGCTCGCGGTGGCCCGCGCCATCGCCGCCGCGCCGGGCCTCGCGCTCGCCGGCGTCGAATGCTTCGAGGGGCTCCTGCCCGACACCGCCTCGGTCGACGCGATGCTCGGCACGCTCGCCGACGTCGCCGCTGAGGCCGCGGCCGAGGGGCTGTTCGCGGGCGGCGAGGTGATCCTTTCCGCTGGCGGCACGAGCTTCTTCGATCGCGTCGGCGCGCGCCTGCCCGATGCGGCCGCGCTCGGCCGGCCGGTGCGGCGCGTGCTGCGCAGCGGCTGCTCCATCACCCATGACGACATCGGCTACGCGCAATCCTACGCGCGGATGCGGAGCGAGGGCGCGCTCCGCTTCCCCGAGGGCGACCCGCTGCCCGCGCTCACGGTGTGGACGATGGTGCAGTCGGTTCCCGAGCCGCGGCTCGCGATCCTCACCGGCGGCAAGCGCGACATCGGCTCCGACATGGGCCAGCCGGTGCCGCTCAGGCACTTCCGCCCGGGCGTGCACGAGGCGCCGCAGCCCTTCGGCGCGTTCCACCGCATCGCCGGCATGAACGACCAGCACGCCCACCTGGTCGGGCCGGCGGAGGGGCTGCTCCAGGTCGGCGACCTCGTCGCCCTCGGCATCGGCCACCCGTGCTCGACCTTCGACCGATGGCAGGTCATTCCGCTGGTGGACGAGGCGCTTACTGTCACGGGGGCGATCCGGACGTTCTTCTGAGGCGCCGGTCCCGCTCAGCCCCGCGAGAGCGTGATCGTCAGCCCGGTGATGAACAGGCCGAGCAGCACGTCGGCGCCGACCACGAAGCCCGCCCGCGTGCCGTCGATCGCAAGCGATTCGCGGGCGACGAACCACGAGAGCCAGAGCGCGTAGGCGAGCGCGCCGAAGCCGAGCACGTCGGCGGCGAGACCCGGCAACAGCCCCGTTGCCGCCAGCAGGGCGGTCGCGAGCACCGCGAGCAGCTGCGGCAGCTTCGACCAGTTCCAGGCGGCGACGAAGCCGGGGAAGCGGGCGCGCCGGCCGAGGCCCTCGGCGACGCCGAGCATGATCAGCGGGAAGGCGAACCAGCCGATCACGTAGCCGATCGCCTCCGCCGCGACGAGGCGCAGCCCCTCGCCGCCCGCACCGCCGCCGAGCGCGCGCAGGACCACGTAGCCCGGCGCGCAGAGCCACATCGCGGCGAAGGAGGCCCAGGCGCCGGCGGGAGAGGGGTCGATCAGCGCCAGCCCCTGCGCCCGCCCGCGCGCCAGCAGGAACGCGCCCGCGACCCCGCCGACGATCCGCGCCGCCAGCGGAGAGGCTGAACCGTTCATCCGGCGAAGGCGTCGATCACCGCGCCGTAGACGCGCGCGAGTTCGGCAAGCTCCGCCACCGGCACGCGCTCGTCCACCTTGTGCATCGTCGTGCCGACGAGGCCGAACTCGGCGACGGGGCAGTACCGCGCGACGAAGCGCGCATCCGAGGTGCCGCCGCCGGTGTCGAGCCTCGGGCGCACCCCCGTCGCCGCCTCGATGGCGCCGACGAGACGCTCGACCGCCTCGCCAGGCTCGGTCAGGAACGCCTCGCCGGAGCAGGAGATCTCGAGCCGGTGGCGCGGCGCGTGCGCCGCTGCCGCCTCGCGCAGCCAGGCGGTGAGGCTCGCCTCGGTGTGCCGGTCATTGAAGCGGATGTTCCAGGTCGCCGAGGCGCGGCCGGGGATCACGTTCGAGGCCGGGTTGCCGACATCGATCGTGGTGACCTGGAGCGAGGAGGGCTCGAACCAGTCCGTGCCCCGGTCGAGCACGTGCGAGGTCAGGGTCGAGAGCAGCGCGACGAGCCGGTGCACCGGGTTGTCCGCCCTCTGCGGATAGGCGGCATGGCCCTGCGTGCCCTCGACGACGATCCTGCCCGTCAGGCTGCCGCGCCGGCCGATCTTCACGGTGTCGCCGAGACGCGCGGCCGAGGTGGGTTCGCCCACCAGGCAGAAGCCGGGGATCTCCTGCCGCGCCTCCATCCAGGCGAGCACCCTGGCGGTGCCGTCCACCGCCTCGCCCTCCTCGTCGCCGGTGATCAGGACGGAGAGCGCGGCGGGCGGGGTACCGCCATGCCGGTCGAGCCAGGCGGCGGCGGCGGCGACGAAGGCGGCGATGTTGCCCTTCATGTCCACCGCGCCGCGGCCCCAGAGCATCCCGTCCCTGACCGCGCCGGAGAACGGCTCGACGGACCAGTCCATGCCGCCGGGGGGAACCACGTCGGTGTGGCCCGCGAAGCAGAGCGCGGGGCGCCCCTCGCCGATCCGCGCATAGAGGTTCTCGACCGCGCCGAAGCGGAGCGGTGTGCATGCGAAGCCGAGCGAGCCGAGCACCTCAGCGAGCAGGGCCTGGGCGCCGGCATCGGCCGGGGTGACCGAGGGGCAGCGGATCAGCGCCGCGGCGAGCCCAGCGGGGTCTCTCGCCAACGCGGCGGGATCGCTGGCGAGCGCGGCGATGTCAGTCACGCAGGAGCTCGTTGATCGAGGTCCTGGCGCGCGTCTTCTCGTCCACCCGCTTGACGATCACCGCGCAGTAGAGAGAGGGGCCGGCCGAGCCGTCGGGCAGCGGGCGGCCCGGCAGGGCGCCCGGCACCACCACCGAGTAGGCCGGCACGCGGCCCATGAACACCTCGCCTGTGACGCGGTCGACGATCTTCGTCGAGGCGCCGAGATAGACGCCCATCGAGAGCACCGAGCCGCGCTCGACGATCACCCCCTCCGCCACCTCCGACCGGGCGCCGATGAAGCAGTCATCCTCGATGATGACGGGGGAGGCCTGCAGCGGCTCGAGCACGCCGCCGATGCCGGCGCCGCCCGAGATGTGGCAGTTCTTCCCGATCTGCGCGCAGGAGCCGACGGTCGCCCAGGTGTCGATCATCGTCCCCGAATCGACATAGGCGCCGACATTCACGAAGCAGGGCATCAGCACCACGCCCGGCGCGATGTAGGCCGACCGGCGCACGACCGAGCCCGGCACGGCGCGGAAGCCCGCCTCGCGGAAGCGGTTCTCGCCCCAGCCCTCGACCTTCAGCGGCACCTTGTCGTAGGCGCCGGCGGCGGTCGCCATCGGCGCGCTGTCGGCGAGGCGGAAGGAGAGCAGCACCGCCTTCTTGAGCCACTCGTTCACCACCCAGCCGCCGGCCGAGGGCTCGGCCACCCGCGCGGCACCGCGATCGAGCAGCTCGAGCGCCGCCATCACGGCCTCGCGCGCCGGCCCGGTCGTCGTCGGCCCGAGCGAGGCCCGGTCTTCCCACAGCGCCTCGATCTCCGCCCGCATCGCCGCGTCCGCCACGACCGTCTCCCCTCGCCCGATGTCCGCTGCCGGGTTCTCGCGACCAGGGCGCCGGGTGTCAACGCTCGCCGGGGCGGCTATCCAATTTCGCCATTCATCCGCCCCGATAACCCCTGGTTTACGTCGGCCGGGCAACTCTTCGGCGTGCAACCAGAGGCCCTGCGCCGCGATGGACACCGGATTCCAGCCTGGATCGATGCATGCGGTACTGCGCGACGCGCTGCTCGACAGCCGGCAGCGCTGGCGCGACCTCGTCGAGATGGCGGCCGATTTCGCGTGGGAGACCGATGCCGACGGGCGGCTCACCTTCGTCGCCCCGGACCCCGCCCTCGGCTGGCCCGCCTCGGAGCTGCTGGGCTCCCAGGCCGAGGCGCTGCTCGCAGCCGAGGATGGCGGGGCAGCCCCGTTCTCGCCCTTCCGGGTTCAACGCCAGCGGCGCGGCGTGCGCGCCTGGCTTCGCCGGGCCGACGGCTCGCTCGCCTGCATGTCCTTCGCCGGCGTGCCGCTGATCGGCCCGGACGGGGCTGTCATCGGCGCCCGGGGCGTGGCCCGCGACGTCACCGAGGAGGAGGAGCGGAACGCCGCCCTCGCCGCCGCGCTCCGGCGCGAGGCGCTGACGGACGCGATCCTGCAGGAGGCGCGCGCCGAGGTGTTCGCTGACGGCATGCTCACCGGCGCCGCGCGCGCCCTGCTGCCGGCGATCGGCGCGGCGGGGGTCGCGGTGCTGCGCCGCGCCGGGTCGGAACTCATCCCGCTCGTGAAGCTCGGGGACCCGCTGCCGGGCCTCGTCACGCTCGGCGCGATCGCAGCGCAGGGCCCCGAGCCCGGGCCGCGCGCCATCCTCTCCCCGGAGGGCCGGCCGCTCCTGGTCGCGCCGGCCTACCAGCCCGGACAGGGCGAGGGGCTCCTGATGCTCTGGCGCGCGCCAGGCGGCCGCGCCTGGGACGAGGAGGAGCACGCTCTCGTCCGCGCCGCGGCGGACGTGATCGGCATCATGCTCGCCCACCAGGCCCTGCAGGCGGAGATGTTCCGCCAGGCGCGCACCGACCCGCTGACGGGGCTGATGAACCGCCGCGCCTTCCTCGAGGAGCTGAGCCGACGGCTTGACCGGCTCGACCGCGAGCGCCAGCCGGGCGCCCTGCTCTACCTCGATCTCGACAACTTCAAGCCGGTGAACGACCGGCTCGGCCACGAGGCGGGCGATGCGGCGCTGCGCGCGGCGGCGCAGCTCCTGCGCGGCGCCGTGCGGCCGACCGACCTCGTCGCCCGCATCGGCGGCGACGAGTTCGCGCTCTGGCTGGACGGCGCCGACCAGACCATCGCCACGAAGCGGGCAGAGCGGCTGCTGGCCGACGCGCCGCTCGCGCTCTCGCATGTCTCGCTCGACGCCAGCCTGCCGATCTCCTTCTCGATCGGCATCGCCATCCGCGCGGGCGGCACCAGGGAGGAACTGAGCCACATGATGATGCGCGCCGATTCGGCGATGTACGCCGCCAAGCGGAACGGCAAGTCGGCCTGGAGCCTCGCCCCCGGATGACCGAGTTCAAGCCGCACGGCATGCTCGCCGAGGACTACGAGGAAGCCAAGCGCATCGCCCGTTCGGGCGAGGCGGCCGAGCGGGCGCGGCTCGCCGCGCGCGCCGGCATGGCGCCCGAGATCCTCTACTACCTCGCCGCCGACAAGGCCTCCCCCGTCCGCGTCGCGGTCGCCTCCAACGACTCGACCCCGCCGCAGGCGAACGCCCTGCTCGCGGGAGACGGCGACGAGGCGGTGCGCGTCGCGCTCGCGCGCAAGATCGCCGCGCTGTCGCCGAGCCTCGACCAGAACGAGCAGGACCGGCTGTCGCGCCTGACCTGGGAGACGCTCGCCAGGCTCGTCAACGACACCGCCGTTCAGGTGCGCGCGGCGATCGCCGACGTGGTGCAGGCGATGCCAGATGCGCCGCGCGCGCTGATCACCCGGCTCGCGCGCGACACGGAGCTGCCGGTCGCCGGCCCGGTGCTGCAGTTCTCGCCGCTGCTCACGACCGAGGACCTGCTCGGGCTCGTCGCCGACCCGCCGGGACCGGCGACGGTCTCGGCGATCGCCCGCCGCCCCCACCTCAACGCGCAGGTGTCGGACGCCATCGCCGCCTCCGCCGGCTCGGCCGCGATCACCCAGCTGCTCGCCAACCAGTCGGCGCAGATCCGCGAGGCGACGCTCGATGCGCTGATCGCGCGCGCCCCCGCCCATGCCGAGTGGCACGAGCCGCTGGTGCAGCGGCCGAAGCTCTCTCCCGCGGCGGTGCGCAAGCTCGCCGGCATCGTCGCCGAGCACCTGGTGCGGAAGCTCTCCGAGCGGCCCGACATGGACCCCGCGACCGCCGCCTTCCTCAAGGCGCAGGTCGTGAGACAGGTGGCCTGGACCGGCACCGCCGCCGCTCACCCCTCCGACGAGCCGGCTCCGACGCAGGCGCTCGGCGAGGCGGCGGGGCTCGAGGACCAGGGCGAGCTGACGGAGGACCGGCTGCTGATGTCGGCCGCCCTCGGCGAGACCCGGCTCGTCGCGGCGATGATCGCGCGCGGGGCGTCGCTTCCGCTCGCCGTGGTCGAGCGCGCCGCGGCGCTGAGGAGCGCCAAGGGGCTGGTCGCGCTCTGCTGGAAGGCGGGGTTCTCGATGCGCTCGGCGGTGGTCGTCCAGGCGCTGCTCGGGCGGCTGCCGCCTGCCTCCGCCATCACCTCGGTTCCCGGCAGGGCCTGGCCGCTCTCGGAGGAGGAGATGCGCTGGCAGATCGCCTTCCTCTCCCGCGCCCCCGGCGTGCCGAAGCCGACCGAGGGCGTGGGCCAGGCGCGCATCGCCTCGGCCTGAACGCTGCCGGACGACCGGCTCAGGGGCGGATGAGCGTCCCCGCGCCGTGCTCGGTGAAGAGCTCGAGCAGGATCGCGTGCGGGATGCGGCCGTCGAGGATCACCGCGCCCTCCGCGCCCGCGCGCACCGCCTGCACGCAGTGCTCGACCTTGGGGATCATGCCGCCCGAGACCGTGCCGTCGGCGATCAGCGCCTCCGCCTCGGCGCAGGTGAGCTCGGGGATCAGGGTCCTGTCCCTGTCGAGCACGCCCGGCACGTCGGTCAGCATCAGGAGGCGCTTGGCGTTGAGCGCGCCGGCCACCGCGCCGGCCACCGTGTCTGCGTTGATGTTGTAGGTGCGGCCCTCCGGCCCGATGCCGACGGGTGCGATCACCGGCACGATCTCGGCCGAGCGCAGCGCCTTCAAGACGCGCGTGTCGACGAACTCCGGCTCGCCGACATAGCCGAGGTCGAGCACCCGCTCGATGTTCGAGTCCGGATCCTTTCTCGTGCGCAACAGCTTGCGCGCGCGGATCAGCCCGCCGTCCTTGCCCGAGATGCCGACGGCGGTGACGCCGGCCGCGGTGATGAGGCTCGCCACCTGCTTGTTGACGGTGCCGGCGAGCACCATCTCGACGACCTCGACCATCTTGTCGTCGGTGATGCGCAGCCCGTCGACGAAGCTCGACCTGATCTGAAGCCGTTCCAGCATCGCATTGATCTGCGGCCCGCCCCCGTGCACCACCACGGGGTAGAGGCCTGAGAGCTGCAGCCAGGCGACGTCGCGGCCGAAGGTGACGGCGAGCTCCTCCTCGCCCATCGCGTGGCCGCCGTACTTGATCACGACCGTCGCCTCGTCGTAGCGGAGCAGGTACGGCAGCGCCTCGGAGAGGATCCGCGCGCGTTCCTCGCCGCTCTTGCCCGTGTCCGACATGCCTTCGCTCCCCCGCTGCGGTGTGCGGCGCGTCATGCCGCCGCCCCCTCGCGCGGTCAAGCGCGGCGGGGGCATGTCACGGTTCCATCATCGGCGTTCCCGATGGCGATCGGGCGCCGTCAGGCGGCCAGCGCGGCGAGCTCGGCGCGGAGGCGGGGGATGCCGAGGCCGGTCTCGGAGGAGGTGACCAGCACGGCCGGAAGCGCCGCGGTGTGGGCGCGGGCGACCGCGACGGCGCGCGCCTCCATCGCGGCGAGCGCGGCGGGCTTCACCTTGTCGGCCTTGGTCAGCACGATCTGGAACGCGCAGGCGGCCTTGTCGAGCAGCGCCATGGCCGCCTCGTCGGCCGGCTTGAAGCCGACGCGGGCGTCGATCAGCAGCATCGCGCGGCGGAGGCTCGCCCGGCCGCGCAGATAGTCGAACATCATCCCCTGCCAGGCCTCCTTCACCGACTTCGCGGCCTCGGCGTAGCCGTAGCCCGGCATGTCGACGAGGGCGAGCCGGCCGCCGAGGTCGAAGAAGTTGAGCTGCTTCGTCCGCCCCGGCGTCGCCGACACGCGCGCGAGAGCGCGCCTGCCGGTGAGCGCGTTGAGCAGGCTCGACTTGCCGACGTTCGACCGCCCGGCGAAGGCGATCTCGGGAAGGGCGGGCGCCGGCAGCTGGGCGAGCGTCTGCGCGCCGTGGAAGAATCCGCAGGGGCCGGCGAACAGCAGCCGGCCGGCCTCGAGCGCCGCCGCGCCGTCGGCGTCGGTGCCGCCGGTCAGGTCCTTGCCGCCGCGGGCTGCTGCGCCACGCGCTTCATCATGACCCATTGCTGCGCGATCGACAGGAGATTGTTCCATGTCCAGTAGATCACGAGCCCCGCTGGGAAGGTGCCGAGCATGAAGGTGAAGATGATCGGCATGAACTGGAACACCTTCGCCTGCACCGGGTCTGGCGGGGCGGGGTTCAGCTTCTGCTGGAAGTACATCGTCGCGCCCATCAGCAGCGGCCAGATGCCGAGGTGCAGGAACGGCCCCAACACCGGCAGCACCGTCGGGTCCCACGGGATCAGCCCGAACAGGGTGAAGATGTTGGTCGGGTCCTGGGCGGAGAGGTCCTGGATCCAGCCGAAGAACGGCGCATGCCGCATCTCGATGGTGACGAACAGCACCTTGTAGAGCGCGAAGAACACCGGGATCTGGATGATGATGGGCAGGCAGCCGGAGACTGGGTTCACCTTCTCCCGCTTGTACAGCGCCATCATCTCCTGCTGCATCTTCTGCGGGTCTTCCTTGAATTTCTCCTTGATCTCCTGCATCTGCGGGGCCAGCAGCTTCATCTTTCCCATCGACTTGTAGCTCTTGCTGGCGAGCGGGAAGAACAGGATCTTCAGGAACAGCGTGAAGATCAGGATCGCCACGCCGTAGTTGCCGGTGATCTCATGCAGCCAGTGCAGCGCCGAGAAGAACGGCCGCGTCAGGAAGTAGAACCAGCCCCAGTCGATCGCCTTGTCGAGCCCCTCGACGCCGAGCAGCGCCGAGTACCGGTCGAGCAGGGAGACGAGCTTGGCGCCGGCGAAGAAATGGCTTCGCGTCACCTCGGCGAGCCCCGTCCGCACCTCCTTGGCGTCGCCGAGGAAGTCGATCTGGAAGCGGTTCTGCCCGCCGTCCTGCGTCACCCGGAAGGAGAAGTCGGCGTTGCGCGTCTGGTCGGGCAGGAGCGCGGTCAGCCAGTACTTGTCGGTGAAGCCGCCCCAGCCGCCGCGGCCCTCGTGGCGGAAGGAGATGCCGCTGCTCTTCGCCGCCTCGTCGCGCGCGGCCGTGTAGGTCTGTTCGGTCAGCCGCCCGCCGAACACGCCGACGAGGCCCTCGTGCAGGATGTGGTTGCCGCCCGTCTGCGGCGTGTGCTCGCGGCGGACGCGGCCCCACGGGCGGAGCGTCACGGGCTCGGACGTGCTCGAGGTGACGCGCTGCTCGACCGTGAACAGGAAGTGCTCGTCCACCCGCAGCACGAGCTCGAACAGGAGGCCCTGGCCGTTGTCCCAGGAGAGCGTGACCGGGCGGCCCGCGGTCAGCACCGTCGCCGAGGTCTGCCACTGGGTGTTCACGTCGGGCACGCGCACGCCGCCCTCGCCGGTCCAGCCGAACTGCACCCAGTAGGGCGTGGGCGTGTCGCGGCCGAACAAGAGGCGCACGAGCGGGCTGTCGGGCGCCACCGTCTCGCGGAAGTTGCGGAGCGAGACGTTGTCGAAGCGCGCGCCGGTGAGGTTGATCGAGCCGACGATGCCGGGGCTGTCGATGCGCACGCGGAGGTCGGCCGGCGTCGTCGCCTCCCGCACGCCCTCGCCCGGGGCCTGGCGGGCGGCGGAGGCGGCCACGCCCTGCCGCGCCGCCTCGGCCGCCCGCTCGGCCTCCTCGATGGCGGCGATCTCGGCCTGGCGGGCGCGCTCGGCCTCGCGGATCGGCTGGTTCCAGAAGAGCTCGAACACGAGCAGGATCGCGATCGAGATGGCGATCGCGAGGACGAGGCGCTTCTGGTCGACCATCACACTCCCTTCCGCCGGGCGCCGCCGGCGCCCGCGCAGGTGCAGGGCGGAACCGGGTCGACCCCGCCCTCGTTCCAGGGGTTGCAGCGGAGGATGCGGCGGGCGGCGAGCAGGCTGCCCTTCGCCGCTCCGTGCACCGCGAGCGCCTCCTTGGCGTAGGCGCTGCAGGAGGGGAAGAAGCGGCAGTTGGCGCCGATCACCGGCCTCAGCGTCCACTCATAGGCGACGATCCCGCCGGTGAGCAGCGCGGCGATCGGCCCGCGGGGCCTGCGCCTGGCGGGCGGGGGCGCTGCCGCGCTCATGCCACGCCGAGGCGGCGCATCGCCTCCGCCAGGTCCTGCCGCAGCAGGGCGAAGGGGCGCTCGACCGTCGCCGGGCGGCCGACCAGCACGAGATCCCACCCGGTGGCCTCGCGTGGCAGCACCGCGCGCGCCGCCGCGCGCAGACGCCGCCGCGCGCGGTTGCGCGCCACCGCGTTGCCGACCTTGCGCGAGCAGGTGAAGCCGAGGCGGACGCCGTCCTGCCCGGGAACCGCGAGGGCTTGCACGACAACACCGGGCATCGCGGCTCTCCGCCCCTTCTCGGCAACCAGCAGGAACTCCGTCCGGCGGCGGAGGCCTGCCGCCCCCTTCCCGGCCACGGCGTTCGAGACGCCCGCCCGGCTCAGGCGGAGAGGCGCTTGCGCCCCTGCGCCCGGCGGGCGGCGATCACCTTGCGGCCGCCCACCGTCGCCATCCGCGCACGGAACCCGTGGCGCCGCTTGCGGATCAACTTGCTCGGCTGGTAGGTGCGCTTGGCCACGACACGAAGCTCCTTGATGCCAACACCGCGCGCCGCGGCGAGCGCGGTGGACGCGAGCGGCTGCGAACAGGCCCGCGCGTATAGCGGCGGAGGGGATCGGGCGTCAACCTCCGGTGCCGGCATGGGGGCCGTGCCGGTGCGGCGCGCTGTGGCAGCCGGGCAACAGGCCTGGCGACGCCGCACCGGCGCCCTTGATGCGGCCGCTCGATCGGGCGTATCGGAGGATGGACGCACACGATTGAGGGGAGACGATGCGCCTCGCGCTCCTGCCTCTGGCTGCGCTGGCGGCGTTCGCCGGCCCCCCGGCCCTCGCACAATCCCCCTCGCCCGGCACCGGCAAGGGCTGGGCAGGGGAGGTCTGGCCGCGCGGCGGTGGCGCCCGGAGCGACAGCGGCGGCACCACGGGCGCAGGCTTCCTCGACGGGGCGGCAAGCTACAGCTTCGACAACGGCATCACCGGCAAGGCGGAAGCGCAGGGCAACGCGCTGCTCGGCAGCGACGGTGCCGGCGGCAAGGTCCAGGCCTGGTGGCAGGACCCGAGCCTCGGGCTGATCGGCGCCTTCGCCGAGGCCGCCCGCTCCAACGGGCTGTGGCAGCGGCGCTACGTGGCGCAGGGCGAGCTCTATCTCGGCCCCTTCACCCTGCGCGGCCAGGCCGGCTTCGTGCCGAGCGACCGGCAGGGCAACACCGAGCTCCAGGGCGGGTTCTTCGGGCTTGCCTCCGGCGGGTGGTATCCGCTCGACGCGCTCGGGCTGAACCTCGGCGCGGCGTCGCAGGCCGGAAGGGGCCTCGGCTTCGGCAATGTCGAGTGGGCGCCCGGCTTCATGCCGCCCGGCTCCTCCTTCACGCTCGACGGCGGCGCCGGGCCTGGCGGGTTCCTGCTCGGCCTGGTCGGCGTGCGGTTCGTCTTCGGCCCCGGCGCCGGCGGCAGCGTGCGCACACGCCAGGTCGGCACGGCCCCGGG
>Ga0272446_1002442_pt1 | contig 25323 bp, 27 predicted proteins | sample YNPCB0061_FD_194587 | JGI IMG/M metagenome (GOLD analysis project Ga0272446, IMG submission 194587) | Hot spring microbial mat communities from Yellowstone National Park, WY, United States - YNP-CB-006-1 | ecosystem: Environmental > Aquatic > Thermal springs > Hot (42-90C) > Sediment | place...
AACATCAATCAACTCTTCCAAAATGCCCAAAGCGAAGGCACAATCTCTAATTCCACATTCCAAGCTCTCACAGTTCTGGACATCGGCGCACAAATTCAGGCAGGTCTTGGCATTCCCGTAGATGATGTCATGGCTTCTGAGGTGGTATTGGTAACCATCATGCCCGATGATTCCGCTTCCATTGACTACGGCAGTAATGCTCAAGCGGTGAGAGGTGGACACAATGCGGTGCTGGATGCACTCCAAGATTGTCAGCAAAGAGATGCAATTCTCATTCACACTCGCTATTTGAACGGCACAGTCCTCTATCCCTACTGCCCCGTAACCCAAGCGGTGCGCATGGATCGCCAAAACTATCAACCCAATAAAGGCACGCCCCTCTACGATCAGACCGTAGTTCTCTTGGGAACGGTGTTAGCTAAAGCGCAGGATTTTGCTGATAATGGCGTGCCCGTGCGGACTGTTACGCTGATCATCACTGATGGCGCTGACTGTCATTCCCTGCGATCGCAGGCGAAAGATGTATCTTTGATCGTCAAGGATATGCTGAAAGCGGAAAATCACATCATTGCAGGTATGGGCATTGATGACGGCTCTACTGACTTCCGTCGGGTGTTTCAGGAAATGGGCATCAGCGATCGCTGGATGCTTACCCCCAGCAACAGTGAAACCGAAATTCGCCAAGCCTTCCAAGTCTTTTCGCAATCGGCGGTCAGAGTCAGTCAGAGCGGCAACATATCGGGGATTGCTGGTTTTATCTGAACTGTCAAATCCTTGAAGAGTATGGATTGGGGAGGTACAGTTTATCAATCTCTATCCCTAACTGTTTAGAACTACCAAACCATCATTAGGAAATTGAAGTTCTTAGAGGTTTTATGCTTCTTTGCCCAAAATGGGAAGATGGCAGGGAATAATGCTATGCTTGGTCTATGAATGCTTTATCAGTTCCTACATGGGTAGTACACATCTCCAGCGTGCTGGAATGGTCTCTTGCGATTTGGTATGTGCATAACTTGGCACTGGTTCAGCGCAATATCTACTGGCATTGGTTCTCCCTTGCCATGCTCCCCGCTCTAATTAGTGCTTTGTGTGCTTGCACTTGGCATTGGTTTGACAATCTACCTGAACTGGAGTGGCTGGTTACAGTGCAGGCGGCGACTACTTTAGTGGGAAATATAACGCTAGCGATCGCCAGTTTCTATCTTTTGCGTCACACCCAACCATGAGTAGCCAGAAACTCCTGCGTAATTCCTAAACCCTCATTATTTTCTTGGGAGTGGGGATAATTAACAAATCGCTCCACATACTTGCCCAACATATCGGTTTCAATATTCACGCGATCGCCTATTCTTAAAAATTGCAAATTAGTGTGAGCGTAGGTATGCGGGATCACCGCCACTGCAAACTCGCTATAGTCCAGTTGATCGCTACATTGGGCTACTGTGAGGCTGATGCCATTCACCGCCACACTACCCTTGTAAATCAGATACTTCCCTGTTTGCCGATCAGTCTGAAACTTAAACTCCCATGATTCCTGCGTGCTATTGCTTGCCACCAGCTGACCCATACCATCCACATGACCCGATACAAAATGCCCCCCCAAGCGATCGCCAACTTTCAGAGCCATTTCCAAATTGACATAATGCACATGGGGATCGCCCAAGTTAGTTTTAGAGTAGGTTTCTGGTGAAATATCTGCCCGAAAACCCTCAGCCAAAATTTCTGCCACAGTCAAACAAACACCACTGATAGCAATGCTATCCCCTAGTCTAATTTCGCCAAGCAAATGCTGATCTTGGTGCTGTAGCTGAATATCCAGATAGTGGTCTGTACGCTGACCAATGCGGGCGATCGCCTGAACTAATCCTGTAAACATAGTTAGCAATATGAGATTTACTTTTCAGAGTTTTAACCGAGTAATGATAGAAATCGCTTTGCTAGGAGGGGTTAGTAAAATAATTAATATTGCCATCATTATTAAAGTGAAAATTTCTAAACTTCTACCTGTCCATTAACCTATCTTGCAACCCTGCTGGGTTCTGCTAATTGAATTCAGAGTATTTTCACTGCAAAATAAATAGACACAGCACAAAGTGCGCCGATCGCCGTATTGATGCCATTGACCACCTCATTAGTCAGCCAACTATAACGGTTTTGCAGGGTAGCGCCGATAAGACTTTCCAAATTAGTTGCCCCAAAAGCGGCGATCACACAGGTGGCAATATCCCAGCCGCTAATTAAATGCACAAGCCAACCGACCAAAGCAATCAGAAGAGAACCAACTACCCCAGCGATCGTCCCCTCCAGACTTACTGCCCCCTCAGTGCCTGCGGGCACAGCCTGAAAGCTGGTGATCAAGTAGGTGTGCTTGCCATAGGCTTTACCAATTTCACTGGCAAAAGTATCAGCGAGTTTGGTGCTAATGCTGGCTGTATAGCCCAGAAGCCACAGGGGATCAGGCTGGATGGCATAGCCCACAGCACAGCCAGCGCCCACAGCCGCCGAACCCCAGAGATTTTCTGGTCCACGCGCCCCCGATCGCTTTTCCGCAATGCCCTTCGCCTCCTTGATGTCTTTACCCACATAGGTAACGGTTGTGCCGAGAATAAAGTAACTGCACATGAGGGCAAAACCTTGCCAGCCCAAACAGCCCCAGAGGAGAATGCCTAGAACCCAAGCATGAATAATCCCCCATGTGGTCAGAGCCTTGCGGGGTAAAGCCAAAGCGATAATTCCTAAAACTGTGTTCAGCGCGATCGCTGTCAGCCATACATTAGAGAAGAGAGTGTCTAGCATGAGAGACTTAAGTTATGAGTTCATGGAGTTACTGGGTGGTGTTGGTCGAGAGATTTTGGGAATTGCCAAAAATGGAGACTGTGCATCGTGTCAAAGTGACCAGCAAAGAACGAGTAAAGCACTCCTCTATTCTATTTTTACCTAGTTTTATCCAGAGTTAATACCAAAAATATCAGAGAAAATATAAGCGTTTCTCTTGAGATAGTCTTCAATAAAGCAGGATAAATATTGATCAGAAGTTTAGAAGCCGCTAACACTTTACCCCACTGCAATCCTTGCTTTGGTAACACTACCTGCCCTTAACTAAGGATGGTATGGGTTGCCAATTGGTAGAACTCTCTGTGAAAGATCATTTTGCTCATTTGTCAATATTGTGTATTCTAGCATTATTCATGCTTTCTCCGCTTTCAGAGCAGGCGAGGGAGGATTATTCATCACAAAAACTTGTCCTAACCAAGTAGGCAAATTTGCTAATTGAGCCTTTGTAAATGTACCTGAATGCCTAAGCCAAAAGCAGAGCCACCAAAAACAAAAGAGAAAGAATTGCTTCCTTCTCTTTGTTGGCATATTAACAGAATTTAATAAAGACGATGACCAAGTAGCCAGCCAGTAGAGGACTAATAGGTTAATCCCATACTGCGGGTAGTTTCGGCACCAAGGTAAACACGGATGCTGAGAAAGTCGGTGGGGCAGGCAGTTTCGCAACGCTTGCAACCAATACAGTCCTCAGTACGCGGAGAAGAGGCAATCTGCCCCGCTTTGCAACCGTCCCAAGGTACCATCTCCAGCACATCGCAAGGGCAAGCCCGTACGCATTGTGTGCATCCGATACAGGTATCGTAGATTTTGACCATGTGAGACATATGACAATACTCGCTTGGAGTTCAGAATTATCAAAACTCAGTCTATCCCAAGCGATCGCCTGCTTACAGTAACCAGAACATAACTTAAAACATCGTTACAAATCTCTATGTTTTTCCCGCAAATTGATCCAAGTTGCGGGGAAACAGTAAGCTAGAATTTACAAATTAAGTATAAAAAACTGCTTTTTATCAATAATTGCATATTTATTTTGGAGGAACTGTGAGTCAGGGTCTAGCACTGTTATTGAAAGAGGGAACCAAGAAGTCCCACTCAGCGGCGGAAAATACCAACTTTATCAAATGCTTCTTGAAAGGCGTTGTCAATAAGCACGCCTACCGTCAGCTAGTAGCTAACTTTTACTTTGTTTACAGTACCCTTGAGCAAGAACTCACCCGTCACCAACATCATCAAGTAGTGGGCAAGCTCTATTTCCCCCAGTTGTGGCGCAAGCACAGCCTTGAGCAAGACCTTGAGTATTATTTTGGTAAAGATTGGAGTCGGGCGATCGCCCCTACCCCCGCCTGCGAGCATTATCTAGCGAGGATCAGGCAGATTTCGGAACAACAGCCAGAACTCCTAGTAGCCCATGCCTACACCCGTTATATGGGCGACCTGTCGGGGGGGCAAATCCTCAAAAAAATCGCCAAGCAAGCCATGAACCTGCCCGATTCTCAGGGTACAGCTTTTTATGACTTCGAGAACATTCGCAATCATGGGGCATTCAAAAAGGATTATCGTCAGACCCTCGATACGCTACCAGTGGATCAGCAGACCGCTGAGGCGATTGTGGCTGAGGCAAATCACGCCTTCCAGATCAATATGGATATGTTTAGAGAACTGCAAGGCAACTGGTTAGTAGCTCTTCTGCGCCTCACTTGGAATTCTTTGGTGAGCAAAATCAAATCCCTGTTTAGTCCTAGGCTCAAGGTCAAAGCAGTTCAAGACCCGGAAAATACCGCTACCATTTGACTACAATTCAAGGGTAGAGCTAAGCAGGTTTGCCCTGCTCTAAGCCTCTCTTGAAAATTGCTTTAGATTATCAACGCAAGTGGCTAAACTCACTCAGTTTCTCTGGCAGATCATCTTATTGCTGAGGTGGCATAAGCCCGAAGGTCGCTTAATTTTGATGCTACCCGCCTTGTGGGCATTGGTCTTAGCAGAGCGATCGCTCGAGCAACAGCCACCCCTTGACCTACTGCTAGTGATCATCGGCGGCAGTTTAGCTACCAGTGCTGGGGGTTGCGTGGTCAATGATCTGTGGGATCGGGAGATCGACAGCCAAGTGGAACGCACTAAATCCCGTCCCCTTGCCGCCAAAACTCTGACGATTGGTGTGGGGGTAGTGGTGTTGTTTGCCGCTACGATCTGCGCCTATGGCTTTGCCCAGTACTTAACCCCCCTGAGCTTTACTCTGTGCTGGTTGGCTGTGCCAGTGATTGCTTTCTATCCTGCCTGCAAGCGGTTTTTCCCTGTACCGCAGTTGGTATTATCCCTAGCGTGGGGTTTTGCGGTGCTGATCCCGTGGTCAGCGGTTACGGGTAGCTTGAATCTAACTGTGTGGGTACTGTGGCTGGCGGTGGTGAGTTGGACAATGGGCTTTGATACGGTCTATGCCCTGAGCGATCGCCCCGATGATCTAAAAATTGGCATTAAATCCAGTGCTATCTTTTTTGGGGACAAAACCCCACAGGCGATCGCCGTCTGTTGGGGCGTCACTGCCCTGTGCCTGCTATACATCGGCTATGTGATGCAGTTAGACCGCTTTTACTACCTAGCATGGAGTGTGGCTGTGTTGTTGTGGTTATGGCAATGCCAAAAGCTGGCAGACCCCAATGCCTCTCCTGATCTATTTCCTAGGGTATTTCGGCAAAATGTGTATATCGGAGCTATTTTGTTAGCGGGAATGGAATCCTTAAGTTTTCTGTAAGGTTTCTCGTACGGCTATCCCTACAGCAGGTATAGTCTTAGCATTAGGCAATTTTGCTAGGATTGTCTGAAGTTTATTATTTAACCACTGATCATAATCATGAGCACCATTCAAGACAAAATCCAAGAAGAACTGCAACAAGCCCGTGATGTCTGCGATGCAACGGGAGTAAATTCCAAAGAATGCGCCGCCGCTTGGGACGCTGTCGAGGAATTGCAAGCAGAGGCTTCGCACCAAAAGCAAGATGCTAAGGAGAAAAATTCTTTAGAAAAATACTGCGACGACAATCCAGAAGCGGTCGAGTGTCGCATTTACGAGGACTAGGAACTTTGCCCTCACCCCCAACCCCTCTCCCAGAGGGCGAGGGGAGTTAGGCAGAAGATTAGTCCAGCTTGCGCCCCGTTAGTTCCACAAAAATATCTTCTAGGTTGGTATCTCTGACCATCATGCCCCGCTTGTCGCTGACGGTATCAAAAAACGCTTGGGCGGACTGGATGTCAGGGAAAAATTTGGTAGTGGTGGCAAGATCGTTTTGCTGAATGACTACTGCCTTGCCATGTTTCTGCTTTAGTTCTTCAGGACTGCCCATCTCAATGATCTGTCCTGCATTCATAATGCCGATGCGATCGCACAAAAATTCTGCCTCTTCCATGTAGTGCGTGGTCAGGAGAATGGTCATCCCTTTGCTGTGTAAATCCCGAATAATCTCCCACAGTTTGCGGCGGGTTTGCGGGTCGAGTCCTACGGTCGGCTCATCGAGGAAGAGTACCTGCGGCTGATGCACTAGGGCACGGGCGATTTGCAGACGGCGCTTCATGCCCCCTGACAGAGTTTTTACCATAGATTGGGCGCGATCACTTAGTTCTACATAATCTAGCCACTGTTGAATTAACTGGCGGCGATCGGGTTGGGGGATATGGTGCAGACGGGCATGGTATTCCATATTTTCCCAGACAGTGAGGTCAGGATCGACGCTTACCTGTTGCAGAACTACGCCAATATGCCGCTTTACCTGCTGGGCTTGCTTGACCACATCAAAGCCTGCCACCTCAATTCTGCCCGCACTAGGACTGGTGAGCGTAGTCAGCATTCTAATCGTAGTGGACTTGCCCGCCCCATTGGGACCCAACAAGCCAAACATTTCCCCTTGAGGAATTGTCAGGGATAGTTGATTGACCACTGGCACTTGATTGTAGAGCTTGACCGCTTGATCGAGGGTAATCATATCGGCTGTACAGTGCGATTGTTGTAGAGGCTCATCGCCTTTTCTATACCCGCTGTGAGAGCGCAGTGCAATAGCTCTAGGGTTATATCCATGATCTGGGGCAGTAATTGCTGTTCTTGGGGGGTAAACCCACCTAGCACATAGTTGGTTACGGCATCTGCAGGATTGCGCCCAATCCCCAACCGCAGACGGGGAAAGTTTTCCGTACCCAAGTGGGCGATGATTGACTTCATGCCGTTGTGTCCGCCTGCCGAGCCAGAGGGACGCAGGCGCACTTTGCCCAGCGGCAAATCCAAATCGTCGTAGATTACTAGCACTTGCTGGGGTTGCAATTTGTACCAGTTCAGCACCTGCCGTACCGCCACCCCAGAGTTATTCATGTAGGTAGCGGGTTGGAGCAAATGCAGTTGGCGGACTTTGGCGTAATTGCCCTGAAATTTCGGCTCGGGGTGCAGATGCGCTGACCATGCTTTGGCTAAATGGGCGATCGCCATAAAGCCAATATTGTGCCTTGTGTGGGCGTATTCTTTGCCAGGGTTGCCCAAACCTACCAGCACAGCAATGCCATGCTCAGGGTTCATTGGCGGGAGGAGCCTGCTCAATGCGCTCTGCTTCTCGCTTGAACTCTGCTTCAAATTCACTGGAGGCTTGCTTAAAACTCCTAATTGCCTTGCCCAGACTACTGCCAATTTCGGGAAGTTTCTTGGGTCCAAAGATCAACAGAGCTACTACCAAAATTATCCCCATTTCGGGGAGTCCAATGCCAAAAATGTTCATGAGGCAGTTCTCCAAAGATTTTGTCTAGTTTAATGATCCCCTCTGTCGGTCAGCGAGAACTAGCCGCCCCAGTCTAAATTGACCCCTTCTAGGATGAGGGAGGAGTTGTATAGCTGGAGGATAATCAGCAGAAAAATGAAGAATAAGCCCATAAAGACCGCCATGATGGGGGTGGTGCTCCAGCCACGAGCTACTTTGCCGTATTCGGCGTTAAGGGGGCGGAGAATGTCGCCAAGCCAAGTGCGTTGTGCCATAGTTAGTTTCTAAACGATCATTACAAAATAATATAATTGTAGAGCTATTTATCTGGTTTTCAGCAATGGAATCTGCTTCTTCGGCAACTTCGATCGCCTTGACTGTGGCAATCTTTGTCATTTGCCTCACTCTGTTTTCAGTTTATACCGCCTTTGGTCCTCCTAGCAAGCAGTTGAGCGATCCCTTTGAGGATCATGAAGATTAAGCGGACAGGATAAATTTCTCGATGGCTGATACCGCCCCATCGCACTCGACATCAGGGGCTACCCAGTCCGCTAAGGGTTTGAGGTCATCTGGGGCATTGCCCATGGCTACACCAACTCCTGCATACTGGATCATCTCAAGGTCGTTGAAGTTGTCGCCGATCGCCATCACCTGATGAGGCTGTAAACCGAGGATTTGTTCCGCTAGGTACTTGACCGCTGTGCCCTTGTTGGCGAGGGGGTTGGTGGCTTCAAAAAAGGTGGCTACGGACTTGGTGAGGTAGAGCTGACCCTGATGGTAGCGGGATTTGAGCTTGATTAGCAGTTCGGTTGCTAAGTCGGGGTTGTCGGACAGGGCGAGGACTTTGGTGGGAGCGCCGCACTGCTCGAGGTAACTTTTGAGGTCGCCTACTACGATTGGCTCTACCTGCGATCGCTCGGCATAGGCTAGGGTTTGGGGGGTGAGTTCCCGCACATAGAGATTGTCATCGGCGTAGAGATGCACTGACAGCCTGCCTGTTTGCACATAGGGAGCAAAATCATCCAGCAAGTTCTCGGCGTACTGGCGCTCTACCGCCCAATGCCCCACCACTACCCCAGTTTGCGGGTCTTTGATCAAGGCTCCTTGGTAGGAGATTAGGGGGCAATCAGCCCCCACGGCGTAATGGAAGCGCAGGGCTGAACGGTACATCCTACCCGTAGCGATCGCCACCTTCACCCCTTGGGCTTGCACGGCTTTGACCGCAGATTGCACTCTTGGCGATACTTGGTTGGCATCACCACTAATCGTGCCATCGATATCCATGACCAGCAGACGAATTGGCATACTAGCTAGTGGTCACATCACCTGCGGTTACGGCTAGACCAAAGCCAACTGTTGTACTTTATTTTCCAGCGACTGCATCAGTGAGGTAAAAGGTTTGACAAACTTGTCAATCCCCTCAGCTTGCAGTTCTGCCATCACCTGATCCAAATCGATGCCGATCGCCTGAATGTCGGCAATGACCTGTTGAGCGCTGTCGAGGTCTATTTCAATGCGATCTGCTACATCGCAGTGATCGGCGCAGGCGATGATGGTTTCGGGCGGCATGGTATTGACGGTGTTGGCTCCCACCAAGTTGTCCACATACATCACATCGCTGTAGGCGGGGTTTTTGGTGCTGGTGCTTGCCCAGAGCAGACGCTGTTCCAGTGCTCCTTGGGCTTTGAGGGCTTGCCAACTGTCCGTTTCGTAGATGGCTTTATATTTTTGGTATGCCAGTTTGGCGTTGGCGATCGCTACTTTGCCCTTGAGGCTTGCCAGTTTCTCCTTTTCCGCCTCGCTGGTTGCCCCTTTGATGCGGGCTTCGAGGCGGTCGTCGATCTTGGTATCAATGCGGCTGAGGAAGAAGCTAGCCACTGAGGCAACTTTTACCGATGCGCCTTTAGCAAGGCGTTGCTGTAAACCACGCATATAGGCGAGGGCGGTTTGCTCGTAGTCTGACACCGAGAACAGCAGAGTAACATTTACAGGAATACCCTCAGCGATTACCTGCTCCACCGCTGGGAAGCCTGCGGCTGTGCCGGGGATTTTGATCATGACATTGGGGCGGTTGATAGTCTGCCAAAAGCGAATGGCTTCGGCGACTGTGCCTGCGGTGTCATTTGCCAAGTGGGGCGAAACCTCGATGGAGACATAGCCATCCACTCCGTTTGAGGATTCATAGACGGGGCGCAGGATGTCCGCCGCATTCTGAATGTCGGTGAAGGCGAGATATTCATAAATCTCTGGCACTGATTTGCCTGCCTTGATGCCTTCGGCGATCGCTTCGTCATAGATGGCATTGCCAGCGATCGCCTTTTCAAAAATTGCAGGATTAGAAGTAATGCCGCGAATACCTTGAGTTTCCACCATTTCCTTGAGCTTGCCAGAGACGATGATGTCTCGGCTGAGGTTGTCCATCCAGACGCTTTGCCCAAATTGTTGCAGTTCTAATAGGTGATTGGTAGCCATAGTCTTTCCCTCTGGTTTCAAGATCAGCATAGGCGAGGAAATGATATATGCGGCAAACTTTCAGCCTAATTTCATACTTGCAAGGTCAAGGGGCGGTATATTGAAAATCTACGCAAATATTGGGGACTATGACTAAGAGCTACCAAATTACCCTACTACCGGGCGATGGCATTGGTCCAGAAATTATGGATGTGGCGATCGCTGTTTTGCAGGCGGTGGGCAAAAAATTTGCCATAGAGTTTCAGTTCACCACTGCCTTGGCGGGGGGAGCGGCGCTTGATGCCACAGGACACCCCCTGCCCGAAGCCACCCTCACCGCCTGTCGTCAGAGCGATGCGGTTTTGCTTGCCGCCGTGGGTGGGGAAAAGTGGGACAGTCTGCCCGCTCACCTGCGACCAGAACAGGCATTATTGGGCTTGCGCAGTGGACTGGGGCTATTTGCCAACCTGCGCCCTGCAAAAATTTTCCCCCAGTTGGTGGATGCCTCTACGCTGAAGCCAGAGGTGATCCGAGGGGTGGATATGCTGGTGGTCAGAGAACTGACAGGGGGCATTTATTTTGGCAAACCTAAGGGGATTTTTGCCGATGAGCAGGGGGTACGGCGGGGGGTGAATACCATGGCATACACTGAGCCAGAAATTGACCGCATTGCCCGTGTGGCTTTTGAGTCTGCCCGCAAGCGCCGCCGTCAAGTGTGTTCTGTGGATAAAGCCAATGTCTTAGAGGTCTCCCAGTTATGGCGAGAACGGGCGATCGCCGTCAGTCAAGAATATCCCGATGTGCAGTTGAGCCACCTCTATGTGGACAATGCCGCCATGCAGTTAGTGCGCAAACCCCAGCAGTTTGATGTGATTGTTACGGGGAATTTGTTTGGCGATATTCTCTCGGATATTGCCGCCATGCTCACGGGCAGTATTGGCATGCTTCCTTCCGCTAGTTTGGGTGCGCCTAACACCCCTAGTCTGTTTGAACCTGTGCATGGCTCTGCGCCAGACATTGCGGGCAAAGACCTCGCCAATCCCCTCGCTCAAGTTCTCAGTGCTAGCATGATGTTGCAGTATGGCTTGAATGAACCTGAACCAGCGCAGGCGATCGAGGATGCGGTAATGCGGGTTTTGGCACAGGGCAAGCGCACTGGAGATATTATGCAGGCGGGGTGTGAACTGGTGGGCTGTAAGGCGATGGGGGAAGCTCTGCTGGAAGCACTAGAGTAATTTCCCTCTCTCGATGGGCGAGGAGAGTTATCCACCTTTCCTCACAAGGGGAATGGGATGCTTGCAACTCTTGGAACAAGTAGTCGCCCTCACCCCCAACCCCTCTCCCTGTGGGCGAGGGGAGTTATGCCGTTTACTTCTTTTTGCCCTTGGGTAGGCTCTTGGTGGCATCTACTAGCTCTAGCTCAGAGGGACGAAAGGAGACAATTTTTTCCCAGTTGCCGCCGCCAAAAATTACCGCCACCCGACCATCGGTTAATCTCTGCACTTGACCCTCGAAGCCATAGTACAGGTCAGTGGGATTGGTCACACGGACAAGGGAACCAGGGAAGAGCATTTCAGTCATGGCGGGTCTCAGTAATCGGGGAAGTGTCAGTTGATGTGCCTATTGTAGAGGGTTCAGGGGCATTTGTGGTGCAGATAATTGCGAGACACAGCCACCACAAGATTTGTACTTGGGGGCGAAACCATACCGTATCAAATAAGCCATGGGTCATCATGCCAGCGATCGCACTAAAACTGGCAATAATCCACAAGCCCTGACTATCTCGCTGTTGACGCAATGCTAACAAGTTGTGCCAGCCAGTCTTAATTAGAGTAACCAACAGCCACAGATACACCGCCAGACCAACTACGCCAGTCTCCACCGTAATTTCTAGGGGCACAGAATAAGTTCCCAAAGCGCTGTAGTCCGCCCGTTGGTAGAGGGGATAGACCTGATTAAAAGCCCGATTACCAGGACCAATGCCCAGAATGGGGCGGGCTTGGATCATTTGCAAGACGGCACGCCACACATTGAGCCGAAAGGCGTTACTGCTGTCGCCACTGCCTAGGAAAATGCTGAATACTCTACTGCGAACGGTAGGGATGACCAAAATGCCACCCAACAGGGCTAGGGTAGTGCTGATCCAAAAAGTAGGCAATGCCCACTGCGGCAGTTTGCGCCCCCACCAAAAAATTAACAGCAGAACTAGGGCGATCGCCATGCCCAGTAAACCTAGCAATGCCCCACGGCTGTAGGTCTGCAATACACAAATTACAGCAGTGATGGTAACTAGGCTGGAGAGTGCCTTCACACCTAGCGATCGCCACTGGGGGATCGCCACCACACTCAACGGGATCGCTGGCAACAGGTAGCCTGCCAACAGGTTGGGATTGCCCAAAAAACTATAAACTCGGGTGATCCCCGCCAATTCTGAAGTAGGATCAGTCCATGTCGCCAATTCCTGTGCCCCCAACAGCCACTGGTGTATGCCATAGCCGCAGACTAATAGCACGGCTGACAAGTGCGCCCCCAGCAAAATGTCCCGCCACCCCGCCCGCATCGCCCGAAATAAAGCCATAAACACGCCAAAGTAGAGGGTGAGCTTGATTAGCCCATCGAGGGCGGCAGAGCGCACAGGGGAGACTAGCGTTGCCACAATTGCCACAGCCCAATAGACCCCCAATGGCAAAAAGATGGGATGTTCAGGCAGAGGTTCACTGAGCCACAGCATCAACCACAACAGGGTAACTGCAAGACTGAGCACCCCTGTTTGCGCATTTTCCAGAAAGGGCAATAATACGATCAGGGTAACAAGGAGTACCCCCAACAGGCGATCGCCCACCAGATAACTGCCCCTGCGCCAGTTAGCTAACCGCACAGCCAGCCAAGACTGCCAAAAGAACAGGTTAGGGAGAGGCATCCGCATTGCACCGAGAAGCGACTAAGCTCTACAATAGCTCAAATTGTCCCATCTGCCCCGCATGACCCTGCGCATCTACAACAGCCTGACTCGCCGCAAAACCGAATTTCAGCCGCAACAACCCGACCAAATCACCATGTATGTCTGCGGGGTGACGGTCTATGACTACTGCCACTTGGGTCATGCCCGCGCCTATGTGGTGTGGGATATGGTGCACCGCTACTTACAATATCGCTTTAGCAGAACCCACCGAGTGAAGTATGTGCAAAACATCACCGATATAGATGACAAAATCCTCAAGCGTGCCAATGAGCAGGGGAGCACCATGCAGGAGTTGGCAAAAACCTATATCAAGGCTTATGAAGAAGACATGGCAAAGCTGAATATCCTGCCCGCTGATCGCTACCCTAGGGCTACGGAATTTGTGCCAGCGATGATCCGCCTCATTCAAGCCTTAGAAGCGCAGGGCTACGCCTATGCCAGTGGGGGGGATGTCTATTATGCAGTGCAGAAATTTCCTGAGTATGGCAAGCTGTCCCACCGCCAACTCAGCGATCTACAAGCGGGAGCTAGCGGCAGGGTCGATGAAACGGAACACAAACGCTATCCGTTGGATTTTGCCCTGTGGAAATCAGCCAAGCCCAACGAGCCTTATTGGGAATCGCCGTGGGGTAGGGGTCGCCCAGGATGGCACATTGAATGCTCAGCGATGGTTAGGGAATGCCTAGGGGATAGCATTGACATTCATGCGGGGGGGGCTGATCTACAATTCCCGCACCATGAGAACGAAATCGCGCAATCGGAAGCAGTAACCCGCAAACCCCTTGCCCATTTTTGGATGCACAACGGCTTTGTCAACATTGATGGGGAAAAGATGTCCAAATCCTTGGGCAATTTCCGAACCCTGCGCTCCCTATTGCAAGTGTATGAGCCGATGGCAATTCGCCTGTTCATTTTGCAATCCCACTATCGCCAGCCCATTGATTTTACGGAAGAGGCGATCGCCGCTTCTACCAAGGCATGGCACACCATCGAGGAAGCGATCGCTTCATGGAATGGCAAATTCTCAGCAGATGGAGAACAGGAAAACTCCTACATCGAGAAATTTAGCGAAGCGATGGATGATGATTTCAATACTGCTGTTAGCCTATCAGTCATTTTTGAGATAGCCAAAAAGTTGATAGCAGTAAAGAATAGCTATCTGCACAGTGGTAAATATCCCATCAGCGAGGCAGAAGTTGTTCGACTATGGAATACCCTAAAGTTCCTTGCTAGTATTCTTGGGCTGGAAACAGATAAGATATTTCCAGCCACAACTTTGGCAGTCAAGAGCAATCCGCAAATGGGTATTTCTGCAATAGTTGAAGACTTGATCGAGAAAAGGAGGATTGCCCGCAAAGCAAAGAACTACCAAGAGAGCGATCGCATCAGGGATGAACTGAAAGCCATGGGGGTTACGCTGATCGATCAACCCGATGGCACTACCCGCTGGCGGTTCAATAATTAAACTTAGCGTTTCCCCACTATCTACAAGAATTCATTTACTGTAATCACTGGCACACCAGGAAACGGATGCAATGCCAATAAATCCTAACCACCACTAATGATGAACTGCATCTTCCCATTCCATGCCAATTCCAACTAAGACAATCATTTTCCTGTTCCCTCTCCCGCTCTGGGAGAGGGTTAGGGTGAGGGTCTGGGAAAATTTTGCGTAAGTCCTGTTAAACTTCAATCACCATCCCTTTATCCTTGCCTGATTGACATCACTGAGAGTGAGATGGGCTTCCCTCTGATTAAGTGGATTAAGAATGTGAGTTCGCATCAGCCAAGCCAATAATCACTGGTGCATGGTCGCTAGGTTGCTCATTGCGGCGGGGGGATACATCAATCTGGCATTGAGTTACTCGCTGAGCTAGTTCCACGCTGGGGAAATGATAATCAATGCGCCAGCCCAAATTGCGGCGAAAGGAACCCGCACGGTAGTCCCACCATGAATAATGCCCACCTTCTGGATTGTGTTGGCGAAAAATATCGACAAATCCCAAACGCAATACTTTCTCGAGGGCACTGCGTTCGGCTGGAGAAGCCATGATGGAACTTTCGTGATCGCTGGGATCATGAATATCTAAGTCTGTCAGCGCCACATTGAAATCGCCACAAAGCAGAATATCCCTCTCAGTCTGGCGCAAAATGGATAGATATTGGGCGAGGGAGTCCAGCCATGCTAGCTTGTAATAATACTTCTCACTGGCGATCGCTGAACCATTGGGAACATAAAGATTGAGCACCCGCACCCCATCTAACTTGGCACTGAGTAAGCGTTTTTGCTGATCTAACTCTGCCATCTCTGGCAAAACGGCACCAAAGCCCGCCCTCACATCTGCTAGGGGCTGTTTGCTCACCAATGCTACGCCGTTGTAAGACTTCTGTCCATAAATTGAGACCTGATAGCCTGCATTATGAAAAGCAGTTATTGGAAATTTACTGTCTTCTACTTTGGTCTCCTGCAGACAGAGCAGGTCAATGTGGGGATTGATTGCCAGCCATGCCAAGACTTGCTCTAGGCGACTGCGAATGGAATTGACATTCCAAGTGGCTACATACAGCATCGCCCTAGAAGGTATCATCTTCCCAACCGCACACAGGGCAACGCCACACCAGAGGTGGGAGCTTCATGCGCGAAAAACTGTAATGACAATCGGGGCATCTGCCAGTAAACAAAGGATGCCAAAAAAAGTCTTCCATGTGCTGATCGCAAAAGTCCTCTGGCAGTTCGGTTTGCCATAGCTCCGCTGACTCAAAATCTGGGCATGGGTGCTCCACTGGTCCTTGGGGGTGCACAGCACAAACTAGGTAAGGAGAGTGAGCAAAAAAATCACAGTGATCGCATTGATAGCCCTGCATAGTTACAGTTGGGAACTACTCCTCGACTCTAGCACCTGCGTCAAGCGATCTAATGACTGCACTAGGCGCTCTTGGGCTGAGACTTGGGGGTCAGTCTCAGGTATTGGCGCTTGCTCAGCCTCTGCTTGCAGGGCTAACCTCCGCCTAAAAGCCTCTAGGGTTTTAATGATCAGATAAACCACCAAGGCAATCACTATAAAGTTGATCACCGCCGCCAGAAACTTGCCGTAGAGAATACCATTGAAGGAAAGTTTGGCTAGTTCATCTACTTTGGCTGACTGCAAGGCAGGATTTAGTAGAGCAGGGGTAACGACATCGCTCACCAAAGATTCTACAATCTTGCCAAAAGCACCGCCTAAAATCACCGCTACGGCAAGATCAACCACATTCCCCCGCAAAATAAAGCTCTGGAAGTCGCTCCAGAACCCGCCGATTACATTTCTACCCCGTCTCAATGCCATGGCTGAATCCTCACTGCAAACACAAGCACGGTAGTCAAGTTTATGCCAAAAGTTAGCCCAATTCTGCCTGAAAATTCTATCTCACGAAAAACTCTCCCTATTCACTCATTAACATTTAGTGAGCACAGTCCTTAATCAAGCCAGCCTCCCCTTTACAAAACAGGGTAGGATTACTCTAGGACTAAGAAGTTAAAGCAAAACTAAAGTGATTATGTATCAGCTCTGGTTTATATGCCTACTGCTCTGGCTAAGTTTGGTGATTTGCGCCCCTGCTCAAGCGGAAAATTACGACAAAGAAATCTTAGCTGGCTTTGATTTTTCGGGTAAATCTCTCATTGGTTCCCAGTTTAATAAAACCGATCTGCACAACGCCAAGTTTATCAATGCCAATCTGCAAGGAGTCAGCCTCTTTGGGGCAAATATGACAGGTGCGGACTTCACTGGCGCAAACTTGAGTTTTACCACCCTAGACACGGCACGCATGAATGAGGTAAATCTTACCAATGCAAATTTGCAAGGGGCATTTGCTTATGGTACTAGCTTTGATGGTGCTATTATTGATGGTGCTGATTTCACAGATGTTGATCTCCGCCCCGCTGTCCTCAAGAAGCTATGCAAAACTGCTAAGGGAACTAATCCCATCACAGGACGCAATACCAGAGATACTCTAGGTTGTGATTAGCATCGTCTGTTTCTGTGATGTCTCTTGGGGTTGAAGAGTGGGGCAGGGTAAGATATAACAAACTAAGCATATGGTGATTGCTCTCCTGTGTACACTTACTCCTCCAATCCCTCTGACGATCTAACCAATGGCAGGCTTCTGCAACGCAGTCTCTTGCCGCAAACCTTGCCAGTATATCAAGGTCTGGACTTGGCGGCTGATCTGTGGACAGCGGTGGATTTGGGGGGAGATTATTACCAGTTTTTGGAGCAACCAGGTACTTTGGCGGTGGCGATCGCCGATTCCTCAGGCAAATCAGTAGCGGGAGCGATTCATGCCGCATTGTTTAAGGGACAGCTTGATGCTTACGCCCAGCAGGGCAGACTGCAAAACCCCGCTACGGTCTTGACCTCCCTGAATCAGCTACTGTGTAAAACCCGCACTGAGGATGCGGTGGCGTTATCTTACGCTTCGTTGGATTTGGATACCTACGAGCTAAATTTGGGTAATGCGGGGATTCCAGGTCCGTTTATCTACCGTGCCGCTACGGGTACTTGTGAAGAAATTATCAGCCCAGCGATCGCGCTAGGGCGTTACCCTGACACCACCTACCGTGCCGCCAAACGCAAACTCGAGGAGGGGGATATTGCTGTTTTCTGTAGCGATGGCATGTTTGAGGCGGTTAGCCCCTACGGCATGGAGTTTGGCGAAGCGGACATCGATGGTATTTCTCCCCTGCGTCGTGCCATTATTACCCTTGCCGATCGCCCTGCCATCAACATTCTCAATGGTCTCAAAGCCACCCTCGACCAGTTCACCCAAAGAGAAGTCCCCGAAGATGATGTCTCTATCGTGGTGATCAAGCTTGACAAAAAAGTGCCGCTTTCGGCACAGCGAGACTGCCCCTTCCAAGAGGCTTTGCAGGCATGGATTCGCTCTGAAGAGAAAGACGATTCCGCCCTTCTGCGGGGTTTACGGCTTAAGGAGGCAATTACATGGGCGCAGGCGCGGCGCAGTTTGAGCCGAGTAGAGCAGGATTTTATCGAAGCCAGCAAGCGCATCCACGAGCGAGAGTTATTCCTTGCCGCCCGTGCCGCCGATGCCGATCGCCTCGAGAAGCTGAAGCAGGAACTAGAAAAAACCGTAGAGGCAGAACGCCAACAGCGGATTGTGGCAGAGATGGGCGAGATCAACGAGAAGATCGTAGCCCGCACCATTTCCTCAGAAGCCCTGTTTTTGTCCAATAACCTGATTGAAGCGCTGATTGCGGGGGTGATCGGGGGGGTGCAACTGCGCCGTCTGATCACTCAGGTCTCGCCAGAGATACTTACCAAGCTCAAAGCCAATACGCAAAACCGCACGATTACTGCCCTAGAGCAGGTGGTCTATGGCATCCATGAATACAACCGCCTAGAAGGACACGGCTTTTGGGTGAATCGGGTCGCCTATCACCCATCGGGGAAATACATTGCCTCCGCCAGTAGCGATCGCACGGTGCGCTTGTGGCAAGCCAGTGGCGAACATCTGCAAACCCTAACGGGGCACACCAACTGGGTGACATCCCTTGCCTTTAGCCCCGATGGGCGCTATCTGGTGACGGGCAGTCGGGACAACATGATCAAGGTGTGGATGTGGGATCAGCGCTCTAATATGTTCAACGAAGTGCCCTCTGCCACCCTGCGGGGACACGAAGGACCAGTGCTGGATGTCTGCTTTAGTCCCGATGGTGAGCTAATTGCCTCCGCCAGCGAAGATACTACGGTGAGGATTTGGAAGCCCAATGGCACTCTCCTCAAAACTTTTAGGGGCGGGCACGAACGCTGGGTGCAATGCGTAGCCTTTCACCCTGAAGGCAAAATGATTGTCTCAGGCAGTGCCGATCGCAACCTGATCATCTGGAACATGCAAGGCACAGTGATGCGTACCCTCAAGGGACATGATAGTTTTGTGGAAAGTGTTGCCTACGATCCCACAGGCAAAATGATCGTGTCGGGTAGTCGTGATCGCCTCGTTAAGGTGTGGAGCAGTGATGGCACAATTCTTAAAACCTTTACAGGGCATAGCGAGCGGGTGTGGGGGGTGGCTTTTAGCCCCGACAGCAAACTGGTGGCTTCCGCCAGTAGCGATCGCACGATCAAAATTTGGGATATCGAGGGTGGCTTGGTCGATAGCTTTGCTGGGCACGGCGATGTCGTCAATACCGTCACCTTCAGTCCTGACAACAAATATCTTGCCTCGGGCAGTCGGGATACCACAGTCAAGGTGTGGAGTATCAGAGGCACACCCCTGCGCATGCTGACGGGGCACGCCGACGAAGTAACCTGCGTTGCCGTCAGTCCCAATGGCAAATACATTGCCACGGGTTGTCGCGATCGCCTCATCTATGTCTGGAACGCCAATGGCACGCTGGCAAGAACCCTAGAGGGACACAGTGATCGGGTGCGTACCCTTGCCTTTAGCCCCGACGGTCAGGTGTTGGTATCTGGCAGCGTGGATTCCAGCATCAAGTTTTGGTATCCCGATGACGGCAGATTGATCGACACCCTGAGCAGTCATCGCTCTGAAGTGCATCAAGTAGCCTTTCGCTGTGATGGTGCCGTGTTTGCTTCCTGTAGTGCCGACAGCACCATTCGCATCTGGACAGGCGAGGGCAAATGGTTGCAAACGCTGTGTGGTCACACCAGTGAAGTTTATGGCGTTGCCTTTAGCCCCGATGGCAGTATGTTGGCGACGGTGGGCAAAGATCGGTTAGTAAATCTATGGAGTTGGGATGGCACCCTATTGCGTACCCTAGAGGGGCACAGCGCTGAAGTGACCGCCGTATGCTTTAGCCCCGATGGCAATATGCTAGTAACTGGCAGTGTGGATCAAAGCCTCAAGCTCTGGAAAGTAGATGGCACACTGATTAAAACCCTGAACGGTCATAGTGCCGAAGTGAATAGCGTTGCCTTTAGCCCCGATGGCAAGGCGATCGTCTCCGCCAGCGAAGACAGCACGGTGCAGTTTTGGGGTGTGGATGGCACGCTACTCCGCACCTTTAACAATCACAAAGGCGCAGTCAAAGAGGTGTGTTTTAGCCCCAATGGCAAAACTCTCTTTTCTGCCAGTAGCGATCGCACGGTAATTTTATGGAACCTCGACCTAGACAATCTGCTGATGCGCGGTTGTCAGTGGTTGCAGGAGTATCTGCGCACCAGCACCAATGTTTCTGAGGAGGACAAACGCACCTGCCTTGGCGGTTGTGGCTGGCTCTACAAACATCTCAAGTCAGAGGCTGGCAGTGGTAGCCATTCGGGTGCTACAGTCATTTCTGCTGGCTAATTTTCTGCGAGTCGATTGTCCATGAGCCACCGCCCCCACAGTTGTAGTGTCTGTCCCATGTCAGTTAAAGGCTGTGGGCTAATCTGTCGTTACAGTCAATTTCTACCAGTCACAGCCCATACCCCCGTCGTTACCCTAAACGAGGGCAATACCCCTCTGGTTTATGCACCAAAAATCAGTCAGGCGATCGGCAGGGGGGTGCAGGTGTTTCTCAAATTAGATGGTCTCAACCCCACGGGCAGTTTTAAGGACAGGGGCATGACTATGGCACTCTCCAAAGCCAAAGAGGCAGGAGCCACTGCCGTCATTTGTGCCAGCACTGGCAATACCTCCGCTTCCGCCGCCGCCTATGCCAAACGGGGGGGCATGCAAGCCTTTGTCTTGATCCCCGATGGCAAAATTGCCCTTGGTAAGTTAGCGCAGGCTTTGGTCTATGGCGCAGAGGTGATCGCCATCGAAGGGAATTTTGACCAAGCCCTTGCCCTAGTACGCCAGATGTCCCACCAGTACCCCATTACTCTGGTGAATTCCCTCAATCCCTATCGTTTGCAAGGACAAAAGACAGCGGCTTTTGAATTAGTCGAGGCACTGGGCAGAGCACCCGACTGGCTGTGCATTCCTGTAGGCAATGCGGGCAATATCTCCGCCTACTGGCTGGGGTTCAAGGAATACCAAGCCATCGGCAAAATTGAGCATCTGCCCCGCATGATGGGTTTTCAGGCGCAGGGAGCCGCCCCTCTGGTGACTGGTCAGGTGTTCCCTGATCCCGAAACCATTGCCTCCGCCATCCGCATCGGCAATCCCGCCAATTGGCAGTATGCCCTGCAAGTACAACAGGAAAGTCAGGGGCAGTTTCATGCCGTCAGTGATGCGGAAATTCTGCACGCCTATCGGCTATTGGCAGGAGAAGAGGGGGTGTTTTGTGAGCCAGCCAGTGCCGCCAGTGTGGCAGGACTGCTCAAAGTCAAGGATATTGTGCCTGCGGAGGCAGTCGTAGTTTGTGTGTTGACGGGCAATGGATTAAAAGACCCTGATGTGGCGATCGCCAATGCCAACGGTAAATTTCATCGTGGCATTCTCCCCGAATTAGCTGAAGTTGCCGCTGTCATGCGGCTCTAAGCTGAGCGCTGTTCGCACCGCAACATATCAGCAAACCAATTGGCAAAGCGATCGCCTAGTGCCGTCATCGAAAATTCCGCCTCAGCATTGCGACGGCAGGTGAGACGGCTGATACGGCTAATCCCCTCCACCGCCGAGCACAAACCCTCAATACTATCTGGCTCCACCAAAAAACCTGTGCGCCCGTGCTTCACAATCTCAATGGGACCACCCCTAGCATAGCTAATTACTGGCACCCCACACGCCAACGCCTCGATCGCCACATTGCCAAATGCCTCCACCCACTTAGGAGTCATCAGCAATGCCTGACAGGTACGCAATAGGGCTTGCAGTTTGGCTGTATCGTGGAAGCCCGTATAGACCAGCTTAGCGGTGGGGTACTCCTGCACAACCCGATCCCAGTATGCCTGATCCTGCATTTTGCCCATCACCCGCACCTCTATGCCCAACTGCGCCGACACCTGCGCCGCATCCTCCAGCCCTTTTTCGGGAGCAATGCGTGCCACCCAGCCCAGCACAGGTTCAGGTTCTTCACAAAACTCATACAAATCCAGATCAATCCCACTGCCCAGCAGACGAATTTGACTGGCGACGATGGGATTGAAGCCAAAACTATCCACCTGCGTTTGCGTATACATACCGATGGACTGAGGAAATCTCTGCAAGCATTGCAAAATCATGCGATCCATCACGGTGGATAATGAACCCATGCTCACAAAATGGGCAACAGGGGTCTGAAAAAATGGCGTGACATAAAAGGGCAACCAATCATAGGCAAAATTGACAATCAGGTCATAGCTGGCTTGCACCTGAAAGGCGTACTGCCACATATTAGCCAAAACTGAATTGGCAGGGAAGGCAATATCTTGGTCTCTCCCTTGGTTTTGCGCAAATGGATGTAGGTCGCCAATCACATTCACAATCGGGATCACTGATGAATGCGAACCCTTGCTGGCTACTAGATGCACAATGTGCCCCCGCTGGATGAGTTCTTGGGCGACATTGGCGATGGTCAATTCCACGCCGCCGCCTGCCCCACTGCCAAAAGCGCCGACAGAAGTCGACAAAAACAGCAACTTCAGACTGGTCATGCCCTAACCAAACAAACTATGCACTTCAGACTAACATAAGACTTCCAGTCCCCGAAAAATTAGGTCAGGGACATAGGGCATACCTAAGTGTACTTGCAAAATATCTCCATCTCCGCCCGTGATCACCACTGGGGCTGAGGGGAAATCCCTCTGCCAAACCGTAATGTATTTCTCTAGCCCAGCGATCGCTCCATGCAATACCCCACTACAGATGGAGTCTGGCGTATTTCTTGCCCAAAATTGCGGTGCCTCCTTCAGCCTGTCCCCAATGTCCAGACGGGGAAGGACGGCGGTGCCCTGTGCCAAACTACCTAACTGCATCCTCAGCCCTGGCATGATTGCCCCGCCCCAAAAAGTATGCCCCTCAGCGATCGCCGTAATGCTGATTGCCGTTCCCGCATCAATCACCAACACAGGACAGCCACAGAGCCGAATTGCCCCCACCGCGCACAACGCCCGATCTATGCCCATAGTAGAATAGCACCCTTGCAAGGGCAGGTCAGCCAGTTGGCAGATTTTGATCGCCAACGGAGTGGCAGTAGTCAGGTACTGGTAAATTTCAGCGCATAGGTCTGGCACAACCCCTGCCATAAGTACATGGGTTACGGCTGGGTCAAGATCAGCCAACAACCTGTGCCACTGCGCATGTGCGGCTTTTTGCGGGGCTTGCCATGTACCATCTCCCCACCTTGCCCACTGGATATGGGTATTGCCCAGTACCACCGCCAGCTTTGCCATAGCCAGCTAAATCACAGAACCGAATAAATAATGTGAAACAACAGGCGAAACAAAGTCATCACAGCAACCGTAGCAAAACCAGCGATCGCACAAACCAGAGCCATCACCCCAAAACTGGGTAAATTCCACTTCAAGAAAAACTGCAATCCCAAAATCAGCAAAATACTCAGGATATTCACAAACACCACCATATCCTTATTGTCGAGAATGGCGCTACTGCGCAGTGCCAGCACAGTCAGCATGATCCCCGCCACAATTAACAGCGTAGGCACAACACCCAAAGCCTGAAAAATAACATAGTGAGCCACCAAACCCATCAGTCCACCCTGAAAACCAAATAAAAATGCGGCAATCATTTGATTAGTGAGCGGAACGCGCAACAGCCACGGCTTTTCCCCTTGCGGTTTAACTGCGGCAGGTATGCTCAGCGGTGGTGGACTAGGCAGATTGACTGGGACACTAGGCGGGGTAATAGGTTGGGGTGCAAAAGCTGTAGCGGCTGAACTACTCTGGGGACTTGGCGGAGTGATCACAGTCGGCTGATAGCCTTGCTGAATCAATTGGCTATTGCCCAACAAAGTATCCAACACCTCCTGTGCCGACGCAAAGCGTTCTTTGGGGGCAAAAGCAATCATCTTGTCCAGCACATTGCTCAATTTAGGACTGACCTGCACAAATTTACGCCACTGCCAGTTATTGGTTTGCACATCCATCATTTCTTCAGGCTCCTTGCCCGTGAGCAAATACAGGCAAGTGACCCCAAAAGCATAGAGATCGGTACAAGGGAAAACCGTATCGCCCCGCATTTGTTCAGGTGCACCATACCCCGGGGTATAAATGCCAGTAGAACGCTGACCGGGCTTGGTTGCCGCCACCTGCTTCACCGCCCCAAAGTCCAACAGGTAATAGACCTGATCGCTTTTGCGAATCATAATATTGGACGGCTTAATATCCCGATGGATGGAGCCGTTATCATGGACAAACTGCAATACGGGGAGCAGGCTCTTCATAATTTCCAGCACATCATCCTCCATTAGAGGTCCGTGCTGATGTACCAACTCCTCAAGGGTAAAGCCATCAATAAATTCCTGCACCAAATAGAAAAATTCTTCCCCATTGGACTCCAGCTCAAAAAAAGCCAGCAGGTCTGGAATCTGCGGATGCCGACCCAACACCTCCAGTACCTCACCCTCTCGCTCAAACATTTGCTTGGCGACCTGCATCTGCTCTGGAGACAGTCCGATGGGTTGCAGTTGTTTCACCACACACTTGCGCAACCCTGGGGTCAGGCGATCGCGCGCCACATAGGTAGCTCCAAACCCGCCGCGAGCTAAGGGCTTCTCGGTCAAATACCGCCCCGCCAACATCAAGGGCATGCCGCAGGACAAACAAAACTTTTGGCTCACTGTCTTAATCGTCTTGCCCGCATCCAGATCGGGAAAGGAATTGACAGGTTTGACGCAATTTGGTCGGGTGCAGTAGATGTCCACCTAAGCTACCTTAATGGTGCGTTGATAGTAACATTTTATGGCAAGTTTTAGAATGCACCAATCCGATGCGGCGGCCAATAGCGAAACAAGGCTCTGCCCAAGATGCGATCAGCAGGCAAAAAACCCCAGACATGAGAATCAGCACTGTTATTACGGTTATCGCCCATCACCCAGTAGTGATTTTCGGGGACGGTAAAGCTCAGAATGCCATTTTCCATGACTAAGTTTAGTGGTGGTAAACAGGTGGGCGGGCAAATTATGGGATCATTGCTGGGCAGGTCATAATTGGCAGGATCAGCCGTGTAGTTCTCTGGCAAAACCTTGCCATTGACATAAACTTTTCCGTCCTTAATAGCGAGGCGATCACCTGGTAAGCCAATCACCCGCTTGATATAGACCTTAGAACTATCAGGCACAGCCAGACTTTCTGGCGGATAAAAAACTACTATTTCACCGCGTTCGGGCTTGCGGAATAGCAGGGTTACTTTGTCAATAATCAAGCGATCGTCAATTTGTAGCGTTGGCTCCATACTGCTAGTAGGAATGTAGCGCGGCTCCGCCACAAAGGTACGCACCCCCACCGCCAATAGCACCGC
>Ga0272446_1002443_pt1 | contig 25314 bp, 21 predicted proteins | sample YNPCB0061_FD_194587 | JGI IMG/M metagenome (GOLD analysis project Ga0272446, IMG submission 194587) | Hot spring microbial mat communities from Yellowstone National Park, WY, United States - YNP-CB-006-1 | ecosystem: Environmental > Aquatic > Thermal springs > Hot (42-90C) > Sediment | place...
CGTTTGGTGCGCTACTACACCAGCCAAAACCTGGTGGATGAACCCCTCAAAGTTGGGCGCGAAGCCCGCTACACCTATCGACATTTGCTGCAAATGTTATTAGTGCGACGGCTGCTAGCCGAGGGTTACGGAACCAGTGCGATTCAGCCTCTGATCAGCGGTAAGCCCGATTCAGAGCTGGAGTCTCTCCTCCAGGGAGGAGCGCAATTGACGGTAGAAACCACCAATCCCGCCCTGGCTTTTCTGCAACAGGTACAGCAACGCCAGTCCCAGGCTGCACTACCCCCCCATGCTTTTGCTACTCCAGTAGCCCTAGCCCCAGACGATGAGGCAATTCAAAGAGCAGACAGTCTGCCCCTCCCGATGCCGCCTGATGCTGCTCCAACCCAATGGATTCGTCTGGAAATTCTGCCTGGTTTAGAAATTCATGTGCGGGATGACTTTCAGCTACCCGTTAGCCCCCAAGAGGAAGCCAACCTTTTACAACTTCTTGCCCGTAAGCTCACTCACTTTCTGACTCAACGGAGATCACCCAAATGACTCAGCCTCAACTCAACTTTACGCCTCTGCGAGCAGCCGTATGCTCTGAAAGCAGCACCACCCTGGATCTGATTGTGCAGATTACGCCGCCTGCACCCGCACAACAGTCCAACCGTCCTCCGATTAACCTGGGTCTGGTAATTGACCGCTCTGGCTCAATGGCTGATGCCAACAAAATGGACTATGCCTGTCAGGCGGCGCGTTATGCGGTGCAGCAACTTCAGGGGAGCGATCGCGTCAGTATTGTGATTTTTGATGATGCGATTGAAGTGCTGGTGCCCACAACCCCCGCCCTAGATAAGTGCTCGATTACTCATCAAATCGACCGGATTCGACCGGGCGGTTCAACCAATCTGCATGGAGGTTGGTTAGAGGGAGGTGTGCAGGTCAGCCATCATCTCAAGCCTTCCCAGTTAAACCGGGTGATTGTGCTTTCTGATGGTCTGGCTAATGTGGGCGAAACCAACCCCGATGTCATTTGCTCTGATGTCCATGGGCTAGCCAAACGGGGAGTCAGCACTTCCACAATGGGGTTAGGGGATGACTACAACGAAGATTTATTAGAAGCGATGGCTGCCAGTGGTGATGGCAACTACTACTACATTAAATCCCCCAACCAATTGCCGGATATTTTTCAAACCGAGTTACAGGGGTTAATCGCCACCTTTGGGCGTAAGGTTAGCCTGGGGATTCAACCGGCCAATGGCGTTGAGCTTCTGGATGTGTTTAATGACATGGAAAAAACAGCCCATGGAAACTATCAACTGCCAAATCTGATGATGGGAAATTCTGTTCAGGTGGTATTACGGTTGAAAGTGCCGCCCATGCCACACTCCAAACCCCTGTGCCAGTTTCGTTTGGCCTGGGATAGCCCTGATACTGAAGCCCGGCAGGTGGTGCAAGTGCCCTATCAACTCCCGGTTGTAAATCAAGCCGCTTTGGCAGAGTTTTCCTTTAACGCGGAAGTGCAACAGCAGGTTGCCCAGTTAATCGCAGCCCGGGCTAAACAAGAGGCGGTTCTCTATGCTGATGCTGGCGATTTAGCCAGTGCTTACCGAAGCTTAGACAATGCTAAATTGGACGTGCTCGAAGCACCCAATTGTGATTCGCTGAATTTAGAAATGGCGGCCATTGATGATCTGATGGCAAATCTGGATGCCAAGGATCTCAAGAGTTTTCGCAAAGCGGCTAAGTACGAAGCTTACTTAAGATCGCGAAGGGCTTCTCCAGAGGACTATGAAGCCTACCAGCAGAAAAAACAGCAGAAAAAACAAGGAAAACGGCGATCGCCCGAATCGGAGCGTTCTTAACCAGCTATAGGGCAGTCACAGCCCTTCTTTATCGCTGTTGGCGGTTTCTGCTCAGCCAACAGCAATAGGGCTACTCTCTAGGCCAGGCGGGTGATGCCATCAAAATAGTCTTGAAGCTGCTGGTCATGGTCGTGGGAGAGCCGCCCCATTGGTAAGGCATCGGGGGAAAAGGCTTTCACCGCTAATACCTCATTTGGGTCTTGCACCTGCGGTGTACCCGTTACCTTCGCTTCTACTACCACACAGATGGAATGCACCCGCCCATCTCGCTCTGGAGAAGAATAAACCCCAACCAAACGCCCCATATGGGCCACCTGCAGGCCCGTTTCTTCAGCCAACTCACGATGGACAGTAGCCGCAATATCTTCCCCCCAGTCCACCATGCCACCGGGGAGTGCCCATTTGCCATTGTCACTGCGCTGCACTAGCACAATCATACCGTCCGGCAGAATTGGGATAATGCTTGTACCCATAACCGGATGGCGAAAGATAATACCGAGAACGGTTTGGACAAAATGCCACCAGCGACGCATAGGCGATCACACCTGTTAAGGGATAAACGCTAGTCCATCTTAGGCGAAACACAGAGCAGATGCACAAACCCTCTACCCAGAGTGTTCATCCAAATCCTTCAGCAACTGCTGGATATGGGTTTCAGGTTTAACTTTCTTATAGATTCTCTCAATCTTCCCCTCTGAATCAATCACGAACGTGTTGCGGGTAATGCCGATATATTCTTTGCCCATGAATTTTTTTAGCCCGTAACTCTCATAGGCCGTTGCCACTTTGCCCTCAGCATCGATGAGCAACGGAAAAGGCAGATTCAACTTCGTAGCAAATTTTTCATGGGATTTCGCATCATCGGTGCTCACGCCCAGCACCACGATGTTTTTACCTTCAAACTCACTGTAAGCATCGCGGAAAGCGCAGGCTTCCTTAGTACAGCCAGGAGTGTTATCACGGGGATAGAAGTACAGCACCACACGACGACCCTTTAGATCTGCCAGGTTCACAAGATTACCCTGGGCATCGGGCAGGCTGAACTCGGGGGCGGGGTCTCCAATATTGAGGGTCATAGAAGTTCCAGTAAACAAGGGAAGAAAGGACGTTAGAACAAAAGGAACTGGCTCTGCTGTGCAGTATTAAAATACCCTGCGGGAGGCAAAGCCTCTCTGCAAAATCCAAAACATCGCCTGGTCAGAAAGCTTGGCACAAAACCAAGTGCTCAAACGTTGATGCTGGGTAGGCTTTCTCACTTCCGATCGCCATGGTTCTCACAGGCGATCGCCATAACTCCTCTCAAATCGTTACACACTGACATAGCCAGCCTAAAGAACTGACAACATTCAAAACTTTGATAGGTGAGCCTTTCAACTATTCTGAAGGATAGACTAACGGGTAATGCTGTGGTGTTTTAGATAACCCCCTTAGAACTGGGAATCGTTTGAGCGCGGCGGCAGTCGATTTCGGTCGCCATCCGTAGCGATCGCGCAAAGGCCTTAAACGTTGCCTCGATAATGTGATGGGAGTTCATGCCATCGAGCTGACGCAGATGGAGCGTCATCTGGGAATGGTTCACCAATGCCACAAAAAATTCTCGGACTAATTGGGTATCGTAGGTGCCGACGCGCTGAGTCGGAATATCGAGGCCATAGGTGAGGTGAGGCCGACCAGAAAAATCCAGGGCCACTTGAATCAGGGCTTCATCCAGAGGGGCGATAAAGTGGCCAAACCGAACAATTCCCTTGCGATCGCCTAGAGCCTGATGCAACGCCATTCCCAGGGTAATGCCCACATCCTCATTAGTGTGATGGTCATCAATTTCATAATCCCCTACAGCTCGCACCTCCAGGTCAACCAGGCCATGGGAGGCAATTTGATGCAGCATATGGTCGAGAAAAGGAATCCCCGTTTGAGCCACACAATGCCCGGTGCCATCCAGGTTAAGAGTTACTTGCACATCGGTTTCTCCGGTTTTGCGGCTAACCGTCGCTGTCCGAGTCGGCAGTTGATCGAAATGGACAGATAACTCACGCGGGCGATCGCTCGTTTGCATAAGAATAAATTATAAGAATAAACTAATGGGACTTGCAGTAAACCTATTATGACCACAAAGGGAAGCTCTAGGAATTCAGACCACCACAATATTTCCATCTTCTCCAAGGCCAGACCTGAGAAATCGGCGGGAACCTAACCCGTTTCAACCTGGATGAGGTGAGGCCAAATCAACTTTTTGGCGCTCACGGGGGTGGCAAATTTAATTTGATCAACTACCAGGCTTAGGGGATAAAACAGATGGGTAGGGCTTTACCCAGCCCCCGTTAATAGCTCTGTCTAACGCCAGCCGTGCTCCCAGAAACAGAGCAAAGCTTTCTAGCAAAAACAAGAGCCACAAACTGATGGAAGCCCCACTCCCACAAGCTTCGATCTGGGCCAAGCCCCGCACTAAACTAAAGGCACCCACTGCCCCCGCCTTCAAATGGGGGTTATTGTCCTGCCGCACAATGTAGCGATAGGTCACCCCAAAAAGAAAGCCAGACAATTGGGCGATCGCCACTAGCAGCAGCCCATCAGTCAATTCCAACGGTTGCACCGGCAGCAATACTGGCCACAACCGGGGTAACCACTGACGACTACCGATCATCCCGCAAACAACTAGGCTAGTTGCCCCCGCACTGACCAGCCCAGCTCTTAATGATTGCCAGCGTTCTTCCCAGGATTGGGTAAACTCCGAAGCCACCTGCTTCATTTGAGCATTTCCTTTCTCAATCACATAGCCCCCTTTGACCTGAACGTTCCTACCTGGAGAAGCCAATTGCCTTTTTGCCTTTTGGCTACGGCTCCATTAAGATGAACACCAGAATATCAGCCCATCGACAATCAACTCCAAAGGATTGACCCTCGGCATGGCAGAAGAAACGACTCCCAACCCAACTCCAGAAAAAGCGACTTCTCCAGGGGAAACTCCCCCTGAAACACTCAAGACTGCTTCTGCAGCCAAGACCCCCCAAAAAGCTGAATCGGGCACAGAGGCAAAGCCTGCAGCCAAACCAGCCGCTAAAAAGGAAAAACCTCCCGCCCTGGAAGATAAGCCTTTTGCCGAGTTTATTCAGCAGCATTATATTCCTGAGTTAGAGACTGGCTTAAGTGAGCAGGGAATCAGCTCGGTGAATTTGACCTTTGCGAAACAGCCTATCCCCATTGCGGGCTATGCTAAGGCTCCAGAATGCTGGCAGGTGGCGGGCCGATGGTTAGTCGAAGGCAACCAACTTCGAGCCTTTAATGTTTATTTCTTTGATGAAGATATTAAGGGCAAGAAGGGGTTTTCGTGTAGCGAAAGTGGCGATAGACCCAGCACCCTAGAGTCTTTTTTGATTGATGAGCGCCGGGTGGATTTATCTCTACTGGTTGATCGCACCCTGCAACGGCTCAATGCTCAGAAGTGGCTGGTTCGCAATTAGCTGGTTCGCAATAACCGATGTACGCGCTGACCAATGGCACCCTGTTTACCGGAGCGGCGGAGTTAAACGACCTGGCGGTCTGGGTTGTGGGTGATCGCATTCAGGCTCTGCTCCCCCCCCATCAACTGCCCGCCGATTTACCCCAAGTAGATTTGCAGAGTCACTATGTGGCTCCTGGGTTTATCGATCTGCAACTGAATGGTTGTGGCGGAGTCATGTTTAATGACCAGATTGCACCCGCTACTCTGGAGGTCATGCATCAGACCAATCTGCGCAGTGGTACCACGAGCTTTTTGCCGACTCTGATTACTGCTTCCGACGCAGATATGATCACTGCCCTGGAAGTGGTTGCGGCCTATCGCCAGCAGCATTCCTCCCAGGTTTTAGGCGTGCATTTAGAAGGCCCTTACTTAAACCCTCGCCGTAAGGGCATCCACAACGGGGGCTATATCCGGCCACCAGATTGGCCGATGTTAAAGCGCGTTGCACAGGCCAACTCCACTGGTGTGCGGTTAATCACCTTGGCTCCAGAAATGGTTGAACCTGCTGCAATCCAATTGCTTACAGAAGCAGGAGTGGTGGTGGCGGCGGGGCATACCGATGCTACCTACGAGCAGGCGATCGCGGGTTTTGAGGCGGGTATCACGATGGCGACCCATTTGTTTAATGCCATGACGCCCTGGCAGGGGCGCAGCCCTGGCATGGTGGGGGCCGTGTTTAATCGTGCCGAAATTTATGCAGGCATCATTGCCGATGGGCATCACGTCCATTTTCAATCCATTGCCTTAGCCCAAAAAATTAAGGGCGATCGCCTGCTTCTCGTCACCGATGCAACTCCCCCTGCTGGCACAACCCTGGCCTCCTTTGTCATCGGCGGTCAGGAGGTTTTTTATCAAGCCGGCAAGTGTGTTTCTGCCGATGGGACTTTGGGCGGCTCGGCTCTAACTATGATTGAGGCTGTGAAAAACTGCGTTGAGCATCTTTCCCTCCCGTTGGCAGAGGCCCTGCGCATGGCTTCCCTTTATCCAGCAGCAGCGATCGGCTACGCCCAGGAACTTGGCAAAATTGCGCCTGGCTATCGGGCAAACCTGGTAATTTTTAATCGGGATTGGTCTGTGACTGGCGTAGTTGACCAGGGACAGTATCAAAACCTTGCTCCGATTCAGACGTAGTTGCTGGTTAAACGACACGTCGCATGAACGGATCGGTCATTGGTCTAACTATCGCTTGTCTAATTACCGCAACTTCACATTGACTTGAGTTCAAAACTGATAGCACTACGCAAGCGTGTTCTGGCTTTGGGCAGAAAGCTTAGGACAAAACCAAGTACTCAGTTATCCATGCTGGGTAGGCTTTCTGACTTGCTGTCGTCATGTTTCCCATGGTGACAGCAATAAAAACACTTGGATATAGGGAGAAACGGGGAGGGAAAGCCACTAGCCAAGAGTGGCACCCTATCCCCCGCCCTAGTCTTAGTTTCTTCTGCCATCTACAGCAGAATCATACGAATCATCCTTCTCCAGCTAACCTACCCCATGACAGGGCGGTTTCCAGACGTCTCAGCCCTACCGCAACACATCAACACGGACGCGAGCGACTCCCGTATGCACCATGCCGATCACCTGAGCGGCAGCCGTTGACAGGTCGATAATGCGTCCACCATAGTAAGGCCCCCGATCATTAATGCGAACAATAACCGACCGGCCATTATCCAGATTGGTGACACGCACCTGGGTGCCAAAGGGCAGGCTGGGATGGGCAGCCGTCATAGCATGTTGGTTATACACCTCACCACTGGCGCTTAAGTTTCCATGGAAGCCTGGCCCATACCAGGACGCTAGCCCACTCAGTTGGTAAAGCACTCTGGAAACGGCTGCGATCCTGGGTGCCGCAGGTTTAGGTTTACCCAGTACCTCCGATAGAGGCTCAGCATCTCCCATTAACCGACGCAGGCGGTTAGCCGCTGTTAGCGCATCTTGCTCGCGGTTAGAGGTGGCATCAGGCAGGATCGTTCTATCATCAATGGTGGCCAGAACGGTGCTTTCTAGTTGAATGACGTAGCGATCGCCCGAAGTTACGGCTCCCTTTTCTGCGGCTCTCCAGCTCACAACAATTTTGGAGGCATCCACCCCTTCTCGATGGAGCTGGTTCACCCTAGTCGCTAGCGCACTGGCTTGCCAGAGGGGATCGTTATCAATCGTCTCAGCGGTTACCTGGCTCAAACCATAGGAGACATCTAATAAAGTGTCCACTGTAGAAGGCGGTGCCTCCGCACCTCCCCTATGCTGAGAGGTAACCGATTGATCAACAACCTGTTCCCCCTGTTTGAATTCTTCAGAAGTAGCCTTCGCCTCGCCAACAAAGGTTAAGACGGGAATATTGTGGATATAAAGCGTTGCTGCTGGTCTTCCAGACAGTTCATGGGCATGGATTTTTGTAATACTTTCAGGCAAGCGAGCGGCGGTCTGAGATTGTGGAGGGGCTTGCTCGCCCAGCTTCACAGGTTCCGACATAGCGGCTGACGAGCTTCTACCCTGCAGTACTTCTATTGAATTGGACGAATCAGATTTGGTAGAAAAGGGGCTTTTAATATGAGACGAACCATCAGACTCTGAAGCCAATGGAGTAACGGATGTGTAAGCAGAAATTTCACCAGGAGCGCTATCTGAACTATCGGCGGTTTGCACCGTAGGTGTTGGGTCAACTTGCTGAGCCTCACCAGAGGGGATGGCAATCAGAGTTGAAACCAACAGGGTCGCAGTCAAACTGCCTAACATTCGATGACTCATTCATTTACCACTGAAATCAACAGAGATAGGCTTAAACCTTGCAAGACATTACCGGGTTAAACCAACCTATCCACTTGATGAGCACGACAAAGAAGTCGAACTCATTACGTGTTCGCTTCCGGGATGCAGAACTGCAACAGATTATCACGAAGTTTTGCGTCTGGGGATCAGGGATCAACCGGGTCAGCGAAAAAAATTATGGGCACTTCGCAAAGAAAAAAATGGTGAAGTCCTTTCCGGACAACGGTTTTGAGGATTTTGCTAAGTAAAATACTTCATCAAAAATTTACATAAAATTTACACTTTTTCTAGTTTAGTCAGGGTTTGTGCAGAATTCTGTTGCTGGGTCAAGCCGTAGATTCGCTACAATGGAGTGCTGGAGCCGTCGCACGTTTGTCACGAATTTATGGATTATCGACAGGCAGGAGTCAACATCGAAGCGGGTTATGCCTTTGTGAACCAGATTCGCAACCTGGTTCACAGCACGACTCGTCAGGAAGTTTTGAGTAGCATTGGCGGCTTTAGCGGTTTTTTTCAGTTGCCGATGGGCTATCAGGAGCCAGTGTTGGTTGCGGGCACGGATGGGGTTGGCACTAAGCTCAAGTTGGCGCAGCAGTTGAACCGGCATGATACGGTTGGCATTGACTTGGTGGCCATGTGTGTGAATGATGTGGTGACATCGGGGGCAGAGCCCCTGTTTTTTCTGGATTATCTGGCAACTGGCAAACTTAAACCTGACCAGCTCACAGAGGTGGTAGCAGGCATTGCGATGGGCTGTCGGCAGGCAGGTTGTGCTCTACTGGGTGGGGAGACAGCGGAAATGCCTGGCTTTTACCCTGGCGGAGAGTATGACCTCGCTGGGTTTTGTGTCGGCGTGGTGGAAAGGCAGCAACTCCTGAACGGCTCCAAGGTTGAGCTGGAGGATAGGGCGATCGCCCTGGCAAGTCAGGGGGTTCACAGCAATGGCTTTAGTCTGGTGCGAAAAATTGTGAGTGATGGTGGCTTTAGTTGGCAGGAGCAACCTCCAGAGCTGGAGGGACGCTCCCTGGGAGAAGTGTTGTTAACTCCTACCCAGATTTATGTGCAGCCAGTTCTTGCGGCCCGTAAAAGTGGCATTGAAATTCATGGCATGGCCCATATTACGGGTGGGGGCTTGCCCGAAAACCTGCCGCGTTGTCTGGGGCCAGGGCAAGCTATCAGCCTGGATGCCAGCAGTTGGGAGGTGCCTCCCATTTTTCAGTGGTTAGCCCGGGCTGGCGCTGTGGCCCAGCGAGAGATGTTCCAAACCTTTAATATGGGTATCGGCTTTGTTGTGTTGGTACCGCCAATCCAGACTGAAACTGCGATCGCCTGGTTTCAGCAACAGGGTCTAAACGCCTGGGAGGTAGGGCAGGTCATTCGTGGTAACGGTGAACTCATTGGGTTGCCGGAGTAAGGTGGTGCCTCAGCCGCGTAAACGGTTTGCTCAGCATTGGCTACGCAGCGAAAAAGCACTGCAGCGAATTGTGGCGGCAGCAGAGCTAGGTGCAACCGCCTCAGGTGGCGATCGCGTTTTGGAGATTGGCCCCGGCACCGGCATTTTGACACGACAACTCTTGGCCCAGGCCGAAGCGGTTGTTGCGGTCGAAATTGATCGCGATTTGTGTGCAAACCTGACTAAAAAGCTTGGCCAAGCTGAAAACTTTCTACTACTCCAGGGTGACTTTCTATCCCTGGAGTTGGATGCATTACTTGCACCCTTTCCAAACTTTCAACGGCCTAACAAAGTTGTGGCCAATATTCCTTACAACATCACCGGGGCCATCTTAGAAAAACTATTGGGTACCCTGGCCAGTCCCAACCCAACCCCCTTTGACCAGATTGTCCTACTGGTGCAAAAAGAAGTGGCCCTGCGATTGTGTGCGAATCCCGGTAGCAAACACGCGGGGGCACTGTCAATTAAAGTGCAATACCTGGCGGAGTGTGAGTTTATTTGCGATGTTCCTGCCCAGGCGTTTTATCCGCCGCCAAAGGTCGATTCTGCGGTGGTCAGGCTCCGCCCCCGTGCCTTGGAACGCCCTCCACAGCAGCCAGTTTTTTTGGAAACTTTACTAAAAGTTGGCTTTGCTAATAAGCGAAAAATGCTACGAAATAACTTACAGTCTCTTATTGACCGCGATCGCCTGACTGAGGTTTTGCAACGTCTTGACATTCCTGAGCACTGGCGGGCAGAGCAACTGGGGTTATCTCAGTGGATTCACTTAAGTGATGCCCTTGCTGAACTTGTCCTTGCCCATCCTCCCCTGGATAGTTAACCACCATGCGTTCCTACACTTTGCTTGCTCCTGCCAAAATTAATCTCTATCTCGAAATTGTTGGCGATCGCCCCGATGGCTATCATGAGTTAGTCATGGTAATGCAAAGCGTTGCCCTCTACGATCAGATAGAAGTACGCGCCAATGGCACAGAGGCTATTCGGCTTTTTTGTGATCATCCCCTTGTGCCAACCGATACAACAAACCTGGCCTACCGGGCAGCAGACTTGTTGCGGCAAACATTTCCCGAAGCGTTTGGCCGTTATGGGGGAGTCGATATTACCCTGCAGAAACACATCCCTGTGGGGGCAGGCTTAGCCGGTGGGTCGGGAAATGCTGCTGCTGTGCTTGTCGGGCTAGATTTACTCTGGAGGCTAGGTCTAACCCAGGATGAAATTCAAGAACTAGGGGCTCAGATTGGCTCGGATGTGCCTTTTTGTGTTTCGGGTGGAACGGCACTCGCCACAGGACGGGGCGAAAAAATCGATAGCATGCCTAATCTAAAGTCATTTCCTGTCATCTTAGCGAAGTATCGTAACCTGTCAGTGGCGACGGCCTGGGCCTATAAAACCTATCGCCAACAATTTCATGATTCCTATCTCTGTACTCCTGAAGATCTGGAATGTCGGCGACAACAGCTCCACTCTGGCCCAATGATGGCGGCGATCGCCCAGGGAGCAATTCATAAAGTTGCCCAACACCTCCATAACGATCTAGAAAAGGTGGTGCTCCCTGCTTACCCTGCCGTTGCCCGTCTACGGCAGCACTTTCAGGAAGCCGGGTGTTTGGGCACAATGATGTCTGGCTCAGGGCCAACGGTATTTGGAATAGCCCCCTCTCCAACAGAAGCGACCGCGATCGCTCACCGCATTACCGAAGCCATTGCCGATCCAGAATTAGACGTTTGGGTGACCCATGCCATCGGCAAAGGGGTGCACCTGGCAGAATCCGCTCCCTCTGAGACTTCGTTTTACCCAACCCGTCGTTGAATTTACCGACAAGCCGGAACTAATTGCCTCTAGGGATCGTCTAAGGCGTTGACCGCACTTTAATGACTTTAGAAATGCAATGAACCGAATTGAATCGCTTGCGGTCTAATAGTTATTGCTGGTTGCTTGCCAGAGGATTGTTGCCGAGCCTGATGGGTTTCCCTGCGATGCTGATGCTGGCCTCTGGCAAAAACGACAACCTATAACTCGGAGCGAAAGCAGCTTATGCTTTTTGTCCTTCCCCTCGTACCGTTCGGCGTAAATTTACCCACTCTTGGCCCTCACCCTGAATCCCTTTCCCAAGCTTGGGAGAGGGACTTCAAACCGCTCACTCCTCTTCTCCTAGAGTTGGGAGAAGGGGCGGGGGAATGAGGGGGATCGGTGGTGAAGCTGATGCCGCAAAGTACTAGGTAAAAAGAGAGGGGTAACATTCGATATTTCATTGGAGAAAGAGGTTTATCCCCTTGCACTTGCTATACCTATAACGGTGTTCCCCTCTTCTGAGTTCCCCATCTGGTCAAAGAACCCGAATTTCCCTACCTGCCTGAGCTTAGGCTTAGCCTTAACTCTTTTGTTTGCTGTATACAACCTTTATCGTTGGCTTTATGTCTACTGAAGCAACGTTGATAGCCACCTAGAAATGGTTGCAAGTAATTAACCATAGAGACGTTGCAACGTCAGCAACGGAAAGATACGAAAACTTTACTTTTTTTTAAAAATACTTGCATTGGAGTCAGTTAGTTGGACAAATCACTACCAAAATCTTTTCCTATTGGCTTAGCACGATGCTAGGCGTAGCTTCTTAACCCCCTACGATAGGCAAGATCCGGCTTTTACTATCGCTCTGAAGGTCAGCTCCTCCATGACCGTTACTATGTCAGACGGCCATTCATGTTTTAGAGTAGAGAGTTAAAGTTAAGTTGTCTACCTGATGATGAATAAAATATCGAGGTTGTATGGCTGATCCATCTCAAATTAAGGTGTCTCCTGAGACGGTTGGCACTACAAATGAAACAATATCCCCGACACCGTTACGCTGCTTACTCGGAGCCTCTATTTCGGCGGTGCTCACCTTCGCGATGTATAGCCTCACCCAAGCAGTTGCCTCGACCTTTGCGAAGACACCGATTCAAACCGACAGTTTTACTGTCTATCGGATCTCGACGGCTGTGCGAACATTGGTCATTGGAATGACGACTTTAGGGGTTTGGGTCTTTGGAATCGCTTGCCTGGGCCTGCTGGGGTTGATGCTGCAATTGCTTGTGCAGGGTTTGAAAAATTCAACTAGAAAGCCTAAAACCAATCAATAGCTAGATTTTTGAAAATCGTTTTATAGGGCAAAAGATGGATGAAGGCACGTAGGTGATCTGTGATCTTTAAGCCAGGAAGGAGATCATTATCGATTGTTCGACGGAGTGAGTGAGTGAGTGTTTTTGAAGGTTTACGGCTTCAATAGCCATGTGGGTTATTAACTTTGGTATACATGCGTTCTTCTCCGAAGTAAGAAAGGAAACTCTCTGATGACAACAATCCGGATTGTTTTAATCGAAGACCATGATCTTACCCGGGTGAGTATGCGTACAGCCCTCCAACAATATGGTGGGTTTGAGGTGGTAGGTGAGGCGACTGAGGCAAATGCAGGCCTGGAGATGTTAATAACCCATAGGCCAGATATTGCCATTGTAGATATTGGGTTACCAGAAATTGATGGCGTAGAGTTAACTCGGCGGTTTCGGGAGATTCAGGCTGAGACAGAAGATGCGGAGATTGCGGCAACAAAAGTTCTAATTCTAACGTTGCAAGATCGGCGTGAGGTTGTGTTAGCGGCCTTTGCTGCAGGTGCAGATTCTTATTGCATGAAGGATGCGAGTTTACAGCGCCTGGCGGAAGCATTGCATGCAACCCATGAAGGCAATGCCTGGATTGACCCAGCGATCGCGCGCATTGTTGTTCACCAGATGCAAGAGGCACATACTCCGGTTGAACAAACTCAACTTGTGACTATTCAAGCGGCTGAACCCGAATATAGTCAGATGCTAGAGAGCTATCCCTTAACCGATCGAGAGTTGGAGGTACTCCAATTAATTGTGGATGGTTACAGCAACGCGGCGATCTCCGACAAGCTATTCATCACTGTCGGTACCGTTAAAACCCATGTACGCAATATTCTTAACAAGCTCTGCGCCGATGACCGCACTCAAGCTGCCGTGCGGGCTTTGCGTTCAGGCTTGGTGGGTTAGAGAATCGCGGTTTGTTGAATCTAAATTGTGACGACTCAGGCTGAAGTAATCTCTATCTTTTGAGGTTTGTGATCGGAGACAGCAATTGTGAGATAGACCGAGGAGAGAAAGTCTTTATCGCGAGTCAGCCCAAGCCTTCCATATAGTCCACATGGTTGAGTGGAGAGGCTTCGCCAACGCCACACTCGTAGTAGCCCTCCCACAGTAGTGACCTCCGTAGCGTTGAGAGTAGGTGGAGGTTGGCGGGACGGTAGGTGGGTTAACACAGGATCAAGGGAATAGGGAAATCAAGGGAATAGGGAATAGGTTGGTAGTGACGACTTTAGTCGTTCTTAGCGTTTCAGTTTCACTAAAGTGATCACTACAAACTATCCAGGCTGCCAGGGGAGCCAGTCTTCATCCAGGGCTTGTTCCAGGGTGAAATCCGGTTCTTCAGGAACTAAACGAGCATCCAACTCACTCACATTGAGAAAAAGCTTTCTGCCATTTTTATATTGCTTAGGGAAAACATCCAGTAAAAACGACTGCAAGCTCGGACTCGCTTCCAACTCCTCCTGCATCTGTAATCTGAAATTGAGAACCTCCCGTTTCCAACCTCGCAAGCATATCTCTCGTTCAGATTCCCAATATTTAATCTTGAGGAGATGCTCACACAAGCGCATAAGATAACTGGAAATCGCATGTTTTTCACTTCTGCCCAAGCTCTCAATCTCCTCAATTAAATTTTCTAAGTCAAGATTGCTAAAATCCTGTGCTTTCAATTGAGCAACGGTGTGACTCAACCAAAGTTGGTAGTCAGCGTCGTACAGCGATGTTGGTTTAGCTTCAACTTGCGGTTCCATAATTCATTGCCTCCATCAGTTGCTTCATCGTATTAGCACCCAATACCACACTCATCGAATTTATCTTGCCCCCATCAAAGATTTTCGTTTGGAGGATCTGGAAAAACATGCTCAGGCAGGGAAAGCGGGTTATTAGCGTGTTTGAGCATGGCTTTAATGGTGAAATCCCTACAAAGCTCAGGTCTTGGCATCTGCAGTTGATTTTCGCAAATTAAAGCTGACGAACTACCAAGACTCCAAGCAAGGAGTAGACTTCTATAATGTATGGGGATTAACAGGGCGCTGATCGGTGCATTTGCTGTCAGCCCTTTTTCAGCTCTTTGAGAGCCTGCCGATTCGGCTGTCTGATGGATGCTCTGCCGCTTAAACTATGAGCTATTGCCTCAATCCCTATTGCACCAGTCCCCATAATCCTGACTTGGCCCAGTTCTGCATTCACTGTGGCTTTCGGTTATTGTTGGGCGATCGCTATCGGGCCTTACAACCTATTGGGCGGGGAGGCTTTGGCAAAACGTTTCTGGCGGTGGATGAATATAAGCCCTCTCGCCCCAAGTGTGTGATTAAGCAATTTTTTCCCCAACGGCAGGAACAGGCCGACTTAGAGCGATCGCGAGAGTTATTTCGACGAGAAGCGATACAACTAGAGCGGTTAGGTAGTCATCCCCAGATTCCAGAGTTGCTGGCCCATTTTGAGCAGGATCAATACCATTACCTGGTGCAGGAATACATTGAAGGCCAAAATCTGCTGCAAGAGGTTTCGCGCCAGGGAGCCTTTAGCGATCGCCAGGTCTGGGAATTATTGAACGACTTACTGCCGGTCTTAGAGTACGTCCACCAGCATCAGGTGATTCACCGCGATATTAAACCGCAAAATATCATTCGACGGCGCGATCGCCAGCAGTATGTTCTGGTTGATTTTGGAGCCGCTAAATCGGTCGGTGCCGATGAATTGGCTCGCACTGGCACTAGTATTGGCAGTCCTGAGTTTGTGCCACCCGAACAAACCCTAGGCAAAGCGACTTATGCCAGCGATCTCTACAGTTTGGGGGTCACCTGTCTTTACCTGCTGACAGGGGTACGACCCGCCGAGCTCTACGACACCGAAGAAGGTGCATGGAACTGGCAACCGCGCGTAGCACACTCCGTGCCTTCAGCCTTGGGGCAGATTCTCGACCGCTTGCTGCAGGGCGCTGTAAGAAAGCGGTACAGCTCAGCCGCAGAAGTCCTGCATGATTTGCACCAACTCGATTTACAGGCGCTCCTTAATCAAGGAACCCCTGCTGCTGTTGCTGCCGTCGCACCCATCTCCCCGCTGGATCTAACAGAAAATCTACCTGATAGCTTTGCCACCACTCAATTACCCCCCACGCAAGCTGCTACTTTTCCTGAAGCTGATCTGGCGGCGGCAAGTTGGGTCTGCCGGCAAACCCTGACTGGGCATCGTAATTGGGTGCGCTCGGTCCTATTTCATCCGACGGAGCGTCTGCTATTGAGTGGCAGCGGTGATAAAACCCTATGCTGGTGGCGTTTAGAGTCTGGCGAATTAGTGCGCGAAGTGACAGCCCATGACTCTTGGGTACGGGCGATCGCCCTTAGCCCAGATGGCTCTGTGCTAGCCAGCGCCAGTAACGATCGCACCATCAAGCTATGGAATTGCGCCACTGGTGACCTATTGCAAACGCTGACTGGACATCACGACTGGGTCAGAGCTGTTATTTTTAGTCCTGATGGACAACTGTTGTTTAGCGGTAGCCAGGATAAAACGATTCGCCTTTGGCGTGCGACAACCGGTCAACCCCTCACCACCCTGGAAGGGCATGACCATTGGGTCGTTAGCCTTGCCTGCCTGCTGACCCCAAGCGGCAAAATTCGCCTGTTCAGTGGTAGTCGCGACACCACCATTGGGATTTGGAGTGGCCAGCAGAAAACCCTGCTACATCAGCTTAAAGGGCATACAGCCGCGGTCAATGCCCTAGCGCTAACCCATGATGGCAAGCTTCTGATCAGTGGCAGTGATGACGGCACAATTCGGTTGTGGGATTGGCAAGCTGGCCGCTGTCTTCAGGCGCTGAAAGGCGATGGTCATGCAGTTTACTCGGTGGCTCTCAGTTCTGATGGTCAATGGCTGCTTAGTTGCGGCCAAGATACAGCCCTAAAACTATGGCACCTGCCTACCCGTACGCTACAGCAAAGCCTGGGTGGCCACCAAGCCTGGGTTTGGAGTGTGGCATTTAGTCCGGATGGGGCCACAATTGCCAGCGGGAGTTGGGATACTACCATTAAGCTTTGGCAGAGAGAAACTTTGCCCAGCCGTTAGTGTGGCTCTGCAAACTTCAAAATGCCCTGCGGCCTAAAAACAATAGCTTTGGTCAGAAAGCTGAAGACAAAACCAAGTGCAATGTTGATACTGGTTAGGCTTTCTGACTGACCGTCGCCATGGTTCTCACAGCGACCACCATCAATCGGGATATCTGGCGATGAGCCAACCAGTCGATTGAGCTTTGTGGTTTCGAAGACGCCCCCGTAGAATTAAAGTCACCGGAGGAGCCGCGATCGCCTTCTACCTGAATTCCGTTTAGCGTTTTTGCCACAGGCCATCAGCAACCCCTCAACCCCATCCACAATCAGAATCGGCACTTGTAGATGTGCTTCCAGTTCTGCAACGGTCATATCATCCAAAAATTTCGCTTCATCGTGTTTCAGCATCACCTTGGGCAGCAAAACTCCATCGCCTAATGCCTGCCCTTGCAAACCTGTGAGAATATCCTGCCCGGTGATTAAGCCCGTAACGCTGATGGCCTGCCCCCAGTAGGCACTGGCGATCGCCGCTAGTTGCACGGTTAAACCTTCTACCTGATTCAGCCGGGCTAGTAAGGGCTGAAATGCATACTCTACCGCATTACCCACCACCCAGGTGTAGCACCGAGGTGCTGGTAACTGAGTAGGCAATTGCTGGGCAGCCTGCTCAAATTCCTTCAAAAACAGGCGAATCGAACCGACCCCATTACCAATCTGGGGATAGTCCTCATAGTGAGACTCTGGTGGCAAATCAGCTCGCCCAATCAAAAACCATTCATCGGCCAACCAGGCAAAAGTCGTGCCGAGCGTTTGCTGAAACTCTGCTTGCAGTTCCTGCACCTGGGCAATCACTTCCCGAGCTTTGGCCGAATCGACCGGGATTAATTCGTCCGCCTGAGGGCGAAAGCGGGTCAAGCCCACAGGCACAACGGCAACAGAAGCGACTGCCGGAAACTCCCCCTGATGGAATTGGGCCAGATCTCGCAGGGTTTGGATCAAATGCTCGCCATCATTCATGCCAGGACACAGGACTACCTGGGCATGAATTTGTAGCGATCGCGCCTGAAACCAGGCCAACTGCTCTAAAATCAGAGCCGCCCGTGGATTTTTCAGCAATTGCACCCGCACCTCTGGTTCTGTCGCATGCACCGATACATAGAGGGGCGAGAGCCGCAGTTGCTCAATCCGCTCCCATTCTCGCTGGGTGAGATTGGTTAAGGTGAGATAACTCCCATAGAGAAAGCTAAGCCGATAGTCATCATCCTTGAGGTAAAGACTATCTCGCTTGCCCGGTGGTTGCTGGTCAATAAAACAGAAGGGGCAATGATTGTTGCATTGCATCAAACCATCAAATACCGCCGTCTCAAACTCCAGTCCTAAATCCTCGTCATAATCCTTCTCAATTTCAATTTCATAGGTTTTACCATCCTTTCCTAGAACTTCGAGTGCTAAGACCTCATCCGCACAGAAAAAGCGATAATCAATCAAATCACGGGGCTGTTGACCGTTGATAGCCACCAAGCGATCGCCCGACTCAAAACCAATTTCGGCGGCGATTGAGTCGGGTAGCACACCAGTAATCAAAGCCGGACGCAAGCTAGCTTCGCTCATAAAAAGGACTAGACACGAAGAAAACGAGCAACAAGTAACATCTGAGCAACAGGGAAAATCGCCCTAGGGAATGCGACGGTCAAGAGTTTTTCATTCACCCACACTTAGGAACTCAAACCTCAGGACGAAGACCTTAAAGCTGTCTTGTTGTTGAGCCGAGATATTACCCATACTCTTCTATCTAAGCGGTTTTCCAAAGTTTTGTGGCGATCGCCAGCAAAATCACCACACCTAACCCCAAACGATACCAGACAAATATCCAGGTACTTTGGCGTTGCAAGTAGCGCAATAACCAGGCGATCGCCAGATAAGAAAAGATAAACGCAGAAAAAATACCCACCAGCAAGCTCAGGATATCCTGAATGCTACCCAGAGCTTTGAGCGACTGATACAGCGTGGCAATGGTAAGAGTGGGAATGCCCAACAGGAAGGAAAACCGGGCAGCGGGTTGGCGCTCTAAACCAAGAAATAAAGCTGTTGTTAAGGTTGAGCCAGAACGGGATACCCCTGGCACCAGAGCTAGCATTTGACCCAGCCCCACCAGAATGCCATCCTTAATTTCCAGATTATCGAAGTTGCGCTTCCGCCGTCCCCACACTTCTGCCAGCCCTAGTAACGTTGCCATCACAATTGAGGCGATCGCAATCACCAGCGGACTTTCGGGAATCGCATCGCGAAACACATACCCGACGCCCAAGGCCGGAATCGTGCCCACCGCAATCCCCACTAGAATCTTCCATTCTTCGCAGGCCCAGTCTTTGGCCCGAAAAGCCGCCCAACTCCCGCCCAGTACCTGGCGAATGTCCTGCCAGAAGTACATGACCACTGCAATCACACTGCCAAACTGAATCGCATCAACGTAGTACTTTGGTTGTAACCAGCCAAAAACATCGCGAAAAATAATCAGATGAGCGGTGCTGCTAATCGGCAAAAACTCGGTGATACCTTGCACCAGACCCAACACCACTGCTTGAAATAGGTTTTCGATTAACCCAATCGGCTCTGTCGTTGCGACGGCTAGAGCTATGTTTGATAACCCTGCTAACCCAATCCAGGCCATTGCTCATCCTCTATTGTGTTCTTTAACAAGATACAGGGCACTGGCCAGCCTCAGACACAATTTCAAAATTCAAAACAGAAAATTTATCGACTTCACAGGTAAGCCAATTTCAAGTCGTCAGCGTTCGATCCTAAAAGCAGACTCTCTCATCTTTAAAGCTCGTTTCTAAAAAGTTGCGGTGGGTTCTGGGCTGCAATGGTGTTACATCCCTGACGCTCAGCCTGAACAAATGACTGAAATGTATCGCCTTGGTCAGAAAGCTGAGGACAAAACCAAGTGCTCAAACATCGATGCTGGTTAGGCTTCCTGACCCGCGATCGCCACACCTCTGACAGCTTTGATCGTTATCCAAAAACGTCATCAGCCATCAGGTCAGTAGGTGAAATGCTTGATCTCATGAATTCTATGGGAATGGATCAATCCCCCGGGTGGGCATTTAGAGCACTCCATGGTATGTTACATAAAGTAAAGTAAATAAAAATATTAGTTATCCATTGATTCTCAATTCTCGTTCTACGCCCCTTTACTTTCAGCCTTTCCCTGATGGCGAATCTGGTTTAAGCCAGCATTATTTTTTGGGTGTTGATTGGCGATCGCCATTGGGACATCGTCTCTCGATTTTTATAGCAGCGGTTTTCCTAGTATCCGTACCGGTCTTCATTGAAGCTCCCCTCGTTCGCTTTTACCCCTGGCTTAGCCTTACTCTGGCCCTGCTTTTATTTGGTTTGGCCGCCTATCTGCAACACCGTTCCAACTCGCTACAATGGCAACAGTGGGGTGACTTATTGCATGGGTTTGCGTGGACCTGGTTGTCTGGCTCAATCTATTGGGGCTGGTTGCGATGGGAGCCTCTCTGTCATCTGCCAGTAGAGGCGATTGGCCTACCTTTTGCCCTTTGGGGATTGTGGCAGCGGCGTGGGCTTTTAGGGCATTGTTTTTATCTAGGCTCTCTGTTCGGTACGGCGATTACTGACTTGTATTTCTACATCACTGATTTGATTCCTGCCTGGCGTGCCTTGATGCGGGTAGAGCCAGAATTGGCAGGTTCAATTTTGCAGGGTGCACTGGTGCAAGTTTATACGCCATGGGGAATGGCCTGGGCCATTGCACTGACCCTTTTACTCTTGGCGGTTAGTTTGCTTTCTTTGCATCGCCGCCAGGGCCATTGGTGGGGTTTTAGTGGGGCTGTGGCCAGCACTCTTCTGGTCGATGGCTTGTTCTGGTTAGTCGCCGCTTTTGCCTGAAATCCATTTAAAGGGGGTGTATAGCTAGATAGGCTAGGGTGACACGAGACTAATTTTTATCTTTCTGAGAATGGGACGATTTTTGGTCTGGCTGTCATCACACATCCGGGGGATTTCACTATAGGTTTGCAGTGGCTTGAATAAAGTTGCCCAAAATTTTTCCATGATTTTACAGTGACATAGTAGAAAATTGTGTCAGAGTTCATCATAGGGGTAGATCTAACCAAGTCCAGCTCAAAATTGTTCGTTTTTCTACCGTCAGTTATTCTCGTTCTAGAACTGGACAAGGTTTATTTTTTCAAGTGTTCCTGATTGTGTCAGTTAACCTACTGTGATTGTGCAGACTGTCCCCCACCTACTACTGAGAACAGAAACTGGCACAAGTCGTGTGCCATTGACGGGTAATAAATGCTGGACAATTGGTCGTAGCGAAGACAATGCTGTCGTTCTGTCTGACCGGTGGATTTCACGTAACCATGCAATGTTGCAGTGCATGGATTCAGGCGAGTTTTATTTGATTGATTTGGGGAGTCGGAATGGCTCTTTTGTGAATGGTCGCCGTGTGAGTATTCCAGTTACTCTGCGGAATGGCGATCATCTGACGTTTGGGCAGACTGAGCTAGAGTTTTACTGTCCGCCCGTGGATGCTCGCCATCTAGTAGAAGGTGGCCAGGGGAAAGGAACAGACACTGCGGCATTGCATGTCCGGCGTTTAATCTCGGTGCTGGTGATTGACATTCGTAACTTTACGGGCCTGACCCGACAAATTGATGAAAAGATTTTGTCGGAGATGATTGGCACTTGGTTTCGCCACGCGGGTGAAATTATTCGAGATCATGGTAGCTGGGTTGACAAGTATATTGGCGATGCCGTCATGGCCGTTTGGATTCACGGTGCCCAGGAAATTCAAGCAGCGGAGATGCTGCAAGTTTTTAATGCCCTCAGTGCGTTACATAAGATGACGGCTAACTTGTATAATCTCTATCCCTTGCCTTTTCCCTTAAGGATTGGGGCGGGGGTAAATACGGGGTACGCGATGGTGGGCAATGCGGGCAGTGGCGATCGCCCCGATTACACCGCCCTTGGTGATACGGTAAATGCCGCCTTTCGGTTAGAAACCTCGACCAAGCAGATTGGTTTAGATGTCGCGATCGGCGAAAGCACCTATAAACATTTACTGGCGTCTCTCGATGAAAACGATACGGCAGCGTTGTTTAAGCAATTTACCGTACATCTGAAGGGGTATGAGATGCCAACGATGACCTATGCTTGCGCTTTTCCAGAGCTAGATTTGTTTTTGCAAACTCAGGGCAAAGCCTGAAGAGCCATCGGCAAGTGCCCCCGGTTTCTTAACCTTTCTCTCGCTTTGGTGCTAGACAGTCTTTTGGCGGGTGCGGCAAGATGGGAGGGCGATGGGGCAGTTTTAATAGGTTCTATGGCACCGCGATCGCTCTTACATGTTAGCCTTGCCCTGGTACTGGCCACGACCCTGGTGACTGGCGGGCTTGCGGCTGAGGCTGGTTTTCTGGCTGCCGTTGTTGCCCAAACGTCTCCGGCCACCCAGGAAGCCTTACAACTTCTGGAACAGGGGGTTACCCTCTTTAGCAACAGCCAGTTTGATCAGGCGGAAGCTGCTTTGCTAAAGGCTCTGGCTCTGTATCGCCAGCAGGGCGATCGCAACGGTCAGTGGTTTGCCCTCTATTTTTTGGGGGTTGTCCGCACCAGCATTCGGGACTATTCCAAGGGGACTGAGTATCTCACCGAAAGTCTTAAGCTTGCCCAGGCCCTTGGCGATCGCGGCAAACAGGCGGATGCCTTGATGACTCTGGGAACAGCCGCCCTGAGCAATGGAGCGTTTCAACAGGCGATCGCCTTTTGGCAAGAAGCCGCTGCTGTCGCGCAGATGATTCCAGATCCAGAGCGGCAGGCCAAGGCTTTGGATGAGCTGATTTTGGTTCATCAACAGTTGGGTGAGACGGCCACAGCCCAGGGCTATCAGCGCCAACGGCAGATGCTCCAGGGGACTGGGGCACTAACTCCGAACGAGCAATACGCCACCGCCCTCAAGCAAGGGCAAAGCCTCTTACAGGAGGGCACGACTGTTGCTCTGAAGCAGGCATTGCAGCAATTTGAAACTGCTATTCGCTTGGCCCAGCAGATTGGCAATCCCCTAATGGAGGCGACGGCTCTGATTTCTCTGGCGACCACCTATTCCCAGTTAGGGGAACGGCGCGAGTCAATCACCCGTAATACCCAGGCATTGGAAATTCTGCGATCGCAGGGAGCACCGGCCCAGTTTGAGGCAACCGCGCTCATGGCCCTAGGGGCAGACTACAATCGCCTGGGGGAATCGCAAAAGGCGCTGGATTTTTATCGCCAGAGTTTTCAACGATTGCAGCAGACGGGCGATCGCAGTGGCCAGTCCGTTGTGCTGAGCAATATGGGAAATGTTTACACTGATTTGGGCGATTATCCTCAGGCAATGGCGCACTATCAGCAGGCCCTGACGCTGGCTCAACAAACCCAGGATCGGGTAAGCGAGGCTAAAACCCTGAATAACATCGGCTTAGTCTATAGCAATTTAGGGCAGTATCAACAGGCTCTCACTTTCTATGGAGAGGCAAAGGCACGGCTACGCAACCTGCGGGAACCGTTATTAGAAGCAACAATTTTGAATAATCAGGCAACGGTTTACGTTTATCTGCGGCAGCGGCAGCGAGCACTGGAAGACTATGAGCGGGTTCTAACCCTGGTGAAAGATGCTGGCAATCGCACCCAAGAGGCGAATACCTTAGCCAATATGGCAACGCTTTACTCCTTTGAGGATAACCCCAAGAAGGCGATCGCGTTTTATCAACGCGCCTTAACACTCATGCAAAGTTTAGGTAACCGCACCCAAGAGGCCACTATTTTAGGGAACCTGGGCTTTACCTATGCGGAGGCTGGCCAGTATGAGCAGGCCAAACACTATCAAAATCAGGCACTAGCGCTCGCCCGATCCATTGGTGATCGCTTAAGCGAGGGCACGGCTCTAGCGGGGGCAGGAGCAGTGGCCTATGCCCAAAACAACTTGAGGCAAGCCCTGGAGCACTATCACCAGAGCTTGAGCATTCACCGACAGGCGGGTAATCGCCGCGAGGAGACCCTCTCCCTGAAGGCGCTGGGCAAGATCTATTTTCGTCAGGGAAATTTTGCAGCGGCGGCACAGAATTTGCGGGCTGCCATCCAGATTCAGGAGTCGATTCGCGCTGATTTGGGCGGTAACGATATCAATAAGGTTTCTCTATTTGATGAGCAGGCAGGTACCTATCGCTTGCTACAACAAGTTTTAGTTGCTCATGGTCAACCCGAGGCAGCACTAGAAGTAGCAGAGCGCGCCCGCGCCCGTGCCTTTGTGGAGTTGCTAGCCCGAAGACTGAAGAATCAATCCCAGAGTCGCCCGCTGGAGGCCCTATCGGTTGACCAGATGCGGCAAGTCGCGAAGGCTCAAAAGGTAACCCTGGTACAGTATTCATTGCTGTATCAAGATGATCAACCGTTTCCTCAGGATCGCGATCGCCAGTCACCAACGCAGCTCTTGATTTGGGTAATCCAGCCCCAAGGAAGCATTCATTTTCGTCAGGTTGATCTGGTTCCCTGGGTAGGCCAAAATCGCCCTTTGAGTGATTGGGTGAAAACGGCCCGGCGAGACATTGGGGTGCGGGGAATTGGGGTTGTGGGAGGCAGTAGCCCCAGAGCGCAGCCCAGCCGTACCGATCAGTTATCCCAGTTTTATCAGGTCTTGATTCAGCCGATTACGGATTTACTGCCCCAGAATCCAGAGGAGCGCGTCGTTTTTGTACCCCAGGCCGAGCTATTTTTGTTACCCTTTGCGGCCATGCAAGACCCGCAGGGCCGCTACTTGATTGAGCGCCATACTCTGACGGTGACCCCCTCAATTCAAGCATTGGCATTGACGGCTCAGTCTCCCAATCGGGGAATTCGCTTACCGACTTCCTCCGCGCTGGTAGTGGGGAACCCGACTATGCCCAAGGTGGTGCTGGAAGTTGGGCAACCACCGGTGCAGTTAGCCCCGCTGCCAGGGGCTGAAATAGAGGCACGGGCGATCGCGGATCTGCTCAAGACCCAGCCGTTGATCGGCGCAAGTGCCACCCGGGCCAATGTTCTCAAGGCACTGCCCGGCGCTGGAATTGTGCATCTGGCCACCCACGGTATTTTGGATGATTTGAAGGACTATGGGGTGCCCGGCGCGATCGCCCTGGCCCCTGCCGGTCAGGATGCAGGCCTGCTGAGTGCTGACGAAATTCTTGACCTGAAGCTAAGCGCGAGCCTAGTTGTACTCAGTGCCTGTGATACGGGACGCGGTAAAATCACAGAAGATGGGGTGATCGGTCTATCGCGATCGTTTATTACGGCTGGAGTTCCCAGTGTGATTGTTTCCCTCTGGGCTGTGCCAGATGCCCCCACCGCCGCCTTGATGATTCAATTCTACGGAAATCTACAACGCACCTCTGACAAGGCTCAGGCCCTCCGACAAGCGATGCTAGAGACTAAGCAACAGTACCCCGACCCGCGCGATTGGGCAGCATTTACCCTCATGGGTGGCACTGAATAGATCGGTATGCGGCTCAATCCT